>Ga0075436_100002471_pt1 | contig 12721 bp, 10 predicted proteins | sample RhiMethybrSRZTD5_FD_75303 | JGI IMG/M metagenome (GOLD analysis project Ga0075436, IMG submission 75303) | Populus rhizosphere microbial communities from Tennessee, USA - Rhizosphere MetaG P. TD hybrid SRZTD5 | ecosystem: Host-associated > Plants > Roots > Rhizosphere > Soil | place: USA...
GCGCGCCGGACTGGTCTCCCGACGGTGACAAGATCGTCTATGCGAGCAATCAGACCGGTGCCTACCGGATCTGGGTGATGAACGCCAACGGCTCCGGGCAGCGGCGGGTTGCCGACGATCCCGGGTTCGCGGACCTGGACCCGGCCTGGTCGCCGGACGGCGCCCGCATCCTCTTCAGCCGGTGCGACGATCACCTCGGCTTCATCCTGAGCTGCGATCTTGAGGTGATGAACGCCGCGGGTGGCGGCATGCGCCGGCTGGCCGGCGGTCACTGGATCTACGTCCGCGGGCAGTACTCCCCGGATGGGCGGCGCATCGTGGTGGGAGCGGACAGGGGCGGATTCCTAAGCGCGCTGTGGGTGATGCGTGCCGACGGCACGGGCCTGCACCGGATCACCCGGGCGTCGCTGGAGGCGTTCTGGCCGAGCTGGTCTCCCGATGGCCGCCGCATTGTGTTCACCGACAACTGCTGCCAGGGCGGGAGCAACATATGGACGGTGCGCCCGGACGGCACCGGCCTGCGGGAACTCACCCACTTCGCTCCGCCGCGGCAAGGTGGCTTCGCCAGTTACTCGCCGGACGGGCGGCGGATCGTCCTGCTCGGCAGCAAATGCTGCCAGTTCTTCTCTGTCATGAACGCCGACGGCTCCGGCCGGCGCCCGGTGCGCACCGGCGTGCCCATCACGTTCCTCACCGACTGGGGGCCAGCCAGCTAGCGGTGCCCCTGGACCGATGGCCAGGTCGCCGAGATCAAGGAGAACCGACATGAGACGAGCAGTAGCCGCGCTCGGGACCCTGGCGGTGGCCACCGCGCTCGCGGCCGCAGGCCTGACGATCACGGCGGCGCCCGGGGCCGCCGCCGGGCCGCCGACCACCGGCAGGATTGCCTTCTGGGACTTCATGACCAACCAGATCTACGCGGTGAACCCCGACGGCACGGGGCTCGCCCAGCTCACCCACGAGCCACAGGGAATCTCGGCCCAGGGGCCCAACTGGTCGCCCGACGGATCCCGCATCCTGTTCTCTCGGGTCAACCTGTCGAATGGCATGGGCCGTATCTGGATCATGAACGCCGACGGCACCGGCCAGCGTCGGCTTGCCTCCGACGCGCCGGGTTATCGCGACTACCAGCCCAACTACACCCCCAACGGCAAGCACATCGTGTTCAGCCGCTGCTCGCCGAATGACGGCCTGTGCGCGATCTGGATCATGCGCTCCGACGGAACCCACCGGCACCTTATTGTCCCCTTCATCGAGTCCCCCAACGAGACCAACAACTTCGACCCGAGGGTGTCGCCAGACGGCCGCCGGATCAGTTTCACCCGATTCGGGTTCAAGGGAGTCATCGCCCAGGTCTGGGTGGCCCACATCGACGGCGCGCATGCGCACCCGGTAACCGCTCCGCGGCTGGAGGGAGGGCAGGCGAACTGGTCACCGGACGGCCGCCACATCGCGTTCGCCGACAATGCCGCACGGCCACAGTCCAGCATCGATGTCATGAGGGCCAACGGCACCGCAGCCACGAGGCTGGCCACGACGAAGTGGCCGACCAACAACTTCGGGCCCGCGTACTCGCCCGACGGGCGCCAGATCGCGTTCTCCAGCGACCGGCGGCATCCGGACCTGTGCTGCGAGGAACTCTTCGTCATGCGCGCCGACGGCTCACACCAGCACCTGGTGGACACCGGCATCCAGGGCGTCATCGGCGCCGCCTGGGGCACCGCGCCACCGGTTCCGGCGGGATCACCAGGCACGCTCTCGCGCCTCCCGGCTGACGCGCGCGTATCCGGCGTCGCCCGGCATGAGGCGGCCTGCCGCGAAGTGTCGCCTTGGCTTACCGGCATGCGGTGCCCTACGGAACAGTCACGGCGCTAGGGCTGCCTGCGCGGGCCGCGACCGGCGGGAATCGACGATGGCCGCCCGAGAACGACCGCAGTAGGCTTTCGTTGCCTTGTGCGGGGACAGCGGACCAAAGACGAGCTTGACCTGCGCGTGGGCCAGGCGCGGGCTTGGTGCCCAAGCTGACGATCAGGGCCGTTGCCGGCCGGGTGGTGGGCGGCCCGCGCACGAGGTTGCTCTCGCGTAGGTCGTGGCGGTGCAATTCGGGCATATTTCGCCTAGTTGCGCAGGAGCGGCAGGGTCGGGCTCTGCATGGCGTTGCGGTGGTCCGCCGCCGGGCCGTGGGGGGGTGGCGGTGGGTAGCGATTCCGGTAACCGGCGTCGTGCCTTCCGTTCGCTGGCGGCCAACCGGGCGCTGCTGCGGGTGCTGGCGGCGTATGGGCTGTTCGTCCTCGTCGAGTATTCGCTCTGGATTGCCATGCTCGTTTATGCCTACAGCCGGGGTGGTGCCACGGTTGCCGGGCTGGTCGCGGTGGCGCAGATGGTGCCGGCGGCGATCGTGGCGCCGTTGGCGGCGTCCGTTGCTGACCGGCGGTCACCGGTGTTCTTGCTGGCCGGGGGTTACCTCATTCAGGCGGCGGCGATGGCCGCCACTGCCGCGGTGGTCATGGCGGGCGCGCCGCTGGCGGCGTATGCCGCGGCCGTGGTCGCTGCTGCCGCGCTGACCACGACCCGCCCGGCACAGGCAGCGCTCATCCCATCTGTCGCTGTTACTCCTGATCAGCTGACCGCGGCCAATGTGGTTGTGGGCTGGCTGGAGGCCGCCGGGACCGCGGGCGCGGGGCTGCTGGTGGGAGTGCTGATTTCGGTCGCTGGGGTCGGCAGCGTATTCGCAGTATGCGCCGGCCTTGCCGTGACGGCCGCGTTGCTGGTCGCCGGGCTCCAGGTGGCATCGCTGACGTCGGAGCAGGACAGTGCGCCGCCGGTGCTGGCCGGGATCGGCGAAGGACTGCGGCTGGCGATGCGCCGGCCGCGGCTGCGGCTGATGCTGGCTTTGCTGACTGCTGAGGCGGTCGTGCTCGGGGCGCTGGACCTGCTGATCGTCATCGTGGCCATCAACGTGCTTAGGCGCACGGAAGCGTGGGCCGGTTATCTGAACTTCGCGTGCGGGGTGGGTGCGGTGCTGGCCGCCACGGTGAGCGCGGTCCTGGTGGGGCGCCGCCTGGGTGCGCCGATTCTGGGTGCGGCGCTGGTGTTCAGCGGTGCGCTGGCGGCGCTCGCGCTCGGGCTGGGCTTGGCTGGCACCGTGGCCCTGCTGGCGCTGGCCGGGGCCAGCGCCACCTTGCTGGAGATCGCCACCCGTACCCTGCTGCAGCGCTCTGTCCCGCCGCGGCTGATAGGCCGGATCTTCGGCCTGCAGGAAGGGCTCATGATGGCTGGGTACGCGGTAGGCGCGCTGCTGGTGCCGCTGCTCGTTTACCTAGGGGGCAATCGGCTCGCCCTGCTGGGGGTCGCAGCCTTGCTGCCGCTGGCGGCCGCGGCCGGCGGGCGCGCCCTGTTCGGCCTGGACGCCGAGACCCCCGTGCCAGTGGTGGAGATCGCGCTGCTGCGCTCACTCCCGCTCTTCGCCGAATTGCCCGCGCCCGCGATCGAAGGCCTGGCGGCGTCCCTCACCCCGATCCACCTGGCCCCTGGCGCCGTCCTGATCCGGCAGGGCGACCAGGGCGATGTCTACTACGCGATCGCCGCGGGTGAACTCGACGTCCTGCACGACGGGCATTTCCTGCGCCAGTGCGGGCGTGGCGAAGGAGTAGGCGAGATCGCGCTGCTGCGCGACATCCCGCGCACAGCAACCGTGATCGCGCATTCTGCCGCGACCGTTTACGAACTCCACCGGGACCTCTTCTTGACCGCAGTGCTCCGCCACGCTCCGACGCAGCGCCAGGCGGACCGCATCGCCAACGCGCGGCTGGCAGCCGGCGGCGCCCCAGGCAATGACCAACACCAGGGTCCCGATACACCAGAACCGGGCTAACCACCGCCACGCATCGAACCGCCCAGCGATTCGTGTGCGGGCGGTGCAGGCGCCAACCTCGAACAGAAGTAGCGTGCTGAGAACGATCGCTGCTACGAGGGCCCGGCGTGAACGCTCGCGGGCGATGCCACGCCGCGCCCGCCTCGCGCCCGCGCGCCCGCCCGGCCGGCGGACCGTGCCACGACCTCCTCCGCTCCGGGCTGCCCTGCGCTGGCGAGCGCCCCCGTGGCGCTGGCCCGCCCCGCCGCAGTCAGCCGGTACAGGTGCCGCCGGGGCCGGCCGGGCGTCGGCTCCTGTTCCCAGCACGCCTCCACCAGTCCGCGGTCCGCCAGCCGGATCAGGATCGGATACAGCGTGCCGGACTTCAGCCCCGTGAGCTTCGCCAGGGCGTAACCGTGCTGCCACTGCGCCGGCTCGGCGAACAACGCCGCCAGCACCGACAGAGTCTGGGCCGAGAACGCAGAACGTGACCGCATGCAGCTGACTCTACATAGGTAGACCAATGCGTGTCTACGCAAGCAGCCCCCAAGCATGGCAACCTAGCGCTGCCTGACCCTCCTGGGCGGATCAGCCCAGGGTCTTGGTGTCGGTGCCGTCCGTTACCGTGCGGGTATCGCGATCGAGCGGAGCAGCCGATGTCAGGACGGGTGGCCGAGTTTGCGGTTCTGGGCCCGTGGTCGCTGGAGACGAGCCGGCGGTTCTGGGAGGACTTTACCCCCGCGGCGCTGGCGGGCGGGCCGGCCGGGCCTGGGCTGCGCACGGCGTTTTGCGTGGAGGGTGACTGGCGCCGCGCCGAGGCGGAGGTGACTCAGGCCGGGGATACCGCGCACGTGGTGCTGGAGGGCTACGGTGATCTTGACGCGGCCGCCGCGCAGGTGTGCCGGTTCCTGGCGCTGGACGTGGACGGGCGTGGCTGGCCGGAGGTGGGCCGCCGGGACCCGGTGATCGCCGGCGCGCAGGCGCGGCTGCCCGGGCTGCGGCCATGCGGTTTCCATTCTCCCTACGAGGCCGCGGCGTGGTCGGTGCTGGCGCAGCGGCTGCGCATTGTGCAGGCCGCCCGGTTGCGCGGCGACCTGATCGCCCGCCTTGGCGAGGATGGCGCGTTCCCTTCGCCGCATACCCTGGCCCGGTCCCGCCTGGATCTTCCGGGCCGCAAGAGTGAGTACCTGCGAGCGGTCGCCGAGGCGGCTCTCGATGGGCTGCTGGACGGAGCGGCGTTGCGCACTGTTGACCCCGACCAGGCCGTGCAGCGCGTGCAGCAGGTCAAGGGCCTCGGCCCGTTCGCTGCCGAGCTGGTCGTGGTCCGCGGCGCGAACGCCCCCGACGCGCTGCCCCGCCACGAACGACGGCTGGACGCCGAGATCGCCGAACGGTACGGGGCTGGCCGCACCCTCGCCGAGGTCTCGGAGGCATGGCGGCCCTACCGCACCTGGGCCGCCGTCCACCTGCGCGCGCTGCGTGAGCAGCGCTCCGGTGAGATCGCAGGCCGCTAATCTGCCCCGGCTCAGCTGAGCGGGCACTGGGTGGTGCTCCGGTCCGGGGGCTGCCGGGCCTACGCAGGTTTCGCCGACGCACCGGGCTCCGGGAGTGCGGCGAGGTCCAGGCTGGCGGGGATCGCCTTGACTGCACGGTCAAAGCCTTGGAGGAGCGCTTTGCGGCCGCCGTGCCCGCCGTGGCGGACCCAGTGGCGGCCGGAGAGGCTGAAGGCGGTGGTGGCGAGCTCGGCCAGTACGTGCAGCCGGAGGTCGTCGGGGTCTAGCTGGAGTTTGTCCGCCAGGCAGCCGACTACCTGGTCTTTGATCCCGGCGCGGTAGTGCTCGACGTATCTGAGCAGGGCTGGCTCGGCTGCTATCAGGCGGCGGGTGGCGACGAAGCGTTCGTCCCAGCCGGGGTCGAGCCCGGCGGCCGCCGCAGCCAGCGTCTGGTGCAGTTCGCTGAGGACGGGGCCGGACAGGTCGCGGCCGACAAGCGCGGCCAGGTGCGCGGTCCACAGTTCGGCCTCGGCTTCGATCGCCGCGGCCTCCTTGGCCGGGAAGAAGCGGAAGAAGGTGCTCTTGGACACCTCGGCCTCCTCGGCCACTTCTTCCAGCGTGGTCGCGTCGAAGCCCTTCTCGGTGAATAGGCGCAGCGCCGCGTCAGCCAGCGCGCGGCGGGTCCGCAGCTTCTTGCGCTCGCGCAGCGGCAGCGAGCGGTCGAGGGGCGGGTGGGCGATGGACATGCCCCGCATCCTACCTCTGGCGAAACTCGGGACCTAAGTGAACTGAGATCTTTTTAAAACTTGACTCTTAATAATACTGAGTATCAGAATTTGAAAGACGACGCACCGCGACGCCGCAGGCTCATGGCCCGCTGCCGCGGCGGCGCCGCGCCCCGATCAAGGAGCAACCATGGAGTACAAGCTCGACATGAGCATGATGTTCGCGATGCACGACGCGCTGCGCCGCGAGCTCGCGCAGGTCGGCCGCGTCGCGAGCCGACTAGACGACGACCCCGCCATCCTGCTGCGCGCCGCGCTGGGGTGGGAGCTGTTCAAGAAGTTCCTGACCGTTCACCACCAGTCCGAAGACGACGCCTTGTGGCCGGCGCTGCGCGCCCGCGTCGCCGCTCACCCCGACCGGGTGGCGCTGGCGGACGCGCTGGAGGCCGAGCATGCCGTCATCGAGCCGCTGCTTGCGGCTATCGACGCGGCCGCGGCCGACCCGGACTACGGCTATCAGCGGTTCGGCGACATCATCGACGAACTCTCGGCCAAGCTGACTGCGCACCTGGCCCACGAGGAGGCCGATGGGCTTCCCCTGATCGACGCCTCGTTGACCCCGGCCGAGTGGCAGCACTTCGCCCAGGTCCACGGCGAGCGGAACCTGCCCGACGCGCCGAGGTATATGCCCTGGCTGCTGGCCGAGGCGCGGCCGGAGATCCGCAACGCGGTCCTCGGCAAGTTCCCCCCGCCACTGCTGGCCGCCTACCGCGGGCAGTGGGCGCCCGCCTACGCCGCCCTGGAGGTCTGGCCCGCCAAGGGCGAGCCGGTGCCCTCAGACGCGGGACATGACCGGGCCGGGGACCAGGGTTAGCAGCAGAATGGCGTCTTGTACGTTCCCCCGATCACCTGTTCGGTGGTCTCGACCGCGACGGCGCCCGAGGTGACCTGGGTGTTGAGCCAATCCAGCAGGGATTGCATATTGGTGGCGGTGATGGAGTAAGGGTCGCAGCCGCCGCAGATGTGATGGAAGGTCAGCTGCACCCACCCGCCGCCATTTTGCTCAGCCGAGGTGACATACCCCTCGATCGTCGCCACTGTGGTGCCCTGCTTGGGGTCGGCCGGGGTCCGGGTCGCGAAGGCGTTGGCGGGCGGGATCGTCTCGCCGAACACCCTCCTGTCGTTGACCCCGCTGACGGTCCGGGCGCTGTTGTCCCCGCAGTACTGGACAACCTGCGTCTGCACCGTGGCGTTGTAGGCCCCGAAGGGATAGGCGAACGACTCTGGCTGGAAGCCGTGGGCGGCCAGGTTGACCCGGTCCTGGCAGACCTGGAAGCGGGCGTCGGCGAGCTTGAGCTTCTTGATGTTCACGTGGTCCACGGTGTGGCTCGCGATCTCGTTGCCGGCCGTGGACAGCGCCGTCAGCTGATCCCAGGTCAGGTGCCCGGCCGTGTCAATGCTGCCGCTGTTGACGTAGAAGGTCGCCGGGAAGCCGTGGTTGTTGACCGAGCTGGTCCACTGGTAGGCGTCGGCGTTGCCGTCGTCGAACTGGATGGTCACGACGGTCAGCGGTGCCGCATGGGCGAGTGCCGGAGCGGCGAACAGGCAGCCGATGGCCAAAGCGGCCGCTGCGACTACCCGCGGCTGCCGCCCGCGGATCCTGGTCCATTTGCTCATGGACTACTCCTTGGGCCGGAGCGAGAGCGGGGCGCCTACGCCGCTCGTCTATTCAGTTAGGAAGTCTTCCTAACTAACCAGGCGGTGTCAAGAAGCCGACTCGGTCCGGCTCCAGCAATATGAAGGTTCCGGCGGGCACGAGCAAGCGAGTGTTACAGTGCGCCCTTTGATGTGCTTCGGTAGGGAGTCTTCCGTGCGAGTCAGTTACACCGGGGTGGCGGCCTTGGCGGTGGCCGTGGTAGCGGGGCTGGCCGGGCCCACGGCGTTGACCAACGGATCGGCGGGAGCTGCAACTTCGCCGGCCCGGCCGGTCCCGGTCTCACCGTCGCCGGGCGACCGGTTTGCCACCCCCCAGACCACGATCAGCTTCCGGGGGGTTTCCCCGGCCGCGCTGGGCACCGTGCGCGTCACCGGTTCCCGCAGCGGCGTTCATCCAGGCAGCCTGGTGGCGGACCCGGCGGGAGCCACCATCTGGAAGCCCCAGGCTCCCTTCATCCCCGGGGAGCGCGTCACTGTTCAAACCGCCGTGACCATCGCTGGCGCGAGGGGGCAGGGCTTCTCCTTCACCGTGGCCCGCATCGCGCCGCACGCCCCCGAGGTACTGTCGCCGGAGAGCGGCACCGGGCCAACGGCCACGGTCGGCGCCTCAGCCACCCCGCCAGGGCCGGCTTCTTCCTCAAGGCCGCATCAGGTGGCCGCCACCTGCAAGCCGGGCCTGATCTCGTTTCGCAGCGAACCGGACCTGTTGCCTCCGGGGGCTTGCGTCAATCAGGCCGCGACCGGGACCGCTCCCGGGTTCCTGCTCGTCACCCCCAAGGGCACCGGGAACCGGGGCAACGGAGTTGCCATCATGAACGACCGGGGCAACCTCATCTGGTACGACCCGGTGAACGAGGCGAAGGCCCACAACCTGGAAACCGTCACCTACCACGGTCAGCCCATGCTGGCGTTCTACCAGGGCAACTCGGCGGGCGCGCACGGCGTCGGCGAGTTCGTCTTGATGAACGAGCACTACCAGGTCGTGGCCTACATCAGGGCCGGCAACGGCGCCGAAGCCGACCTGCACGAACTCACCATGACCCCCCAGGGCACGGCGCTCATCGGCGCCTACGTGCCGGTGAAGATGAACCTGACCGCCAATGGCGGCAAGGCCAGCCAGATCGTCTACAGCTACGTGGTCCAGGAGATCGACGTGGCCACCGGCAACGTGCTCTTCTCCTGGAACTCCCTGGACCACGTGCCGGTCACCAACTCCGAATACCGGGTGCCCGCCAATGGCGGCCCCTTCGACTACTTCCACGGCAACTCCATCGCGCTCACTTCGGACGGGAACCTGCTGATCTCGGGGCGCAACGTCTCGGCGGTGTACGACGTCAACCACACCACCGGCGCGGTCATCTGGGAGTTGGGCGGGAAGCACTCCAGCTTCGCCTTGGCGCCATCCGGTCAGCGGTGGTTCTGCTACCAGCACCAGGCGCGCCAGCCGGAGGCGAACGTGATCACGCTCTTCGACGACGGCGGCACGGGCCCCTCCAGCTGCGCCAACCACGCGTCCCGGGGCCTGACGATGACCCTCGATACCACCAGCCACACCGCTACCATCACCCGCGCCCTCGGCCATAACCCCCCGCTGCATGCTGCCATCGTCGGCAGCGATCAGACCCTCCCCAACGGGGATGACCTGGTCAGCTGGGGCAACGTGACGGAGATGACCGAGTTCAATCCCGCCGGGAACGCCAACTTCGACATGAGCCTGTCCGGGCAGACCTACCGGGCCTTCCGCGCACCCTGGACGGGTATCCCCGACTATCCGCCCGCGGTGGCCTCACGCCGGGGCACGGGGAACGCGGTAACCGTCTATGCCAGCTGGAACGGCGACACCCAGGTGGCGTCCTGGCAGATTCTGGCCGGCTCCAGCCCCTCGTCCCTGAGCCCGGTCGGCCAGCCCCAGGCCAAGACCGGTTTCGAGGCCAAGATCACCGTGCACACGGCGGGACCCCTGGTGGCGGCTCAGGCCAGAGACGGTTCGGGCAAGGTGCTGGACACCTCGCCTGCGGTACCGACGAGCTATACGCCGCGCGGGGGCGGGTACTACGTGGGCACCAGGGCTGGCAATGTCTACAACTTCGGCGCCCCCTTCTACGGATCCCTGGCAAACTCTCACGTCAAACCAGCGGCCCCCCTGGTGGGCACCGTTGCTACGCCGACCCGCAGCGGGTACTACCTGCCCAGTTCGGCTGGAAACGTCTACAACTACGGGGCTCCTTTCTATGGCTCCCTGGCCACTTCCGGCCGCAAGCCCCCCACTCCGGTGATCGGCTTGGGGGCGTACCGGGGCACCGGCTACTACCTGGCCACGTCGGGGGGCAACGTCTACAACTATGGAAAGGCTCCGTTCGACGGCTCACCAAGCAGCTCGGGCATCACACTCTCGGCTCCGGTGTCCGGCATCGCCGTCGACCCCAAGGGTGGGTACTGGCTGGTACAGAAGGATGGCAAGGTGCTCAACTTCGGCGCCCCCTGGTTCGGCGACGAGCGAGGCAATACGCTCTCCGCCCCCGTGGTGGGCATCGCCGCCGAGCCAGACGGCGGTGGCTACCTGCTCGTCACCGCCAAGGGAGACGTCTACAACTTCGGCAGCGCAGCCAGGCACGGCTCGCCGGCGACCTCGGTCGTCCACCCGTCTTCCCCGGTGGTCGGCATCGCCACCCAGCAGGCAACCACCGCCCGGCAGCAGCCGACCGGTTACTACGTGGTCTGCGCCAACGGCGATGTCTACAACTACGGGGTGTTCCTGCCGGGATCGCCAAACGGGATAGGCCTGCCCGCCCCCATCGACGGGATTGGCGCCCGCTGAACCAGCTCACCGCCACCATCCGGGTCAATTACCTTTGGGCGTGCCAAACGGCCGGATCACCGAAGCCGCCGTGACGGTCACGAGGGCTGTGATCGGGTCAAGCTGAGGCGCTCCTGACACCCATCCCGGTCGCGTGTCCTCGGTGGCCGGCCGTGGCCGTCCTGGCTGAGTCGTCTAAGCTCAGCGCTCATGCCCAGGCTCCTGGTCGTACATCACACGCCCTCGCCAGCGCTGCAAGAGTTGCTCGAAGCGGTGGTCAGCGGGGCGCGGACCGATGAGATCGAGGGTGTCGAGGTGATCTTGCGGCCTGCCCTGACCGCGGCGGCCGCCGACGTGCTGCAGGCTGATGGTTACCTGCTTGGTACGCCCGCCAACATCGGCTACATGTCCGGCGCGCTGAAACATTTCTTCGACGGCATCTACTACCCATGCCTTGAGGCCACCCAGCGGCGGCCCTATGGCCTTTACGTGCACGGCGGCATGGACACCACCGGTGCCGTGCGCGCGGTGCAGGCGATCACCGCCGGGCTGCGGTGGCGGGAGATCCGGCCACCGGTCTGCATCACCGGAGCCCCGAGCAAGGAGGACCTGCTGGCCTGCTGGGAACTGGGCGCGCTGCTCGCCGCCGAGATCGCCGGGTGATCGGTCACCTCCAGCCCACAGCGGCCGGGGTGACGATCCAATGTGAAGGGGCGTTCGTGTCCGGCGCTCGGCCCGGCTGGCCCCGGCCTGCTAGCCAGCCGGCCGGGGCCGGACGAAGCCACCTAGCATCTTCCCGACTTCAATCGTGCCCATGCCCGTCGTAACGACTGGATCGTCCGCGGCGAAGGCACGCAATTCCTCTTCATCGTCAGCCTCCACGACGCCAAGGCCCCAGGAGCCAGTGCCGTCGAGCACAGGGCCGAAGATCACCATCTGGCCCGACTCAACCAAGGGCCGCCAATGCTCGGCGTGTCGCGCCATGATCTCGCGCTCCTCGTCGCTCATATCCAGCGCGAACGTCGGGCGAGGCGCCTGGAGCCGGAAGACGAAGGTGCTCATGAGCCAAGACTGCCAGGTTCATGCACAGGACTGGTTGGTCACGTAGGTGGCCTAGCGCGGCAGCGATGCAAAGAAGTCGCGGATGTCCTGGACAAGCAGGTCGGGCGTTTCGAGCGCGGCGAAGTGGCCGCCCGCCTCGAAGTCGCTCCAGTGCACGATGTTGTTGGCTTGCTCGGCGTAGCGGCGGATGGCGATGTCCTCGGCGAAGACGGCCACGCCGGTCGGCACCACGGACGGCACCGGCCAGTCGCCCGAGTGCATGGCCTCGTAGTAGACGTTTGCCGATGAGCCCGCGGACCCGGTGTACCAGTACAAGCTGACGTTGGCGAGGATCTCCTCCCGCGGGATCGCGTCCTCCGGCAGCGCGTGGCCTGAGTTGGTCCACTCCTTGAACTTCTCGACGATCCAGGCCAGTTGCCCAGCCGGGGAGTCGGTCAGCGCATAGGACAGCGTCTGCGGGCGGGTGGACTGGACCTGGAAGTAGCCGTTGCCCTCGGACAGGTAATTCTGCAGCCGCTGCAGGCGCTCCTTCTCCACGGGCGCGAAGGTCGCCTGGTCCTCCTCGGAGACGTCGCCGAACGGGATGAAGCCCATGGTGGCCGCGTTGACGTGGATGCCGATGACGTGCCCGGGGTCGACGCGGCCCAGGTCGGGCGCGACGAAGGCGCCGTAGTCACCGCCCTGGGCGCCGTAGCGCTCGTACCCGAGCCGGCGCATCAGCTCGGCGAGCGCGCCCGCCATCCGCCTGGGGCCCCAGCCGGGCTCGGTGACCGGGTTCGAGAACCCGAACCCGGGCAGCGAGGGTATGACCAGGTCAAAGGCAGGAGCGTCTGTGGCGCCGTGTCCGCGGGGGTCGCTGAGCGGGCCGATGACGTGCACGAATTCCACGAACGACCCCGGCCAGCCGTGGAGCAGGAGCAGCGGCGTGGCGTCCGGCTCAGGCGACTTGACGTGCAGGAAGTGGATCTTCTGGCCGTCGATCTGGGTCGTGTATTGCGGGTAGGCGTTAAGGCGCGCCTCGGCTGCCCGCCAGTCAAAGCTCTTCTGCCAGTACTCGGCGAGCCCGCGCAGGTAA
>Ga0075436_100002472_pt1 | contig 12719 bp, 14 predicted proteins | sample RhiMethybrSRZTD5_FD_75303 | JGI IMG/M metagenome (GOLD analysis project Ga0075436, IMG submission 75303) | Populus rhizosphere microbial communities from Tennessee, USA - Rhizosphere MetaG P. TD hybrid SRZTD5 | ecosystem: Host-associated > Plants > Roots > Rhizosphere > Soil | place: USA...
GTGCATCTCGAAGAACATCGCGTTCAGCGATTTGGTGAGCGGCACGTCGAGGCCGTCCATCCACACCACGGTTTCCTGCGTCTCATTGCCGTGGTCGTGCCACTGCCAGGAGGGCGTGAGGATGAAGTCGCCCGGATGCATGATTACCTTCTCGCCCTCCACCGCCGTATACGCACCGTCGCCCTCGATGATGAAGCGGATCGCCGCGGGCGAATGCCGATGCGCGCGCGCGACTTCGCCCGGCAGCAGCACCTGCACTGCGGCGATCAGCGTGCTCGTCGTGGCCCACTGTCCTTTGAGGCCGGGGTTGAAGAGCTGCATCGCGCGCCGCTCGTCGCCCACCGGAACCGCGCTCGCCGATTGCTTGACCACCTCCTTGAGCAGCGACCATTTCCATTGATAGGGCAGCGCCTCCGGTCGCGGATGCGGCGTCATCTGGCTCGCGATCTCCCACAGCCCCCACATGTGGTTCTGGTGGATGAGCTGATGGAATGCGTCTTCTGCTTTGACGGGTGCGTTCATAGCGCCATTTTACGCCGGACGATTGCCGGCGCGGATCTTTTCCCATGCCGGATCATGCACTTCGAGCATGCGCAGGGCCGCGCGATCGCCGCGCGAGGCGGCAAGCCGCAGACTCATGAGCGGCGCGAGCAGCCGCGTGAAGCGTGCCACCGCGAAAAGATTGACGCCGATCAAGGCCGCCGGCACGAGGGCCTGCTTGTAGGTGAGCCATGGCGCGAGGCCGAGCGCCGTGAGCCCGATCGCCGCGAGCACGGAAGCGCCGCCGCGCGCGAGCAGCGGATAGGTGAAGTAGAAGCGATAGCGCTGCACGAGCGCCGCTTCCTCGTCGCTGAAGTGATACGGCGATTCGCCGGGCGCGACACGCTCCGCGCCGATGGCCAGCATGCGGCGCGCGAGCCAAACCTCGAATGCGGCGACCGCCGCGATATAGAGCCACGCCATTGGCTGGGGATTGAGCGCCGCCCAGCCGGCGAGGACGAGCACCGTGACGCTGGCGAGGCCGGTCAGTACCGGTGGATGACGCGGATTTCGCTCCACGCGGCTTCCTGCTCGCCGAGCGACTCGACGAGCGTGCGCCGCTGGTAGCTCGGCAGCAGGAACGGCAGCCAGCCGAGCGACGGGTGCCGGAAGGAAAGGAGGCTGCCGCCGGAGAAGCGGTGCAGCTCGCTCGCGTAGCGCGGCGCGTGCAGCGGCTCGAGCTCCTGCAGGTGCGGCGGCTCGTCAGACACCGCCGGCCCCATCTCCTCGCGGATCTCCGCAAGCGCGTGCATCAGGGCGTCGACGTGCTCGGCGCGCCACTCCTCGCGCCCCGGTAGCTTGAACCGCGCGCGCGTCTTCGCTTCATCCAGCCACTCGACCGAGATCAGAAACATGGTCGCTCCTCGCTTTGACCGCGCGCGCGAAATCTCGCACCATTTGCGCCCGCCGGTCAATCGCCGAAACCATGACAAGGCTGTTCGCACTCCTCGCGCTCTGCTGCTTCTCGCTCGCAGCCGCCCAGTCGTATCCGGCGAAGCCGCTCCTCTTAATCATTCCGTTCCCGCCGGGTGGCTCGACCGACATCATCGGCCGCATCGCCGCCGACGGCATGGCGCGCGAGCTCGGTCGGCCGCTCGTCGTGGACAACCGCGGCGGCGCGGGCGGCGCGATCGGCGCTAAAGCGATCGCCGACGCGGCGGCCGATGGCTACACCATTGGCGTCGCCACCGTGTCGACGCACGTGGTGAATCCGGTCGTGCAGAAGGAGCTGCGCTACGACCCGCTCGCCGACTTCACGCTCATCTCCGAAATCGCCTCCGTGCCCAATGTGCTCGCCGTGCACCCGTCCGTGCCGGCGCGCAGCGTCGCCGAGCTCATTGCCTACGCCAAGGCGAACCCCGGGAAGCTGAACTACGGCACGCCCGGCGTGGGCAGCCTTGGCCATCTCATCGGCGAAACGTTCAAATACTCCGTAAAGGCCGACCTCACGCACGTGCCCTACCGCGGCGCCGCTCCGGCGTTGAACGATGCGCTCGCCGGCCAGGTGCAGGTGCTCTTCGACAACCTGCCCTCCTCGCTGCCGCACATCCACGCCGGGCGGCTGCGCGCGCTCGCGGTGGCAGCCGAGCACCGCGTCGCCAGCCTGCCGGACGTGCCGACCTTCGCGGAAACCGGACAACCGCTCGTCAACGATCCGTCGTGGTTTGGGCTCATCGGTCCGGCGCGGCTCCCGGCCGACATCGTCGCGCGGCTGCACGACGCGCTAGTGGCGGCGTTAAAGCAGCCCGAGGTCGTGAAGCGCCTGCAAGCGGCCGAATCGACGCCGGTCGGCAATTCGCCGGAGGCCTTCCGGCGGCTTGTCAGCACGGCGCTCGACAATACGCGCAAGGTCGCGCGTGAAGCGCATCTCAAGTTCGAGTAGCGCGCTCGTGCTCGCGCTCGCGGCGTGCGCGAGCGCGCCGGGCGAGCGTGATTTCTCGTTCGGCCTGATCGGCGATCTTGGCTACACGCCGGCGCAGCAGCCGCTCGTCGACAACGTGCTTGCCGACCTCAACGCCGCGCGCCTCGCGTTCGTGGTGCACGATGGCGATCTCGGCTCGCCGCGAAACGGCTCGTGCACCAACGACCTCTGGGCGCGGCGGCTCGCCCAGTTCCAGGCGTCCGCACACCGCTGATCCACACGCCCGGCGACAACGAATGGACCGATTGCCAGGCCGCCGAAGGCGCGCCAGGCTACGAGCCGCTCGAGCGCCTGGCCGCGTTGCGCGCGACCTTCTTCAACACCGGGCAAGTGGGCGGCATCACGTTCATCACGCTGCACCTGGTGGGCAGCAATAACAATCGCGGTCGCACTGCCGAGGGCGACGCGGAGTACGCGGCGCGCAACGATGCGGACATCGCCTGGCTGCGCGAGGGCTTTGCCGCCGCGCGCGCAAGCCGCGCCCTCATGATCATCCAGCAGGCGAACCTCTTCCCGGCCTTCCCGCCGTTCCGTGGCGGCACGGAGCCACAGGCGAGCGGCTTTGCCGACCTGCGCGCCGCGCTTGAGGGCGAAGCGCCTGCCTATGGCAAGCCCGTGGTGCTCGTGCCGCATCGCGCGCGACGGCGGCGGAACGCCGTCGCTCGCAAACTTCACCCGGGTGGAAACATTCGGCGCCCCGTCGCATCACTGGGTCGAGGTGCGCGTGTGCGCGGGCGATCCGAACGTCTTACCTTCAGGCCGCGCATCGTCGAGCGCAACGTGGCTGACCGTTAACGGATAAATTGGGGTCGGATCAACATTACAAAAATGAAATCTTGATCTGACCCCATTTAGATGGAGCGGTGATCGCCGGCTGCGGGTACGCCGCTTGCCTGCATGCCCGGCATGCGAATTCTTCTTCTCGGTGTCGCGATCGCCTGGATCGCATACAGCTTTAGCCGGCCGACGCGCCGGGAGCCCGTGGCGGACGACGTGTTGATCACCCGCGTGCGCTTTGCGCTCGAGCAGCTGCTCGAGCACGCGGGCTCGGTCAACATCGCGGTGCAGGATGGCCGCGTGACCCTCACCGGTCCGGTGGCGCAGGCGGAGCTGCGCAAGCTGAAGCGCGCGCTGCGCTCGTTGGCCGGCGTGCGCGCGCTCGAGTGCCGGGTGCACGTGCACGCCTGAAAGGCGTTTTGCACGTCGCAGCGTAGAATCCGCGCCCCATGGGGCGAACTGGGGCGCGATGGCTCGCGGCCGCGGCGATCATCGCGAGCTTCTTCTGGATGCTCGGCACGGCGCCGCTCTTCGACGTCGACGAAGGCGCCTTCAGCCAGGCGACCCTCGAGATGTTCGAGCGCGGCGACTTCCTCTCGACCTATCTCAACGGCGAGCCGCGCTATGACAAGCCGATTCTCGTCTACTGGCTGCAGGCGGCGTGCGTGGCGCTGCTCGGTCCGAGCGAATGGGCCTTTCGACTGCCCTCGGCGATCTGCGCCACGCTGTGGGCGTGGCTCACCTATCTCTTCGTGCGCCGCCATTACGGCGTCCCGCGCGCGCTCTTCGCCGCCCTCCTCCTCGCCACCTCGCTTGGCGTCTTCATCATCGGCCGCGCGGCCACTGCCGATGCGCTGCTGAACCTGCTCATTGCGGCGTCGATGTTCGCCGCGTGGCTGCACCTTTCGACCGGCGAGCGGCGCTGGCTCTACGCGACGCACGCGGCTATCGGCCTTGGCGTGCTCGCCAAGGGACCGGTCGCCATCCTCGTTCCGTTCGCGACCACCTTTCTCTACTCCTGGCGTAAGGGCGATCTCAAGAGCTGGGCGCGCGCGGTATTCGACTGGCGGGCGCTGCTTGTCCTCTTCGCCATCGCGCTTCCCTGGTACATCGTCATCCTCGCCAAGGAAGGCCGCGGCTTCGTGGAAGGCTTCTTCATGAAGCACAACGTCGGGCGCTTCAGCGGACCCGTCTCGGGCCACGGCGGAAGCCTGCTCTATTACTTTCCGGCGCTCGTGTTCCTGAGCTTGCCATTCACCGCGCTCATCGTGCCGGCGGCGATGCGCATCCGCGCCATCTGGCGCGATGACTTGCAGGCCTATCTCGTCCTCTGGTTCGCGTTCGTGTTCGTGTTCTTTTCGTTCTCGGGCACGAAGCTTCCCCACTATCTGCTGTACGGCTACACCGGCCTCGCGATCCTCATGGCGGTCTATGGGTATGACCTCAAGGCGGCGTTCTGGCCGCTCGTCCCGGTACTCGCGTTCTTTGCCGGCCTGCTCGCTCTGCCCTACGTCCTCACGTATGTGCTCGGACGCGTCAGCGACGGCTCGCTACGCGACGTGCTGGCGGCCGCGCTCGGGCGCTTCAGCCACGCGTACTTCACGTTCTACGCCATGGTGTGCGCGATCGTGCTTTACGCCATGGTCGAGCGCGCAACGCCGCTGCCGCGCAAGCTTGCCGCGTTCGGATTCGCGGCGGTGATTTCGCTTGCGACGCTCGTCGTGCCGATCGCCGGTTTCGCCGAGCAGGCCTCGATCAAGGAGGCGGCGCTCCTTTGCCGCGAGCGGCATCTCGATGTCGTGATGTGGCGCCTGAACGCGCCCTCCTTCAGCGTCTATCGCGGCGCGCCGACGCCGAGTCGCGACCCCGGGCCGGGCGACGTCGTGCTGACAAGGGCGAGCCGGTTGTCCGAGCTGCCAGCGAGCCTCTCCTACGACCTCATTTACTCCAAGCGCGGCATCGTGCTCGCGAAGATCCGCGCGTGAGCGCCGTTCGCGTCTGGCTCGTGCCGGCGCTCGCGGCGGGCGGCTTCCTCGCCATCTGGCTGCTCGATGCCAATCAAACCGTATTTCTGGCGCTGAACGGCATTGGCCCGGCCACTAGCGATTGGCTTTGGGCGAACATCACCGTGCTCGGCGACACGGTCGTCGCCTTCGCACTTTGCCTGCCGCTCTGGCGGCGGCGGCCGCAGGCACTGTGGGCGTTCGTGTTCGTGGCGCTCCTCGGCACCGCGTGGGTGGATGGCCTCAAGCCGCTCATTGACGAGCCGCGCCCGCCGGCCGTTCTAGGCGACGCGGTACACGCGATCGGCCCCGCGTTCAAGGCGCATACGTTTCCCTCGGGCCACGCGACTGCTGTATTCGCGATCGGTGGCCTGTATGCGCTTGCCTGGGGTTCGCGCACGATGGCCGCGATCGCGCTCACGGTGGCAGTGATAGCGGCGCTTTCGCGCGCGGTCGTCGGCGTGCACTGGCCGCTCGACATCCTCGCCGGCGCATTCGGCGGCTGGCTCGCCGCCGTGGCCGCGCTCGCGATTGCACAGCGCACGGCGCGCTTTGGCCAGCGGCCCGCGGTGCAAGCGCTCGTCGCGGTCTTCCTCGCCGGCTGCGCGGTGTGGCTCGTCATCGGCCACCCGAAGAGCGGCTACCCGCAGGCCGATCTCTTCCAGCGCGCCATCGGCATTTGCTGCCTCGGCGCCGCGGCGGCTAGACTCGCGCGTGCTCCCGCATAACGCGCCGCTGCAGGTTTCGATCGTCATCCCGATCTATAACGAGGAGGCGAACGTACGCGAGCTCGTCGAGCGGGTGGGCGCCGCGCTCGCGCGCAGCGGGAAGAGCTATGAGCTGATCTGCGTCGACGATGGCTCGCGCGACGGCTCGGCGGCGGCGCTCGAAGCGCTCGCGATCGAGCGGCCGTGGCTGAAGCCGCTCTATCTCATCCGCAACTACGGCCAGTCGGCCGCACTGCAGGCGGGCTTCGACGCCGCGCAGGGCGAGATCATCGTCACGCTCGACGGCGACCTGCAGAACGACCCGGACGATGTGCCGGAGCTCCTGCGCCTGATGGACGCGCGCCCGGAGATCGATGTCATCTCCGGCTGGCGCAAGGACCGGCAGGACCGCACGGTGTCGCGCAAACTGCCCTCGATCGCGGCGAACGCCGTGATCTCGCGTGCCACCGGCGTCAAGCTCCACGACTATGGTTGCGCGCTCAAGGTGTACCGGTCCGATGTGATTCGCGGCCTGCGCCTCTACGGCGAGCTGCACCGCTTCATCCCGGCGCTAGCCGCCGAGGTCGGCGCGAACATCATCGAGGTGCCGGTGCGCCACCACGCGCGAACCCGTGGTGTTTCCAAGTACGGGATCGACCGCACCTTCCGCGTGCTGCTCGATCTCCTCTGGATCAAGTTCCTGATGCGCTTTCTGCACCGGCCGCTGCAGGCTTTCGGTGCGGTCGGCCTCGGCCTGGGCGCCGCGGGCTTTCTCATTCTCGCGTGGCTCACGTACGAGAAGCTCGCACTGGGCAAGGACATCGGCGGCCGGCCGCTGCTCCTGCTCGGTGTGCTGCTCGGCCTGATCGGCGTGCAGCTCGTCGCGACCGGGCTGATCGGCGAGCTCCTCACGCGCATCTACCACGAGCCCCAAGGAAGGCCGCAATACCTGCTACGGCGAGCGCCCCGAAAAGGCGGCTGAAGACGGCGACGCGCATCGCGCTTGGCGTGGCGCTGCTCGCGGGCGTCATCTGGTACGTCAATCCGCGCGCGCTCGCAGCGAGCCTTGCCGCGATCGACGCGCGCTGGTTCGCCGCCGCAGTAGCGGCATCGGTCATCTCGAACGTGTTCTCTGCCGCCCGCTGGGCCGCGATCGCGCGCGGACTGGGCCTCGTGGCGCGCTTCGGCGACGCAGTGGTGATGTACTTCCGCGGCATGACGATGAACGTGCTCCTGCCGGGGGCGACGGTGTCGGGCGATCTGCTGCGCGGCTACCAGCTCGGCCAGCGCGACGACAACTCGCTCCTGCGCGCCGGCGCCTCGGTGCTGCTGGATCGGCTGAGCGGCCTGTGGATCCTGTGCGCCTGTTCGCTGGTCGCGCTCGCGGCGGCGCTCGCGCTGGGCCTCGCCCCGGCGGGGAAAGAGACGACGATCTATGTCGCCGGCCTGGTGATAGCGCTCGCGCTCCCGTGGCTGCCGCTGCCCTTCGGCCGCATCGAAGCGGCGCGCCGCGAAGCGCTGGCGGCGCGCGGGGCGCTCGTGCGCTCGGCGTGGCTCTCGGTGCTGGTGCAGATTTTTTCGGCGGCGGCGCTGTGGCTCTGCGGTTACGCCGCGGGCCTCGGGCTCAGCTATCCGGTGATGCTTGCCGCGGCGGCGCCGATCTTCATCATGGGCGCGGTGCCGCTTGGCTGGGGCGGCTTCGGCGCGCGCGAGGGCGCGGCGGTGGTGGTACTGGGAGCGCTCGGCGTCGCGCCGGAGCAGGCGACGGCGACCGGGCTACTTTATGGCGTGAGCGCGGTGCTGCAGGGAATCGCTGCCGCGCCGCTCTTCCTGCTCAGGCAGGAACGCGCGGATGCGCCACCCCGTTCTTCAGCCGCATCACCTTCCAGAAGAAGTTGATGCGCGAGAGCTCGGTGACTTCGCCCGGATCCGACACCATGTCGCGCAGCTCGAAGTCCGGATGGAAGCCAAGCTTGTCGGAGAAGCGCGCGAGGCCCTTCTCCACCGCGGCGATGAAGCGGTTGTCCGAGCGCACGTGGTTCACGAGGAAGATCTCGCCGCGCGGGCGGCAGACGCGGTGCAGCTCCTGCAGCAGGCGCGCGGGATTCTCGACCACCGGCACGACGTACATCGCCACCACCTTGTCGAAGCTCGCGTCGGCGAAGCTCATGCGCTCCGCGTCCATCTCGAGCAGGCCCTCGACATTGGTGAGATGGCGCCGCGCGACACGCGCTCGCGCTTTTTCGAGCATCTCGCGCGAGACGTCGATGCCCGTGATCAGCACGTCGCGCGGATAAAGCGGCAGCGAGAGGCCGGTACCGACGCCGACCTCGAGCACGCGCTCGCCGGACTTCAAGCCAAGCGCCTGCACCACCGCCTTGCGGCCGGGCTGCAGCACCGGTCCGAACACGGCATCGTAGACTCCAGCGTAGCGGCGGTAAGCCGCCTTGACCGACTCTATTTGCATGCAGGGTCCTGCGTTTGTCCGGTCGTGGTGAGGGCCTTGAGAGCTTTTCGTACCAGTGCCTTGGTCAACGGCACCTTATAGGAATTATGCCGCAGGGGCGCGGCTTCCTGCACGGCCGCGGCGGCCGCGGCTGCGAACCTCTCGTCCGTCGCCCGGGCCCCATAGAGCTCGCGCTCGGCCGCCTCGGCGCGCCATGGGATCGGCGCCACGCCGGACAGCACGATACGCGCATGCGCGATCTTGTCGCCGGAGAGCCGCAGCACGCACGCCACCCCGGCGAGCGCGAAGGCGAAGCTCGCGCGATCCATCGCCTTGAGATAGCAGCTTCGCGTCTCCGCGGGATGCGGCGGCAGGCGCAGGCCGAGGATGAGCTCGTCCGGCTCAAGTACCGTCTCGACGCGCATCTGCGCCTTGGGCAGCGCGAAGAAATCGGCCAGCTCGATGGTGCGCTCGCCGCGCCCGCCATGGAGCCATAACGCCGCGTCGAATGCCAGGAGCGCGCTCGCGAGGTCCGAGGGATGCACCGCATAGCAGGGCCCGCCGCCGAAGATCGCGTGATTGCGGTTCTCGCCTTCGCGCGCCGGGCACTCCGCCGCGCCTTTCAGCCAGCAAGGAATGCGAGCATTTCGGTAGTACCAGCAGCGCGGGCGCTGCAGCAGGTTGCCGCCGATCGTCGCGAGGTTGCGGATCTGCGGGCTTGCCGCTGCCGCGGCCGCCTGCGCGAGCGCGCTGTAGCCCCGGTTGATGACCTCATGCACCTCGATCTCGGCGAGCGTGGTGAGCGCGCCGATCTCGAGTCCTTCGGGCCGTGGCTCGATGCCGCGCGGCAAGAGCGGCTTCACGTTCAGGAGCCTCTCGGGCGCCGCGATGTCCGCTTTCATGAGCGTGATGAGATCGGTGCCGCCCGCGAGCGCGCGCGTGTTCGGCCCGAGCATGCGCACGGCTTCCTGCAGCGTCGGGGGCGTCGAGTAGGCGAAGGGTCTCACGGGAAAATGTGATCTGACCCCATTTATTGGATGAGCTGCTCGCGCTTGATCGGCAGCTCGCGGATGCGAACGCCGGTCGCATCAAAAATGGCGTTGGCGATGGCGGCGGCCGTGGGAATGATCGGCGGCTCGCCGCAGCCCTTGATGCCGGTCGGGTTCGCTTCCTCGTCGGGCATGCTTTCGGAGGCGTTGATGATCTGCGGCATGTCGCCCACGACGGGCACTTTGTATTCCTCGAGGTTCGCGTTCAGCACTTCGCCCAGACGCGCATCGACAATGCGCTCTTCGCGCATCGCGTAGCCGATCGCCTGGGTGATGCCGCCGATCACCTGGCTCGTTTGCAGGAGCGGATTGACGATGCGCCCGCAGTCGTGCGCGGCGACGACGCGCTTCAAGCGCACTTCGCCCGTCTCGCGATCGACCGCAAGCTCGACTGCCTGCGCGCCGCAGGTGCGAATGCTCTTGTCCTTCGGATTGTCGCCACGCTCGGCGCTCGCCGAGCCGCGCTTGTTCGCTTCGCGCGCCGCCTCGCGCACCGCCGGCGCGAGCGTGGGCAGCGTCGCGCTGCCGGCGCTCGTAGGACCGTAGAGGCCGCGGCCGGTGTCGCCGAGCTGCACTTCCACTGCTGCAACGGGGATGCCGAGCTCCGCGGCCGCGATCTGCGCGAGCGCGGTACGCGAGCCGGTGCCGATGTCCTGCACGCCGAGCGTCAGGCGCGCGCTGCCGGCGGATACTTCGACGCGCGCCTCGGCGGGCGGCCAGCCGCCGCCCGCGGCCCAGTCGTGCGTGGCGAAGCCGCTGCCAGCGCGCTTTTGCCCCCAATCGAACACCTGCGAGACGCGGCCGATGCATCGGCGCAAGCTATCCGCGGAGGTGAAAGGCTTGCCTTCGCGCTGGTCCTCGCGCGTGTAGTTACGAAGGCGCAGCTCGATCGGATCGATGTCGAGGCGTCGCGCGAGCTCGTCCATCGCCGACTCGAGCGCAAAGTTGCCCTCGGCATAGCCGGGCGCGCGGAACGCGACCGCGGGACCGAGGTTGGTGACGAGCGGGCGTTGCTCGGCGCGTACGTTGGCGCAGCGGTAGAGCGTGAGGAACGTGCCGATGACATCGCTGTCCTCGCCACCGACGCTGTAGGCGCCCTGCTCGAGCTCGATGCGCACGTCGATCGCGCTCAGCGTGCCGTCGCGCTTCGCGCCTAGGCGAAGGCGCTGGTGCGTGGCGTTCCTGTTGCCGGAGGCGAGATTCTCGGCGCTGCGCTCGAGCAGCAGCTGCACCGGCCGGCCGGCGCGCTTGGCGAGCAGCGCCGCGATCACCGTGTGCTTCCAGGCGACCTGCTTCGCGCCAAAGCCGCCGCCCATGTGCTCGGTGATGATGCGCACGCGCTCTTTCGGCAGCGAGAGCTTCTCGGCGACCTCGTCGCGCACCGCGAAGATGCCCTGCGTCGATTCATACACCGTGAGCCGCTCGCCCTCCCAAAGCGCGGTGCAGCCGTGCGTCTCGAGCGCGTTGTGCAGCGCGCTCTGGGTGCGATACTCCTCCGTGAGCACGACGTCCGCTTCGCGCAGGCCGCGGGCGATGTCGCCGCGCTCTTCCGTCTTGGGCTTCTCGGGGCTGCCGCGTACGTCGAAGGCGAGCGGCTCGTAGTGCACGTCGATCAGGCGTGCGGCATCCTCAGCGAGCTCCGGCGTGTCGGCGGCCACCGCCGCGACCTCGTCGCCGACATAGCGCACCGTGCGGTCAAAGAGCGCGCTCTCTTCGTACCAGCCGATGCGCGGGCTCTCGGCGCTCGAGACGACGGCGCGCACGCCGGGGTGTCGCGCCGCGCGCGAGGTGTCGATGCGCGCGATGCGCGCGTGCGCATGCGGGCTGCGGAGGATCACCGCGTAGAGCTGCCCAGGCAGGCGCGTATCACCGGCATACCGAGCCTGCCCCGTTACCTTCGCGCGGCCCTCGAGCCGAAAAATCATGAGCCATCGCGCGCGAGCTGCGCCGCGCGCACGATGTGCTGATATGCGCCGCAGCGGCAAAGATTGCCGCTAAGCGCGCGCATGATTTGCGCGTCGGAGGGTCGCGCCACGCGCTCGAAGAGCGCGGCGAGTGCCATGACCTGCCCGGGCGTGCAGAAGCCGCACTGGAATGCGTCGGCGGCGATGAACGCCTCCTGCAGCCGGTGGAGCTTGCCGCCGGTCGAAAGCCCTTCGATCGTCGTGACCGCGCGACCGACGCAATCGGCGGCGAGGAGGAGGCAGCTGTAGACCGCCTCGCCATCGAGGAGCACGGTGCAGGCGCCGCAGTTGCCCATGTCGCAGCCCTTCTTCGCGCCGGTGAGGCCGAGGTCCAGGCGCAGCGCGTCGAGCAGCGTGCGGCGCGGCTCGAGGTCGAGCTCGACGTGCTCGCCGTTGACAGTCATGGGGCCTTCGACAGCAAACAGCGCGCCCGGCACGCGAATTGCAAAAGCATGAACGCTCCATGAAGATCGCGCAGATCGCACCGCTCGCCGAGAGCGTGCCCCCGAAGCTTTATGGCGGCACGGAACGCGTGGTCTCCTATCTGACGGAAGAGCTGGTGCGGCTCGGCCACGACGTCACGCTCTTTGCGAGCGGCGACTCCGAGACCACGGCAAAACTGGTCGCGGCCGCGCCGCGCGCGCTGCGCCTCGACCCGCGCGTGAAGGATCCGCTCGCGCCGCTCGCGCTGATGATCGAGCGCGTGCGCGCCATGGCGCACGAGTTCGACATCCTGCACTTCCACATCGATCATGTGCACCTGCCGGTGTTCCGCCCCCTCGCGCGCAAGACCGTCACGACGATGCATTCCCGACTCGATCTCGCGGAGCTCGCGCCGCTTTACCGCGAGTTTGGCGACATGCCGCTCGTCTCGATCTCGACCGCGCAACGAAAGCCGCTCGCGTTTGCCAACTGGGTCGGCACGGTGCACCACGGCCTCGCGCGCGAGGTCTGTCCTTTCAATCCGGCACCGCGCGGCGGCTACTTTGCCTTCCTCGGGCGCGTCTCGCAGGAGAAGGGGCTCGAGCGCGCGATCGAGATCGCGCGGCGCGCGGGCGTGCGGTTACGCATCGCAGCGAAGATCGATACCGCCGACCAGGAATACTTCCAGACGCGCATCGTGCCGCGGCTCGGTGAGCCGGGCATCGAGTTCGTCGGCGAGCTGAACGAGGCGCAGAAGCCCGCCTTCCTCGGCAACGCGAGCGCGCTCCTTTTTCCGATCGACTGGCCCGAGCCCTTCGGCCTTGCCATGATCGAGGCGATGTCCTGCGGCACGCCGGTGATCGCCTGGCCGCACGGCTCGGTGCCGGAG
>Ga0075436_100002474_pt1 | contig 12715 bp, 9 predicted proteins | sample RhiMethybrSRZTD5_FD_75303 | JGI IMG/M metagenome (GOLD analysis project Ga0075436, IMG submission 75303) | Populus rhizosphere microbial communities from Tennessee, USA - Rhizosphere MetaG P. TD hybrid SRZTD5 | ecosystem: Host-associated > Plants > Roots > Rhizosphere > Soil | place: USA...
CGCACGTGCAGCGTCTCGATCGCCATCGTCTCGCGGTCGGCGAGGCGCAGGCGCTTGACGACGACGACCGGCTCGGACGGCGAGACGTGAAGGAAGCGGCCGAGCTGCGCGCCGGCGGGCACGACCTCTAGGCTGAGAGTCTGGCTTGCGGGCTTCATCCCCCGACGCCGCATGTCCTCGGTGAAGGACGTCATCGTCAGCTCGTGCGCAATCTTTGGCTCGCTGACGAACGTGCCGGAGCCGCGGCGGCGGATGAGATAGCCGTCGCGAACGAGGTCGTCGAGAGCGGCACGGACCGTCAGGCGCGAGACGCCTAGATCGGCGCTCAGCTGGCGCTCGGACGGGATCGCCTCGCCCAGCCCGAGGCTTTCGATCAGGTCGAGGACGCGCTCGCGGGTCTCGTGCTGCTTCGTCATTTGGCCGTCACGGTCTCGCGCGGCTCGGACGAGGAGCTTTCCTCCTCGACCGTCGTCAGGCTTTCCCCGGTCTCACGGTCGAAGAAGTGGAACCGCGACGGGTCGACCGCAAGGCGCAGGCGCTCGCCGACGCGCGCGCTCGCTCGCGGGTCGACGCGCGCGCTGAAGAGGGCCTGGTCCTCCACGAACAGGCTCGCGTCTTCGGTTTGTTGAGCGGTTTCTGCGACGATCTTCGGGGCTTCGACGGGGAAGAAGACATGGGCATCCGAACCCAGCTCCTCGACGACGACGGGCGTGACTTCGATCTCCGGGGCTCCCGGCCGGGCGGCTGTGGCGTCCTCGAAGCTTTCCGGCCGGATGCCGAGGATGACCCGGCGGCCGTCGGCACGTGCGGGCCGACGCGAGGCGTCGAGAGGGACGCGGTATTGACCGAACACCGCCTCGTCCCCGGCTATCTCGGCCTCGACGAGGTTCATCGCCGGGGTGCCGATGAACGCCGCCACGAACAGGTCGCGCGGCTCGCTGTACAGCCGCTGAGGAGCGTCGACCTGGAGGATGTGACCGTCGCGCATGACCGCGACCCGCTGGCCGAGCGTCATCGCTTCCGTCTGGTCGTGGGTCACGTAGACCGTGGTCGTGCGAAGCCGGTGGTGCAGCTGCGCGAGCGAGGCCCGCATGCCGACGCGGAGCTTTGCGTCGAGGTTCGAGAGCGGCTCGTCCATCAGGAACGCCTTCGGCTCGCGGACGATGGCACGGCCCATCGCGACCCGCTGGCGCTGACCGCCCGACAGCTGCGCGGGCCTTCGATCGAGCAGGTCGTCGAGACCCAGCATCTCGGCGACCTCGCCGACACGGCGCGCGATCTCCTCCTTGTTCGTCCGGCGCACCTTCAGCCCGTAGGCGATGTTCTGGCGCACGCTCATGTGCGGGTAGAGCGCATAGCTCTGGAAGACCATCGCGATGTCCCGCGAGCGGGGTGCGAGGTCGGTCACGTCACGGTCGTCGATCGAGATCGTGCCTTCGCTGACCTCCTCGAGCCCAGCGATCATCCGCAGCAGCGTCGACTTTCCGCACCCGGACGGGCCGACGAGCACGATGAACTCTCCGTCGGCGATCCGGAGCGAGACGTCGTCGACCGCCACGGTCCCGCCGGGAAAGACCTTCGTAACGTGCTCGAGCAGCAGGTGGGCCATTGAGGAAAAGCAGCATACGAGACGCGGCCTACGAAAAACAAGACCAAAATGGTTACGGAGGAGTGAAATGGTATTGACCACTGCGCGATCGTGCGCTTAGACTGGGATTCGTGGCGAGTAGCGAGCAGACCAACCGGCCCCAGCTGGGGGAGCTCGTCACAGAGGGCCGGCTGCCCCACGGCGGGGACTACGACGAGCTGACGAACCGGGAGCTCGTCGAGCTCGTGAACCGTGAAGACCTGATCGTTCCCACCGCCGTCGCCGCGGCCGGCGACGAGCTCGCCGCCGCGCTCGACGGAGTCGTCGACAGGCTTCGCGACGGCGGCCGCCTCGTCTACGTCGGCGCCGGGACCTCGGGCCGCCTGGCCGAGCTTGACGCCTCCGAATGTGAGTCGACGTTCTCGACCGAGCCAGGCCAAGTGGTTGCGCTGGTTGCGGGGGCAGGCCTTGCCTCGGTCGCAGAGCGGGATGCGGCGGAGGACGACGCGCAGGCCGGCGCGGACGCCGTTCGCAGAATCGAGGTCTCCGAGCGCGACGCGGTCGTAGGAGTGAGCGCGAGCGGCCGGACGCCGTTCGTTCTCGGCGCCCTCGAGGCTGCTGCAGCCTCGGGCGCCTTGACCGTATGCGTCGTCTCGGTGCCGGATTCCGAGCTTGCCCGCATCGCCCAGCACGAAATTGCCGTCGTTGTCGGCCCCGAGGTGATCTCGGGCTCGACGCGTCTGAAGGCGGGGACCGCACAGAAGCTCGTCCTCAACGCGATCTCGACGATCGCGATGATTCGACTCGGCAAGACTTACGGCGACCTGATGGTCGACGTCGCCGGGACGAACGAGAAGCTGCGCGCCCGGGCGCAACGCGCTGTACGACTCGCGACCGGCGCCGATGACGACGACGTCGACGAGGCGCTCACGGCGGCGGACGGGAACGCGAAGGTGGCGATTGTCTCGCTCGCCGCCGGCGTCGATCCGACGACGGCCCGTGAGCGGCTGCTCGAGAGCGGCGGCAGCGTCCGGCGGGCACTGCAGTGAAGCTTGGCGTCGAAGCCGCGCTCATTGCGGGCGAGCTCGTCCCCGGAGACGTCGAGGTCGCCGACGGACGGATCGCCGGCTACGGCCTTGCCGGCGGGAACGGCAGCGGGATCGCGTCGCCCGGGTTCGTCGATCTCCAGGTGAACGGCTTCGGCGGCATCGACCTGCTCGAGGCCGATGCCGACGGATTTGCGGCGGCGGGAGACGTACTGCTCGAGCACGGCGTCACCTCGTACCTGCCGACGTTCATCACCGCGCCAGAGGAGCAGCTGATCGCGGCCCTCCGCGAGGTCCCGTCCGCGAACGGCGGCGCGCGCATCCTCGGTGTTCACGTCGAAGGGCCTTTCCTGGCCCCGGCCCGGCTCGGGACCCATCCACCCGAGTACCGGCGCGATCCGGATCCTGCGCTGCTCGAGCGGATCGTCGGCGCGGGGCCGGTTCGGCTCGTGACGCTGGCCCCCGAGCTGCCGGGCGCCGCCGAGCTGATCGAGCTCCTGCAGTTCCGGGGGATCACCGTCTCGGCCGGACACAGCAACGCGACGGCGGTCGAGGCGGAAGCGGCGTTCGAGCGCGGTATCAGGACCGTCACCCACCTGTTCAACGCGATGCGGCCCCTCCGGCACCGCGACCCCGGTCTCGTCGGTGCAGCGCTCGCGCGGGAGGACGTCGTCGTCCAGATCATCGTCGACGGCATCCACCTCGCCGACGAGACCGCCCAGGTCGTCTGGCGTGCGGCGGCGGGACGGGTCGCTCTCGTCACCGACGCTATCGCGGGGGCGGGGGTGCTCGGCTCGGACGGGTCTTACAGCCTCGGCGGTTTCGAGGTCTCCGTCCGGGACGGCGTGGCGCGTGGGCCCGACGGCGTGCTCGCCGGGTCGCTGCTGACGATGATCGATGCGGTCCGGAACTTCCACAATCTCGGGGTACCGCTCGCCGACGCGCTGACCGCCGCAACGGCGATCCCCGCGGGCGTGATCGGCGAGCCGACGGTCGGGCGGCTGGAGGTTGGGCTACCGGCAGACATCGTCGTCCTCGACGACAACCTCGAGGTCGACCGCGTGCTCGTCGGCGGAGAAGCGCGTGTCGTTGCCTAGCGCGGCGGAGCCGAATGACGGGCGCCCGCCGGGCGAGATCTTCGTGCGCGAGATCCACGAGCAGCCAGACGCACTGCTGAGCCTGCTCGAGCACGAGAGCGAGTACGCGGCGCTGGCGCGCGTAATCGCGAAGCGGTCCCCGACCGTGATCCGACTCGTCGGGCATGGCTCCTCGGATAACGCAGCGACGTACGGTGTGTATGCGTTCGGGCTTCTTCCACACCTGACGGCCCTCCGCGACTCGATTTCTCTCAGCGTCTACTACGACGCGCCGCTCGACTTCTCGTCGTCGGTCGTCCTCGCGCTCTCGCAGTCCGGTCGGACGCCTGACGTGGTCGAGTACGTGCTCCGCGCTCGCTCCCGGGGAGCTTTCACGGTCGCGCTGACCAACGACTCGGGGAGCGAGCTCGAGCAGGCTGCGAATGCGACGCTGCCGCTCGCCGCAGGAGACGAGCGGGCCGTCGCGGCCACGAAGACGTACGTGAACCAGCTCGCCGCGCTAGCGCTGCTCGCAGGCGGGGTCGCCGGGCGCGGAGCGGACCTCGCGGACGGACTGCGCTCGACTGCGGATCTTCTCTCCCAATCCCTCTACCCGCTCGAGGCTGCAGTGCGGCCGGTCGCGGCCTCCTTCGCCTTCGTCGGCAGGATGTACGTGATCGGCCGCGGCCTCGAGTTCGCGACTGCCCGCGAGGTCGCGCTCAAGCTGACGGAAACGTGCCGCATAGCGGCCGAGCCGCTTACCGCGACCGACCTCGCGCATGGGCCTGTCGCCGCGCTGGACCCGCTCTTTCCGGTCTGGACGATCGCCTCCCGAGACGAGAGCCTTCCGGCGGTTGTCGAGGCGGCGACTCGGGTGAGGGAGGCCGGCGCGACCATCGTCGCCTCCGGAAGCGCAGCGGACCAGATCGGCGCGCCCTACGCACTACCGGTTCCCGTCGCGCCAATGCCCCTCCTTGCACCGGTGCTCTCGGTCGTCCCGGGACAGCTCTTCGCGGCCGCGCTCGCCCAAACGAAGGGCTACGACGCCGACCGGCCCGAAGGCTTGAACAAGGTTACGATCGCGCGCTGACAGCCAGGGCTAGCGCCCGACCGCGGCCTGGCGGCGGCGGAGCACCGTGTCGAGCGTGACTGCGGCGAGCAGGATCGCTCCCGTGGTGATGAATTTGATCGCGTCGGTGTATCCCACGATGTCGATGCCGTTGGCGATCATCCCGATGATCAGCCCGCCAAAAAGGGCCCCGCTGACACGACCACGGCCGCCGAACAGGCTGACCCCACCGATCACCGCCGCGGAAATCGAGTCCAGCAGCAGGCTGCCGCCGCCTGCGGTCAGATCGATGCCGTTGAGCCGGGAGGCGAGGATGACGCCCCCCATGGCGGCCATCGCGCCGGAGATCATGAAGACGAGGATCCGGATCAGCTTGACGTTGATCCCGGCCCGTCGCGCGGCCTCGGCGTTGCCGCCGACCGCGTAGACATGTCGGCCGAAGGTCGTCCGGCTGGCCACGTATCCGCCGAGTACGACGAGGAAGACGAAGATCAAACCAACGAGCGGTAGGCCGGGGCGAGGTTTCGCCTTATTGCAGACGTAGACCGCGGCGAATGCGAGGCCTCCGAAGAAGACGACCCTCGTTGCAGCGACAATCAGGTTGCCTGTCGGGAGGCCTGCACGCAAACGGCTGAAATAGGAGCCGAAGGACGCGGCAGCCAGTCCAACCGTGAGGACGATCGCGACGATCCAGCCCGCGTTCTTCGACAGGACGTAGTTCGAGATGTCGTTGATCTGCACATCCTGGATCCCGATCACGCCCTGTGTGCCGAGGATTTGCAGGATCAGGCCCTGGGAGATGAGGAGCCCTGCGAGTGTGACCACGAACGAGGGAACCCCGACGAAGGCGATTACCGATCCCTGAATCAGCCCGATCACGAGACCCACGAGGATCGCTAGCGCGAGCGCGACAAGACCGGGAAATTTGTGGCCGGTCCCCGCCTGCTGGAAGTAGGCGACGGCAACGCCGGCAAGGCCGCTCACATAGCCGATCGAGAGGTCGATTTCACCGATGAGCAGGACGAAGACGACTCCGATCGCGATCACGGTCACACCGGCCATCTGGCCGATGAGGTTCTGGAAGTTGACTGCGCTGAAGAAGAGGCTCGTCTTCGAGGTGAAGAAGAGCGTGATCGCAATGATCCCGATGATCACCGGCAGGCTGCCGACGTCGCCCGACTTGATCGCGTCCCACCGGGCGCGCAGGATGGCGCCGATGCTGTTTTGGTCTTCGGCGGCGGCCGAGATCTCGGCCGGGGCGGCCGAGCTCACGCTACGACCTCCGAATCCTGTGCGGCGGCCACCCCGAAGGTGATGGCTTCAACGATCTCCTGCTCGTTGGTCTTGCTCCGCTCGTAGACGCCGACGTTGCGCCCGAGTCGCAGGACGGTGATCCTGTTAGCGACCTCGAATACGTCCACGAGGTTGTGGGACACCAGCACCACGGCCAAGCCCTGCTCGCCGAGCCGCTTGACGAGGTCGAGTACCTGTCTCGTCTGGGCAACGCCGAGCGCCGCGGTCGGCTCGTCGAGGAAGACGACCCGGTTGTTCCAAAGCACGGCACGTGCGACAGCGACCGACTGGCGCTGCCCCCCCGAGAGGGTGGCAACGGGTTGCCGTACGGAGCGGATCGTCGTCACCGAAAGCGACCTCAGGGTTTCGGATGTGCGCTGCTCCATGGGCGCTTCACGCAGACGGAATATGGGATCGTGGATCTCGCGCCCGAGGAACATGTTCTGGACGACGTCCAGGTTGTCGGCGAGCGCCAGGTCTTGGTAGACGACCTCGATTCCGAGCTTGGCGGCGTCCTTCGGCCCATGGATCGTGACCGGCTCGCCGCCGAAGAAGATCTGGCCGTCATCGATCGAGTTGATGCCGGCGACGCACTTGATCAGCGTCGACTTCCCGGCGCCGTTGTCGCCGACGAGCGCCATCACTTCGCCGTCGCGAACCTCGAAGTCGACACCCTGCAGCGCCTGCACCGACCCGAAGCTCTTGGAAACCCCGCGAAGCTCGAGAATCGGCGTCGGCGTCTCGTTCACGGACGGGGTTTTATCACGGTGGAGGCGCTCGACGTGAGCGCCTCCACCGTGCGGTCCTCTTACTTGCAGTACTTGGCGTAGATGCCGTTGCAGACCTGACGCTTCTTCAGGAAGCCGTCAGAGAAGAGGAGCTTGTAGTTCGCTTTCGTGATCCACACCGGCTTCAGCAGGACCGACTTCGTCCCGCTGACCTTGCCGTTGACGCCCGGCACCTTGGTGTGCTTGATGAGCGCGATCGCGACAGCAGCAGCCGCATTCGCTTCCTTGCGCACGGACTTGTAGACCGTGCCCGTCTGCCAGCCGGCGAGGATGAACTGGACGCCTGTCGGCGTCGCGTCCTGCCCCGTCAGCGGAACCGGCTTCAGGCCGTGTGCCTTCAGCGAAGCGATGACGGCACCCGCGAGCCCATCGTTGGCCGCGAGGACGCCGTTGATCTTGTTCTGGTTCTGAGTGAGCATCTGGTCGAAGATCGTCCTTGCCTTCGTCGGGCTCCACTCGGTGTACTGGTCGCCGGAGGCTGCCAGCTTGAACGTGCCGCTCTTGTAAAGCGGCTTCAAGATCGAGTCATAGCCCTGCTTGAACAGGATGGCGTTGTTGTCCTTGATGTCGCCATTCAGCTCGGCGATGACCGGATGCTTCGAGTATGTCCCCTTCGCCTTGAGCCCGGCGACGAGGCCCTTGCCCTGGAGCTGGCCCACCGTCACGTTGTTGAACGAGACGTAGTAGGCGGCCTTGCTGTGCACCACGAGGCGGTCGTAGTCGATTACTTTCGCGCCACGCGAGACAGCCAGGTTGGTGATCGCGTTGCCCGAAATGGCATCGAGCTGGTCGAGCAGGATCACCTTCGCACCCTGCGCCAGGCACTGCTGAGCCTGGCTCTTCTGCTTTTGCGGATCGTTATGCGCGTTCACGACGGTGGCGGCTACGCCGGCCTTCTTGAACGCGGCTTTGAGATACGGCGCGTCGAACAGCGTGTAGCGCGTCGACGAGACCGTGTCCGGCAGCAGCGCGCATGCCTTGATGCTTGCTGTCTGTTTTGCTGACGAGCTGGTGCGCGCCGACGCGGCGGCGGCAATCAGCCCTACGAGGACGGTCGCGGTCACGGCCGCGATCGCCCAGCGAGGGAGTTTCTTCACTTTTCCTCCTTCTGATGAGACCCGGTGGTGACTTTCGTACCACATAGGTTGTTGCCCTCACAAGTGAGACCGTCGAGCGGCTCGTTAGTTAGCGAGCAACCGGACGCCCGCCCACGCAACGTTCGGGCGTCCGGCGAGAGACTCAGCCGGTGCCGGGAAGTCGCCGCCGCCGCCGGCGCGGTAGCCGGCGCCGCCGGCGAGACACGGCGGGGACACACCAAAAACGCGAAATTCAAACGCTCAAATTTGAGCACGATTCCAAGTCGAAATTCCCCACGAATGTCGGAACAGGTTTGACTGATCAGTCAATCAGTGACGTTTCGATATTTGGCTTATCGGGCAACAGATTGCCGCTTGGTAGGTCATCGAATTCGGGGGTGAGAGCATGCCGCACTCGTGGCGCCGGTCAGCTGCATCGCTGACCTCTTTCAAAGGGCGAGTCTTCGTCCTGCTGTCTCTGACTGCCTTGCTCGTCGGGATCGCGCATGCCGGTGGCGGAGGCGCATCGCGTGCGCCGGCCAAGGCCGGCGCCCGGATTGCCCGGGCCGGCAGTAGCGCGATCGCCGGCGCGTCGACCGGCTCGACGACGGCGGCTTCGACCTCCTTCGGGCCGAACGTCGGCAACGGCGTCTTCAACGGCACGTCACCTGCGGTCAGCGACCTTCCGGTGCTGCCGGTCTCCCCGGTGACCTCGCTCCGGTCGCGGGACAACGAGAACCTTCATCCCGGCACGACTCAGTCGAACGCCAAAGACCCGGTCGTCCAGAAGAACAAGGGGACCGGTGCGATCTCGAACCCGATCGCCAACTTCGACGGCATCTGTCTTCCGTTCGGGCCCCCTTGCGACCAGGCCAGCAGCTGCAGCTGCCTCCCGCCCGACACGAACGGTGAGGTCGGCGCGACGCAGTACGTGCAGATCGTCAACAGCGATTTCGCCGTCTACACGAAGACAGGCTCAGTGCTTCGTGGCGCGACGCCGATCAACGAGCTCTGGGCCGGAACGAACAGCGAGTGTGCGGGACACAACGACGGCGATCCGGTCGCCTTATACGACCAGCTCGCCCAACGCTGGCTGCTCTCGGAGTTCATTGCCCGGCCGAATGCCGGAGAGCAGTACGGCGAGTGCATTGCGGTCTCGACGACCGGCGACGCGACCGGCTCCTACCACCTCTACACGTTCCTGTTCGGATCGGACGTGTTCTACGACTACCCGAAGATCGGAGTCTGGCCCGACGGCTACTACATGACGGCCAACGAGTTCCCGACCAATAGCGAGACCTCGAGCGGCGCCGGGGCGTTCGTCTTCGAACGGAGCCAGATGCTGCAAGGGCTCCCCGCGCGCTACGTCTTCTTCGACGAATCGCTTCACAACCCGCCGCCTCCGGCGCAGTACATCGGCCAGCTTCCCGGCGACCTGGAAGGCTCGACCTTGCCGCCGGCCGGTCAGCCGAATCTCATCGCCGAGGTCGACGATCCGTCGACGATCCCGACGGACGCCGGCTTCTTCATGCGGCTCTGGAAGTTCCACGTCGATTGGGCAAACCCGGCCAACTCGACCTTCGGGAACAACGGTGACCCGAACTACAAGCTGCCGGTCGCGGCGTTCGTCCGGCCACAGTGCGTCTACGGCTACGGCCCCAACTGCGTGCCACAGAAGGGCGGCCCGCAGGGGCTCGACGTCCTTGGCGACCGGCTGATGTTCCGGATGCCGATCCGCAACTTTGGGCGGTACGAGTCGATCGCGATCAACCACACCGTCGTGGCCAACGGCACCGACGGGATCCGCTGGTACGAGCTCCGCATCCCGAAGGGAGGCGACCCGAGCATCTACCAGCAGGGGACGTATGCACCCAGCGATCCGACGACGAACCCGCTCTACCGCTGGATGGGCAGCGTTGCCATGGACCACAGCGGCGACCTGGCGCTTGGCTACAGCGCCTCGGGCCCGAACGATTTCCCGTCGGTTCGATACACCGGCAGGGCGGTCACCGATCCACTCGGCCAGCTCGGGCAGGCCGAGAAGGTCGCCTTCACCGGCACGGGGCCGCAAACCGAGGTCGAAGGTCGCTGGGGCGACTACAGCGACCTGACCGTCGATCCCACAAACGACTGCACGTTCTTCTACACAACCGAGTACCTGGCGGATGACACGGCCGTGATCGGGACCTGGCGAACGAGGGTGGTCTCGTTCAGGTTCCCGGGCTGCAAGTAGCGGATCTCGAGGCCATGCGCCCCTGAGGCGCGTGGCCTCGCCCTTCCGTGTCAGCGTGCCGGCCGGGCGGTGACCCGGGCGCGAGCGAGCCCGAGCTCGGAGCCCATCGCGTCCTCGAGGTCGCGTGCCAGCCGGCGGAACGGGCCGTCGACGGAGAGAAGCTCGGTTACGTTTCCGCGCTGGGTGATCCTGCCCCGCTCGACGACGAGAATCTCGTCGGCGCGCCGGACGGTCGTCAGGCGGTGGGCGATGATCAGCGAGGTGCGGCCGCGGAGCAGCCTGTCGAGCGCGCGCTCGATCAGGATCTCGGTCGGCCGGTCGATGTTGGAGGTTGCCTCGTCCAGGATCAGGATCCGAGGGTCGGCGAGCAGTGCTCGCGCGATCGAAATCAGCTGCCGCTCCCCGGCCGACAGCCCGGCACCGCCTTCCCGCACCTCGTGCTCGAGCCCTCCTTGCAAACGCTCGGCGACGCGGTCGACGCCGATCGCCGCCGCGGTCTCGCGAACCTGGTCGTCGGTCGCGTCGGGCCGCGCGAAACGGATGTTGTCGGCGATCGTGCCGGAGAAGAGGAACGGATCCTGAAGCACGACACCGAGCTGGCGGCGGTACGAGCGGAGCTCAACCCCGCGCAGATCCTGGCCGTCCACCCGGATTGCGCCCTGGTCCGGGTCGTAGAAACGGGCAACCAGCTTCGCCAGGGTCGACTTCCCACCGCCGGAGACGCCGACCATCGCGACGCAGCCGCCCGCCGGAATCGTCAGGTCGATGCGGTGAAGGACGTCCTCCTGGCCGTAGGCGAACCGCACGCCGTCGAGCTCGATCTCCCCCTCGATCCGCCCGAGGCGACGGGCGCCCGGGCGGTCGCGGATCTCGGGCTCCGCGTCGAGCACCGAGCTGATCTTGATCATCGCCGCCGCCGCCGACTGCAGCATCCCGTAGACGTCCGAGAGCTCCTGCAACGGCTGGAAGACGAGCTGGAGCAGATAGATCGCAGCCAGGAGTGTTCCGATCTGCATCGAGCCCGTCGAGATCAGATGGGCGCCGACGAAGAGCACTGCGGCCGAGGCGACGATGCCGAGGAACTCGATCGAAGGGAAGAAGACGGAGAAGATCTTCTGCGCGTAGATGTTGGCGGCGCGGTTGGCGCCGTTGAGCTCGTCGAAGTCGTGCTGGAACGAACGCTCTCGGTTGAACGCCTGCACGACCGCCATCCCGGACAGGGACTCGGCGATCTGTGCGGTTACCGCAGCGATGCGGTTCCGGACCTCGAGCTGGGCGCGCGCCGACTTGACTTGGAACCAGCGTGTCAGGACGAGTGCGGGAGGCAGCACCACGAGCGCGACGAGCCCGAGCCGCCAGTCGTTGATGAAGAGCGCAATCACTGCCGCCGGCAGTAGCACGGCGTTCGTGACGAGCGTCGGCAGCCCCTGCGAGAGGACGTCGGACAGGGCGTCGACGTCGCTTGTGAGCCGCGCGATGATCCAACCTGCGCGCTGCTCCGAGAAGTACCGGAGCGAGAGCGAGGTCAGGTGGTCGAAGAGATCACGGCGGAGCCCGAGCACGATGCCCTGGCCGATCCCGGCCAGACCACGGATCAGGAGCGCCATCAGCACCCAGCCGGCGGCCTGAACGACGAGGTAGACGCCGACGATCGCCGCGAGGAAGGTCTCGTCGCCCTTGGCGACGCCGCGGTTGATCGCCTCGCGGACGAGCAGCCAGCCGCCCGTCTGCGCAGCAGCTTCGCCGACCGCGGCCAGAGCAAGTCCGGTGACGAGCCACCGCTGCCCCTCGAGGTACCGCGTGAGGCGGGTGAGGCCGGTGCGCTGCCCTCTACGCCGCAAGGATCTCGTCTCCAAACAGCTTGGCGAAGAGCCCGTCCTGCTCGAGCAGCTCCAGGGGCTTTCCGTGCTCGACGACGCGGCCGCCGTCCAGGACGGCGGCGCGATCGGCGATCTCGATCGTGGACAGTCGCTGGGCGGCGATGAGCACGGTGCGCCCCTCGACAGCCGGGCGCAGGCCGCCGACGAGCACGTGCTCGGTGTGCGTGTCCACCGCTGACAGCGGGTCGTCCAGCACGAGCACCTGGGCCTGGGTGACGAGCGCGCGCGCGAGGGCGACGCGCTGGCGCTGACCGCCGGAGAGGTTGACCCCGCGCTCGCCGATCAGCGTGTCGTAGCCGTCGGGCAGGTCTTCGGCGAAGCCCGCCACGCCCGCAGCTTCTGCGGCGGCGAGAACCTCCTCCCAAGGCGCATCCGGGCGGCCGCCGAGCAGGTTGTCGCGGAGCGGAACCGAGAACAAGATCGGCCGCTGGGTGACGACGGCGACCGCGCTGCGAAGGTCGCCCAGAGCGAGCTCGCGCGCGTCGACCCCACCGACGGAGACACTGCCGGCCGTCGGGTCGTAGAAACGCGGCAGCAGGTTCAGCAGGGTGGTCTTGCCGGACCCGGTGGAGCCGCAGACGGCGATTACCTCTTCCGGCTCCACCTCCAGGTCGATGCCGCGCAAGACTTCCTTCTCGCCGCCGTAGCCGAACCGCACCCCGTCGA
>Ga0075436_100002479_pt1 | contig 12701 bp, 11 predicted proteins | sample RhiMethybrSRZTD5_FD_75303 | JGI IMG/M metagenome (GOLD analysis project Ga0075436, IMG submission 75303) | Populus rhizosphere microbial communities from Tennessee, USA - Rhizosphere MetaG P. TD hybrid SRZTD5 | ecosystem: Host-associated > Plants > Roots > Rhizosphere > Soil | place: USA...
GAGCACCACGCCTGCCGCGGGACGTTCGGCAACTGCCTTCAACTCTTGCAGGTCGGCGACCAGACAGATCATTTCCATCAGCAGATTCAGGTTGGTCTTCTGCTTTGCGGAAACGTCGACGAACACCGTCGTTCCGCCCCAATCCTCGGGCACAAGTCCGCGATCACCCAGCTGCTTCTTCACCCGATCGGGAAGTGCACCGGGCTTATCAATTTTGTTGACGGCGACGATAATTGGCACTTCGGCGGCGTGCGCGTGGTCAATGGCCTCAATCGTCTGCGGCATCACGCCATCGTCGGCTGCGACCACCAGCACAACGATGTCGGTTGCCTTCGCGCCTCGCGAACGCATTCGTGTAAAGGCCTCGTGGCCAGGCGTATCGAGGAACACAATCTGCCGCCCGTAAGCCGGCGAGTCCTTGTCCTGAATCGTGACTTTGTACGCGCCGATGTGCTGCGTAATTCCCCCAGCCTCACCTTCGGCAACGCTGGTTGAGCGGATCGAATCCAGCAACGTGGTCTTGCCGTGGTCTACATGTCCCATGATGGTGACGACCGGTGGACGTGGCTGGCCTTCGACGGCTGCGCCTTCTTCGCCTGCTGAGGTTTGGGCAATCTCTTTCGCAGTCTGCTCTTCGAAGCTGATGACGTTGGTCTCAGCGCCGAAAAAGCGCGCCATTTCGCTGGCCAGCTCGGCGTCGAGCGTCTGGTTGATGGTCGCGAACACACCGCGCGAGAGCAGGCGCGCAATCAAGTCCTTCGCGCGAATGCCGAGCTTCTCGGCAAGGTCTTTCACGCTGATGCCCTCGGTGATCGTGATGCTGCGCGTAATCGGCAGCGGCTCGTTCGAAAGCGAAAGCCGCGGCGGAGGCACGAAGCCCTTCATCGGGCCTTCTTTTATTCCTCGCGGAACGTATCGCTGGCCGGGCCTCCGAGAAGGACCTCCTGGACGGCTTCCGGGGCGCGTTGGACCCGGCGGCGGCAACCCTGGTCCCACGCCAATCGGGCGTGGACCGGCTGCGCCTTGCCTGGTCGGATGCATCGGGCGCCGCTCACCCGGCCGCAACGGCGGGCGCGGTCCAGTAGGAGCTGATGGACGCGGTCGCTGGAAAATCGGCTGGCCCGGAATCGGTCGTCCTGGCGCAGGGCGGTTCGCTATTGGGCGATTCGCAATTGGCTGTCCACTCGCAATCGGCGGGGCTTTGTACACCGGACGCGGTCCGGTCTGGGGCACAATCATCCGCGGCCCAGGAGGCGCAGGCCGAGCAGGGGCAATTGGCTGTCGCTGAACAGGCGCTTGCGGTGCAGCCGATTGTGTCGCGCTGGGCTGAACCGCAGATGTCGGCGGCGGTGGAACCGGTGCAGTCGGAGGAGGAGTTGCAATCGTCGGCGCTGTCGGCTGCGTGCTTGCAGCTGGAGCACTCGGTCTTGGTGCAATTGGCGGAGTCACTACACGTGGTGGCGCGATGCTCGGCGGAGGCGCCGGCGCGGTCACAGCTGGCTTAGCAACTATCGCGGGAGCAGGCGGCTTTGCCAGCGGCGGCGCAGGCTTTGGCGTCGGTGGAGGAGTTTGCGCAGGGGCGGTGCCTTGTTGCTTCCCAATGATCGCCTTTAGTACATCTCCAGGTTTGGAGATGTGTGAAAGATCGATCTTTGTCTTGATTCCTTCAGGCTCAATGCGGCCGGAGCGGGCAGAATGCCTGGCCGAGCCGTGACCTTCGCTCGTCCCGCGCAAATGGGCGCGCACCTTCTCCGCCTCGTGATCCTCGAGCGAACTGGAATGGGTCTTCTTTTCCGTTACGCCGACTTCCTGTAAGACATCGAGGATAGCTTTGCTTTTAACTTCTAACTCCCTGGCCAGGTCGTTAATTCGAATCTTACTCATCCGCCTCTTATTTCCTCCGCAACCTTCCGCTAAGTCTTCATAGCAACCTCATGCTTTACTCTTTCTTCTCCGCTGGTTCAGTGCTTTCTTCTGCTATCACTTCAGAGCCTTCACCTTGTGGGGCTTCGTCAGCTTGCTCTGGCGCGGCCTCTTGCTGCTCCGGCTCCGCTTCCGCATCGGCCTTGATTTCCTCGACCGAATCTGGCTCGGCTTCAGCGCTCGCCTCTGCAGCAGGTTCCCCGCCTTCGTTCTCAGGCAACTCTACCGCGTCTATGCCTTCCAGGCTGGCGAAGTAATTATTGACCGCAACACTGATTTTTTCCACCGTCTTCGGCCCGATTCCTTCAATCGCTTCAAGCTGCTCGGGCGTCATATCTGCCAACGCTTCTACCGTTGTCACACCTGCAGCCTTCAGCTTCTCCACCAGGCCCTCGCCCAGTCCTTCGACGATTTCGAGGGGCGTAGCCGCAGCACTGGTGAGCTGCGACATCTGTTGCTCAACTTCCTGCCGCTTCTCTTCTTCACTCTTGATGTCAATTTTCCAGCCGAGCAGCTTGGCAGCCAGCCGGACGTTCTGGCCCTTCTTCCCGATAGCCAGAGAAAGCTGGCTGTCATCGACCACAACCTCTAAATGCTTGTCCATGGCATCAAGCACGCTCACCCGGCTGACCTTCGCGGGTTGCAGAGCTTTCTCGGCGAAGACCACAGGATCTTCGTGGTACTCGATGATGTCGATCTTTTCGCCCCGCAGCTCGCGGATGATCGACTGAACTCGCATGCCCTTCATGCCCACGCAGGCGCCGACCGCGTCGACTTCCTTGTCTTTGGACATGACCGCGATTTTCGTGCGCTCGCCGGATTCGCGGGCAATTGCCCGAATCACCACTGTCCCGTCGTAGATTTCCGGTACTTCGGTCTGGAACAAGTGCTGCACCAGCTCGGGCGCCGCGCGGGAAACGATGACCGCTTGTCCCTTCGAGGCCTTTTCCACTCGCGCGATCACTACCCGCACCCGCTCGCCGATGGCAAACGATTCCAGACGCGATTGCTCTTTCCGCGGAGCCTTGGCTTCTGCCTTGCCGATGTCGAAGATCACGTCCGGCCCTTCAATGCGCTTAACGCTCGCGTTCACGATCTCGCCCACGCGATTGATGTACTCGTTGTAAACCGTGTCGCGCTCGGCCTCGCGGACCTTCTGGAAAATGACTTGCTTTGCGAGCTGCGCCGCGATGCGCCCGAGAATTCCTTCGGTCGGCTTGGGAATCTGCAGCTCTCCGCCAACCTGCGCTTCGGGATCAGACTTTCGCGCTTCATCAATCGTGACCTGCAGAGTAGGATCTTCCACCTGCTCAGGCAATTCGACAATGGTCTTCACCGCAAACGCACGAATCTTGCCCGTGTCTTTGTCGAGCTGCGCTCGCAGATTCTCCTGGGTCTTGTAATACTTCCGCGTAGCCACAACGATGGCGTCTTCAACCGCGTTGACCACAATTTGCGGATCAATCCCCTTCTCTCTACTGAGAGCGTCGATCGTGTTATAGAGCTCGCTGGCCATAAGAATCAGCTATTAGCTGTTAGCTTTTAGCTGAACCACTTGGGGTCAAGCTAAGAGCTAAAGGCTAAGAGCTAAAAAGCTCATAATTCCGGTACTAAATTCGCCTTCTCCACATTCGCCAACTCAATGTCCAACTTGTGTGGCGCGGGCGCCTCGCCCGCGGTCCGTCGCGGGCGAAACTTCTTTCGTGCCTCTGACAAATCCAAAGTCAGGCGGCCCGATTCAAAATTCTCCAGGCGCCCTTCAAAATGCCGGTTGCCATTTACCGGATCTTTCGTCGTCAGTTTCACCCGGCTGCCCCGAAATCGCTCGAAGTCGGCCGCCCGTGACAACTTTCGATCCAGCCCCGGCGATGAAACTTCCAAAACGTAAGCTCCGCCCGGCATCGCGTCTTCCACGTCGAGGATGGTGCCGACCTCGCGGCTCAAGCTGGCGCAGTCCTCGTGCGTCACGCCGGCGGGCTTGTCGATAAAGATCCGCAGCATGCGCGATTTGCCTCCTCCGCGCAGCTCGATCTCTACCACCTCAACCCCCAGCGAGGCCGCAACGCGCTCCACAATTGCGCGTACGTGATCCAGATCAACCGCCATAGAAACAGGGACTTAGAGGCAACCTGGGCAACGAAAAAACCCGCACAACAAAAAATGGGCTTGCGCCCACTGGTGTGTTCCGCCAAATCCTGGTACTACACAACAGTTCCAGTGCTTAATATACGCCCGCCCTGAGCAAAAAACAAACCCAAGACCGTGCGTAAAATCGTGCGACTGAGTACGCCATCGCACATCGAATCTGCCGGAACTTTCTACCCCTTGGGTTGCAATCGAGCACGTCCCATCTGTCCCCATGCGCAAAGTGTTTGCTCAGGCAGTCGTGGTTCAAAGTCGTGCTTTCCGGTTAGCAACCCAAGACTCTAGCCGGAGCGCTTGCAGCCTGAGCGCAGCTTCTGTCGGGAACAACCGGAGGGCTAGATATCCAAATTCTTCACATCCAGCGCGTTCTCTTCGATGAACTTGCGGCGCGCTTCGACGTCTTCGCCCATCAGCGTGGTGAAGATGGTTTCGCACTCGGCGATGTCTTCGAGTTTCACCGAAAGCAGCGTGCGCCGCTCGGGATCCATGGTGGTTTCCCAGAGCTGCGGCGCAGTCATTTCGCCCAGCCCTTTGTAGCGCTGGACAGTGAATTCCTTTTTGCCTTCGCCCAGAACGTAGTCGAATAGCTCACGCGCAGTGGCTTTTTCGACTTCTTCCTTGACAGGCTTCTTGCTCGATTTCTTCGCGGACGCCTTTTCGGCATCCGCCGGGCGGGTCTGGAGACCTGCACCTACATGAGCATCGTTATCTTCGGCAGCGCCTTGCTCGTCAACGCCGGCGCCGTTGCCGCTGGCTGATCCCTTGGCAAGGGTTTCTACGATGAACGGCGGCTCCATATAAGGCTCAATCTGCTTGAACTTCGCGAGCATTTGCCGGTATTCAGGCGTCGATGCGAGTTCCCAATTGATGAGGTGCTCAGCCCCCTGAGAGTTCAGGTAGCGGACTTCCCACAGGTTGTGTTCTTCGTCGAAGCGGGCTTCGACTTCCTTGAACTGAAGTTCCTTCTGCAACTTCTTCAATTCCTTTTCGAGCTTCTCAATCTTTTTCGGCTGAGTCTTCTTGTCGCCTTCGAAATCGGTGCGCTTGGCGAGATCGAGCTTCGGCAGCAGATCAGTCACGCGCTCAGCACGAATGCGCTTATTCACCTTGTCGTAAAACGCCAGGTACTCGTTCAGCACGGTAATAAACTTCGCCAGCCCCGAGCCTTCCAGCTTGGCTGCGCCTTCGCCATAGCGGACGATCAAACCTTCGGCCGCGCGCTTCACCATGACTTTCACGAACTCGCGTTCGTCTTTGATGTACTGCTGCGATTTGCCCTTTTTGATGGAGAACAGCGGCGGCTGTGCGATGAAGACGTTGCCGCGCTTGATCAGGTCCTGCATGTGGCGGAAGAAGAACGTGAGCAGCAGCGTGCGAATATGGCTTCCGTCCACATCGGCATCGGTCATCAGGATGATCTTGCCGTAGCGCAGTTTCGCGGGATCAAAATCCTCTTTGGAAATGCCCGTGCCCAGCGCAGTAATCATGGCGCGAATTTCTTCGTGCGCCAGCATCTTGTCGTAGCGCGCCTTCTCGACGTTGAGAATTTTTCCTTTGAGCGGCAGGATGGCCTGGAAGCGGCGATCACGACCCTGCTTGGCGGTACCGCCGGCGGACTCGCCTTCGACCAGGAACAGTTCGCAGCGGTCTGGCTGCCGTTCGCTGCAATCCGCTAGTTTGCCGGGCAGGCCTCCGCCGTCAAGCGCGCCTTTTCTACGGGTAAGATCACGCGCTTTCCGCGCGGCCTCCCGCGCACGTGCAGCGTCAATCGCCTTGTTGATGATTTTTCGCGCGACTGGCGGGTTCTGCTCCAGATACGCGCCCAGTCGCTCATTCACAAACGCCTGCACAATTCCTGCTATATCGGAATTCAGCTTGCCCTTGGTTTGACCTTCGAACTGCGGCTGCGACAGCTTTACGCTGATCACCGCAACCAGGCCTTCGCGTACGTCGTCGCCAGTCAGATTTTCTTTCACATCTTTGAACAACCCCGTCTGCTGCCCGGCGTAATTGATGGTGCGGGTAAGCGAAGTACGGAATCCAGAAAGATGGGAGCCGCCGTCAACCGTGTTGATGTTGTTGGCAAAGCTGAAAACGCTCTCGGAGTAGCCATCGTTGTACTGAATGCCGATTTCCATGGCCACACCGTCGCGCTCGGCTTCCATGTAGATGGGCTTGTCGTGCAGCACCGTCTTTCCACGATTCAGGTGCTTGATAAATTCAGCGATGCCGCCGTTGTACTTGAATTCGGACGATTTCGCTTCGCCCGTCTTCGAATCGGTGGTGCGCTCGTCAGTGAGCGTGATCAGCAAGCCTTTATTGAGAAAAGCCAGTTCGCGAAGGCGCTGCGCCAGGGTGTCGTAGTTGTACTCCACGTTGCCAGTGAAGATGCTTCTGTCGGGCAGAAAGTGGACCTTGGTCCCGGTCTTGGCTTTCACCGCACCGGTTTTCTTCAGCTTGCTGGTGGGTTCGCCTTTCGAATAGGTCTGCTCCCAGGTGAAACCATCGCGCCAGATTTCCAATTCCAGTTCTTCACTCAGCGCATTGACGCAGGAAACGCCAACCCCGTGCAATCCGCCGGAAACTTTGTAGGTGGAGGAATCAAATTTTCCGCCCGCATGCAGCGTGGTCATTACCACTTGAGCCGCCGGAAGCTTTTCGCCATCTACCACCATGTCTCCCACTGGAATGCCCCGGCCGTTGTCGACAACCGTGATCGAATTATCAATATGAATGGTGACGTCGATTTTGTCGGCATGCCCGGCGAGCGCCTCGTCGACTGAGTTGTCCACGACTTCGTAAACCAGATGGTGCAGCCCCAGGTCGCCGGTCGAGCCGATATACATAGCCGGCCGCTTGCGGACAGCCTCCATCCCGCCGAGAACTTTGATCGAATCGGCCGTGTACTCGCCGTTGCCGTTCGCGGTGGCTTTGCCGTTTTTCGTTTTATTTTCCAGAATTGCTGCTGAATTAATCTCTTTGGTTGCCATTCAGAAGGAAGCCTGTCTTTTCTCCCACCCAGCCACGAAAACATCAGGGCGAGGTACTCGCGATTCACAATGCCCGAAAATGGGTCAAATTGCTGAAATTACGAATACTTACGAGCACCTGTGATACTTAGAATTATACCACGAAAATAGCTGTTTTTAGCGGGTAACCGGGAGCAATAAGTCCCATTTCTGCAGTGACTTTTAAGCTTCCTTAAACGCCAGTATTTCGCATCCGCCCTCGCGCAGCCGGACGTAGAAAGACCCGGCCGAAAGTACCAGGCCAGCTCTACCGACAGCAATCGGCAGTAGCTTAAGAGCTAAAGGGGTAATGGCAAAAACTGAGAGGATCTCCTGATAACATGGAAGTCATCCAATTATGAGTGTTCCTGTTTCCCAGATGTGGACGGTGGCCAGCTATGTGGTCGGGCAGAAGCTTGCCGGGCGCAAGCAATACCCGCTCGTCCTGATGCTTGAGCCTTTGTTTCGCTGCAATCTGGCTTGCGCCGGATGCGGCAAAATCCAATATCCCGCGCACATTTTGAAGCGCCAGCTCACGCCCGAAGAGTGTTTCAAAGCCGTGGACGAATGCGGCGCCCCTATGGTTTCGATCCCTGGTGGCGAGCCGCTGTTGCATCCGCAGATTGCCGAGATCGTCGAAGGCCTGGTCGCGCGCAAGAAATATATCTATCTGTGCAGTAACGCGCTGCTGTTAAAAGAAAAAATCCATCTCTTCAAGCCGTCGAAGTACTTGACCTTCAGCATTCATCTTGACGGCCAGCGCGAGCATCACGACATGTCGGTGTGCCTGGAGGGCGGCTACGACAAAGCGTTTGAAGGCGTGCGCGAGGCAGTCAATCGCGGCTTCCGTGTGACCACCAACACAACATTATTCGATGGCGCCGATCCCAAGAGCGTGCGCGCCTTCTTCGACGAAATGATGGAGCTCGGCGTCGAAGGCATGATGCTTTCGCCGGGATACTCCTACGACAAAGCTCCCGACCAGCAGCACTTTCTGGGTCGCGCCCGCACCCGCAAATTATTCCGCTCCATTTTGGCGAATCGGAAGAAGACCTGGCGCTTCAATCAGTCGGTTCTTTTCCTCGAGTTCCTGATGGGCAAACGCCATTACGCCTGCACCCCCTGGGGCATGCCGACCTATAACATCTTCGGCTGGCAGAAGCCTTGTTACCTGCTACAGGACGGCTACGCCGACTCATTCAAGGAATTGATCGAGACCACCGAATGGCAGAACTACGGCACCGAGTCGGGCAATCCGCGCTGCGCCAACTGCATGGTGCACAGCGGATACGAAGCGTCGGCAGTGAATGAAACTTTCGGCTCGCTACGCGGCTTTATGGATACGGTCAAGGCGACGTTGTTCAGCCGTTATGAGGATCCAGGCGCGGCGCGTCTGCTTGACGAATTGTCTTCGCCCGAACACGCCGGACCGCTGGTGCAGATCGAGTCGCAGTCGCTGGAAGAAACGCGAGCATAACGACTTTGTGTAGTGGCATTCGGTCGTGTAGGGGCGGTCGTCGACGCCGCCCGGTCGAGCGTAGCTCGACAATGTGCCGTCCCGAAGTTTTCAAAATGATTGTCGGACAAGAGTGTCCGACCCACACGAGCATATGAGCGTACCCCAACGCGGCACCACTGATCCCGAAGAACTCGAGCACGCGCCCGGCCGCGAGCGCGAAAACCTCGAAGGTTGGATTCCCCAGCTCGCCACTGACGAAGAAATCCGTGCGTCGTTAGAAAAGGCGTTTGACTATCGCGGCGACATCACCATCACGCTAAAGAGCGGCGAGAAAATCGAAGGCTATATCTTCGACAGGCGCACTGGAAAATCACTCGCCGACTCGGTGGTCCGCCTTTATCCGAAGTCAGGGAACCAGAAGCTCTCAATTTCCTACGCCGACATCGCCGCCCTTGCCTTCTCCGGCAAAGACACCGCCGCTGGCAAAACCTGGGAGGCCTGGATGAAGAAGTACAACGAGAAGAAAGCCGCTGGAGAGAAAAACATCGGCCTGCAGCCGGAAGCGCTGGAGTAGCAAGGTCCGTGTGGGTCGGACACTCTTGTCCGACCACGGCTGGCAGCGCCGATCTCCATCGACCCACCTGCAATCAGCAAAATAATCAAAATGCGCCGCCGCTTATTTCGAATCTCCTAAGCTGTGCGGGACCTGCTTTTGCTGGCTGCTGTCTCCGAATTTCAAATTTCCGATCAATTCCTCGACTTCATCCTCACTCCCCGCTACCAGGGTGAACGACACGATTTGCCCCTTCTCGATCACGACCAGCGAACTTTGCCACATGCTCAGCTTGCCGCGTTCCCCTGTGAAGTCCTCACGCACTACCTGCCTGCTCCCAATCGGGAACGCGTAGGGCTCGCTTAAGGCTTTCAATCCGCGCTGTCCGGCTAGGTCGCCGATCGGTCCGAAATAATCCGCTGCAGTCTTGACCGATGGATAATTCGCTCGCGACTCGGCGGCAACCACTACTGCTGAGTTGACGGTTTCACCCGTCGCCTGCGGAGGGCGCTCGAAGACCGCCAGCAGAATTTCCGACTTGCCACTGGATGGCGCCGCTTCCGACCCAGGAGAATGCTTTTCCGCTGTGCCGTCCGCGGCTGCGTTTGGCTTGCCATCCCTTTCTTCGCTGTCAGGCTTTGCCTCGGCGTCGACGTTCGAGTCCTGCATCTCCTGAGTGCGCTCTACCCAGCCAAACGGAACGTTGTAAGTGAATCCAAACTTCGGACACTTGAAGACCTGGTTGCCCAAAGGCCCGCAGCCTTGAGCCAGCGACTGCTTTACCGTGGGCTTTTTCTGTGCGATAGAAACCCCAGCCAGCAAGGTACACGCAGCCAGCCACAGGCAGATTTGCTCTCTCACTGTTCGATCTTATCGAAAAGGTAGGATGTTTGGATTCAAACGCGAAGTGCTATTGCTTCGCCCGGGCGCGCAGCTTCACCTTGCCGTCCTGCACTTCAATGCTGTATTCGACCTTCGGGCAGCCGTGCTGCTTGCGGATTTCGCTGGTCTTCTTTTCGACGAAGGACTTGAAACTCGACAACGATCCGGAGACCTGCTCACCGGTTTTCTTTTTGGCCTCGGTCAAGGCGACGAAAAGTTTTTCAACCTGTTCGCCCTCGGCTCGAGGTTCAGTGCAGTGCACGGTAAACGGCGCGCCAGCATTGCCTCCGGTCGCGGAAGGGTGGCTCAGGCCATAGGTCTTGTGCTTTGCCTCGTGCTCTTCGAGCCTTACACCTTGCACCGAAAGCAGCGCGTCTTGTGGCCGGCGATAGCCTTCCTCGCGGATGCGCGCCTTTTTTCGCCACAGGTCGCTATATACCGCATAGCGTTGGGCTATTTCGTTGTAGCGGAAACGTTGCGTAAAACTCATCCGCCCGCCGTCAGAGAACTTGCGCAATAGCGTGAGGACTTTCCACTCAATGTCCGAGGGTGGCTTCTTTTGCGGATTGCTGAAAAAGATTTCGTACTCTATTTTCAGCCGCCTCAGCTGGGTTTCGAGCACGTTTAATTCTTCGTCGACAGTCATCGCTTCTTCCCGTCCCCGAGCGGCGCCCGGCGCATTTTGGGGAACATGGCAAGTCTAGGTGAGATTTGGTCAACCGGCGAGGTACCGGCCGGGCACGGGAGGCTTAGAACCAAAGTAAGCAGAGAGAAGTGATGGATACAGCTGCAGGGAGTCAGGACCGGAAACACAGAACCGGAAACACAGAACCGCGCGGCGTTACTTCATCGCCATTTTCTTGACCATGGCGATCACCAGCTTGCGGTCGCTGTCATTCAAACTCGCCGAAAACCGCCGGACCTGAGTCAGGAAACGAAGCTCGTCATCGGAAAGCTGGGGGAGGGCTTTCGATCCATTGCTGTTTCCCGGTTCAGCGAAGAAATGCGATAGCGGAAGCTCCATGGCGCCGGCAATTTTCGAAAGCGTATCCAGCGATGGCACTGTGTGCCCGTTTTCTACCCGCGAAAGATAACAGCGGAGCAGACCGGTGCGCTTTTCGATATCACCCTGCGACATGCCTCTTTCTAACCGGAAATTTCGGATTGTCTCGCCAATATTCATGCGAAGGAATCATTGCATAGTAACCAGAGTAGTACCTTATGGCAAGCGAAAAGTTATGTTAACTGCAACCCGTTTTTTATGCCTGTGTCGCATCGCCGCTAAGAACAGCACACACAGCACCGCACGAGAATTTGTGAAAGCAGAAGGCCAGCTTCTTACTGCTTAAGATTGGCGGCAAAAAAGCTTACGATCTTCTTCCACGCGTCAGCCGCGTCTTTCGGACGGTAGCCATCTTTGTTGTTGGGATTTTCGAACGCGTGCCCGGCATCCGGGTAGATGGTGATATCCACCTTCTTCCCCAATTTTTCCGACTGCGCTGCGAAGTTCTTGACCTCGTCAGCCGGAATGCCGCGATCCTGCTGTCCAAAAAGTCCCAAGATCGGAGCGTTGATTTTTTTAAGTGCGGACTCGTCTTTGGCGAGGCTAGCGTAATCGGCCACGCCATAATTAATAATGTCGGCCGCAAGTTTGGGTTGATCAAGCGCCATATGCAGCGCATATCCGCCGCCCATGCACCAGCCGATGGCGCCGATTCTGTCCTTCTTAACACTTGGTTGCGATTGCAAATAAGCGAAAGCGGCTTGCAAATCGCGTGCCGCCCGGTCCTGCGGAACTCCACCCATAAACTCATGCGCTTCATTGGGCGTGGTCGCGACCTTGCCGCGATAAAGATCAATCGCCAGCGCGACATAGCCCTGGTCGGCCAGCTTCGAGGCTTGTTCCTTGACCCAATCGTTCAGCCCCCACCATTCATGAATGACGATGATCCCGGGAAACGGGCCCTTTCCTTCAGGTGCGTAGATAATCCCGTGAACGGTTTCGTTTCCGCTCTTGTAGGAAACATCTTTGGGAGTGGCGGCGAACAGCGGTTGAGCCAAGCCGATAAGAATCGCGATTAAACACACGTGCCTCATGGGTCACCTCATTCAACAATTCGACTTGCAGCATCGGGGGCGCGCTTCCGTTCGGAGCGAATGGTTCCGTTCTCGTCAATCGAGAAAAAAAGCGCGTTCCTCCTCTGCATTTCAGAGCTTGGAGATGCCGTCGCAAGGTAATTGGTTATGCAATCACCTCTCGTGCCAGCCTGCACAAAATAGGTATAACCGTGAGCTTGCGGGTTGATGTTGGACAACTCGTCGATATGATCAGCAAAGCAACCGTGCTGAGATCGAAACTTTGTCTGCTGAATAGAAATATTCCGAAGCGTCTGAACCGCTCTCGACTCATCTGCAGAGACACTAAAGAGCCGATCGTAATTGCTCTCGAAATAAAGAACACCTGCCACGAGAGTCAACAATCCGGCGCAGACTAGCAAACCGCGGTTCACAGCGTTCTGTCTCACAATTGCAGCTCCATATACAGCGCTCCCTCAATCGGGTTCTCCCGGTAGGGCGTGATGTCGCGAAATCCCAAATTACGATACATCGCCACGGCCGTGCGCATCACTGGTTCCACCGTGTCCAATCGCAGTTTCGTGTAACCGATTTCTCGTGCCTCCGCGATAACGCGCTCCGCCAGAATTTTACCCACGCCCTTGCCGCGAAACTG
>Ga0075436_100002484_pt1 | contig 12687 bp, 11 predicted proteins | sample RhiMethybrSRZTD5_FD_75303 | JGI IMG/M metagenome (GOLD analysis project Ga0075436, IMG submission 75303) | Populus rhizosphere microbial communities from Tennessee, USA - Rhizosphere MetaG P. TD hybrid SRZTD5 | ecosystem: Host-associated > Plants > Roots > Rhizosphere > Soil | place: USA...
TCGCCCCCGATCCGCGCCAGCCGGGCTATCGGCTGGTGGAGGTGGACCGGGGGCGATTTGCTTCCCTCCCCATCGCAGCGCTCGAGCCGCTGAGCCTTCACATCGGGGCGGAGCTCGCGCCGGCGGTGCTGGACCGGCTGCGCGAGCTGGCCGACATAGAGGCCGCCGAGCGAGCGGCCCTCCGAGCGCTGGCCCGCCGGGCGCACGCCCGCCTGGACCTGCAGCGGCGCCTCGTCAAGAAACAGCACCCGCCGGCTGCCGTGGAGGCGGCGCTCGAGCGCCTTGCCAGCCGCGGCTTGCTCGATGACCGCCGATTCGCGGAGCAGTATGCGGCGCTGCGCGCGACGCGCGGCAAGGGGCCCGCGCGCCTGCTGGGGGATCTGGTGGCGCAGGGCGTGGAGCGCCGTACCGCGGAGCACGCGGTTCGTCGGGCGCTCGACGACGAAGGCATCGATCCGCGCATCGAAGCACGCGCCGTGGCGACCAAACGAGCTCGGCAACTGGCCGGCCTTCCCGCCCCGGTCCGGAAACGCCGCCTGCTCGCGTTTTTAGTGCGGCGTGGGTATGCCGGGGTGCCGCTGAAGGACCTGGTGGAGGAGTTGTGTGGGTAGGCGGCCTGTAACGCGGGGTCGTGGGCCCCGCGGCATGGCCGCGGGGTGGATCCACAGTGGGCGCGGGGGGTTCGTGAACCCCGGGGCACCGCCCCGGGGTTAACCCACCCGGAAAGGCGCTGGTGTGCGGGGACGGGGACCTCACAAGGCGTGCGGACTGTATGCGCACGTCACCTGGCACACCTGGCGGCGCATCCCGGAGCTCCGCCAGTCTGACGCGTCGGTCGTCACCCAAACCGTGCTGGATGCGGCTCGGCATTGGGATGTACGAGTGCATGCGCAGGCGGTCCTCTCAGATCACGTCCACGTGGTGGTTAGTTATCCCCCCCACGTGGCGCTTGCGTCGTTCATTCGACACTGCAAATCGGAGTCCGCACGCCGTATCAACTCGACGCGCATTGACGCGCAGCGTGTGCGATGGTGTCGAGGCTACTACGCGGCCTCGTTGTCGCGGACGCACGTTGCTCCGGCGCGTTCCTACCTCGCGCGGCAGTTTCAACGGCATCCCGACCGCATTCCAGGCTAGGTCGGGTAGATTAACCCCGGGGCGGTGCCCCGGGGGTACGGGGAGACACCACATGGCCCGGGGGCCGCCCGGGACGCTGCGCGTAAGTCCCGCGTCGCCTTTCAGTTGCCCCGTGGCGCGCGCTATATTCTCCCCATGACCTCCGCCGAAATCCGCGGCACCTTTCTGGAGTTCTTCAAGGCCCGGGGGCACCAGGAAGTCCCCAGCTCCCCCCTGGTCCCGGCGGACGACCCCACGCTGCTGTTCACCAACGCCGGGATGGTGCAGTTCAAGCGCGTGTTTCAGGGGCTCGAGCGGCGGCCCTACACCCGGGCCGTGACGTGTCAGAAATGCGTGCGGGCGGGCGGCAAACACAATGACCTGGAGCAGGTGGGCCATACCGCGCGGCACCACACCTTCTTCGAGATGCTCGGCAACTTCTCCTTCGGCGACTACTTCAAGCAGGAGGCGATCGCATACGCCTGGGAGTGGGTGACGGGGAAGGATTGGCTCGGGATCGATCCCGGGCGGTTGTACGTCACCGTGCACCACACGGACGACGAGGCGCGTCAGTTGTGGCGGAAGATCACCGGCATCGCCGAGGCCCGCATCTACGGGCTGGGCGACGCGGACAACTTCTGGCAGATGGCGGATACCGGTCCCGCCGGTCCGAACACCGAGCTGTACGTAGACCTGCGGGGGATCGGTAACTGGAAGAAGGGAAAAGCCGACCTCGCCATGGGCGAGTTCGTCGAGCTGCAGGAGGCGGGAGCACTACTCGAGATCTGGAACCTGGTCTTCATGCAGTACGATCTCCAAAAGGACGGGTCCCGCTCTCGTCTCCCGGCTCCTTCCGTGGATACGGGCGCCGGCCTCGAGCGAATCGCGGCGGTCATGCAGAACGTACCGTCGAATTTCGATACCGATCTCTTCGCCCCGATCATCGAGCGAGCCGTGGAGGTGGTGGGGAAGAAGTACGATCGCGGGCCGGGCGGCGCGTCCTACCGGGTGCTCGCGGACCATGCCCGCGCGGTGGCATTCTTGCTGGGCGACGGCGTGTACCCCTCGAACGAGGGGCGCGGCTACGTGCTGCGGCGCATTCTGCGCCGCGCGGTTCGTCACGCCTGGCTGCTGGGACGCCGCGAGCCGACGCTGGTGCATCTGGTGCACACGGTGAGTGGACTGATGGGCAACGTGTACCCCGAGCTCGTTCAGAAGCGCAGCCACCTGGAAAGCGTCACGCGCGCCGAAGAAGAGCGCTTCTTCGACACGATCGAGGGCGGGCTCGAGCGGCTGGAGCAGCTGCAGGGTGCGAAAGCCATCTCCGGCGCGGAGGCGTTCAAGCTGTACGACACATTCGGCTTTCCCATCGATCTGACGCAGCTGATCGCCGGCGAACGCGGCCAGACGGTCGACGTCGCCGGGTTCGAGCGGGAGCTGGGCAAGCAACGCACCCGCTCGCTCGAGGCGCTGGAGCGCAGCAAGGGCGCGGACCCGGGGCAGGGCGCGGTCCACGTGAAGCGCGGCGGCGACTGGCGCACCGTCAAGCCCCGGGCCAAGCAGAAGTGGGTCGGCTACGAGACGACGCACGCCGAGACCGCCGTGCTCCGGTTCCGGCAGGTGAGCGATGTGGTGGAGGTGGTGTTGCAGGAGAATCCGTTCTACGCCGAGTCGGGTGGACAGGTGAGCGACACGGGGCGGGTGAAGGGAGCAGGGTGGACGCTCGACGTGGAGGGCGTGGAGAAGGTAGACGGCGTGAGCGCCGTCGTGGGGCACTTCGCGGAAGAGTTCGAGCCGACGCCGGTGCTGGCCCAGGTGGACGAGCCGCGCCGCAAGAACATCGAGCGGAACCACACGGCGACGCACCTCGTGCACGCCGCCCTGCGCAAGGTGCTCGGGCCCCACGTCCGCCAGCAGGGCTCGGTCGTGGCTCCCGAGCGGCTGCGCTTCGATTTCGCGCACCACGGGCCGGTGGACGAGCCTACGCTCGCGCGCATCGAGGAGGAAGTAAACCGCCACATCTGGGAGAACCTTCCGGTAACGACGCGGGAGATGAAGTACAAGGAAGCCATCGCGGCGGGGGCGATGGCGTTCTTCACCGAGAAGTACGGCGACCTGGTGCGCGTCGTGGACGTGCCGGGCGTCTCCGTCGAGCTGTGCGGGGGGACGCACGTGCCGACTACCGGCCAGATCGCCTTGTTCCGGTTCACGCACGAGACGGGTGCGGCCGCCGGGGTGCGGCGCATCGAAGCAGTGACGGGACCGGGGGCGTACGCGCTGATCCGCAAGCTCGAAGGAGAGCTCGAGCAGGCCGCGGGCGCGCTGCGAACGCAGCCGGAGCATCTCGTGCGACGCATCGAGCAGCTGCTGGAAGAGAACAAGAAGCTCGAAAAGCGGGTCGGGGAGCTGCTCAAGCAGGGAGCCGGGAGCCGGGAGCAGGGAGCAGTGGAAAGAATCGGCGACGTGGAGCTCCACATCGGGGACTCGGATCTCGAGGATCGCGATCAGATCGGGCTCGTCATGGATGCGTTCCGCTCGAGCCACAAACGCGCGATCTCCGTCCTGTTCACGAACGGCGAGCGCCCCGGCGTGCATGTGGCCGTCACGGACGATTTGGTGCAGCAGGGAGTGAAGGCGGGGGACATCGCCAACGCGATCGCGGCGGTGGCCGGCGGGAAGGGTGGGGGGCGGCCGCACTTTGCCTCCGCCGGCGTGGGTGATGCCACGAAGCTGGGATTGGCCCGGACCCAGGCTCCGGCGATCGTCCAAGGATTGCTCCGCCGATGACCCGGCGCGAGGTGCTCGCCTGGCTCGCGGCGCGCCGCCCGGTGCCCCCGGACGCGCTCCGGGCGGGCATCGAGGTGGCGGTGAGCGATGCGGAGCTCTCGCCGCTCGACCCGTTGCCGGATCAGCTCGCCCTGCTGGGGCGGCAGATGCTCGGGCGGGTGGCGGGTCGACCGGGCGGCGGCCGTGAGCTGGCGGTCGAGCTGCTCGCCGCCGACGCCTTTATCACGTACGCGTTCGAGGCCCAGGCCGAGCTGGATGCCGCCGGGCTCGCGGCGCTCGCCGAGCGCATCGCCGGGAGCGAGGCGTGAGCGGATTGCTCGAGCGGCGTCCCGGTCTGCTCGTGCTCGTGGACCCGAGCCGCACCACGCCGGCCCAGGCCGCGGAGGTGGCGCGCGCGGCGCGTGAGGCCGGCGCGGCAGGGATCATGATCGGCTCGTCGTTCGACGGGACGCAAGATACCGAGCGCGTCGCGCGGGCGATTCGCGAGGCGGCCTCCGGACTTCCCCTGGCATTGTTCCCCGGATCGGCGCTGCAGCTCACCGCCGAGGTCGATCTGGTCCTCTTCCTGTCGCTCGTCTCCGGACGGAACGCACAGTACCTGATCGAAGAGCACGTGCGGGCGGTTCCCTTCCTCACCCGCCATCCCGTCGCCACCCTGTCGACCGGCTACATCCTGGTGGACGGTGGCCGGGTCACGAGCGTCGAGGCGGTGAGCCAGACGCGACCGCTGCCGGCGGACAAGCCGGAGCTCGCGGCCGCGCACGCCACGGCGGCGCGCCTCATCGGCATGCGGGCGATCTATCTGGACGCGGGGAGCGGCGCCCCGCGCCCCGTGGCCGCCGAGGTGATCCGCGCCTGTCGCGCCGCGGTGCTGGATCTCACGCTGTTCGTGGGCGGCGGGATCAAGAGCGCGGCCCAGGTCCGGGCGGCGCGCGCGGCGGGAGCGGACTTCGTGGTCGTCGGGACCGCGCTCGAAGAGCGCGGCGCCTCGGCCGCGGACTTGCCTGCACTGGTCCAGGCGGCCGCCGGGTGACGCCGGCGGAGCAGGCCCGCGCGGGGCTCACCGCCCTGGCGGCGCTCGCCACGCGGGTCGGAGACGAGCACGCCGAGACGATCGCCGCGATCGCCGACACCTATGGCGCCGCGCTGCGCCGTGGCGGGACACTGTTCTTTGCCGGGAATGGCGGCAGCGCGGCGGACGCGCAGCATCTCGCGACCGAGTACGTCGTCCGCTATCAGTTCAAGCGCCCGGCGTTTCGTGCCGTCGCGCTCACCACGGACAGCTCCCTGCTCACCGCCTGCGCCAACGACCTGGGGTTCGCCGAGGTGTTCGCGCGCCAGGTCGAGGCCCTGGCCATGGCCGGCGACGTGCTGTCACTGCACTCGACGAGCGGCGACAGCCCCAATGTGATCCGCGCCGCCCAAGCCGCGCAGGGCCGCGGGGTGACCGTCGTGGGTTTCCTCGGGCATTCGGGCGGCCGGCTCAAGGACCTGGCCGACGTCGCGCTGATCGTGCCCTCGGACGATACGGCGCGGATCCAGGAAATCCATCTCGCCATCGAGCATCTGATCTGCGAGATGGTAGAGGAGCGCCTGAAGGCATGAACGCGGAAGTGGGAACGCGAAACGCGGAACAACCGTGTGAGCGAGGTGCAGGCGGCGACCCTTCACTGCTGTTCCGCGTTCCGCTTTCCGCGTTCCCCGTTGGAGCCGGGCCGTGATCGATCTCTCCGGGAAACGGGCGTTCGTGACGGGGGGTGGCAGGGGCATCGGGCGCGCGACGGCGCTGCTGCTGGCGCAAGCGGGCGCCGGCGTCGCCGTCGGCTATCGGAGCCGGAGGGCGGAGGCGGACGAAACACTGGCGGGGATCAAGCGGCTGCGCCGTCCGGCGATCGGCATCGCGGGCGACCTGGGGGACCCCGCGGCCGCAGGGCGGGCCGTCGACGAGGCGGTGCAGGGCCTCGGAGGGCTCGACCTGTTGATCGTGAATCACGGCATCTGGCCGGCCGACGAGGTGGCGGTGGCCGCCATGACCGACGCACAGTGGGACGCGACGCGGCGCGCCAACCTGGACAGCGTGCTGTACCTGTGCCGCGCCGCCATTCCGCTGCTTCCCGACGGCGGGAAGATCGTGCTCGTCTCCTCCACGGCCGGCCAACGCGGCGAGCCGTTCCACGCCGACTACGCGGCCACCAAGGGCGCGGTCATCTCGTTTACCAAGTCACTCGCGGTCGAGCTGGCGCCGCGGCGGATCAACGTGAACTGCGTGGCGCCGGGATGGGTCGATACGGAGATGTCGGCGACTCCGTATGCGAAGAACGCCGGCCTGGGGAGGGAGGAGATCGTGCGGACGATCCCGCTCGGCCGCTTGGCGAGCCCGGAGGACTGTGCGGGGCCGATCGTGTTTCTCTGCTCCGACCTGGCCGGACACATCACGGGCGAGATTCTGAACGTGAACGGGGGGAGCGTGCTCTGCGGATGATCGTGGGCATCGGCCTCGACATCGTGGAAGTCGGCAAGGTCCGCGAGCTGCTCGCCCAACAGACGTTTTTTGAGGAGAGGGTGTTCACGCCCGCGGAGCGTGACGACTGCGCCGGGCGCGCGGACAAGGCCGAAGCGCTCGCCGCCCGGTTTGCCGCCAAGGAAGCGTGCTTCAAGGCGCTGGGGACCGGATGGAGCCAAGGGGTGTCGTTTCTCCAAGTGGAAGTACAGCGGGGGGACGGCGGCGCGCCCCGGCTCGCGTTGAGCGGGCAAGCCGCGGAGCGCGCGCGGGTGCGGGGCGTGGCACAGCTGCACGTGAGCCTCACCCACAGCGCCGGCGTCGCCGCCGCCGCCGTGATTCTCGAGGGATAGCGTCGGGGATGGCCTTTCCTGCCCGGCTGCCGATCCCCGACGCAGTGCTGAAGATCGCCAAGCAGCTGGAAGGCGCGGGCTACGAGACGTGGTGCGTCGGAGGAGCGATCCGCGACAACCTGCTGGGGGTCAAGAATCATGACTTCGACCTGACGACGGCGGCACCGCCCGCCGAGGTGCGACGGCTGTTCAAGCGCACGGTGCCGGTGGGCATCGAGCACGGCACCGTCGCGGTGCTCGATCAGCAGAACCGCCAGCACGAAGTCACCACGTTCCGCAAGGACATCAAGACCGATGGCCGGCACGCGGTGGTGGAGTTCGGCGTGTCGTTGATGGACGATCTCGCGCGTCGGGATTTCACGATCAACGCCATCGCGTATCATCCGATCAGGCACGAGTGGCGAGATCCGTTCCACGGCGCCGAGGATCTCGCGCACAAGCTGATCCGCTCGGTGGGGGACGCCAACTGGCGGTTCCAGGAGGACTACTTGCGGATCCTGCGGGCGCTGCGTTTCAGCGCGCGGTTCGAATTCCGGATCCATCCGCGGACCCTGGAAGCCGCAAAGGCGAACGCGCAGGGGTTGGCGCAGCTCTCGGCGGAGCGGGTGCGGGACGAGTGGTTCAAGGGGATCGCGACGGCCAAGCGGGTCTCGAAACTGCTGAGCCTGTGGATCGACGTGGGGGCGGCGCGCATCTGGCTTCCGGAAATCCGGGAGCGGGGAGCGGGGAGCGGTTCCCTCCGGGACCTCGACAAGCTGCCGCGCGATCCGGTGCTGATCACCGCCTATCTGGCATCCGACGCCGCTTCGCTGTTGACTCGCCTGAAGTGCTCGAATAAGGACATCGAGCGAGGACGCGCGATCGGACAATGGCGCGACAAGTATCCGGATCCGAAGCATGTCGCCGACGTGCGCCGCTGGTTGTCACAGGTGGGTGAGCATGCCGCCGACCTGCTGGCCCTTCTCACGGCGGGGACCGCTCCCCGCTCCCCGCTCCCCAAGGTCGTAGAGTCGATCCGTGGTGCAAAGGATCCCCTGACCGTGAAGGACCTGGCGGTGAAGGGCGACGACCTCCTGGCCGCGGGCGTGCGGCCCGGACCGGACGTGGGAGCAACCCTCGAGCGGCTGCTCGCGGAAGTGCTCGAGGATCCGAGCCGCAACACGCGCGACTATCTCCTGTCCCGTGTCTAACGCCTTCGGGTACGCCCTGGTCGCCGCGCTCGGCAATGTCGTGGGAGCACTCGCGGTCACACGGCGCGCGGCCCGCGAGCTCGCGCTGATCGAGCACTTTGTCGCGTTCGGCGCGGGCTTCATGCTGGCCGTGGCAGTGGTGGAGGTGTTGCCCGAAGCGTTCGCGCGCTCGGGCACGGCGGCGCCGGCCCTGGTGCTGACGGGCTACCTTGCGGTGCACTTCACGCAGCACACCCTGACGCCGCACTTCCACTTCGGCGAGGAGACCCACGCCGTCAACCGGCTGGCCGGCACCTCGGCGCTCGTGGGGTTGCTGCTGCATACCTTTTTCGACGGCGTCGCCATCGCCAGCGCGTTTCTCGTCCGCCCGGCGCTCGGCGTGATGGTGTTCATCGCCATCTTCCTTCATAAGCTCCCGGAAGGCGTGACGGTGTCGAGCCTCATGCTGGCGGGGGGGCGGTCGGGCGGGCAGGCGATCGGCGCGGCGGCGATGTTGGGTGCGGCGACGCTGGCAGGCGTGGCGCTCACGGACCAGATCTCGTTTCTAGTCCATCACGGGCTGGCGCTGTCGGCGGGCGTCACGATCTACGTGGCGGCGTCGAACCTGGTGCCGGAATTTCAGGGGAAGCATGGGTGGACCCTGCCGACGGCGTTTTTTGCGGGAGCAGCGATATTCTATGTCACGAAGACCGTGCTGGATCATGTCTCGTAGTCGGGAAACGTGACGGAGCCTACCTTGTTTCAGGGCTCCTCCGAGCCACTGGCGGCTCGGATGAGGCCGAAGACACTGGAGGAGTTTCTCGGTCAGGAACACCTCCTCGGGCCCGGTAAGGCCCTGGGCGAGCTGATCCGCCGCGGCGATGTGGGGTCTTGCATCTTTTGGGGACCCCCCGGCTCGGGCAAGACCACGCTCGCCCGTCTCGTCGCCAACTACACCGCCCGCCAGTTCGAGCCGTTTTCGGCGGTGACCGAGGGCGTAGGGCGGGTGCGCGAGATCATCAAGGCGGCGGAGGAGCGGCTCAAGTACGAAGGCCGCGGCACGATTCTCTTCTGCGACGAGATTCATCGGTTCAACCGGGCGCAGCAGGATGCGTTCCTGCCCTGGGTCGAGAACGGGATCATCACGCTGATCGGCGCCACGACCGAGAACCCGAGCTTCGAGCTGACTGCCCCGCTGCTCTCGCGCTGTCGCGTGTTTGTGTTCGAGCCGTTGAACGACGAGCACGTCCGCAAGATCGTGCGTCGCGCCTTGGAGCAGACGGGATGCGAGATGCGGGAGGCGGGATGCGTCAGCCCCGATGGCGTGGAGGCCCTCGTGACCTACGCCCAGGGCGACGCTCGGCGAGCGCTCAACGGCCTCGAAGCGGTCCTGCAACACGTCCACGCATCTCGCATCCCCCATCCCGCATCCCGCGAGGTCGTGATCTCGGTCCTCGAAAAGCCCCTCCCCGCCTACGACAAGTCCGGTGAGCAGCATTTCAACCTCATCTCCGCCTTGCACAAGGCCGTGCGCGGATCGGACGTGGAGGGCTCGCTCTACTGGCTCGCGCGCATGCTCGCAGGTGGAGAGGATCCGCTCTACCTGGCGCGCCGCCTGGTGCGCATCGCCGCGGAGGACGTGGGGCTGGCGGACCCGCGCGCCCTGACGCTCGCACTCGCTGCCAAGGATGCGTATCACTTCCTGGGCTCGCCGGAGGGCGAGCTGGCGCTGGCCGAGGCGGTGGTGTACCTCGCGACCGCGCCGAAATCGAACCGCGTCTACACGGCGTTCGCACAGGCTATGGAGGCCGCCGCGGCGCACCCGACCGAGGCCGTACCGCTCCACATCCGGAATGCGCCGACCAAACTCATGGAGGAGCTCGGCTATGGTGCGGGGTACCAGTACGCGCACTCGTTCGAGCACGCCTACGTGCCACAGGAGTACCTGCCGGAGGTGCTGCGAGGCGCGACCTGGTATCAGCCCACGACAGCGGGGTACGAGAAAACGATCGGAGAGCGGATGGAGTTCTGGAAGCAGTTGAAGGAACGCATCGAACGGGAAACGGGAAAGGGGAAACGAGAAACGTAATGGCGCGATCTCTGACGTTTCCCGTTTCCCGCTTCCCGTTTCCCGTGGTGTTGTTTTGCCTCTCCTGCGCCACCCTCGGCCGCCTGGCGTTCACTGAACCCGACGTCGAGCTGCAGGAAATCGCCGTCACCGGGATCGGTCTGACGGGCGGCACCTTCGAACTGGCGTTCGACGTCTACAACCCGAACGACTACCGCATCCGCTCCACGCGGCTCGAGGTCGGCATCGATCTCGAAGGGACGCATTTCGGCGACGCCCTGCTCGACCGGCCGCTCGACCTGTCGCCCACCAATCACAGTCGCATCGTGGTACCCGTGCGGTTCGAGTGGGCGGGCCTCGGCGCGGGGGCGAAGGCCCTGCTGACGCGTCGGGCAGTCGGCTATGGGGTGACCGGGCGGGTGCTGCTCGACACCCCGCTGGGGGACAAGACGGTCGCGCTCCACGGGACGGGCAACGTGCCGTTGCGCAAGCTGATTCGCTAACTTGAGATCCGGACCTGCGGTACCCGAGGAGGTTCAGGCATCCGACAGCTAATCGACATCCAGCCACCGAGCGAGCGCGCGTTCCTGGTCGGCGCCCCGCGTAAGGGCTCGACGGACGCGGTGCAGGTGGAGGATCATCTGGACGAGCTCTACCGGCTGGCGGACACGGCCGGCGCCGAGGTAGTCGGGCGGACCTACCAGCGGGTCGAGGCGCCCAGCCCCAACTTCTATCTGGGCCAGGGGAAGGTCGAGGAGCTGAAGGGGGTGCTGCAGCAGGCCCGCGCTACGCTCGTGCTGTTCGACGAGCCGCTGTCGCCGGTGCAGGGGCAGAACCTCGAGCAGGCGCTGGCGCTCCGCGTGATGGATCGCACCGAGCTGATCCTCGACATCTTCGCGACGCGCGCGCGTTCGGCCGAGGCCAAGATGCAGGTCGAGCTGGCGCAGCTCGAGTACCTCCTGCCGCGGCTGACGCGGATGTGGACGCACTTGTCCCGCATTCGCGGCGGCATCGGCTTGCGGGGACCGGGCGAAACGCAGCTCGAGACCGACCGCCGCGTGATTCGCAAGAAGATCGCGACGCTACGCCGCCGACTCGAGGACGTCGCCGATCATCGCGCCAATCAGCGCCAGGGACGGCGCTCTCTCCCAACGGCCACGCTGGTCGGCTACACCAACGCCGGCAAGTCGAGCATCCTCCGCGCCCTGTCGGGCGACGATATCTTCGTCGAAGACCGGCTGTTCGCGACCCTCGACACGCTCACCCGCGAGGTGGACGTGGGCGGCGGCTATCGCTTCCGTCTCACGGACACGGTTGGATTCATTCGGAAGCTGCCGCACCACCTGGTCGCCTCATTCCGCGCGACGCTCGAGGAAGCTCGCGACGCGGACATCCTGCTGCACGTCATCGACGCGTCCCACCCCAGGTGGGAAGAACAGACGCAAGTCGTCGAGGCCGTCCTCGAAGAGATGGGGTTGTACGACAGCGGCGCAGGGGGTCCGGAGCGCAAGCGCGTGGTGTACGTCTTCAACAAGGCGGACTTGCTGCCCGAGCCCGCGGGGTTCCTCGCTCAGGTACGCGAGCAATACCCGCACGCCGTGCTGGCGTCGTGCGTTCCGCCATCCGCGAACCGCGGTACTCAGCCGTTTGGAGTGGAGGGCTTGCGGAGCGTGCTGCGCGCATCCGCCCAAGCACTGCGTCCGATCGCTCGCATTCGCGTCCCGCTCAGCAACGGTAAGCTGCTCGCCGCCCTGCATCGCGATGCCGAGGTCATGGCGGAGGCGCAGGTGGATGGCGTGGTCGAGGTGACGGCCCGCGTCGAGGCATGGCTCCTCGGGAAGCTGCGGCGCTACGGCGTGGGCGTCGAGATCGGGTCGTAGCGCGCGGGCCGGCCAGAGGCGACCGCCAGCCCCTGGCCGTAGCGACGCTCTGCCCGGGCGAGCGCCCAGGGAAACACGTAGCGGAACCGCGGCTCCCGCCTCCCGATCCGCCTCAGCCCATCGACGATGGCGTGCACTCGCGACCAGCCGCGCGGCGTGAAACGCGCGACCGTCCCCAGCACGCGGCCGGACAGCTGCCGCAAGGCGGCGCCCCAGCGTGACGCCGGGCCCCGGGGATCGCCGGTGTGCTCGGCCAGCCAGCCGGTGTAGTCGGCGAGCGAGCCAGGGCTGAGGAACTGTTCGTCGAACAGCAGGACCGAGGCGGCTCGCTTCCCGATGCCGAAGCAGTGACGCGGAAGGCCGGCCTCTTCGACGATGCGGCGGCAGATCGGTCGGCTGTGGCCCCGTGGCCAGTCCCAGCGTGCCATCGCAGGAGAACGGCTGATGGCGTTGATGTCCGCCAGCTGCCGGATACCGAGGAACGGGACCGGGCAATGGATGAAGCCGATCCAAAGACGGTACTCGGACAGCGAAAGCCCCGATTGGTCCTTCCGGACGATCTCGCCATTCAATGGGCGCGAGGTCTTCGACCACGCAGCGTCACCATGGAAGCCGGTGAGCAGCACCGTTCCGACGAGCCGCTGTTCCGCGCCTTTGAAGTACACGTCCTCGCCCTTGGCATCGGACGCGATGAAGGGTACCTCCGCGAGGGCGACCTTCCGCCACACGTCCCGCTCGACGACGTGCGCCGTCAGGCCAAGTCGCGCTGCGATTTCCGCGCCGCTGTCCAGTGCTCCGCCGCGGGAGCGGTCCA
>Ga0075436_100002486_pt1 | contig 12681 bp, 9 predicted proteins | sample RhiMethybrSRZTD5_FD_75303 | JGI IMG/M metagenome (GOLD analysis project Ga0075436, IMG submission 75303) | Populus rhizosphere microbial communities from Tennessee, USA - Rhizosphere MetaG P. TD hybrid SRZTD5 | ecosystem: Host-associated > Plants > Roots > Rhizosphere > Soil | place: USA...
AGGTTGTAGAGCCCGTGCGGATGGAATTCGCGCTGCCAGTCCGGGAGGCGCGAGGGGTCCGTGAACCAGGTCGTCCCCTCGGGGCCGGTCTCCGCCTGGGCGGCGAGCCGGTCGACGACCTTCTCCAGCATGGCGGCGGCCGGCGGCCGCGGCAGCCGCTCGCGGGCGTAGACGCCGATGCCCGTCAGGCCGCTGATCAGGTCGTACTCATCGGGCTCGGCCGCGGCGCTCAGGAACGCGAGCAGCGCCTCGTCGATCTCGCCGTTCGGATCCTCGTCGGGATCGGCTGCGAAGAGCCGGCCCTGGAGATGCTCCACCGTCCAGGCGACGCCGGAAAACCCGGCGTACAGTCCGGGGACCATGACGGTGGAGGCCAGCGCTTCCGTCGCGCTCTCGAGGAGGTCGACGGCGTGCTCGGCCTGTCTCTCGTCGTCGCCGTCGAGGGCGAGATAAGCGTGGAACAGCGCCTGGCCGGCGGCCCCCCCGGCCAGGGAGGCGCCGCGGGCCGCGGCGTGCTCGGGCGCACTGGGGGCGAACGTGTCGAGCGCGGCGCGGATGTCGTCGATCGCTCCCCGGGCGCGGGCGGCGAGCTCGCCGGTGAGAAGAGGACGCCAGGGAGACCGCATGGCGGTAAATATAGGATGAACGGCGGCCATGGCAACGCTCCGCGCCATCCTCCGCGCTCGCCGCGCGCTCGTCCTCACCGCCGCCGTCCTCCTCTGGCCGGCGTTCCCGTCGGTCCCCCAGGAGGCGCCGGCGGGCCTGCCGGAGGGGGTGAGCCCGCTGCCTCCCGGCCTCGGCCGGCGGCTCCAGGAGCTGCTGGCGGAGACCGAGACGCTCCGCGGCCTCAAGGCGAAGCGCGCCGTCGCCTCCGGGATCGTCGAGGAGAGGGATCTGCCGGCCAGGATCGCCCAGGCGCTGCGCGAAGAGCTACCGCCGGAGCGCCTGCAGGCCGCCGAGGCCGGGCTCAAGGCCTTCGGGCTGATCCCGGAGAGCCTCGACCTCGCCGGCTACCTTCCAGCTCTCCTGGCGAGCGAGGTGGCCGGTTACTACGACCCCGAGCGGCACTACCTCGCGGTGGTCCGCCGCGGCGGCGAGGCGCGGCGGCTGGACGAGCTGGTGCTCGTCCACGAGCTCGCCCACGCCCTCCAGGACCAGACCTTCGATCTCCAGCGCTTCGTCGCGGACGATCCGCTGTCGGACGCGGCGACGGCACGGACGGCGCTCGTCGAAGGCGACGCGTCGCTGGTCATGTTCGACTGGCTCGCCGGCCAGGCGGCCGGCCCGGCGCCCGAGCTGCCGGCGTCGAAGGAGATGGCCGCCGCTCCGCCCTGGGTGCGCGCCACCCTGGAGCTCGGCTACGTCGACGGATACCTGTTCTGCCTGAGCGTCCGGCAGAAGGGAGGCCAGAAGCTGCTCGACTACACCTTCTCCCAGGACCCGCCCCGCTCGTCGGAGCAGATCCTTCATCCCGAGAAGTGGCACACCCGGCGCGACGATCCGGTCCCGCTCTCCTGGCCCGGCCTCGGCCGGGAGCTGCCCGGCGCCCGCAAGCTCGCCGAGGGACAGCTCGGGGAGTTGGGGATCGGAGTCCTGCTGCGCGAGGCGACGGGCGACCGCGAGCTCGCGGAGGCGGCCGCGGCAGGATGGGGAGGCGACCGCTTCGCCGTCTACGAGAAGGACGGTCGCCGGCTGCTCGCCTGGCTCACCGAATGGGATACGGAAGCCGACGCCAGGGAGCTGCGGGAGGCGGCGCGGCGGCTGGGAAAAGACTGGGCGGTCGAGCCCGCGGAGCGCCGGTGGCCGCGGCGGGTCGTGGTCCTGCGCGGCCCCTGGCGTCCGGCCGAGGCCAGGGCGGTGCGCGCGGCGCTCGCCGCCGTCAGAGCCGGCCGGCCGGACAACCGGGCGCCCGATCTCGCCGGGCCAGCCTCTCAATCCTCCTCGTCGGAGGCGACGCCGGCGGGCTGGTGAACGGTGAGGCGGAGGGTGTTGATGCGGTTCAGATGGACGTCCAGGATCTCCAGGGAGACCGGCCCCAGCTCGACTTTGTCGCCGACCGCGGGAGCGCGGCCGAGCTCCGAGAGGACGACGCCGCCGATGGTGTCCTCGTCGCGCTCGCTGAGCTCGATGCCCAGCGCCTCCTCCAGGTCTTCGACGAGCATGCCGCCCGAGACCTGGTAGGCGCCGTCCGCGGTCTTCTGGAGCTCCGGCGTCTCGACGTCGAATTCGTCCTGGATCGGTCCCACGATCTCCTCGATCACCGCTTCCAGGGTGACGATCCCGGAGACGCCGCCGTACTCGTCGATGACCGCGGCGAGGTGGAACCGCTCCGTGCGCATGCGCTTGAGCAGGCGGTCCAGCTCCAGCGTCTCGGGGACGAAGGCGATCTCCCGCGCCACGTCTTCGAGCGCGGTGATCGGGCGCTCGCGGCGGAAGAGGTCCTTGATGTGGATGAGACCGATGACGTGGTCGAGGTCTCCCTGGCAGAGCGGAAAGCGCGTGTGGCCGCTGCGGCGGGCGAGGCGCAGGTTTTCGGCGAGCGGCCGGGTGGTGGAGAGGTAGACGACGTCCTGGCGCGGCACCATGATCTGGCGCGCCATGCGGTGCGACAGCTCGAAGACGTTGTCCAGGATCTCGCGCTTGTGCTTGGAGACGTGGCTCGCGTGCGACGAGGCGAGGAGCAGGCGCAGCTCCTCCTCGTCGTGGCCGAGCTCCCCTTCGCCCGGCGCGATGCCGATCAGCTTGAGGAGCGAGGTGGCCGACCGGTTGAGCAGCCAGATCGCCGGATAGGTGACCTTGTAGAACAGGAACAGGGGGAGCGCCACCCACAGGGCGGTGCCTTCCGACTTGCCGATGGCCACCCATTTCGGCGCCAGCTCGCCGAGCACGATGTGCAGCATCGTGATCACCAGGAACGAGATGGTGAGGCTCGCCGAATGGATGATGTCCGGGTTGGCGCCGGCGAACGGGCGCACCAGCGGGGCCACGATCCAGGCGAAGGCCGGCTCGCCGACCCAGCCCAGGCCGAGGCTCGCCAGGGTGATCCCGAGCTGGGTAGCGGAGAGATAGCGGTCGAGGTGGCGGGTCATGTGGCGCGCCACCTTGGCCCGCCGCTGGCCCGCCTGCACGTAGGGCTCGATCTGCGTCGGCCGCACCTTGACCAGCGCAAACTCCGCGGCCACGAAGAAGCCGTTGACCGCCACCAGGACCAGGCCGAGGAAGAGACCCCACCAGGGATGGCTCACCGGCGGGCTCCCGGCCGTGCACCGCGCCTGCGGCGCTGCGAGAGACCTGAAGGAATGGGGGCGGGGCGAGGACTCGGAGGGTCGTGGCTCAATGCGAAACGCATTTTAGCACAGCGGCTTCGGCATGCCGGGGGCATGCAGGGGAGGCCGCCAAAAAGTGGGAGCGGGTCGCCCCGCCCCCGGAGGGAAGGCTACAGTAGATCAGAATTTAGTGACTTTGGCGAGAGAGGGTCAGAAGCGGGCGCGGACACCGAGGTAGATCTTGCTCTGCACGTTGTTCTTGGCGCCCTGCACGAGGTCGATCCGGCTGGCGCCGAAGACGCTCAGAGTCCGCGTGAGGTTGAGGTCGATGCCGAACTGGGCGTTGGCGCCGAGCTTGGTGTCGCGGCCGGTGAGGCGCGCATCGCTTTCGAGCACCTGCTTGTCGATGAAGTGAGCGTCGACGCCGACGCCGAGGAAGGTCTCGGCGGCGGCGAACGGGAAGGCGCCCACCAGGTTGACGCCGACCAGCGTGTCATTGCCCTTGATCAGGCTGTCTGTCGACGTCCAGTAGCCCACCTCGGGCTCGAGATAGCCCTGAATGGCGCGCCGCCTGCCCCCGCCGTCCCCGCCGCCATCGTTCTCGTCGCCGCGGCCGATGCGGATGCGCAGCGCCGCCGTGTAGTAGGTCTCCGTCTTGCTCGTCGGTTTGACCAGCCCCACCGCCACGCCCAGGGCGTAGTTGGGGACTTCGTCGTTCTTGGCATCGCGGTCGCTGTCCCGCCGGGACGACTGGGCGGACGCGAGTTGGGTGGAGAGCAGGACTGCTCCGATCAGTGCTGAGGTCCTCAGCCATCGTCTCATCTTGAGATCTCCTTTCGTGCGCCGCGGCACGAAGTCCAGAAGCAATGGGTGCTTGAAGGCCTAGTGTACCAAGGTTACCCTCTCCCTTAACGCCCGGGGACCGGTGGCGAGGATAATGAGCCCGTGAGCCGACTCTCCCGCCGCTTGCGAAGCCATCCCCGCGCCGACTGGCTGGCGCTCGCCGAGGCCTGGTGGCTCCTCCTGGCGAGCGACCTCTGCCTCCGCCTGTTCCCCTTTCCGCGGGTGGACCATCTGTTCTCGCCACGGACCGCCTCTGCGCTCTCGGGAAGCTCGGTAGGACAGCAGGATGTCGCCACACGTTGCGCTTGGGCGACGAGGGTGGCAGCACGCCGCCACCTCTGGCCGATGCGCTGCTTGACGCGCTCGCTGTGCCTGCGTTGGTTGCTCGGCCGGCGCGGCCTGCCGGCGCAACTGCGCCTTGGAGTGGCACGGGAGGCGGATGGCTTGCTGGCGCACGCCTGGGTGGAGCTGCAAGGGCAGCCGGTGGGAGAAGAAACGCAGGAGGTCAACCGCTTCGCGCCGCTCTCCTGATCAGTGGAATGGCTCCGCGACCGCGCGGACCAGACCTCGCCGCATCAGCTCAGCGATGAGGATTCTCAGGTCGTGCCAGGCCCGGTCGGCTGCGACGTCGTACTCTTCCACCAGCCGGTCGCAGATCGCCCCCAGCCGGCCGTGCGCCGGGATGAGCTGCCAGATCCTGCATCCCACCTCGTTCAAGCCAAAATACTGGCCGCTGCCGGGATCGAGCAGCACGGCCTCATCGTCCAAAACCTTGAACAGGACCTCCGGGCATAGCTGGACGGCAGTATCGCGTGCTATTTGCGCCATCAGCTCTCCTCCAGGTCGTTCAGGATCGCATCCCGCACACGTGGCAGGTGATCGAGACCGCTGGAATAGACCAGCCGCTTGACGGGCACTGCGGTTGCCAGGCGCGTGAACAGGTCGAGGCGCCGCGGTTGCCAGCCGGCGGCCTCGACGAGGGAGCCGACGAACGAATGGCGGACGAATTCGATGACGGCGTCGCGCGGGGAGAGCGCTTCGACCTTGACCGCCGTGTCGCCGTCGCCCGGCGGGCGCCGGATCGGCAGGTAGAAGCTCGTGAGCGGCCGCTCGGCGTCCTCGAAGGCGCCGAACGCCCCGCCCCCGACGGGCACGCGGACCTTGGAGGCATCCGGATGCACCCGCGGCAGGCTCGCCGCCGGGCCGTAGAAGTGGTCCGCCTCCGCGGGCCAGAGGCGCATCTGCGGATAGCCGTGGCGGCCGCAGAACCCCTCAGCGCTCGGCTCGACCGCGAGGACGTCGTCGGTGAGCAGGGGGCAGCCCCCCTGCATCATCGCCGCGGCGAGCGAGCTCTTGCCACCGCCGTTGTGAGAGAGGAATCCCACCGTGCGACCCTCCGCCACCACCGCCGAAGCGTGAAGGCTGGGTACGCCGGCGCGCTCCAGCCAGCAGGAGAGCACCGTACCGAGCAGATGGATTTCGATCGCCCCGAGGTCGGCGGGGTCCGCAGCGTGGCAGACGATCCGCTCGGCTTCCAGGTAGAAGTCGCCGACACTGGGGAAGCGCAGGAGATCGCAGGCACCGAGCCGGTAGAAGGAGCAGTTGTTCTCTCCCTGCGCCGTGCGGAAGCGGCTGGCGTAGACCGGCGCCGGAAGGGGTGCCCTGCCAGCCACCGGAGATGTGCTCACGCAGGTGAAGATCACGTCGGGTCGCCGAGCGCCTGGCGGCAGGCGGCTGGCGAATGGGAAGTCGGTCGCGAGGAGCAGCCCGTAGAGTCGGTAGGTCCGCCAGGTGTCCGGAATCGCTCGCTTCATCACGTAGAGCTCATCGCTCACGAGAAGTACCGCCGCAACCAGGCCTCGAGGGTGAGCGTGTGCCAAAAGAGAGTGCTCTGGCTCCGCCCCGCCAGGTAGTCGTCGTAGGCGGTGCGCAGGAGGCGCTCGTCGACGTAGCCCAACTGCGCGGCGCGCATGTCGGTCATCAGGGCCCAAACTTTATCCCGTTCCCGCTCGCGCAGGCCGCGCCGGACGATGGCGTTGGAATAGGTCTTGCCCCGGCGATCGAGCACTCTTTCGGGAAGGCGTCCGCGCATGGCGCTGCGCAGGATCATCTTCCGCTTGCCGGCGGAAAAACTCTGGGCCGTGGGGAGGGTGGCGGCGAAGTCGAACAGCCGGTGGTCGAGCAGCGGGTGGCGGAAGTCGATGCCGTGCCGTGCCGCCTGCCGGGTAAGCAGCGAGGCGATGGAGGGCAGCAGCGGGTCCCGCAGCAGCCGGAGCCGGTCCCGGCGCCCGGGGAGGAGCCGCCGCGGCAGCGCCGGCGGCGGAGGCGGCGCCTCACGTCGCAACTCCTCGCCGAGCCAGGGTACGGCCTGCGTCCGGTCACGCTCCCATCCCGGGACGTACGCGTTGGCGACGGGTGCGAGCGTCATCCATCGCACGATGGCGGCCGCGGGCAGCTCCGAGTGCCGGCTCTGTTCTCCGACCTCGGAGACCAACTTGCACCAGCGACCCGTTAGCAAAAGGTCGGGATAGGAGAAGACGTCTCCTCCGAAGAGGTGATCGCCACTCAGGCCCGAGAAGAGGAGGCGGATTCCCTGCTCGCGGACGGCGCGGAAGGTCGCGTCCCACGCGTCGGCATAGAGGTTGAAGAGCGGTGAGTCCCGCTCCGGCCGGATGCCGGGCTCGGTGCGCAGCGGCCAGCAGTGATCGGCGGCGAGAGTCACGGCGCGGCAGCCGAGCTGTTGGCAGACCGCCGCGGCCGGCTCGCTCTCGTCCGCTTCGGGCAGCTCGGGGGCGGTCCAGATGAAGGCGGTGAGGCCGGTCGACGGTGACGCTTCGCGGACTGCCGCCGCCACAGTGGTGGAGTCCAAGCCTCCACTCAGGGTCACCCCCACTTCGCCGCCGCTGAGGTACTCCCCAACGATCGGCAGGAACAGCTCTCGGAAAGCCCGTCCGTATGAGGCATCGTCCGGGAGGCGGAGGAGCTGCTGCGGCTCGGGCCGCCAGTACATCCTGGCGTCGATCCGGTCGCGCGTGACGATGAGGAGGCCCCCGGGTGCGACTGCGGAGATCCCGCGATAGAACGTCGCATCCGGCGCCGGAGGTTGCCCGCGAAGCTGTGCGAGCACGGCGCGTGGGTCGATGACGAGAGGACCGGAGCCTTCGAGGAGGGGATCGATTTCCCCAGCGAAGAGTATTTCTGCTTTCCGCTGCGCGAAATAAAGCTCGTTGACCCCAAGGCGGTCCCGGACAGCGACCAGGCGTTGGCAGTTACCGTCCCAGACGATCCATGCGAAGGGACCGTGGATCAGACGCGGGGATTCGGTTCCGAACCTCGCGCAAAGAGCGGCGGCCAGCTCGAGATCGGAAAGGTTCTCGCGGGCGCCGGCGCCGAGCTGCCTGATGATTTCTTGCCGATTGGCTATGAACCCGCTGGACCAAAAGCCACAAACACCCGGCGCGCCGCTGGCACGGTCCCAAGCGATCAACCCGGCTGCTGATTGTCCGGCAATGCCTGACTCAACCCGTCTGTTTACTGCCGACGAAGGCTGGATCGAGGCTGTCATTGCCGTTAACGCCGGTGAGCTCCACGAGGCTGCCATAGATGACCAGCTCCGGCGATGTGTACTTCTTGCGGACGCCACCAACGGAAACGCTCCCCTCAGCACCCTCACTCGTCCGCTGCTGGCGCTTCTCCTCATTCATGGCAAATCCTTGTTAAGTCTATCAGAGTCTTGCGCTTGCAAGCAACCAGGTTTCGGCGGTGAGGACCTCCCACAACCTCGGCACGACGGCCTGCCGCGCCAAGCCCTCGCGATACGCCGTGAGCAACCGCGGCCCATCGACCAGTCCGATCTCCGCGAGGCGCGAATCGGCAAGGAGAGCTTCGATGGTCTGTCGGGCGGCGCCGAGGAGCCCGCGCTCCCGGAGGCCCGATCGGCTGCTCTTCTCCGTCGGGGCCTGCAGGATTGCCGCCGGCAGGCGCCCCGCCATGGCTGCTCGCAGCGTCTGCTTGGCGGGGGGCACGGCGGCGAGCGCGCGGTCAGGCAGGCCGAGCACCAGCGAGCCGAGATCCGGATCGTGCCAGGGAGCGGCGATGCGGACGCCGTAGCGGCGGCTCAGGCGATCGAAGCGCTCGAGAGCGGCGGCGTTCGCCGCGCTGGCGAGGGCGGCACGGCGGAAACGGTCCGCGGATGACAGGGTACGCCAGGAGACGAGCGGTCGATCGAAGCCCGCCTCCTTCGCCTGCCGGCGCGCCTGCGGTGTCATCCAGTCGGGCCAGCGCGGTCGCTGCGCCAGGAACCGCAGCTCCGACAGGAGGCGGGCGTGACGCAGCCCGGACAGGCGCCAGCGGCGCGCGAGCGCGCCGAGCCGGCCGCGCAGCAGGAGCGCCAGCTCGGGCATCAGCCAACCGGCCACCGGATCGCCGCCGATGCCGTTCATCAGGACGGTGACCCCCTGCTGCCGGGCGGCCTCGAGGGTCGCCAGCAGGAGGTCGGGAAAGGCGTTGGCCTCGGGGTCGCTGGGATCGGCGTAGGCCTCGGGGTAGCGGCTGAGCGGCCAGAGCGCGTCGGCCTCCAGCGGGTGCTCGACCACGTTGGAGCGGCTCCGGATGAAGTCCCGGCTGAGAGGCGTCTCGTCGATGCCGTCGCCGCTCTGCGCAGTCCAGGTGAAGGCGTAGAGCCGCCGGCTCCGGCCTTGCAGAGTGTCCGCGGCGGCTGCGGCGACGCTCGTCGAGTCGAGACCGCTGCTCAGGAGCACGCCGGTCTCCCCCTGGAGCGGCAAGCGTCTCTCGACCGCTGCCCGCAGCCGTTGGGCGAGCTCCGGCGCCGCGTCGCCAAGGCCACAGCCACCGGCCTCGACGGTCGTCCAGTCCCAGTAGCGGTCGAGCTCGATCCGTCCCGCGGTCACCCGCACCTGGCTCCCTTCCGGGACCCGTTGCACGCGCTCGAAGTAGCTCCAAGTGGGCTCGGCGGCGGCGCCGAGGAGGTAGGCGAGGAGGCGCAACCGGTTGGGCTCGCCGCCGACCCGGCCGGCGGTGACCAACAAGGACGCTTCGGAGGCGAAGAGAAAACGGCCGGACGTGGTGCTCCAGTAGAGCCCACGCTCGCCCATGCGGTCGCGCAGCAGGACGAGCGTCCGTTCGCGCTCATTCCACACGACGGCAGCGATGGCGCCCGACAAGTGGCCGTGCCAGCGCTGGCCCCAGCGCGCGTAGGCGGCGCCCAGCAACTTACCGTCCGTCAAGCCGGTGGGTGAGGGCTCGGGGAAGATCTCGTGGGCGAGCTGCTGCCGATTGTCGAGACGAGTGTCGCCGACCACGGTCAGACCGGCGCCGGTCGTGTGCTCACACGACGCGCCGGATCCGAGCCAGGCAGCCCCGAAGGAGCCCTTGGTGCACGTCTCGAGAGCGGAGGGGTCGCCTCGGGTCAGTGGCTGCATCATGGCGCGCAAGAGGCTCGGAGCGACCGGCGCATCCGCGAAATCCACCACACCGCAGAAGGGGCTCAAGCGACCACCTCGTGCGCGTCGACGACAAACGGGCCCGGAGAAGCCTCCGAGCCCGTTTGCGGTCTCAAGCGTTCGCCTCCACCCTAGTTGCGGTGGGGTGCACAGAGGAGCCCGTTGTTGTAGTTGTCCAGCTTCGTCTGCAGAGGCCCTCCCACTAGCCAGGCCGAGCTGCTGGCGCTCACGTTGCTCCCCAGATGGTAGGTCTTGAGCCAGTTGTCGGCAGCGGTGATGGTGTCGTTGATGCAGCTCGAAGCGTTGCCGACCAGGACGTTGAGCTTGGCGGCCACGAGCTGTTTGAACAGGTCGATGGTCTTGTCGCCCGTGCTCGCCGTGCTCATCCAACTGATCGCCTGCGACTTCGAATAGGTGACGCCGCCGACCGTGATCTGCTGGACCGGCCAGGCTGCGGGATGGGTCTTCCAGTAGCCCAGGGTGCCGGTGCCCGGCGCCGACGGGGGAATCCGGTAGCCGAAGTCGACGTCTGTGCGATTCTGACCGGAGGTCAAGCTGACCGTCGCGGTATTGGGCGTTGACGTGCCGTCCCGGTCGAAGGTCGGCGTGGCGCCGGCCGGCAGGGTCGAGCTGACGACCTTGACCGTATAGGTTCCGGCCGCCAGACCGGTGAAGGTGTAGTTGCCGTCGCCGCTGGTGACCGTGGTCGCGATGAGGACGTTCGAGCTGTTGTAGAGCTGGACGGTGACGCCGTTGATCCCGGTCTCTCCGCTGTCTTGGACGCCATTGGCGTTCAAGTCGTACCAGACACGGTCGCCGATGGATCCGTTGGCTTGAGAACGGTAGCCGAAGTCGACGTCGGTGCGCGCCTGGCCGCCGGTCAGGGTGACGGTGGCGGTGTTGGGTGTGCCGGTGCCGTCGACGTCGAAGGTGGGGGTCATGCCGGCGGGCAGGGTGGAGCTGTTGACCCGGACGGTGTAGGTGCCGGCCAGAAGGTTACGGAACGAGTAGTTGCCGTCGCCGCTCGTCGTGGTGGTGGCGATCACCGTGCCGTGGCTGTCGAGGAGATCGACGGTGACGCCGTTGATCCCGGTCTCGCCGCTGTCCTGGACGCCGTTGCCGTTGGCGTCGTTCCAGACCCGGTCGCCGATCGAGGCGGTGCCGCGGTAGCCGAAGTCGACATCGGTGCGCGACGTCCCGGCGGCCAGCGTGAAGGTAGCAGTGTGCTGGGTGCCGGTGCCGTCGAGATCGTAGGTCTCGACGAGGCCGGCGGGCAGGCTCGAGGCGACGATGCGGACGGTGTAGGTGCCGGCCACCAGGTCGTTGAAGGCGTAGTTGCCGTCGCCGCTGGTCGTCGTCGTGGCCACGACGTTGCCGCCGGAGTCGAGGAGCTGCACGGTGACGCCGTTGATCCCGGTCTCCCCGGACTCCTGGACGCCATTGGCGTTCAAGTCGTACCAGACGCGATCGCCCACCGACGTGGTGCCGCGATAGCCGAAATCGACGTCGGTGCGGTTGGTGCCGGCGGCGAGCAGCAGCTTGGCGACGTTGGGCGTGCCGGTGCCGTCGAGATCGAAGCTCGGCGCCAAGCCCGGCGGCAGCGTGGACACGACGACCTGGACGCTGTAGGTCCCGGCCAGGAGGTTGCTGAACGAGTAATTGCCGTCGCCGCTGGTCGTCGTGCTGGCGAGGACGTTGCTGTTGGAGTCGAGCAGTTGCACGGTGACGCCGTTGATGCCGCTCTCGCCGGTGTTCTGGGCGCCATTGCCGTTGAGGTCGAACCAGACGCGGTCGCCGAGCGAAGAGTTGCCGCGGTAGCCGAAGTCGATATCGGTGCGCGCCGCGCCCGCCGCCAGGCTCACGGCGGTGGTATTGGCCGTGCCGACGCCGTCGGCGTCGAAGGTCGCGACGGCCCCCGTTGGCAGGGTCGAGGTGTCGACCGTCACCGTATAGGAGCCGGCAGGGAGGTTGTTGAAGGTGTAGTTGCCGTTGCCGGAGGTCGTCTGGGTGGCGACCACCGTGGTGCCGACGAGGAGGCGGACCGTGACGCCGTTGAGGCCCGGCTCACTGCCCTCCTGAACGCCATTGCCGTTGAGGTCGTACCAGACGCGGTCGCCGATCGAGGCAGTGCCCTGGTAGCCGAAGTCGACGTCGGTGCGGGTGTCGCCGGCGCCGAGGGAGAGGGTGGCGGCGTTGGCCGTGCCGGTGCCGTCGAGGTCGAAGCTCTCCACCAAGCCGGCCGGCAGCGTCGAGGCGTCGACGCGGACGGTGTAGGTGCCCGGCGCCAGGTGAGCGAACGTGTAGTTGCCGTCACCGCTCGTGGTGGTGGTGGCGATCACGTTGCTCGCACCGTCCAAGAGCTGGACCGTGACGCCGTTGATGCCGGTCTCCCCTGAGTCCTGCGCCGCGTTGGCATTGAAGTCGAGCCAGACGCGGTCGCCGATCGAGCCGGTGCCGCGGTAGCCGAAGTCGTAGGTCAGCACGTTGTCGTCGACGACGGTATGCGTTTGGCTCTCACCCCCGGTGGTGGAAGCGAAGCCGTAGAGAGCGCCGCCGGGTTGGAAGTTCTCGGGAGCGATCTGGAGCAGGTAGTCCCCGGGCTGATTGGCGCCCAGGCAGTAAAGGCCCTGCGTGTCCAGGCCGGTGTTGTGGCGCACGCACGCGGTCCAGTTCGGCTGCTGGGTGTCGCCGGTGACCACCGAGGCCACGGTCGTCAGGTCGCTGGCCTTGAGGAGATTGACGATGACGCCGGGGATGCCGGGCTCGCCGGCGTCCTGCACGCCGTTGCCGTTCTTGTCGAGCCAGACCGTGTCGCCCAACAGGAACGGAGCGAGGTCGGGGCAGGCGGCCTCGGGGCCGTTGCCGTTGTTGCGCGTCGCGCAGGCATTGGCGTAAAAGAAGTTCAAGTTGCTGAGATCGAGGCCGATGATGTTCACCGACCAGATGCCGGCCGGCAGAGTGTCGGTGCTGGCCACGTAGTCGGAATCGCCGGGATTGGTTGCATTGGGCGTGGCGATCCGGAACTGCTCCCATTCGAAGCTCCCGGACGGGTTGTCGTTGCGGTAGACCGTACCGTTCGGGTCGTGGACCTCGTAGCGCACGCAGCCCAC
>Ga0075436_100002488_pt1 | contig 12680 bp, 5 predicted proteins | sample RhiMethybrSRZTD5_FD_75303 | JGI IMG/M metagenome (GOLD analysis project Ga0075436, IMG submission 75303) | Populus rhizosphere microbial communities from Tennessee, USA - Rhizosphere MetaG P. TD hybrid SRZTD5 | ecosystem: Host-associated > Plants > Roots > Rhizosphere > Soil | place: USA...
TTTCCCTTCGCGATCGCTTTCCCGATTACAGCGAAGATCTCTGGGGCATCAGCGCATCCGATTACGTCAATGGCTACACCGCGTGGGGCGGCCCGTCGGTCGAAGGGGGTCCGCTTGGTCTCGTGGATGGCAGCATCGTTCCATGTGCGACCGGGGGCTCGCTTCCATTTCTGTTCGAGGATTGCATCCGCGTGTTGCGCCATATCCGCGGGCCTTATCGCGAGAAGGCATGGACGAAGTACAGCTACCGCGATGCGTTCAATCCGCTCACAAATTGGTACGACGCTGACGTGCTCGGCCTCGATCTGGGAATCACCATGCTGATGGCGGAGAATCACCGCACCGGTTTTGTGTGGGAACAATTCATGAAGGACGAAGACGTAAAACGCGGAATGGCCCGCGCCGCCTTCCATCCAGAGAATCCGCAAGCGCCTTCACGGCCCGCAACTTAGAGCCGAACTCTAATCGCGGTAAACGTTGCAAGCGCTGTTCTTCGAATTGCAGGCGAAAATGGGCTTCCACTCCAAACAAGAAGTTCAGCCTGGCGGTTTCCCTAACGGACTTGTTTCTGGCGCGAAGCAGGAAGAGCCACAGCGCACACGGCGAGAATTTCTCTCAATTGTTTCGCATGCAACCGCCACTTCTTTGCTTGGGGGCCTCGCGTTTTCAATTCATGGCTGCAGCGGAAGCTACTCGCCTCCGCCACCGCCTCCTCCCGGCGATGGCTATTCCGGCACAGACGATCAACTCCTGGAAGAAATCGAGAAAGCCGCCTTCCTTTTCTTCTGGGAGCAAGCGGATCCAAACACAGGCCAGGTGAAGGATCGCGCGCTCGCGACCGGCATCAATGATACACACACCGTTTCCAGCATCGCCGCTACCGGCTTTGGACTTGCAGCGCTGTGCATTGGCGATCAGCGCGGCTACCAGCCCCACGCCACCATCGTCACTCGAGTACAGAACACGTTGAGTTTTCTTGCCAACACCCTGCAGCCCGCAGGGATGAACGGCTTCTTCTATCACTTCGTGGACATGACCACTGGCACTCGCGCGTTCAGCTCGGAAGTTTCTTCCATTGATACGGCGATTCTTCTGTGCGGCGTGCTGGTCTGCCGGCAATATTTTGCCGATGCGACGATTCAAAATCTTGCCTCGCAAATTTACAGCAACGTGAATTTTGCCTGGATGCTCGGCGACAACAGCGGAGGGACGCAGCCAACTTTATGCATGGGTTGGACCCCAGAGAGCGGTTTTCTTGCCGCTCGCTGGGACCACTACAGCGAATTGATGATGCTGTATCTGCTCGCGATGGCCGCCCCCAACCCTTCGTTCGCGATTCCCGTGTCAAGTTGGAGTGCCTGGACTCGGCCAACGATTACTTATCAAGGGCTCTCGTATATTTCTGGTTCGGATCCTCTCTTCGTGCATCAGTATTCGCATGTGTGGTTCGACTTCCGCAACAAGAAAGATGCTTTCGCGGACTATTTCCAGGACTCGGTCACGGCCACGCAAGCGCATCGGCTGTTCTGCATTTCGCTCGCGAGCCAATTCTCCGATTACAGCGCCGACCTTTGGGGCATCACGTCGTCGGACTCGAAGAACGGCTACGTGGCGTGGGGCGGCCCGTCAGCGCAAGGCGGCGTCATCGGTCCGGTGGACGGAAGCATCGTGCCGTGCGCAACGGCGGGCTCGCTGCCGTTCGATTTTTCGGACACGATCCATGTGCTGCGATGGATTCGCGGGCACTACCCGTCGGCGTGGCAGCGGTACGGCTACGTGGATGCGTTCAATCCGCTGACGGGCTGGTACGACACCGACGTGCTCGGCATCGACCTGGGCATCTCGATGCTGATGGCGGAAAACCAGCGCACGCAGCTCATCTGGAACACGTTCATGAAGAATCCCGAAGCGCAAACCGCCATGCAACTCGCCGGTTTCCAACCCGGCTAACCTCAAAACTTGATTCTGGATCAGCTTAGCTTGACTACCCCAGGTTGGCCCCTCACCCCAGTTTTTTCGTAACTGCGCATTCTAAAGGAGTTACAGCCGCGCCAGAATTTCGCGTATTCCTCCGTGCGCTATCTATTATTATATTATTATATTATATATCGAGTATATTATGGGAAAGGCGGGCTGTCAAGGACATTTTGAAGGGCGGGAGGGGGCTAGCTTCCAGGTTCGCGGACAAGGTGGTAGGTGCCAGGCTTGGCGTTGGGCACCACCTGGGTCTGGCCGCTGGGCCAGCGGATTTGGAGTTCGAGAGGTTCGGGCGCGGCCTTGCCGAGGCCGAAGAGGACACGGCGGTCGTGTGAGGACAAGTAGCTGGAGCCGCCGGTGATCCAGCGCACGAGTTTGCGGTTGCCGGCTTGCAGCGTGAGTTTGGCGCCGATAGCGTCGCGGTTGCTCTTTGTTCCGACTAACTGGAAGCCGATCCAGGAATAGCGCGCACCGGCATTATTGTGCAGCAAAACCGGCCGCGCATTGAGGCAGGTGAAGATCATGTCGGTAGCGCCATCGTTATCGTAATCGCCGATGGCCAAACCGCGGCCGGTATAGGTACGGCGAAAAGCTTCTCCTGCGTTTTCACGCATGTCTTCAAAAACGCCCTGGCCGTTGTTGCGCAGGAGCAATAATGGCTGCTTGTATTTCACGTCGCCGCGGGACATTTCGATGACCTGGTTCAAATGGCCGTTGATGATCGCCAGGTCCATGTTGCCGTCGTTATCGTAGTCGAGGAAATGTGTTCCCCAGCCGACAAAAGATTTGGTGAGCAACGCGAGATGCGAGCGCGTGGTCCAGTCTTCAAAGGGCGGTTTGCCCCGGCTGATGAACAAAGAGTGGAACTCGTCGTTAAAGTTCGTGACAACAAAGGCAGGATGACCATCGCCGAGGATGTCGGCAGCGTCGATGCCCATTCCGGCCTTGGCGACTCCATTTTCATCGAAGGAAATCTCCGCCTCGTCGCCGCGATCAACAAAAGTTCCATTGTGCTGATTCATCAGCAGGAGATTTGGGGAAGCATCGCGAGCGACAAATAAATCCGGCCAGCCGTCATCATCCACATCGATGGCCACAGCGCCGAGAGCGCGCCCCACAAATTTGTCGACGCCGGAAGAATGGCTGACATCGGTAAATGTGCCGTTCCCATTGTTGTGGTAAAGCGTGAGAGGTATACCGGCATAAACTTTTTGGTCGCAATAGGTGCGCACGCCGTTGAACTCGCAAACTTTGGGATTGTCGAAGTTGATTTGCGTGTAGTTGCAGACCAGAAGGTCCAGATAGCCGTCGCGGTCATAGTCAAACCAGACGGCACAGGCGGACCAGCGCCCTTCGTTCTTGACACCCGCTTTCTCGGTGACATCGGTGAAGGTTCCGTCGCCATTGTTGTGGAACAGGGCGGCGCGCGGCGTGCCAGTAATGTACAAGTCCTGGTGACCGTCATTGTCATAGTCGCCCGCGGCAACGCCCATTCCGTAGAACGGCAAGGTGGCCACACCAGCTTTTGCGGCAACGTCTTCGAATTTTCCATTCTCCAGGTTGCGATAGAGCGCGTTTCTAACGGGCGCGGGGCTTTTCCCTTTTGGTGTTTCGCCGCCGTTCACGAGAAAAATGTCCAGTAATCCGTCTCCGTCGTAATCAACGAAAGCTACACCGCCACTTGCCGCCTCGATCATGAAGCGGTCAGGCGACTCGCCGCTAAATTGTTTCCAGGTGATTCCCGCAGCGTCGGTGACGTCGGTGAAGAATTCCTCTGAACTTACAGCGGCCAAAGCAGGGAGAAGGCAGTAGCCGATTGCAAAGAAGAGGCTTGCCAACGGAAGCAGGAAGAAGAACAAGGGCCGGCAGCTAATAGAAGGCCTGCGCAAAGAAATCCTCATGGGTGGCGAGTCCCAATCGCGGCCGTTGCATCCACATTCTGGTCTTCCTTTTCCTTCAACTTGCGGTGGAGCTGCGTTTCCTTTACGGCTTCCTCTTCGTGTCCGGTGCGCCTATAAACTCGCGCGAGAAGCAGATGCACCTTGGCTACGTCCGGGTCGAGTTTTGCCGCGATTTGCAGCTCGCTTAGAGCGTCGTCGTATTTGTTCTCCTGAATGGCGAGATTACCGAGCTGATAGTGAGTCTCGGAGTTGGACGCGTCCAGTTCTTCGGACTTCTTTAAAAGGTCCTTGATGCGGGCATTGGCAGCGGCATCGCGTTCCCCGGGAGCATTTAGCAGGAACAGGGCATATTTCATCACGAAGAAAGCATCCTGGGGAAACTTGTGGACGCCTTCCTCAAAAGACTTCGCGGCATCATCGTTGCGATCCATATTCCATAGCGTCAAGGCCAACCCCAAAGCGGCCCTCGCATTATTGGGATCCAGTTCCGTAGCCTTCGTATACGATTTCAGGGCATCGGTCAGCAGATACGATTTTAGTTCCACGGAGCCCTTCAGGCGGTAGACCTGGGAGGAGGAAGGGAAGCGCTTCACCGCTTCTTTGGCAACCTCCAGCGCGGTTGCATCCTTCTGGTTTTCCATCAGCGCCTCTGCCAGATCGATGAAATAGGATTCATTCGAGGGCGCCATGTTGATGGCTTTCTCAAAAGCTTTGAGCATCTCGTCGGCCCGCTGCTGCTTGGCGTACGCCCATCCGAGCAGCGCGTAAGCCTCGGGCGTTCCGTGGCCGTAGCTGATGGAGATGAGCAGGGTTTTCTCGCAGGGTTCGTAGCGCTTGGCGCTGAATTGGGCGAGCGCCAGGTTGTAATTGAGCGTGCCCGCGTCGGGGTAAGTGCTTTGAATGGAGAGGAACATCTTTTCGGCAGTGTCGTAGTCTTTAAATTCGGCGGCCAGGCGGCCAGCTTGAAAGACAGCTTCGTTTCCCGCAACCATTTGGAGCGCCTCGCGGGCTTTCTCGATTTGGCCGATGTGATAGTTCGCGCGGGCGAGCGCAGAAATCGTTTCCGGCCGTTGCCGGACCAGGGGCAGGACGTCTCCCAGTAGTTTTGCGGCGCGCTGGTGATCGCCCAAGTCTTCGGAGACCATGCCGAGAAGCAGCGTGGCCAGAGAATCTCCGGGCTTGGCTTTGAGAACCATTTCCAGATGGGTTCGCGCCTTTTCCGATTGCCCAAGCTGCCAATAGTCGGTCGCCAGGCTGCGACGCGACTCGACGTCACCGGGGTTCACTTTCAGGGCTTTTTCAAAGCACTGCGCGGACTCCTCAAACTTGTTCTGCATGGCGAGAACCGTACCGAGTCGCGCTAGAGCGATGTCGTCGTTGGGCGCCCTGTGAAGGAGTTCACGCAGGTTGGCTTCCTGGGTCGTTAAATCAGCCTGTTGGGTAGCCGGCAGGATGTTGCCGAAGCGGATGAGGGTGAAGCCGGGAAGGGGACGCGCTTGCACGGATAGAGCCCAAAGCAAACAAACCGAAAGAGCGACCATACGAAGTGTCGTGAATCGCGGCATGTCGTATCTAGCCATTCGCGGCGTTTAGGGAGCTACATTTCCATGATACCCGCAGATGGGCTCTGTCTGTGCCATTCTGCGAAGCAAGAGGGAGCGCCTACGCGAGCTATCAATCCGCAAACGAGAAAGGGAGGCGGCGTGCCGCCTCCCTTTCCGTCCCGTTAAGTCTTGAAACGTCTAGAAGCTGAAGCGCCCGATGAATTCAAAGACGCGTCCACCGAGAGCCGCCGTTGCCTGACCAAACTTCGGATTGCTGATAGCACCGTTATTTACTCTTGTGCTGTCGGAGTTGTAACCGAATGGCGTCAGGTTGAGTTTGTTGAAGATATTGAAAGCGTTAGCCTTGAGTTCAAATCCAGCGTTTTCGCCAAAAACCTTCATCCTTGGCAGTGTAAACCGCTTGCCGAAGGACATGTCAATTCCCGTATAGCGCGGTCCGCGGAAAGAGTTTCGTCCCACAAGTGGAACCGTTGGCAAGCCTGCGGCTGGGGCGGTGAAGAAGTTCAACCCGCCGCCTGGGAAGTTGCCATTTGTCTTTTGGAAAGCGCTGGTGCTGTGATCGCTGCCAGCGCCGCCCGTGTAGGATGCTGGGCGGAGGGTGCAGAGGCCGTCAAGGCCTGCTCCCAACGACTGGCAGGTGCCGTCGAAGACAGGAGTCCAAGGGAAGCCCGAGCTGAGGGTTAGAATGGCGTCCAGCTTCCATCCTCCAGCGGCGGTATAGAGCCAGTCATGCCTTCCTCTGAAAAAGGGCAGTTCATAAAGCACATTTGCGGTAAACGAGTGGGTCACGTCGAAATCCGAAGGACCGGTGTCCAAATGCTGGTCCCAGGGGAAGAATTGTTTTGTCGCGCTGTAATTGTTAAAGCCGCACTGTCCGTCACCGGAGCAGTCGTCCACGCTCTTGCTGAAGCGGTAGCTGCCTGAGAAGAGGAGGCCATGGCTCAGGCGATGAGTCATCCGGGCGAGCAACGCATTGTAGTGAGAATTCACATCGGTTTGAAAGATGCTGACATTCTGGAGAAGGTTTACAGGTGCATTCGTAAACGTGTCCAAACCTGTCGGTCTCTGATAGAGCATGTTGTAGTCGACAGCTCGCATGTACTTGCGGCTCTGGCTTCCCTGGTAGCTTACGGCTGCCAACCAGTTATGCCCGAGGTCATATTCGCCCTCCATCGAATAATGCCAGGTGTAGGGCGTTGCTAGGTTCTGAACCGCACCGGCAACGTTGGGTGGAGTGAAGAACTGGCTGGTGGGCGCAGGAAGGCCCGTGTTCGGATCAAACGTCAGGATAACAGAGGGGTTGACCGGGAAACCCGAGAAGGAGTTAATCCCCCCTGAGCTGAATCCGTACACGATTTGCGCTCTATCAGCGCAGTTCGGATCGGTAAAGCTGCAAGTTCCGGCTACGCCTGCGTTGACAAACGACGGAGGGTTGGCGGCCGAGTTCCAGAGTTGCGCGCCCGCCAGCCGGTTATAGGCGACTCCAACGCCGCCCCTGAGGACAAAGCGGTTGTTCCATTCGTGTTTCAAGATCGATCGCGGGCTCCATGCGAAGCCAAGCTGCGGGCCAAAATTGTTGCGGTCTGGGCTAGTGAAATCTCCGCCCGTTCTGACTTTCGCTCCCGTCAACGCGGCTGCACCCTGACCGAGAACGAGATTGCTGATATTCCCGAACTTCTCACGAAGCGGGGTGAAGTAGTCGTAGCGCAACCCCATGGTGATGGTTAGGTTGGGCCTGAATTTCCAAGTATCCTGACCAAAGAAGCCGTAGGTGCTCATGCGAAAATATTTGCGGAAATCGGTGGGGACGCCGGTTTTAGGATTGTAAGTGGTACCGCCGCTCCAGGGGAAAACGCCTATTCCGCCTTCGTCGTTCGGAGCGTCATTGGCAAAACTCCAGAGATTATTAAAGTCATAAGTCGGGCGCGCGTTTCCGGTAGAGACATTGGTATTCTGCTCTCTTCCGAACTCGCCACCAAACTTCAGGACGTGGGTGCCATGCACCTTGGTGAGCGTGTCACGAGCCACATATCGAGTTTGGAAGAAGACGCCAGGGCCAAACGGAAACCCCGCCCCAATTTTGTTGCAGCAACTGCTTGGCGGCAGGACGATGTTAACGACCGGAACGCCAAATGGCGCCTGTGGGTTTGCTTTAATCTCATCGAAATACCAGCGCGTCACGTTCATTCGCGCTTCGTTGATAGTGTTCTGATTGATCGTGCGTGTCCAAAGCAATGCTGCCGTTTCGTTCTTGCCGTCTGTGTGGAAGGTGTTGTACTGGCGTCCATCCACCCAGCCGCCAGGCAGGAAGGTTTTCGTCAGCGGCACCGTGAACAAGCTGAACGCAACGGAATCTTTCGAGGTTATGTTGTAGTCGACTCTGCCGTTGAACTGCGTTGTGCTGATGTTGTCGTTTAGCCCGTCGTATTCAATGAACGCGACGTCCGGGTTCCCGTCCAAGCCGCCGCCTGTAGAGTAGCCAGCGCCCGTCGTGGCGTCCGGGACGAAAGTACCCGCACTACCCGTGTTAGAGCCGAGGTCAATGCCTCCTGCAACCTCCTTGCAGCTTATGCCGTCATTGACCAGTCCGAGATTCGCGCAAGTTGACACCAAGGGCTTTACGTTTTTGAAGCCGGATCCTGGCACGGAAAAAATCTTGGCGGCCAGGCTGCTGGAGGGGAGGTTGCTAATCCACTGCGAGGTTTCTTCCCAGCTTGATGCACGATAGGAGTTTCCGGCGAGCTTCAAATGCTCGAAGGAGAAAAAGGCAAACAGTTTGTTTTTCCAGATCGGGCCCCCGAGGCTGCCGAGATAGCTGTGAAGCAACAGATTGTCGCGGTTAGGGGATGCGCCGTTAGGTCCTCCCCAGCGCTGGAATGCATTCAAGCCCGGGCTTTGGGTACGGAGGACGGCGCTTCCGTGAAAGTTATTGGTACCGTTCTGCGTAACAACTTCCACGATGGCGCCAGCGCCATTGGCGTTCTCTGCGGAATAGGGGCTGACCTCGATCTTGACCTCTTTGACAGATTCAGTATTTGGGGTAATGACTGACGCGCCGCCCCAGCCCTGGCTGTTGGTGCTTACGCCGTCGAGTTGATATCCATTGGCTTCGACTCGCGAACCATTCGCGCTAACTTGGACCGCGTTCTCCACCTGAAACACGCCGCGGCCTGAGCCGCCAGGGCCGCTGTAGCCAGGCAAGTTCGAGGAACCTCCGCCTGAATCGCGTGCCCCGGTGCCAAAGACGCCCGGCGTCAAGCGCAAAAGCTCGAAGGGATCGCCACGGAATTGCGGCAGGTCTTCAATCTGCTGCTTGGTAATGGTTCCGGTGAGCGAGGCATCCTCGGTATCCAGCGTGGGGAGCGAATCACCCGTTACTGTGACCTGTTCCGTTACAGCTCCCGGTTCCAGCGTCACGTTTATGCCGCTGACTTCTTCCGCGCCGATTTTCACGTCCTTGATGACTTTTTCCTTGAAGCCGGCCAACGAAGCGGTGATGGTGTACATGCCCGGCGGGAGGTGCGAAATGCTGTAGAAACCTTCCTCATTCGAGACTGCTTCCTGGGACACGCCCGTCTCCTGGCTGGTTACGGTAACCTTTGCGCCGTTAACGGCAGCTCCGGTCGTATCGGTCACTGTGCCTTCAACGCCCGCGCGAAACTGCGCGTGAGCCGAGGCCGCCAGGAACAAAGCGCAGACCGCAAACACAATGGCCCGGATGGAATGCTTGGATAGGCTCATGAATTGCTCCTTCACCCCAAAAAGAATTCTCGACCCCTAAAAAGAATTCTCGAAATGGCCCAGCACCCTTAACTAAATCGGTTAACTAAAACATTTGGCGGCGAGTATATTCAGTGGAAATTCGATTGTCAACGATTAATAAGGCACGGATTAGAAGTTCGAGGCGTGAGATTTGAAAAGAATGGAAAATCGTTATTCAAAAGGGGCTGCGAGGGAGTGCCGTGGACGGCAAATCGGGAGAAGGGAGGAAATTGAGCCCTGCACGTCGTTGCGCGTTCTAAAAAACAGGCCCAAAGTCAAGGGTGTACCGCTGTAGGAAGCGGCTACATAGACAAGCGACACGGACCGACCTCGAGTATGCTGGCGAAGTAAAGTTATCGCTACATGAGAGCGCGATATAGCGTGCCCCTTAGTAGACCAACGCGTGTAGCGGCGCTTTAGTGCGAATGTGTGGCGCGAAAGGTTTGGAGGCAGCGCTCGGCGGTTTCGAGTTCAGAGAAGCGGCTGCCTTCCTGCTCGATGAGATAGTACTCGGCGCCGCCGACGCTTTCCGCGGCCGCGAGAATTCCTTTCCAATCGGCGTTGCCTTCACCAAACAAAACGGAATAGGCCTTTGCGGGATCCGAAGACCATTCTTTGAGATGCAGCGAGCGAATGCGGCCGGGGTTTGAGCGAATCCAGGCGACGGGATCAGAGCCGGCTTTGAGGCACGTGCCGACGTCGAGCTGAAGCATGATGGACGGCTTCGTATTCTTCGCAATGACTTCCATGGGGCGCCCGCCGCCAATTGGCGTGAATTCCGGTTCGTGATTGTGGTAGCCGGCGTGCAGCCCGGACTTTGCCAATTGCTCGTCGGCGGAATTGAGCATGTCGGCAACAGCTTTCCAGCCGTCGAGCTCGGTGGGCTGGGGATGGCTGGAAGCCACTACGACGTATTTGCAGCCGAGGATCAAGTTTCGATCGCGTGCCTTGGCAATGTTTTCCGCGTTCACATTGGAGCTGTCGTTGTGCGTGGAGTAACAGTGGATGCCGAGGTCGTCGAGCAGCTTGCGCATTTGTTTGGTTTCGTCCTCGGACCATTGGAAATAGGGGGCGTAAAATTCCACGCATTGATAGCCCATCTTGGCGACGGCGCGCACGGTGGCCTGCGGGTCTCGCTGGAGTTCCTTGCGGACGGAGTAAAGCTCGAGGCCAACGGGAATAGAAGACGCGGCACTGGCGCGCAGCGCAAAGGGCAAAGTTGCCGACATGGCGAGGAAGGTTCGGCGCGAGACGGTGTGAGTAGTCATAGTTGAGTCCTGTCTGCTAATCGGATGAATCCTAGTGGAGATTGGGCGGGATTTCACGCGAAATTTTTCGAGTCTCCGGCGCGGCCCGCGCCGCTAGCAAACTGAAAGACCGACGCGTGTCGCTATTGTGCTTAGTCCGCGGGTGCGTGTCCCGGCACGGGTACGCCGCCAGCAGTCGGCCGCGAATGTCGCGCGCGGAAGAAGGCAAACCGATCCAGGACCTTTTCCTGGAACTCTTCGAGGTAAAGGTAGATGGCCGGAGTGATGAAAAGCGTGATGAACTGCGACACAATCAGCCCACCGACCACAACGAGCCCGAGCGGCCGGCGTGAAGCTCCATCCGCCCCATACCCAAGGGCGATCGGCAGCGCGCCCATGAGCGCGGCCATGGTGGTCATCATGATGGGCCGAAAACGCTCCATGCTGGCGTCGTGAATCGCCTGGTCGTCCGGGACGCCATGCTCGACACGCTGTTGCGCGAAGTCCACGATCATGATTCCGTTTTTCTTGACGATGCCCATGAGCATGAACATGCCGATAAACGCGTATAAGGAAGCTTCGGCGCCGAACAGCCACAGGGTCAAGAGCCCGCCTACGAGCGCAACCGGCAAAGAGGAAAGCACGGTAATGGGATGCAGGTAGCTCTCGTACAAAATTGCCAAAATCACGTACATGACAAAGACCGCGAGAAACATCAGGATGGTGAGGCTCGATACCGTGTCTCGGAACGTAAGCGCCTCACCCTGGAACTCGCCGCGAATTCCGGGCGGCAGGATTTGCTTCGCTGACTTGTCTACGAAATCGGTCACCTGCCCAATGGAATAGCCCGGCTTCAACTGGAAGAAAAGCGTTACGCTGGTGAATTGGTTGATGTGATTCACGGATTGCGGGCCCAAAATCGAATTCCAGGTCGCCAAAGCGTTCAGCGGGACCATGCGGGTGCCGTCATCGCTCTTGATGTAGAGCAGATGAAGGTCCTGAGGCTCGGCACGCTTGTCATCCGCAACTTCCAGGATTACCTGATATTGGTCGGTCGGTTTTTTGATGAGATAAACGTAGTTTTGCGAGTACGCTTGGTGCAGAAGGTTAAGAATTCGAGTCTCGGAGACTCCGTAGGTCTTGGCTTGATCGCGGAGGAGGTTCACCTGCAAATTCGGAGTGTGATTGTACAAGTCGGAATTGACAAACAAGAATCCGGGGTACTCGAACATCTTGCGCATCAGTGTTCCCGCGCTCGCATACACCTCGTTTGGGTCGATTCCGGAAATCGAATAGGCAAACTGGCCCTGAAGTTGAGCTGTGGCTCCAGTGCTGATTTGCAGCACAGGCTGCGGTTTTAGGAAGGTCATTAGACCGGGAACTTTGGAGTTCAGCTGGCCCATTAACTGGCCCGCGACAGCTGCAATGGGCGGGCGCTTATCGGGATCTTTCAGGATCGCGAACACCAGGCCCTGATTGGCAGGGAAAAACCCAGTTGCCCCGCTCAGGGTGAAAGTCATGTCTACGGCGGGATTAGCGTGCAACACCTCTTCGACTTCCACCTGATGCGTGCGCATCTCGACATAGGACGTGCCTTCCTGGGCGACGAAGACCCCGAGAACGAAGGAACTGTCACCGATCGGGAGGAAGGCTTTGGGCACGACGTAAAACAGATAGATCGTCCCGCCGAGGCAAACCAGCCAAATCGCCATCGAAATCCAGCGGTAGCGCAGGAAGAACCATAGCGTTCGGCCATAGGAGCCGAGCACCTTCCTTTCTATGCCGCCAATGATTCGTTCGACCCAGTTCTTTTTATTGTTCTCGCCGCGTTCCTGGAGCAGGCCGGAGCACATCAGTGGAGTCAGTGTCAGCGAAACGATGCCGCTGGCGAAAATCGAAACGATGATGGTGACGGAAAACTCGCGGAAAATGCGGCCCACCAAACCGCCCATAAACACGAGCGGGAGGAACACGGCCGCCAGGGAAATTGTCATGGCGAGAATCGTGAAGCTGATTTCCTTAGCGGATTGAAGCGCGGCATCGAGGGCGCGCATGCCGCCCTCCATCAGGCGAACGGTGTTTTCCAGGAAAACGATGGCGTCATCGACCAGGAATCCGACGGCGAGCGTCAGGGCCATCAGCGAGAGGTTGTCCAGGCTGTACCCAACAATGTCCATCACCACAAAGGTGAGCAGGAGCGAAAGCGGCAGCGCAGCCACGGGGATCAA
>Ga0075436_100002489_pt1 | contig 12671 bp, 7 predicted proteins | sample RhiMethybrSRZTD5_FD_75303 | JGI IMG/M metagenome (GOLD analysis project Ga0075436, IMG submission 75303) | Populus rhizosphere microbial communities from Tennessee, USA - Rhizosphere MetaG P. TD hybrid SRZTD5 | ecosystem: Host-associated > Plants > Roots > Rhizosphere > Soil | place: USA...
AAGCAGCGCGTCGCTTCCCTTCTGCCGATGGGGATTTACACGATTCCGGAAATTTCCGCTGCTGGAGAGACCGAAGAGTCCTGCAAGGAAAAGAAAATCGATTACGTCGTGGGTCGCTCCCTTTACGAAAACAACGCTCGCGGTCACATCACGGGCGATACTGCGGGGATGCTCAAGCTTATTTTTGCCCGCGCAGACAAGAAGCTTCTTGGGGTCAGCATGATCGGAGAAAATGCTACGGAGCTGATTCACATCGGTTTGACCGTGCTGGACAAAGGCCTGACGATTGACGAGTTCATCGAGCAGGTCTTCAACTATCCGACGCTAAGTGAAACCTACAAATACGCAGCTTACGACGGCCTTGGCAATCTTGCCGGACACAAACTCCGCGAGGGCTGAACATCAATGATCACTTTGCTTCGTTTGTTTCTTCTCTGCTCGCTCTGCGTTCGTCGCGTTCTCTTTGTTAGATCTTTTTCTCTCGCTGCCCGCGTTGTTGCTCTATCCCTTGTTGCACTGTTCGTCGCCAACTCGGCTTCCGCTCCACAAGAGCCTAAGCACTACTTTCTAGGGTTTGACCGCAACGACTATCCCGGCGACGAAGCCATGAAACTACTCCGGCACGATTTCGCCTTCACCGGCTACTGGCTCGGCAATCCTCCCGGCGAAAAAACCAATACCTGGATCGGCAAACGCGCACTCTTGCGGTCTGAGGGTTTCGGCTTCCTCGTCCTGTATCGAGGGCGCGAGAGCAGCGAGGTCAAAACCTCTGGTGCCGCGATGGATGCCGGGACCGTGGACGCCAAAAATGCAGCTACCGCAGCGAAGTCCGAGGGATTCGGTTCCGACATCATAATCTTTCTTGACATCGAAGAAGGTGGTCGTTTGCCCACCGACTACCTCGTTTATCTTGTCACGTGGTTCCATGAAATCCAGCGCGCCGGCTATCATCCTGGTGTTTATTGCTCTGGTATGCCCGTGGAGGATGCCCCGCGCGCCACCATCACCACGGCCGACAACATCCGCAACTTCGCAAAATCACCCGACATCACCTTCTGGGTTTTCAACGATGCCTGCCCGCCTTCTCCCGGTTGCAGCACGCCGCAGGATCCGCCTGCGCCGTCCAAGAGCGGCATCGCCTATGCGCGAGTCTGGCAATTGGTCCGTTCGCCGCGCGACAAGCAGACCGCGCGCCATTGTCGAGGGTACACCAAAGATGGAAACTGCTATGCTGCATTGGACTCCGCCCATCGCTTCCATCTCGATGTGAATAGCGCTACGTCGCCCGATCCTTCCAGCGGCGCGAAGTGAACTTCGCGCCGAGAAATTCTTTCTTTGGCAGAGCAAGAAACGGCACGCCTGCCTTCCGAGGCAAACTTAAGCCCACCCCTGCATTAGAAAAAGAAAAGGGCTGCTCGCGCAGCCCCACTCTTCCAACTCGTCTTTTTTTGCGTTGTTCAGATTTGGCCGAGGCCGCCGTCGACGTTGATCTCTTCGCCCGTGATGTAGGACGCATCCTGCGACGCCAGGAACGCCACGACTCCGGCAACTTCTTCCGGCTGTCCAAACCGCTTCATGGGTACCTTTCCAACAATGTCCTTGGCAAATTCATCTATCGCTTCCTTGGGAAGGCCGGTTCGCCCGAAAATCGGAGTGACAATCGGACCCGGGGCAACGGAATTCACGCGGATACCGCGACCAACCAATTCCGCAGCCGCAGTCCTGGCTAGCGAACGCAAAGCAGCTTTCGTAGCGGAGTAAGCACTCGCTCCCGCTGTGCCTTTGCGGTCGGCTACACTGGTGTTCAAAATGATCGATGCGCCGTCATTCAGGAACGGGATCGCTTTCTGCACCGTGAAGTACGCCCCTTTGATATTGGTGTCGAACTGTTCGTCGAACAGGGCCTCGGGCGTCTCTGCAAGCGGCGCGAATTTGGCGACGCCCGCGTTGACGAACAAAACATCAATTTTCCCCAGCTTTTTTGAGACTTCCGAATACAACTTGTCCACTTCCGAGAGCTTGGATACGTCGGCTTGGACCGCAACGACGCCGTTGCTGATGGTTTTCACGGCTTCGTCCAGTGTTTTCTTATTGCGGCCCGAGATGACCACACGCGCGCCTTCTTCCTGCAGACGTTTGGCAGCCGCCAGTCCGATGCCGCTGTTTCCTCCGGTTACTACCGCCACTTTTCCTTCTAATCTCTTTGTGCTCATTTTAGTCTCCGTTGCTTCTTAGGATTGCTCGAAAGCCCTCCTCCTCAGCGCAAGCCCGTCTCAGCCTTCGAGGTTTCGACATTTAGATGAGTGTCGAAGTGTTTGGTTACAACCCTTTTGCCCTTTTTGGGTAACCGGAGCGTCTGATCCAGTGGCGGCGCAGGCTGCAATTGTTTAGACTTCGGCCTGCCTCTAGACGGATCTCAAATGGACCGCTCGCAAATCGAGAAAATCTCCAAAGCGCTGGGCGATGAGACGCGCTTGCGAATCTTTGAGGCCATTTCCCGCAGTAAGCAGATGAATTGCGGCAAAATCGTCTCAATGCGCGGGGTTACACCGGCTACGGTTTCGCATCACCTGAAAATATTGAGCGAAGCCGGGCTGATTACTTGCCGCCGAAACGGGCAGTTTGTTTACAGCGAGGCGGTGCCGGAAACGATTGAGAAATTTGCGCGAGCTCTGGAAAAGATGGCGCGAAGCAAGAAATCGCGGCGCCCTTGATAGCAGGAACTCGGGCAGGATACTTGCGAGAGGCTCAGTTGGTGGGATTTCTGGGGAATTTGAAATATGGCAGACGCACGCCCTGATCGGTGACTTGGTCAGCGCGAATGGTGGCGGGCGCTTCGAATCCCAACGTTCCGCCGCTGGTGACGTAGTCGTCCTGGTCCACGCCATCGCCGCTTACGCCCAGTCCCCCGATCAGCGTTCCGTTGCGATAGAGACCGGCGCTTCCCGGAAAGAAAACGATTCCGCTTTTGTTCGCATTCGCTCCGCCAGTTTGGAATCCCTGCGTGCAAGGATTCGCAAGGTCCATGGTGTAGAGATTGAAAAATGGGCCGGCATTAGAGCCATCAATTCCCGGAGGATAAAGGGGCTGCGCCCCGAAGCCAATCGTGCGGTTTGTTACCGCCGTGTCTATCGGCACGCCATTCAAATCCGCGGCGGTGCGCGAGGCACTGTTAAAGTACACCATGTTGCGCGCCTTGGTCACCGCGACGTCGATACTGAAAACAGTGGAATCCGGCATGCGGCGTAAACCGATGATGGTTCCGTCCAAATCGGCAGCGGCAATCACCATTCTGGTGCGCGACCCGATGGGCAAGCGAATCGCGGCGCGCGTGGTGTTCGCGGTCGCTTCCGCGTTGTCCAAAATTTGAGTCACTTCCGTCGCGCTCAACCCACCGATTGGCCCTCCTGAGAGTGGAATCAAATCGCCTTCGGGAGGCGGTCCCTGACTATTGGTGGGCGCGACCAGGAAACTCCCTGTGCCGCCGACCGGGCCTGCGGAGAAACCTGAAGGAAGCGAAGTTTGATTGACAAATGGAAGCGCAACGCCACCAATGAAAACGACGCCGGGAGGAGCAGGAGTCGGGCCGAAAGTGTCCGTTGGACCTGTCCGCGCGGTGGTCGAACCGGTGAAGGCGGCAAACTCCGCGACATTTGCGTCGCTTGACGAAGTCACGACGCCAATTCCGCCGAGCACCACATTCTTGTAAAAAATGGGCACACCGCCCGGATTCACCGATGTCGCGTTGGAATCGTTGGTGTCCGTCTTTCCGGTGATCACGCCCAAACCGAATCCTCCGCTGAGTGTCAGCGATGGGGGGATCTTGTTTGTAAAGTTTGGATCGTTCACCAGCGTGCAACCCCGGTTGGTGTTTTCGATGCCGTACAAATCGGCGGGCGGCTGATTGGAAACACCCGGCGGAAAGTGAATTCCGCTGATGAAGCGGACCGTTCGTGAAGAAAGCGGCGCTTGATCGTTGCTGAAGAAGGCGCCGGTGCGCGCGAGAGCCACGGCCAAGTCGTTCGCGTCCACTGTCTGTTCAAAATTCCCGATAGCCGTGGCCGGTGCATTCTGGGTTCGAAACACGCCAAGAACGAATCCCGCGCGGTCCACCACGGCTACGACCATGTCCACATTCACGGAATTCACTGCGGCTTGGACAATGTTTTGCACATCGGAGGCATGCAGGGGTTGAACAGCAGGCGGTGGTAGAGGAGAAACGAGCGTGGTGCTCCCACCGCCGCAGCCCAGCAGAAGCAATGCAAGCACGCCGGCGATTCCCAAGGCAAGAAACATGCCAACGACGAGCACTTTTCTTCGCGAGCGAAGCGCCTGCTGCGATTCGACGGGCTTGCGCAACTTGTGGGTGACAGCCATCGAGAGATTCTCTTCTTGTAACCCACGTACTCGCTCCGGCTCAACGAATTTGCGAATCTTTTGCAGCGTATTGGTGAATGGGGCGGCTCCCAAGGCTTGTTACTTGAATCGCCCCAGCCATAGCGGAAAGGTGTTGCTCCATCGTGTTCCCTGTTGTTAGCTAGAACGCGACTCCTGTTTTTGCGGAACCATTCAGGCAAAGGAATGATTGGCTCTTTTCTGCGACTATCGCGGCGGGCAGTGTGTGCGGCTTGCTGTTCGTGCTTCTTCTTTTCCTTTGCGCTGGGAGCGAAAGTTTTCCAGGAGCAAGCGCCCGCGCCGGCGCAGAGCTCGGCGAAGGAATCCCGCAAGGAGAGCCCATCACAACGCATTCCGCGCCAGCAGGCGCAAAATACGGCCGCGCTCGATGGCCAGGTTCGCGACACGAATTCTTTGGGTAATCCGCTGCCTATTCCCGGAGCGGTCCTGACGCTGCGGAATTTGCAGTCCGGGCAGACTTTCACGGCAACTTCTTCCGCGGAAGGAATCTTCCGGCTGTTTCCATTGCCGCCCGGGAAATTTGAACTGCGCGCGGAAGCTCAGGGCTATGCGCCGTTTATGATCGCAGAACTTGGGCTCTCGCCTAATGAAGTGGTCACGCTGGAAATCTCTCTCGTTTCGAGCGGCGCAGCGGAAACGCCCTCGCGATTGCCGCGACTCTCTGAGCTTGGCCCCGCGTTGCCGGCGGGAGCTGCTGCGAATGCAGGCGCCTATCGCGAACTTCGGCATCGGCTTGATGCTGACGCTAACTACATCGAAAGTGTTTCTGCGGAAACACTCCCTCCCATCGCAGACGTTTACAACGCGGTGCCCAATCGCTGGGCGCTAGAGCAGCCTGATTACCGCCGCTATCGGCAAAAAGGCGAATATCTTTACTCGAAACCACATTGGTATGACCCGTTCAATCGGAATCGCTGGAAAGGTGATGAGCCCATTTGGCCCGAGCGCCTGGGCCAGCAGGTATTCCTGAACTTGACAGCGTCGGCAGAAACGTTTTTCGATGGCCGCCGCGTGCCCTCGCCAAGCAACGTCAGCAGCGCACGCGCGGGCAGCTCCGATTTCTTTGGCAAAGGCGAGCAGGCATTTTTCGATCAGACGCTGCGCTTCGCGTTGGATTTGTTTCATGGCGACGCGTCATTCAAGCCGGTGGACTGGCGCATTCGCGTCACGCCCGAGTTCAGCCTGAATGATTTGAAGGTCCGCGAACTCGGCATTGTTGCGCCGGACGTGCGTAGCGGCATCAGCCGTTTTGACAATCACCTCGGACTGCAAGAAACGTTTGTGGAGGTGAAGCTTCACGATCTGGGTCCCAATTATGATTTTGTTTCGACGCGCGCGGGGATTCAGCAATTCAACGCGGATTTTCGAGGCTTTCTATTTGTGGATGAAGAACCGGCGCTGCGTCTCTTTGGCAACCTCCACAGCGACCGGATCGAGTACAACGTCGCGTACTTTCATTTTCTCGAGAAAAACACCAATAGTGGGCGGAATACGTTCGAACGTCGGCATCAACAGGTCGTGCTGGGCAATGTGTATTTGCAGGATTTCTTTTTTCCTGGTTACACGGCGGAATTCGTGGCCGCGTGGAACAAGGATGATCCCAGTTTGCATTACGATGACAACGGGTTTCTCGTGCGTCCTGTCCCGATTGGAAGTGTCATCAACCAAAATCCCGGGGGGGGGCCGATCCTGCATGGAATTCGCGTGGGCTATTTCGGCTGGCTCGGCAGCGGGCACCTTCGCCGAGTGAATCTCACGCACGCATTCTATCAGGCGATGGGCGAAGACACTTTCAATCCCATTGCTGGGAGACGAGTGACGATCAACGCGCAAATGGCTGCGGCGGAAATTTCTTACGACAAGGACTGGATGCGATACCGTGTTTCCACGTTTTATACGTCGGGTGACGCCAATCCGCGTGATGGGCGTGCGCGCGGTTTCGACTCCATCGTGGACTTGCCGAATTGTGCGGGAGGGCTTTTCAGCTTCTGGAACCGCGAAGGGATTCGCTTGCTAGGCTCAGGCGTGCTGCTGACGACGCCGGGGAGCCTGATTCCTTCGCTGAGGGCGAGTAAAGAAGAAGGGCAAGCGAATTTTGTCAATCCGGGAATTTTTCTTGCGAATGCCGGCGCGGATTTTGATATCACACCCAAGCTGCGTGGCTTCGCAAATTTCAATTACTTGCGTTTCGAGCGCACGGAGCCGCTGGAGTTCTTGTTGTTTCAGTCGCCAATTCATCACGCTATTGGAGAAGACGTGGGTGTTGGGGTGGAGTACCGGCCGCCACTCACAGAAAACATCGTTCTTACCGGCGGCGCCTCGGCGCTCCAGCCGGGGCAGGGTTTCAAAGATATTTACACGGGCCGCACGCAGTTCTCGCTTTTCGGCTCAGTGAAGTTTACTTTCTGAGGCACGCAGACAATGCCCTCTTTCCACAACTCAAGGGCCTCTGCTCTGGGAAATATCGGCGTGCTCTGCGTCTCTGCGTTGTCTTTTGTGATGGCGCTTCATTCTGCGCCCGCAAAAGAGCCTGCCCGCACAGACAGGCCCGGCGACGCATCCAACGCGAGTGAGTCGCAGGAAGAAGCGGATGGCAAATCTTCCGGCTGCATCTCGTGCCACTCTTCGACCGACGAACCGACAATGCATCCGACGAGAACGGTGCATCTCGGCTGCACAGACTGCCACGGAGGAAATCCGGCGGCTGCCATTGCGGCTGGAACCGCGCCAAATTCGGCGGAATACAATGCCGTCAAAGAAAAGGCGCACGTGCAGCCCCGCAATGCCGCTTTCAAGAATCGCGCGAATCTGCCCGAGCGCACGTACGCCCTGTGGCTGAAGGAATCCGCGGAATACATCCAGTTTGTCAATCCGGGTGATTTGCGCGTGGGGCCTGAAACTTGCGGCAAGGTCGGATGTCATGCGGCGGAAGTGCGCACGGTTTCTGTCAGCATGATGACGCATTCTGGATTTCTATGGAGCGCGGCGCTCTACAACAACGGTGGATATCCCTCGAAGAATGCGCGCTTCGGAGAAAGTTACAATCGCGACGGCCTGCCGCAATCCATCAGGACATTTCCAAAGCCGGCCGCAGAGGAAACTCGCACCAAAGGCGTGATTCCGGACCTCGATCCTCTTTATCGTTGGGAAATTTCGCAACCGGGAAACATACTTCGTGTTTTCGAGCGCGGCGGGCACAAGAAAGCGGAGACTGGCAACCCGAATCGCGAGGAGATTCCGGGCAAACCGGACGACAAGCTCAGCGATCGCGGCTTCGGCACGGAATTGCGCACAGATCCTGTTTTTCTTGGGCTGCAGAAAACCCGCTTGCTCGATCCGATTCTGTCGCTTCCTGGAACCAACGATCATCCCGGCGATTACCGAGGGAGTGGTTGCACGGCCTGTCATGTGATTTATGCGAACGATCGCGATCCGTCACACTCTGGCGGATACGCGGCGTTTGGCCACTCGGGTTTTAGCGCATCTTCTGATCCTACGATTCCCAAGAACGAAGCGGGCCATCCCATTAAGCACGCCTTCACGCGCTCGATTCCCTCGAGCCAATGCATGATCTGCCACATTCATCCGGGCACGAACATGGTTGCGACCTATTTCGGCTTGACTTGGTGGGACAACGAGAGCGACGGCGGCAAGATGTATCCCAAGGAGCAGCGCAATCTCACGGAAGAGGCGCGCTATCAATCGTTTTTGCGTAATCCCGAAGCCGCTGCGGCGCGCGGGCTTTGGGGCGATGAGAAATTTCTGGAGCAAACCGGCAACGCCGAGTTCAACAAGCAACTAGAGACTACGCAGTTCGCCGATTTTCATGGACATGGGTGGGTCTTTCGCTCTGTGTTTAGCCACGATCGCAAGGGAAACTGGCTCGACAAAGATGGCAAGCAAATCGCGTTCGACGATCCGGACCGCTTCGGCAAGGCCGTACACCTTGCGGATATTCATCTGGAAAAAGGGATGCAGTGCAACGATTGCCATTTTGAGCAGGACAGTCATGGAAACGGAAAGATTTATGGCGAGCCGCGCGCGGCGGTGGAAATTGATTGCGTCGATTGCCACGGCACGATTCGCAAGAAAGCGACCCTGCTGACCTCAGGACCGGCGGCTCCGGAACCGGTTGTTCCCGGAGGCGAGCGCGGGCGTCACCTCGATGGTTTGCGGACGCCGTGGGGCTTGCGGCGATTCGAATGGCGCGGCGACAGGCTGCTTCAGCGCTCGATGTCCGAAGAAAACAAAGAATGGGAGATTGTTCAAACGCTGGACACCATCACGCCCGGCAACGAGCATTTCAGCATGAAATCGTTGCGCGCCAAGCTGATGAGCAAAGATGGAATCGTTGCCGCAAAAATGCCCGATAGTGATGCGGCGCTGGCTCATTCCAACGACAAGATGACCTGCTACTCCTGCCACACTTCCTGGACACCGACATGCTTCGGCTGCCATTTGCAAATGACCGCCAATGCGCGCCGTCCAATGCTTCACAACGAAGGACTGCTCACAAAAAATTACACCAGCTACAACTTCCAGGTCCTGCGCGACGACATTTACATGCTCGGAATTGACGGCACGGTGACCGGGCATCGCGTCGCTCCCGCACGATCATCCTGCGCCGTGCTGGTCAGCTCGCAAAACGCCAATCGCGAATGGCTCTACTACACGCAGCAAACCATTTCCGCACCGGGATTTTCGGGCCAGGCGTTTTCTACGTTTGTGCCGCACACGGTTCGCGCGCGGGAAACAAAGCAATGCGGCGATTGCCACGTCTCCGCAGACAACGACAATAACGCCTGGATGGCGCAGCTTCTGCTGCAAGGCACCAACTTCATGAACTTCATGGGGCGTTACGTTTACGTGGCCACAGGCAACAATGGTTTGCAAGCCATTGCGGTGGCCGAACACGACGAGCCCGAAGCCATTTACGGCAGCGATCTGCACCGCATCGCCTATCCGGACAACTTCAAACAGTTTGTCGAGCGCGGCCGCGAACTGCATCCGGCTGCGGAGCACTCCGGCAACGTTCTCGATATTCAGGCGCGCGGCGAATACGCGTATGCCGCAACCGGATCAAGCGGCCTGCGCGTCTATGACATCGCGAACATCGATAACAAAGGCTTCTCCGAGAAAATCACGACCGCGCCGGTTTCGCCCATTGGGCAGCGGTTCTTTGTCCCGACGAAGAACGCCGTGGCGGTTGCTTCACCCACGACAATTGGAGTCGATCCGCTCCGTCAGCAGCTTCCGGAGAACGAGGAGCACCCGATTCACCTGCTTTACGGCTTTCTCTACGTCGCAGACAAAGAAGAAGGTTTAGTCATCGTGGGTGATTCGAATCTGAAAGCGAAAAGCCCGGGTGTGGGCACGCTGCTCGACGGCAATCCTGCAAATAATTTTCTGAAGCGCGCAATGGCTTTCAATCCTGGCGGCGTCCTTTCAGGAGCACGCCGCATTGCCATTGCCGGAACGTTTGCCTACGTATTGACGGACAAAGCCCTGGTCGTTGTGGACCTCGATAATCCGCTCGTGCCGCGCGTTACGGCAACCATTGGCGCGCCCGTGCTAAACGATCCCCACGGGATTGCCGTGCAGTTCCGTTACGCATTCGTCGTGGATCGCGACGGTTTGAAAGTTTTGGATGTTACGGACCTTGCGCAACCGAAGCCGCTTGCAAATGCCCTTGTTCCGCTCGAAGATGCGCGGAATGTTTACGTTGCGCGGACTTACGCTTACGTCTCCGCGGGCAAACAAGGTCTGGCAATCATCCACGTGGAAAAACCGGATGCTCCCAGGCTCGATCAGATTTTCAACTCCGAAGGCCAACTCAACGACGTGAACGATGTGAAGATCGGAATGGTTGCAGCAAGCGCTTTTGCTTTTGTCGCAGATGGAAAAAATGGCCTGCGCGTTTTACAAATTATCTCGCCCTGGGACGACCCGGGACACTTTTCCGGCTTCAGCCCGCGCCCGATGCCAAAACTCATCGCCACCGCTCGCACGCGAGGACCTGCGCTTGCCATTTCGAAGGGCATCGACCGCGACCGCGCTGTAGATGAATCGGGCAACCAGCTCGCCGTTTTCGGGCGCCGCGGCGCTCGCCCGCTGAACCGCGCGGAAGCACAGGCGCTCTACCTCCGCAACGGGCAGCTGTACACGGTCACGGACGAACCGGTAATGAAGCCCCAGCCAGTGCAGCCCCCTAGCTCATCTACGATCTGGCTCGACCGCCTAAAATCCAGGCTTTGGCGCCACAGCGTCCAAGCTTCGCAATCCAGCCGCTAGTCCCAGTGGCGCCTTCAGCTTCCCCTTTTCTTCTCCCTTTCTATGTCTTTCTCCCTCCAAACTTGCGCGATTTTGTGTCCTTTTTATACATGCATCTCCTTTCTTTCTAACCTGTTATGTACGCCTCGCATCCAAATCAAAGTATAATGAATTGTTCACATTTTTCTCGCATCGCACCCATCAAAATAATTCGTGAGGGGTTCGGGGAGTAGGGCGGTTAAGGTGTTGTTAGAGGGTGCGGGCTTCCCAGAGTCATACCCCTACAAATAAGAAACATAAGGAGTACCAGTACATGGCGAAACAATACTTGCTGGCCAGCGATTTCGACCAGACACTCAGCTTCAACGACTCGGGAGTCGTGCTGAGCGAACTCATCGGTTTTCATGGGTTTCACGACAAGGTCAAAGGCTTGGCTGAGATCAATCTCGTCCAACAGGGCGCAGAGCTGAGCTATCTCATACTGCATGACCCGGATTTTCGCCGCGTCCGGCGCGAGCATCTCGTCGAGACCGGCAAACGCATCCGCTTGAAGCACGACGTGGCGCTGTTCGCGCGCGCGTTGGATTCGCTGGGCGAAGGCTGCAAATTCCATTTTAATGTGATTTCCGCCGCGCCGCAGGAGATCATTCAATCGGCGCTCGACGGCATCGTTCCGCCCGACCACATCTTCGGCACGCGGTTCCGCTACAAAGAGTCGGGCGAAGTGGATTCCATCATTCGCGCTTCCGCGGGCTGGGGCAAAATCACGGTGCTCGAAGAGCTTCGTGCAAGCCTCGGCATCAGCCACGACCAGATTATTTACATGGGCGACGGCAGCTCGGACTTGCCAGTCATGATGCACGTCAATCAGTATGACGGGTTGACCATCGCGGTCAGCGAAGCCAAATTCATTACGCGCGTGGCCAAGCGCACGGTGCTGAGCGATAACGCCATGAGCGTGCTCGTTCCCGTCATGGAAAAAGTCATGAATTGGGATTCCGCCAAAATCCGGAAGTTCTTCGCGTCGCAGGGACTCACTTTGCTCGAATGGGAAAAGGTGCGCACCGACATGCTCACAATTCAAGACGCCACGGAACAGATGGCAGCAACACCAGCGTCGTAAACACCCGCAATCAGCTTGAGTCAAGAAGGGCGGACGTCAGTCCGCCCTTTTCCTATTTTTTGAATGCATTCGTGCGAGAAAACGAATCGTTCTTCAAGCCCTTCCTAAAACTCGCGGCAAAGTGGATAATTCTCTGTTCGACATTTCACGAAAAGGTGATCTAGTAACACATGGCAAACATCAAGACCAGGAAAGGGGTCATCGGCATTCTCACCGGGGGCGGCGACGTTCCCGGCCTCAATCCCGCAATCCGCGCCGTCACTCTGCGCGCCCTGCGCGAAGGCTATCAGATCATCGGGATTCGTCACGGCTGGGCCGGCCTGGTGGATATGGTCCGCGAGAAGGATTACGACAACTCCGATAATTTCTTTCTCCTCGACGAAGAAACGGTTGACCGCGCGGGCCGCACCGGCGGCACCTTTCTTCATTCTTCGCGCACCAATCCCGGTCGCGTCGGCAAGGCGAACGTTCCCGACCATCTCCGCGGTCATTTCACTGCGGAAAAGAACGACCTCACCCCAGAAGTGCTGAAGAATCTCGCGTGGCTTGGCATTGACACGCTCATTCCCATCGGCGGCGACGACACCCTTAGTTACGGCGTCCGCCTCCACAAAGAAGGCTTCAAAGTCATCGGCATTCCGAAGACCATGGACAACGACGTCCCTGGCACCGACTACTGCATCGGGTTCAGCACCTGCGTGACGCGCACGATTCAGATGGTTAACAGCCTGCGCACTTCCGCCGGCTCTCACGAGCGATTTATGGTTCTCGAGGTTTTTGGTCGCTACGCCGGTTTCACTGCCATGCTTCCTACAATGGCCGGCGCCGCCAATCGCTGCGTGATTCCCGAATTCAAATTCAA
>Ga0075436_100002496_pt1 | contig 12654 bp, 12 predicted proteins | sample RhiMethybrSRZTD5_FD_75303 | JGI IMG/M metagenome (GOLD analysis project Ga0075436, IMG submission 75303) | Populus rhizosphere microbial communities from Tennessee, USA - Rhizosphere MetaG P. TD hybrid SRZTD5 | ecosystem: Host-associated > Plants > Roots > Rhizosphere > Soil | place: USA...
GAGGCCGGCACGGGCGACAAGCGCGTGTGGAGCGAGACCGGCTGCACCTGCGTCCTCATCACCAGCACGCGCGACATCCTTAGCTAGGCGCAAGCCTCGCGTGCCACAATGGCCGCCATGCCCGCCGGCCGGCGCTGGTATTCGATCCTGTACGTGCAGGTGCTGATTGCCATCGCCATCGGCATCGCCATCGGCTATTTCTTCCCGAAGACGGGCGCCGCGCTCAAGCCGCTCGGCGATGCCTTCATCCAGCTCATCAAGATGATGATCGCGCCGGTGATCTTCTGCACCATCGTGCACGGCATCGCCTCGATGCGCGACCTGGCGAAGGTCGGCCGCGTCGGCGTCAAGGCGCTCGTCTACTTCGAGCTCGTTTCCACCCTCGCGCTCGCCATCGGGCTACTCGTTGGCGAGATCGCGCACCCGGGCGCGGGCTTCAACATCGATCCGACGACGCTCGATCCGCGCGCCGTCTCCGGCTACATCACGCGCGCCAAGGAAGAAGGCCTGGTCGCGCACTTGATGGCCATCATTCCCGACACTTTTGTCGGCGCGCTGGCGAAAGGCGATCTGCTGCAGGTGCTGCTGGTCTCGATCCTCACGGGCTTCGCCGTCTCGCGCATGGGCGCGCTCGGCGAGCGCATCACCGAGGTCGTCGCCGCGGCGGGGCAGGTGTTCTTTCGTATCATCGCCATCATCGTGCGCGCGGCGCCGATCGGCGCCCTCGGCGCGATGGCGTTCACCATCGGCGCCTACGGCCTGGGGTCGCTCCTCAACCTGGCGGCGCTCATCGCCACGTTCTACCTCACGGCGATCCTCTTCGTGCTGGTCGTCCTCGGCACCATCGCGCGTTTCGCGGGTTTCTCGATCCTGCGCTTCATCGCCTACATCCGCGACGAGCTCCTCATCGTGCTGGGGACGAGCTCCTCGGAAACCGTGCTGCCGCACATGATGCACAAGATGGAGCACCTGGGCGCCTCCAAGCCCGTCGTCGGCCTGGTGATTCCCGTGGGCTACAGCTTCAACCTGGATGGCACGAACATCTACATGACGCTCGCCACGCTGTTCCTCGCCCAGGCGACGAACACACAGCTGACCATCGGGCAGGAGCTGACCATCCTCGCCATCGCCATGCTGACCTCGAAAGGCGCCTCCGGCGTGACCGGCGCCGGCTTCGTCACCCTTGCCGCCACGCTCTCTATCGTGCCCGACATCCCGATCCAGTCGCTCGCCATCCTGCTCGGCATCGACAAGTTCATGAGCGAATGCCGCGCGCTCACCAACCTCATCGGCAACGGCGTCGCGACCGTCGTCGTGAGCCGCTGGGAGCGTGAGCTCGACACCAAGGCGCTGCACGAAGCGCTCGGCTCGCGGCCCGACATGACCCTCGCCATCGGCGTACAGCATTGAATCGCATCGGCCTCACGCTGCTCGCGCTGCTGGTCGCCGGATGCGCGGCGCCGCCGCTTTCGCGCGAGCGCATCGCCGAGATCGTCGCCGACCCCGCGCGCAGCGCCGCCGACCGCACGAACGACGCGCGACGCAATCCTGTCGACCTGCTCGCGTTCATCGGCCCGCGCCCGGGCATGCGCGTGCTCGATGTGAGCGCGGGCGGCGGCTATACGACCGAGCTCCTCGCCCGCACGGTCGGTCCGACCGGCACCGTGTACGCCCAGACGCCGAAGCCTTCGCCCCGGCTCGTCGAGCGGCTGAGATCGCCCGCCCTCAACAACGTGGTGCTCGTCGTGCGCAAGTTCGACGATCCGGTCCCGCCGGAGGCGAAGCCGCTCGATCTCGTCACCCTGATGTTCAACTACCACGACTTCGGCCATCTCGGCGTCGATCGCGCGAGCCTGAACCGCGCCGTTTTTGCCGCCCTCAAGCCGGGCGGGTACTACGTCATCGCCGATCATTCCGGCCGGCCCGGAACCGGCATCTCGGAGTCCGGCACGCTGCATCGCATTGAAGAAACATTCCTGCGCCGGGAAGTCGAAGCCGCCGGCTTCCGGCTCGCCGAAGAAGGCACGTTCCTGCGCAACGCGTCCGATCCGCGCGATCGCGAGACGCCGGATCCGCCGCAACCGAAAGACGAGTTCGTACTGAAGTTCGTAAGGCCCTAGTCCGGCGGCGCTTTGCGCGCGAGGAAAAAAAGCAGCGCGGCGGCGCACACGCCGAGGCTTGCGACCGTGATGCCGAGCGTCTTGCCGCGCCACAACTCGGCGAACCAGCGATCGAGGTCGTCGAAGACCAGCGACGCCTTGCCGCCGAAGCGCTCGAGGTCGCGCCGGTAGGTCCTCGAGCTCGCCGGGTCGACGGGGTAAGCGGTGTCGCCGATGATGACGTAGGCGCCGGCCTCGATCTCCTCCGGCGCCGTGAAGTAGATCGCCGCGCCGATCCCCAGTCCGGCGATCAGCACCAGCGTCGCCGCGACGAGGAGCCGCGCGCGCATCTCAGCTCCGAAAAGAAAAAGCCCCGATACGCTCGCGCGCTCGGGGCTTTTTCGGTCCAGGCAGCCGGCCTAGATACATGGCCGGACCCGATTCCTTAGGATTTTCCCCCGGTACCGCGGGTCGATCCTCCGTTAGAGTCCTGCCGGCCGGTGTTGCCTTGGTCTTCTCTCACGGGATCACCTCCTTTCGAAATTGCCAGCCTTTAGTGTAGCAGGCTAGTCAACCCCGACGCCGTAGCGGGTCACGAGCGCGCTCCAGCGTTCCACTTCATCTTGCAGAAATTTGCCCTGCTCGGCGGGCGCGATGGCGAGCACGCGGCCGCCATCGCGATCGATGCGCGCGGCGAAATCCGCATCGGCTAAAACCGCGCTGAGAGTTCCCCGCAAGAGCGAAACAATCGGCGCCGGCGTCGCCGCGGGCGCAAACATGGCGAACCAGCTCTCGCCCTCGAAATCGACGCCGCTCTCGCCGAGCGTTGGCACATCCGCGAGCTGCGGCGTGCGCTCCGCGGAGGAAACGGCGTAGGCCTTGAGCCGCCCGCCCTGCACGTGGTGCTTCACCGCGGAGAGGTTGTCCATCATGAGATCGATGCGCCCGGCGAGCATTTCCTGATGCACCGCCGGCGCCGACTTGAAGGGCACGTGGACGAGCTCGAGGCCCAGGCTTTTCAGCAGGATGGTGCCCCACACGTGCTGCAGCGTGCCGAGCCCCGCGGAGCCGTAGGTGAGCTTTCCCGGGTGCTCGCGCGCGTACGCCACGAATTCCTTAAGGCTCGATGCCGGCAGGTCGGCCCGCGCGACGAGGGCGAACGGATACGCCGAGAGGTAGCCGAGCGGCACGAAGTCGCGCAGCGGCTCGTAGGGCAGGTTCTTCACCAGCGCCTTGTTCATCACCATGTTGAAGATGCCGCCCATGAGCAGCGTATAGCCGTCGGGCGCGCTCTTCGCGACGTACTCCGTGCCGAGGATGGTGCCCGCGCCCGGGCGGTTCTCGACCACGACCGTCTGGTGCAGCCGCTCGCTCATCTTCTGCGCCATGTGGCGCGCGAGGATGTCGGTGCCGCCGCCGGGGCCCACCGGCACGACGAGCTTCATCGTCCGTGCCGGATAATCCTGCCCTTTCGCAACCAGGGCGAAGAGGCACGCGATAATGGCAAGCATGTGGCGCATCGCTTTGGCGCTCCTCGTCGTTGCATCGAGTGTAGGCGACGCCAGCGCCGATGGCTATCCGTCGCGTCCGGTGCATCTCGTGGTTCCGGCGAGCCCGGGCGGCGCGAGCGATGTCATTGCCCGGATGCTCGCGCCGGGACTCTCGACGCAGCTCGGCCAGCCGTTCATCGTCGAGAACCGCGTCACCTCGGGCGGCATCATCGCCACGCAGCAGGTCGCGGACGCGCCGCCCGACGGCGAGACGCTGCTCGTCACGTTCGATACCTTCGCGACCAATCCGTTTCTGTATAAGAACCTGAAGTGGGACCCGCTGCGCGACTTCGCGCCCATCATGCAGGTGTGCCGCTTCCCGCAGGTGCTGGTCGTGCACCCGAGTCTCGGCGTGAAGACGCTCGCCGAGTTCGTCGCGCTCGCAAGACAGAAGGGCGCGAGCCTGAACTACGGCTCCGCCGGCCCGGCATCGTCCAGCCGGCTGGCGTACGAGCTCTTCAAGGAAGTTGCAGGCATCGAGAGCGTGCCGATCCACTATCGCGGCGGCGGGCCGGCGATGCGCGATCTCGTCGGCGGCGTCGTGCAGGTGATGCTCATCCAGGGCGGCGGCGCGATTTCCGAGAACGTGAAGGCGGGCAAGCTCGTGGCGCTCGCGGTGAGCACGGCCCAGCGCTCCAAGTTCTGGCCGGGCGTGCCGACCATCGGCGAGAGCTACGCGGGATTCGAATCGCAATCCTGGGTGGCGGTCGTCGCCCCGGCGCAGACGCCGAAGCCGGTTCTCGACCTGCTGCACGGCACGCTCGCCAAGGTGCTCGCCGACCCGGCGGTGCGCGAGCGGCTCGAATCGCAGAGCTGCGACATCGTCGGCGGCACGCCGGAGGCGCTCAGTGCGCTCATCAAGGCGGAGCAGGCGAAATGGGGCCGCCTCATCCGCAACCAACACATCACGGTGGAGTGACATGAGCGAGCGCGCGTATCGCGACCTGCACGAGCACCTGAAGGCGCTGGAGGAGGCGGGCCTCCTCATCCGCGTCGAGCGCGCGATCAACAAGGACACCGAGATGCACCCGCTCGTGCGCTGGCAGTTCCGCGGCGGCATTGCCGAGAAGGACCGCAAGGCCTTCCTCTTCACCAACGTGACCGACGGCAAGGGCCGCAAGTACGACATCCCGGTCGTGGTCGGCGCCTTGGCCGCGAGCCGCGAGATCTACCGCATGGGGATGGGATGTCCGTTGGAAAAGATCAACGAGGTCTGGACGCGCGCGATCGCGCAGCCCGTCGCGCCGCGCATCGTCAAAAGCGCGCCCTGCCAGGAGGCCGAGGTGGCGGGACTCGACGCGCTGCCGATCCCGATCTCCACGCCCGGCTGGGACATCGCGCCCTTCACCACGCTTTCGCAATACATCACCAAGGATCCGGAGAGCGGCGTGCAGAACATGGGCATCTATCGCGGCCAGGTGAAGGCGCCGCGGCGCCTGGGCATGAACCCGTCGCTCGAGCTGCGTCCCGGCATCTACACCCACTGGCAGAAGGCGAAGAAGAAGGGACAGAAGCTCGCCGCGGCGGTGGTGCTGGGCGCGCCGCCGTGCGTGGCATTCACGTCGGCGCAGAAAGTGCCCGAGACGATCGACGAGCTGCATGTCGCGGGCGGCCTGGTCGGTGCTCCCATCAACGTCGTGCGCGCCAAGACGGTGGATCTGCTGGTGCCTGCGGAGGCGGAAATCGTCGTCGAGGGTTTCATCGATACCGAATGGCTGGAGCCCGAGGCGCCGTTCGGCGAATCGCATGGGCATGTGAACCTGCAGGAATACAACGCGTTCATGGACGTCACGTGCATCACGCGCCGCCGGGATGCAATTCTCACGTCCATTATTTCGCAGGTGACGCCGAGCGAGTCGAGCCTCATCAAGCGCGTCGCGCTCGAGCCGCTCTATACGCAGCATCTGCGCCAGGCGCTCGGCATCCAGGGCGTGAAGCGTGTCTCGATGCACGAGCCGCTCACCAACTTGCGCAAGGTGGTGGTCGTCGTGCTGGAGAGAAATATGCCGCGCACTGAAGTGTGGCGCGCGCTCTACGGGGCCGCGGCGTGGAACCGCGCCGCCGGGAAATACATCATCGCGGTGAACGACGACATCGATCCCGACAATGCCGATGCGCTGCTCTGGGCGATGTCGTACCGCGCGAACCCGGCGCTCGACCTGCAGATCCTGCCGCATCGCGATCAGGGCCACGGGCCGCGCAGCCAGCGCAACAACGGCGAGGACGCCTCCGTGCTCATCGACGCGACGCTCAAGGAGAATTTCCCGCCGATCTCGCTCCCCAAGCGCGAGTACATGGAGCGCGCGCGGGAGATCTGGGAAGAGTTGGGGCTACCGGCGCTCAAACCCGAGGCGCCGTGGTACGGCTACAGCCTCGGTGAATGGAGCGAGGAGCTCGAGCGCGCCGCCGACCTTGCGGTCAAGGGCGACTACTTCCAGACCGGCGAGACGCTCGTGCAGCGACGCCGCAAGGACCTGGGCATGAACACCGAGGTGCGAAGCCTCGGCGCAGGGCATTCCGAGTCCGACGAATAATCGGGGTCAGAGCCCTATTTCAAATCGGGGTCAGAGCCCTAATTGCCCTTGTAGTTCGGCCAGAGTCGCCGCCGAGTCCTCCTCATCCGCGATGCCAGCGCTGCGACGGCCCGGCTTGCCGCGTTCCAGCCGCCGGCCGCTCTCCATGAGCTTGGCTTTCGTGTCCCCGCCGAGGAGCGCGTAACCGCCATCGGTTGCGTCGCGTATTGCGGCAAGGAAGGCCGGGTCCTCGTCGGCATCCAAAATGCCTTGGTAGGCGGCGTGCCGCATTGCCTCGTCGGTGGCCAAGGCGAGATATTCCGCGTGCGGCGCGAGCATCGGGCTCGGCGCGAGGCCGGTGTTTGCAGCGTGGCTCGACCAGCGATAGGCGGACGGCCAGGCGACCATGCCGGCCCGCACCGGATTCCTCTCGATGTACCGATAGCACCCGAGCACGTAGTGCGCCGAGTCGACCAGACAGGAGCGATAACGACCTTCCCACAGCGTGCCGGTACGCTCATGGTGGCGGTTGAAGTACTGCACGTAGCGCTGACCGAGGTCGCGCATCAGGTTCGCGCACGACGCGGCATCCGGCGGCGTGAGCAGCAAATGCACGTGGTTGGTCATCAGGCAGTAGGCATGGAGAGCGCATCCGGTCTTGACGCACAGCTCGCGCAAATTGGCGAGGTAGACCAGCCGGTCGCCATCGGCAAGGAAGCAGGCCTGGCCGTTGTTCCCGCGTTGCCGCACGTGCAGGGCGATGTCCGGCACGACGAAGCGGGGTTGACGAGGCATATCGGCCAAAACGGCCGGAAGCCCGAGCCGGTTGACGCAAATAGGGCTCTGGCCCCGATTTCGAAATAGGGCTCTGACCCCGATTACTCTTTGGCGCGGGTAATTTTCTTGACGTCGGGCAGCCGGCGCAGCGCGCGCATCACGCGCGCGAGGTGCTGGCGGTTCGCCACCTCGATGACGAAGTGCATGGTGGTGAAGAGGGCGCGGTCTTCTTCGGTCGCGATGGAGTCGATGTTGGAGGCGGCTTCGGCGATCTCTGAGGCGACGCGCGCGAGGACGCCGCGATGGTTCTCGACCATCACCTTGATCGCCGCCTGGAAGAGCCGGCTGGTGCGCGGGTCCCACTCGACGTCGATCCACTGGTCGGGCTCGTTCTTGCGCGAGCGCAAGCTTGCGCCGCAATCGGACTGGTGCACGACGAGCCCCTGTCCCTTCTTGATCGAGCCGACGATGGCGTCGCCCGGGATGGGGCGGCAGCAGGTGGCGAGCTGCACCGCCATGCCTTCGGTGCCGCGGATCGTGACGCTCGCCGCGAGCGCTTCGTCGCGCGCCGGATCGACGTGCTTGAGCAGGCGCCGCGCCACCACGGCCGGCAGGCGCTTGCCGAGGCCGACATCGGCGAGCAGCTCTTCCTTCGAGCGCGCGCCGCCGTCGCGCACCACGCGCTCCCAGCTCGCGTCGTCGACCTCGGCGAGCGAGCCCTTGAGCGCGCGCAGCGCCTGGTCGATGAGGCGCTCGCCGAGGCTGGCGGATTCCTCATATTGCATCGTTTTGAGGAAATGACGGATGTTGGAGCGCGCCTTGCCGGTGCGCACGTACTGCAGCCATCCGGGATTGGGCTTGGCGTGGCTCGCGGTGATGATCTCGACGCGGTCGCCGTTGCGCAGCTCCTGGCGCAGCGGCACCAGCTCGCCGTTCACCTTGGCGGCGACGCAGCGATTGCCGATGTCGGTGTGCACCGCATAGGCGAAGTCGACCGCCGTCGCGCCGCGCGGCAGCGAGAGGATGCGGCCCTTCGGCGTGAACACGTAGACCTCGTCGGGAAAGAGGTCGACCTTGACGTGCTCGAGGAATTCCTTCGGATCGCCCGACTGGTTCTGGATCTCGAGGAGCGACTGCAGCCAGCGGTGCGTCTCTTTCTGCAGCTCGGAGAGCTTGTCGGTCTCGTCCTTGTAGAGCCAGTGCGAGGCGACGCCGCTCTCGGCGAGGCGGTGCATCTGCTCGGTGCGGATCTGCACCTCGACCGGCACGCCGTAGGGACCGATCAGGTCCGTATGGATGGACTGGTAGCCATTCGCCTTCGGGATGGCGATGTAGTCCTTGAACTTGCCCGGGATCGGCTTGTAGAGCCCGTGCAGCGCGCCGAGCGCGAGATAGCAGGCGGGCACATCCTTCACGACGACGCGGCAGCCGAAGATGTCGTGCACCTCGGAAAACGAGAGGTGCTTCTCGATCATCTTGCGGTAGGTCGAATAGACGTGCTTCTCGCGGCCAAAAACCGCAGCATCGATGCCGCTGTCGGCCACCTTCTTCTTGATCGCCTCGAGCGTGCGCCCGATCATCTCGCGCCGGTTGCCGCGCGCGGCCTTGGTGGCCTTGGCGAGCACCCTGTAGCGCAGTGGGTAGAGGTGCGCGAACGAGAGCTCCTGCAGCTCGTGGAAGAGCGTGTTCAGGCCCAGGCGGTTCGCGATCGGCGCGTAGATCTCCATCGTCTCGCGGGCGATGCGGCGGCGCTTGGCGGGCGGCACGGCACCGAGCGTGCGCATGTTGTGCAGGCGATCGGCGAGCTTGATGAGGATGACGCGCACGTCGCGCGCCATCGCGAGCAGCATCTTGCGGAAGTTCTCCGCCTGCACGTGCTCGGCGGACTGGAATTCGATCTTGTCGAGCTTCGATACCCCGTCGACCAGCTCGGCGACGGGGCGGCCGAACGTGTCCGAGATCTCTTCCTTGGTGACCGCCGTGTCCTCGGTCACGTCGTGCAGCAGCGCAGCCATCAGCGTCTGCCCGTCGAGGTGCCAGCCGGCGAGGATTTCGGCGACGGCGAGCGGATGCGAGATATAGGGGTCGCCCGACTGGCGCGTCTGCCCGGCGTGCGCCGCCTCCGAGAAGCGGTAGGCCTCTTCCAGGCGCGCGACGTCCTTCGGCTTCAGGTAGCCGAAGCGCTCGGTGTCGGGAAGGACCGGGGCCGCTGCCGCCATGCGGCTCAATTTACCCGATACAGATGAATCGGGGTCAGAGCCCCACGATTAGAGGGTCGGGGTCTGCGCCATGGCGTTGCGCTTGAGGACCTCGGTGCCGATCTTGCCCGTGGCGATTTCGCGCAGGGCGATGACCGTGGACTTGTCGCGGTTGGGCTCGACGAGCGGCGAGGCGCCGGCGCCGAGCTGGCGGGCGCGGTAGGTCGCCGCCAGCGTGAGCTGGAAGCGGTTGGGAATTCTCTTCAGGCAATCGTCGACGGTGATCCGGGCCATGAGGTCTCTTCAGGGTTTCGCGCGCTCGCGCTCGATGATGCTGGCGAGCTCGCGCCGCGCGGTTTCGAAGTCTTTGTTAATTATAACGTAATTGAACTCCCCGGCATGCGTCAGCTCCTCGCGCGCGTTGGCGACGCGCCGATGGATCACCGCCTCGGCGTCCTGGCCGCGCGCGCGCATGCGCCGCTCGAGCTCCTCGATCGAGGGCGGCAGGATGAAGACGCCGACGCAACCGGGATAGAGCCGGCGCACCTGCTGGGCGCCCTGCCAGTCGATCTCGAGGATCATGTCCTCGCCCCGGGCGACCGCGTCGAGGATGACCTTCTTCGCGGTGCCGTAGTGGTTGCCATGAACTTCCGCGCTCTCGAGGAACTCGCCCCGCTCGCGCATTTTCCTGAAGGTCGCTTCGTCGACGAAGTGGTAGTCGACACCGTTTTTCTCGCCCGCGCGCGGCGCTCGCGTGGTGTACGAGACCGAAATTTTCAGGCTCGGATCATCGCGCATCACGGCGTCGATGAGCGACGTCTTCCCCGCGCCCGAGGGCGCGGTGATGACGAAGAGCCGGCCTTTCATTCGATGTTCTGGACCTGCTCGCGCATCTGCTCGACCAGCAGCTTCAGCTCGAGCGCGCAATCGCCGATCTCCTGGCTCGCCGCCTTGGAGGCGAGCGTATTGGCTTCGCGGTTGAGCTCCTGGGCGATGAAATCGAGCCGCTTGCCGACCGCGCCGCCGCGCTGCAGCGCCCGGTCCACCTCCGTCAGATGCGCCTTCAGGCGCGTGAGCTCCTCGTCGACGTCCGCCTTGGCGGCGAAGAGTGCGATCTCCGCACGCACGCGGTCATCATCGGCCGCGCCCAGTGCCTCGCGCAGGCGTTCCGCCAGCTTTGCCTGGTGCGCAGCGATGGCTTGCGGCAGGAGCGGCGCGACCTCCTCGAGCCGGCGGCGCATCGCCGCGATGCGCTCGCCCACCGCGGTCGCCAGCTTGGCGCCTTCGCGGCCGCGGGAGGCGACCAGCTCGTCGAGCGCCTTGCGGCAGAGATCCGCCGCGAGCCGGCGAGTCGCGTCCTCGTCAAGCGGCGACTCGGCGATGACGCCGGGCCAGCGCAGCACGTCGCCCACGCGCAAAGGCGCCGCCTGCGGCATTTCCTTCAGCACCTGCTGCGCGAGCTCGCGCAGCCGCGCGAGCGCCTCGGCGTGCACGCGCGCGCCGGGAGTGAAGGCCGCCGCGTCGTTGTAGAACACCCGGCAATCGACCTTGCCGCGCGCGACGCGCGCGACGATCAGCTCGCGCAGCATCGGCTCGGCCGCGCGCAGTTCGTCGGCGATGCGGAACTGCAGGTCGAGAAAGCGCGCATTGACCGAGCGCAGCTCGAGCGAGAGCCGCCCGCGCGGCGTGTCGGCCGCGGCCGCGGCGAAGCCGGTCATGCTCTGGATCATTCGTTATCATAGGAGCAGAATGCCGTCCCAAGCCAATCGGGCGCTGCCGGAGGGGAGCCGGCTCGAGAAGTATCGAATCGTGCGCACGCTCGCGTCCGGCGGCTTCTCCGTCGTCTATCTTGCGCACGACGAGAACGACGCGCCGGTCGTCATCAAGGAATACCTGCCTTCGACGCTCGCCGTGCGCACCGGGCCGGGCGCGCCGCCGACGATCGCGCCGGCCGACCGCGCGCGCTTCAACTACGGGCTGAAGTGTTTCTTCGAGGAAGGCCGCGCGCTCGCCCGGCTGCAGCATCCGAATGTGGTGCGCGTGCTGAACTTCTTCCGCGCGAACGAGACCGTCTACCTCGTCATGCGCTATGAGCGCGGGCGCTCGCTGCAGCAGCACATCCAGCAGCGCCGCGGCATGCCCGACGAGGTCTGGGTCCGGTCGACCTTCGCGCAGCTCCTGAACGGCCTGCGCGAAGTGCATTCGAACAAGCTCCTGCACCTCGACATCAAGCCGGCCAACGTCTATTTGCGCGACGACGGCTCGCCGCTGCTCATCGATTTCGGCGGCGCGCGGCAGACGCTCTCCGCCGAGGGCGTCAAGCTCGCGCTCACCTATACGCCGGGCTACGCAGCGCCCGAGCAGTATGCGCGTGCGGGCGAGCTCGGGCCCTGGACCGACATTTATTCGGTCGGCGCGACGGTGTACGCGTGCTTCTCCGCCACGGCGCCGCAGGCCGCGCACGAGCGGCTGAAGAAGGACGAGCTCGTGCCGGCGCGGCGCGCCTGGGCCGAGCGCTATTCCGCGGTGCTGCTCGACATCATCGACTGGTGCCTGCGCCTCGATCACCTCGAGCGGCCGCAGAGCGTGTTCGCGCTGCAGAAGGCGCTCCTCGGCGAGAAGGAGCCGCAGCAGCACTCGAAATGAAATACGCGCTTTTCCAGGACAGCCGCATCGGCACCCGGCGCATGAACCAGGATCGCGTCGGCCACTGGTCGACGAGCTCGACGCTCCTCATGGCGGTCGCCGACGGGCTTGGGGGCCATCCGCACGGCGAGGTCGCGGCCGAGATCGCCATCGGCCTCCTCGGTGCCGTCTTCCAGCGCGAGGCGAAGCCGCGGCTCGCCGATCCGACGGATTTCCTGAAGCGCGCCATCGCCGCCGGCCACGCCGCCATCCTGCGCGACGCGGCGAAGCGGCGGCTCGACGACACGCCGCGCACCGTGCTCGTCGCCTGCGTGGTGCAGGACGGGCACGCGTACTGGACGAATGTCGGCGACAGCCGGCTCTATCTCGTGCGCGACGGCCGCATCCTGCACCGCACGCGCGACCATACCGTCGTGCAGCAGCTCGTCGATACGGGCCGCATCCGCGAAGAGGCGTGGAGCTCGCACCCGGAGAGAAACCGCCTGCTGCAGTGCCTGGGCGGCTACCAGGCGCCGCGGCCCGATCCCGCGACGCGCGAGCGCCTGGCGATGAACGACATCCTGCTGCTCTGCTCGGATGGCTTCTGGAATCCGCTCACGCAACGCCAGATCCTGCATGCGCTCATGTCGCGCGACCTCAAGGACGCGATCCCGGAGCTGGTCGAGCTCGCCGAGCATCGCGCCGGGCACGACTGCGACAATATTTCCGTGCTCGCCATGTCCTGGGCGGAAGCCGAGGTCGCGGCGCCCGCGGTGCCCGAGCCCGAGCGCACCATGGTGGAGGACTTCACCGCCACCGATCTCGATTACATGCGGGTGTCCGACGAGGAGATCGCGCGCGCCATCGAGGAGCTGAAGGTGGCCTTGCGCAA
>Ga0075436_100002500_pt1 | contig 12647 bp, 10 predicted proteins | sample RhiMethybrSRZTD5_FD_75303 | JGI IMG/M metagenome (GOLD analysis project Ga0075436, IMG submission 75303) | Populus rhizosphere microbial communities from Tennessee, USA - Rhizosphere MetaG P. TD hybrid SRZTD5 | ecosystem: Host-associated > Plants > Roots > Rhizosphere > Soil | place: USA...
CTCTCGACCTCGCCGCTCCGGGCCGTTGCGATCTTAACTCCAAGTGATTTTCATGAGGTTTCGCCGGCCGCAGGCCCTAAAGGACAGCCAGGAGTGGCTATGCTACTGGAGGGGGAAGAGGTCGAGGTTGCGTTTGCCGGGGAAGATAACGGCGATATATTTTCCGTCGGGAGAGACGGCGAAGTCGCGGGTGACGCTGCCGTGAAAGATAGGATTGAAGTCGGGTTGAGAGACGGGAATTTCGTGGCCAGCGGTGGGAGTGGCGAGCGGCGGGACGGGAATCCAGCAAAGTTCGGCGGTTTTGCGTTCAGGAGCGCGTTTGAATAAGAGACGCTTTTCGTCGGGCGACCATTCCAGTGCGCCGGGGCCGAGGCGGATGCGGGCGACGCGCGTCGGCGCAGTTAAGTCGCGGACTTCAATGTTTTCCTTATCAATGTAGTAGGCCGCGAGTTTTCCGCTTGGCGAAACGGTGAGGCCGCCTTCGTAGCCATCGAGTGTGGCGATTTCCGAATCATCCTGTGCGAGAAGATCGAGATGTTGAAGACGCGGCGGTCCGGAGAGGGCTTTGTCGCGTTCGATGGCGATGGCGAAATTGGTTTTGGGCAGGGGAACGACCGAAATAAAAGTGCGGCCTTCGAAGAGAGAGCCGCCAGTACCGTTGGCGATAGTGGAGTATTTAAAAGAGAAGAGAAGGCGCGGTTTGGTGACCTCGTAAAGATAGGCGATGGTCGCATTGTCGACGAGGAAGACCGCGTCTTCGGCGTTGTGAATGAGCGGATCGTTGCCGCCGAGGCGGATTTCCTTGCCGGTGTCGTCGATGACGAGGGTCATGAATTCGTCCTGAGTCTTGCCGGACTCGTCGACGACGAACGTGGTGAAAAGTTGCGCGAGGAGATAGCGGCCATTGGGCGACCAACGGAGGCTGTCCACCGTATAAGAAAACGTGGCGTCGGAGAGATCGAGTTCGGGATCGAGCTTGCCTTTTTCCCTGGCGACAGATTTTTTGTCGCGGTTGACGAAGACGGCGTATTTATTGATGGAAAATTTCGAGCCTTCGAGGATGCGGCGGCGCTTGCCGTTGGCGTCCTGAATCCAGATGTCGTCGTGCTGGAGATCGTATTTTTTGTTGTGAACGTTGCGGCGGACGCCGAAAGCGATGCGACCGTCGGGCGCGATGGAGAAGGAGGTGAGTTCTTCGTCGATGGTGAGGGCGGGTTTGTCGAGTTGTTGGGCGGAGGAACAAAAAACGAAACAGGAATTTACACAGAGAATGCAGAGAACACAGAGGGCACGGAGAAAAGAAGGAAGAAGAGAAAAAAGACGAGGGAGGGGAAAAGGGCGGAGAAGAGAAAGACGGAACGGAAAAAGACGGAGATGAGAAAAGAACGGGTCTGAAGACGCGCCACTACAACGGCCATTACAACGGATTGGGGACGGGTCCGATGGGATCATGGTTTTGGGTGCGGCGCGGAGTAGGCGTGGCAGCAGGGATCCTTTGTGGGAGTGTAGTCCATGACTTCGACGCGGGAGAAATCGGGGTCGTAGATATCGAGCGAATTTTTGCCGTCGCGGCCAACTTCAGGGCCGTCAAATTTTGTGGCACCGTTGACGCGCAGATGCGAAGCGGCGTTGTTGGCATTTTTCACGCCGAGAGAAAAATGATTTTGCACGCCGCGCTCCTGTTTATCGGCGCGCGGAGAAATGTTCAACATGAATTCGATCCACTCCTCGCCGTCTGGAACTTGAATCTCGTACCAATCGTCTTCTTGTGTTGCTGACTTCGCATGTTCTTCCGGCGGAAAGAAACCGTGCCAATAGAGTTTGAAGCCAAGCACGCCCTGATAGAAGGCGATTTCTCTGACTAGATCTTTGACGATGAAACCGGCGTGAAGGATGCGTGCACTGGCTTGATGAGCCGCGGGAGTGAAAAAGCGTTCACCGGATTGTTGAACGAAGGCTAGAGGAGTGCCCTCGGGGTCTTTGAAGGAAAAGCGGGGCGCGCCGGTTTCGTCTTTGGTGATGGCGGAGGCGTCGATCTTGTGCGCGAGAAGATATTCGCGCATTTCGGCGAGGTTTGGAGTGGAGAAAGCGATTTCGGCGAGGAGGTTGTCTGGTGCGCCGCCGGAAATTTGTTGAAGCTCGACGCGTTGGCGGCCGTTGACGGCGTAACACGGATTGGTCACACCGAGGCAGGTGGACGTCGCGGAGTCGAAACCGAGAATTTTTGAGTAGAAGGTACGAGAGGCGTGGAGATCGGTGGAGTAGAGACGGACGGAGGCGATGCCGGTGATTTTGGGATGAGAGGGAGTTTGTGCGGAAGAAAAAGAATTAACGCAGAGGGCACAGAGGAAGAGAGCACAGAAGGCACTGAATAAAGAAGGAAAGAAAGAAGGGAGAAGAGAAGAGAGACGCGGGAAAGAAAGAGAAAGGAGAAAAGAAAGACGGAGAAGAGAAAAGAACGGGTCTGAAGACCTGCCACTACAACGGATTGCGGAGAGTTGGCGTAGAGTCATGGTTTGGGGTGAGGGGCGGTGAATTCGGAGCAGCAGGGTTTTTGCACCGGCGTGAACTCCATGAATTCGATGCGAGTTTCGTCGGGGTCGTAGAGATTGAGTTGCCATTTGCCGTCGCGGCCGATTTTGGGTTCTTCGGTGAGCGGCGCGCCATTTTTGCGGAGTTGTTCTTGCGTGGCGTGGATGTCGGTGACGCCGAGGGCGATGTGATTCATCACGCCGAGAAAATGTTTGTCCTTACCGGTTGGGTCGTAGAGCATGAATTCGAGCCAGTCGGTGCCGTCGGGAACTTGGAGAGAGACCCAAGTGGTTTCGTCGTCTTTCATGCCACCGTGCCAGTAGGGGCGAAAGCCGAGGATGTCTTTGTAGAAGTGTTCCATTTTTTCGCGGTCACGAACGATGAAGCCGGCGTGGATGATGCGAGGTTCGTCAGGGTGGGGGGCCAGGGATCCAGCAGGCATGAATGCGATAGTGTGCCCCTCCGGATCAAGAATGCGCAGCGTTGGCGCGTTGGTGGGGCCGACGTCGAGGCCCTGAGAGCGAAGATATTCGCGCATTGCAGGGACATCACTAACCCAGAATCCTACTTCCGCAACCGCATTGGTCCGCGGTGAGGGCTGACGGACAAGCCGGATAAAGCCGCTTCGACTGAAAAAAGCCATGCCGGAGGATTTGCCTGAGTCTTGCGGCGAACATGCGGGAGCCTGAACCTTTCCGCCGAGGGCGGAGTAAAAGGGAAGAGACTGGCAGTATTCGGTGACAGAAAGAACGACGTGCGAGATACCGAAGATAGTCGGGCGGGCCGGAGGAGCCTGACCGCGTAGTGCACAGGGCATGAGGAGGCAAGCGACAGCCAAGGAGAAAAAGCAGATTCCCCGTCCGCAAAAAACGCGGACGAGGGATGACAAAGCGGCGAAGTGTTTGCGCGATAGTTTAGGCATTGGAGGCACCGCGGGATTTTAGCTTACGAATTTCGTCGAGGCGAGCGCGAAGGCGCTGCTCGAAGCCCTGGTCGGTGGGTTTGTACCAGGAGCGGCCGGCGAGATTTTCGGGGAGGCAGGACATGTCTGTGACTTTTTCTTCGAAGTTGTGGGCGTATTTGTAGCCGGCGCCGTAGCCGACGTTCTTCATGAGATTGGTTGGCGCGTTGCGGAGATGGAGCGGAACGGGATCAGCTTCGGTTTTGTGGACGTCTTCGAGGACATCGCCGTAAGCGGTGTAAACGGCGTTGGATTTTGGCGCGAGCGAAAGATAGACGGCGGCTTGCGCGAGCGCGAGGTTTCCTTCGGGCGCACCGAGAAAATCGAAAGCTTCTTTTGCGGCGAGGGTGACGGCGAGAGCGCCGGGCTCGGCGAGGCCGATATCTTCGCTGGCCATGCGCACCATGCGGCGCGCGAGATAAAGCGGGTCTTCGCCGGATTCGAGCATGCGGGCGAGCCAGTACAGGGCGGCGTCGGGATCGGAGTTGCGGACGGATTTGTGGAGCGCGGAGATGAGATTGAAATGCTCTTCGCCGGATTTGTCGTAGCGCAGGAGTTTGCGCTGGAGAATGTCTTCGAGGAGAGCGTCGGTGATGGCGTGTGCTCCAGACGAATCAGGCTTGGCGCTGCGGGCGCAGAGTTCGAGCGTGTTGTAGGCGGCGCGAGCGTCGCCGTTAGCGAAGGACGCGATGCGGAAGAGGATTTCTTCGGACGCGCTGAGAGTCTCGTTGACATCTTCCTTTGCGCCCGTAAGACGGACGACACCACGCTCTTTGTTTTCCAGAGCGCGATGGAGAAGTTGGACGATTTGCGGCGTGGTGAGCGATTCGAGGATGTAAACCTTGGTGCGTGAGAGGAGTGGGGAGATAACTTCGAAGGAAGGATTTTCGGTGGTGGCGCCGATGAAGGTGATGTGGCCGGCTTCGACGTAGGGGAGGAAGGCATCCTGCTGGGATTTGTTGAAGCGGTGGACTTCGTCCACAAAAACAATTGTGCGGCGCGCGGAATGAAATTTGCGCTCGGCGTCGGCCATGACTTCTTTTATTTCCTTGATGCCGGAGAGGACAGCGCTGAAGGAAATGAATTCGGATTTGGTGAGGCGAGCGATGAGGCGCGCGAGCGTGGTCTTGCCGCATCCGGGCGGGCCCCAGAAGAGCATGGAGCCGAGATTGTCGGATTCGATTTGGATTCGAAGAGGTTTGCCAGGGCCGAGAAGTTTTTCCTGGCCAATAAATTCGTCGAGCGTGCGGGGGCGCATGCGCTCGGCGAGGGGTTGGTTGGCGGAGAGAGAGTCGTCGGCCGGGAGCGTGGGGAAGAGAGACATGGAACGTTAAGTGTAGAGCAAAAGCGCCCGCCTCAGAAGGCGGCCGCTACAGCAGAGCGATCAGAGACGGCGGCACTAGATGGGCAGAGTGTTGCGCTGGCGAGCGGCTTCGTAGAAGAGGACGGCGGCAGCGGCGGCGGCGTTGAGAGATTCAATGCCGCCGGACATGGGGATGCGGATGCGGGCGTCGGCGCTGCGTTCGACTTCTTCGGGAAGGCCCGCTCCTTCGTTGCCGACAAGCAGAGCGACGGGTTCGCACCAGTTTATTTCCCAGGGGGCGAGAGCGGGCTGGTCGGCGGAGTCGCGAAGACTCGACGCCAGCGTGCGAATATTTGAAGACGCAAGCTGCGCGAGAAGGATGGAGAGAGAAGGGCCAGCAAGAATTGGCAAGCGTAACGCGGCGCCTGCGGACGCGCGAAGCGCCTTCGGGGAAAAAGGACTCGCGGTACCGCTTTGGCCGGAGGCGGACGTGACTGCGCCGGTGGCTCCGAAAGCGGCGGCGGTGCGGAGAATGGTGCCGACATTACCGGGATCCTGGACTCCGGCGAGAACGACGAGAAGAGGGGCCGCCGACTTCGCTGGCGCGAGAAGTTCGTCGAAGGAAACTTTGCGCGGCTCGACCAGCGCGGCGACGCCTTGCGGATGTTCGGTGTCGGCGATGCCTTCAAAGAGGCGGTCCGTCGTATAAAGAATGGGGAACGCGATTTCTTCGCGGTCGAGATAGGGCGCGAGGCGCGCGTGATGGCGGCGGCCGGATTCGGAGAAAAGGACAGCTTCGATACGGCAACCGGAAGAGAGCGCTTCTTCGGCGAGGCGAACACCTTCGACGCCGACGGCGCCAGACTCGGTGGGGAGGCCGCCGCGGAGTGCAACGCGAAATTCCTTGAGCCAGCGATTTTCGCGGCTGGAGATGACGACGTTGGAGCGGCCGGGCTTTGCGAGGGAGGCCATGATGAGCTGAGGTTAGCAAATTTGGACGGTTCACGGTAACGAAGGGGCTAGAAGCGATCTATTCCATTTGAAATATGTAAATCAGTTGGAATACAAGATACATCGAACCAGCCCACCCCAGAAGGAAGAGACGGCACTTGCCCTTTGCAAAGAATGCTCCAAGAATAGCCGACGCAAAAGTCCAAAGGAGGGGCCTGCCAAGCTTCATCCAAACTCCGGGCCCTGCGCCCATGCCGTGCGGACTGCCCCCAGCGTGGAGCCAAGAAATGTTCCAGGCAAAATGAATGACGGTCGACGAGAGCGCCAGAAGTAAGGTCGCCGTGGTGATACCGGCGCGCCAGCGAACCAGGGCAGTCTGGTCTCTGATAAAAGTTTTCCAACTGAGTGTGAGTAGGAGTGAAGGAAGCAAAAACAAAATTACCGTAGCCACGTACATTTAGGTTTCGCTCAATCTCCGCCGCGCAATGAGAGTACCGAAGATTACGTCTGCACGGAATAGGAGGGTCATTGCAAGGGTTGGGGGCGTGTGATAGCGTCCGCGCAGGATGCCACGGCGCGGGTCGGGTGGCCGCGGCTTCGAGGGCCAGACACGGTGATAGCGGAACTGCTGCGGATTAATTCAGAAAAACCGGAACAGGATTTGCTGCGGTATGCCGCGGAAAAGCTGACACGCGGGTGCGTGGTGGCGATTCCGACGGACACGCTCTATGGGCTGGCGGCTGATCCGTTTAATTTGTCGGCGGTGGATGAGATTTATCGCGTGAAGGGACGGCCAGAGGCGCGAGCATTGCCGATATTGGTGAATTCGGTGGACATGGCGTCGGTGATGGCGCTGGATGTGCCGCGGAATTTTCACCGGCTGGCGGAAACGTTTTGGCCGGGGCCGCTGACGATTGTGGTGGATGCGTCGCATCAGGTGCCGCTAAAGGTGACGGCGAACACGAAACGCGTGGCCCTGCGGTGGCCGAAAAATGAAGTGGTGGCGCGGTTGATTAAAGAATTTGGCGGGCCGATTACGGGAACGAGCGCAAATCTTTCGGGGTATCCGTCGTGTTCGACGGCGGAAGAAGTGATGGAGCAGCTTGGGAAGCGCGTACCGCTGGTGATTGATACAGGAGATACGAAGGCGTCGCTGCCTTCGACGATCGTCGAATTGCATGGACGTGAATGGAAAATTGGCCGCGAAGGGGCAATTACGGAAGCGGAAATCGATGATGCGCTGGGGGGCGAAGGGGCGCTGGCGTAAGAGGGATTTGCCACAGAGTAACAGAGGGCGCAGAGAAAGGAAAAAGATAACGCGCCCTTCGAGGCTCAGGGTAAAGGGACGCGGAGTTCGCAGAGAAGCTCAGAGCAGAGTTAGCGCGGCGGGGCGTAGGAGATTTTGCCGAGGATTGCAGGGCCGGTGGCGCCGGTCGCCGAGGGGATGTTGGAAGGGCGGTGGTGGAAGGTTTCGTAAGCGAGCAAAGCGAAGGCGATGGATTCTTTCGCGTCTTCAGGAATTTGGAAAGCGGATGAGCGCACGACCGACACCAGCGAGTGTTTCGGCAAACACAAACTTTTCTGCAATTCAGTCCGTCTCACAAAAATAGGCACGTCCGTTTCCACGATGGTCATGTCGGGGGGCGTCTTCCGATAAAGTTCGGTAACGGAGAAGCCCAACATTGCGGACACCCCGAGCCGTTCCACAACGAGGGGGTTTTGCGTACCGCCGCCCGAGACGATGATTTGGTCGATTTTGTGTTTTGGAAAGATAAAACGATGAAGTGCGTCGATTACCGAGGCCGCCGTGAAAACGGTTACGGTGTGAATCAGGTCGTTGGGCTTGGCGTGATGTTTTTTGCCGAGGGCGAGGAGTTTTTTTATGTAGGCGGCGCCGTAATATTCGCGGCCGGTGGATTTGGGTGGCGCGAGTTTTAGATAAGGATCGCGGAGGAGTTCGTCGAGGAGCGTGGGTATGGCGCGGCCTTGTTGCGCTAGGGCAGCGTTTTTGTCGAAGCGCTGGCGGCCATGGGTGAAGTGGGAGACGAGGGCGTCGATGAGCATGTTGCCGGGGCCGGTGTCGAAGGCGAAAACTTGTGATGGTTTTGCGTTAGCGGGGATGACGGTGATGTTGGCGATGCCACCGATGTTGAGGGAGACGCGGCCGAGTTTGGGGTGACGATAGAGTGCGTAATCGGCGAAGGGGACAAGAGGCGCGCCATTGCCACCGAGGGCGAGGTCGGCGGGGCGGAAATCGGAAATTGTTGTAATGCCGGTGCGGGCGGCGATGATGGCTCCTTCACCGATTTGGAGTGTAGAGGCAGTTGGCGCGCCAAGATAGGGCACGGCTTTCCCTTGATGAAAGATTGTTTGACCGTGATTTCCGATTAGATCGATTTTGCGCGGCGAGATGCGGAATTTCTTGCAGGCGGCGAGGGCGGCATTCGCATAGATGGGGCCGAGGCGGAAGTGGAGTTGGCTTAGTTCCCCAGAGGAGATGGGATTTTGTTCGGCGACGCGGAGGATTTCTTTACGGATGGCAGCGGGGAAGGCGACGCTCGTGTGATTGAAAAGTTTGATTTGCAGATATGGCGGCGCACCCGAGATGCGGACGAGAGAGACATCAATGCCGTCAACGGATGTGCCGGACATCATGCCGAGGACGAGCATGGAACGATTATTGGGCAGCGGAGCTATTTCGTCCTTTCCAAAATGAAGCGACCGTCCTCATCTTCGAAATAGGCGAGCCTGCCAGGAACGCATGAAAGAAAAGTTCCGATCCCCCCGCCGACAATTGTATCTAGTGCATCACGCAAGGCGAGTTCTTTGCCGTCTATGTCATTGTCCTCCGAGATTGCATAGCAAATCTCCGGAGCGCCTTTGGACTTCAGAAGCTCACAAATGTCGGTAGCCCATTTCCGGCCGGGCGGAAGGGTGAATGCATAGTTTGGATCGAGATGTTTGAAGTGTGCGAGCTCTCGAGTTAGGTCGTGCCGACGGCGTGGATTGGCTAAGAGTTCGACGTACCGCGATTGGCGCTGAGGAAGAATGAATGCGCGGATCAGCTGTGGCTCGTGAATTTGGCTAGAAGAAGGGGTCATGAGATTTGCTTTTTTAGGTCGGCGAGGAGATTTAGTGCATCTAGGGGCTTTAGATCGTCCAAGTTCGCGGCGCGGAGGCGGTCGAGGACGGCGCGGTCGAGGGGAGTGAAGAGGACTTCCTGGGGGCCTGTGCCGTTCGCGAGGCCCGTGGCGCCGGGGGAGAGCGTTTCGCTGAGCTGGTGCTCCGATTGTTCGTGTTTTTTCAGGACTTCGCGGGCGCGTTCGATGACGCTGCGCGGAAGTCCGGCGAGGCGAGCGACTTCAATGCCGTAACTTTTGTCGGCTGAGCCTGGTTCGACGCGGCGAAGAAAAATAATTTCGTTTGGCGTTTCCTTGACGCTGACATGGACGTTCTTTACGGCGGGGAGAAGGTCGGCGAGTTCGGTAAGTTCGTGATAGTGCGTGGCGAAAAGAGTGCGGGCGCGCGTGTGTTTTTGAAGATGTTCGACGACGGCCCACGCGATCGAGAGGCCGTCGAAGGTAGCGGTGCCGCGGCCAACTTCGTCGAGAAGAACGAGGCTGGCGGGCGTGGCGTGATTCAAGATGCTGGCGACTTCGGACATTTCGACGAGAAAAGTGGAACGGCCGCGCGCGAGGTTGTCGCTGGCGCCGATGCGCGTGAAGATGCGGTCGGTGATAGGAAGTCTTGCCTGACGAGCGGGAACGAAGGACCCCATCTGCGCGAGAAGAACGATGAGCGCGGCTTGGCGAAGATAAGTGGACTTGCCGCCCATGTTGGGGCCGGTGATTAGTAACAATTGCTGGCGGCCGGGTTCGAGGCAGAGATCGTTGGGAACGAAACGCTCACCCTTTTGGCGGAGAAGTTCTTCGATGACCGGATGCCGCCCGCCAACAATTAAGAGTTCGCCGGTGGAGTTGAATTCGGGGCGCGCGTAGCCACGGTCAGCGGCGAGTTTGGCGAGGGAAGTGAGCACGTCAAGCTGCGCGATGGCTGCTGCGGTCTTGCGGAGGCGCGCGGCTTGCACCGCGATGCTCGAGCGCAGGTCGATGAAAAGTTGACGCTCGATTTCGGAGATACGCTCGTCGGCTGCGAGGATTTTGCGTTCGTATTCTTTTAGTTCCGGCGAAGTGAAACGTTCGGCGTTGACGAGGGTTTGCTTTCGCTCGTAATCAGCAGGGGCGAGATGGAGATTCGGTTTGGAAATCTCCATGTAATAGCCGAAGACGGAGTTGAAGCGGATTTTGAGCGAGTTGATGCCGGTGCGTTTGCGTTCGCGCTCCTCCATCGCGGCGATGATTTGTTTGGAGTGCTGGCTCAGATTGCGAAGCTCGTCGAGATCGGCGTGAAAGCCGGCGCGGATGATGCCGGGGTCGGTTGCGAGAGCGGGCGGCTCCTCAGAGAGAGAGCGTTCGAGGCGGTCGCGGACGTCGGCAAGCTCATCGATTTCGTTGAAGAGAAAACGAAGAAGGGCGCTGCCGCCAGTAGGAGGCGGAGTTAGAAAATTGCGCAGGACGGGAAGCTGCGCGAGGGATTTGCGCAGGGCGAGAAGCTCGCGCGGGCCCGCGAGTCCGAGGGTGATACGGCTGGTGAGGCGCTCGAGATCCTGAATACCCTTTAGCTCTTTGCGGATTTCGCCGCGGACGACAGTTTGTTGGACGAGCTGCGAAACAGCGTCGAGGCGAGCTTCGATGGCTTCGCGGTCGATCAATGGGCGCAGAAGCCAAGAACGCAGGAGTCGCGCGCCCATACCAGTGACGGTGACGTCGAAAGTAGCGATGACGGTGGCGGCGTTCTTGCCGGGCTCTTCCGAAAAAATTGGTGCGATGAGTTCGAGATTGCGTACGGAAACGGGATCGAGGATAAGCGCGTCGTGTTGCTCGTAGTAACGGACGCGATCGAGGTGTCCGAGTGCGGCCTGCGCGGTGGCGTCGGTGGTTTTGGCGGCGTTTTCGCGGAGGTAGTGGACGATTGCGCCTGCGGCCGAAAGAGCGTGAGCATGATCGTCGAGGCCGAAGCCGGTGAGCTCGGCGACTCCGAATTGCTCGCGGAGAATGCGCGCGGCGTAATCGTTTTGGAAGGCCCAGTCTTCAACGCGACTTTCGACGCCGCCGGTGCCGTCGAGAAGTGAAGTCTTCGAGGTTTCGAAAAGTTGTTGCGGGCGCGGCAGAAGCGTTTCCCGGGGATGGAGGAGTTGCAGCTCCTCGCGAAGAGCCTCTTCGGCGCCGGGGCCGCGAAATTCTGTGGCTTGAAATTCCCCGGTAGAGAGGTCAACGAAAGCAAGACCGATGGTGGAGGCGGCAGTGTCCTGCGAAACCGCGGCGAGAAAATTGTTTTCGCGAGCGTCGAGGACGGCGACGTCCGTCGCTGTTCCGGGCGTGATGACGCGGACGACTTCGCGGCGAACGAGTTTTTTGCCCGGGCCGGGTGCTTCCATTTGATCGCAAATTGCGATTTTGAAGCCGTTGCGAATGAGCCGTGCGATGTAGCCGTCGGCGGCGTGGTAGGGAACTCCGCACATGGGAATGGGCTGACCTTTTTCGCGATTGCGCGAAGTGAGCGTGATTTGGAGTTCACGCGCGGCGAGGATCGCGTCTTCGTAAAAAAGTTCGTAGAAATCGCCGAGACGAAAAAGAAGCAGCGCGTGCGGGTAACGCGATTTGATCGCGTGGTACTGCTGCATCAGGGGTGTAGTCGGGTCGCTCATCGCGGCGGAGTGAGACAGCTATTATTCGCGGATTCCGAGATGCGTCAACAGAAACGCGTAGTCGAGGGCGATTTCGCGGAGGTAGTCGTATCGGCCGGAAGCGCCTCCGTGGCCTGCGCCCATATTAATTTTGAAGAGAAGCGGATTATTGTCGCGTTTGAGCGTGCGGAGTTTCGCGACGTATTTGGCGGGTTCCCAATACATGACCTGGCTGTCGTTGAGGCCGGTTTTGACGAGGAGAGCGGGATAGTCCGTGGCCGCGAGATTCGTGTAGGGGCAATAAGACTTCATGTAGAAGTAGTCGGCGGCAATTTGCGGATTGCCCCATTCTTCGTATTCGCCAACGGTGAGCGGGAGCGACGCGTCGAGCATGGTGTTGAGAACGTCGACAAAGGGAACGTGGCTGATGACGATCCGGAAAAGATCGGGACGCATGTTGGTGACGGCGCCCATGAGCAGACCACCGGCGCTGCCGCCCTCGATGACAAGCTTCGATTTGGATGTAAATTTTTGCGCAATAAGGAATTCGGCCGTGGAAATGAAATCGGTGAACGTGTTGAGTTTGTTGTGCATGCGGCCGGCGTCGTGCCAGGGCTTGCCGAGTTCACCGCCGCCGCGAATATGCGCGATGGCGAAGATGACGCCGCGGTCGAGGAGGCTGAGCCGATTGGAGCGGAAACCGACTGGCATGGAGATGCCGTAGCTGCCGTAACCGTAGAGGAGAAGAGGTGCGGAGCCATTGAGTGGCGTTGAGCGGCGTGAGACGAGGGAGATGGGGATTTTTGTGCCGTCGGCGGCAGTGGCGTGAATGCGCTGGCTAACGTAGAGCGACGGATCGTAGCCGCCGAGGACAGGTTGTTGCTTGCGGAGGATGGATTCGCGCGTGGCGACGCTGTAATCGAAGGCGGAGCGCGGCGTGATGAAGGATTCGTATTCGTAGCGAAGGTGAGATTGCTCGAACTCGGGATTCATGCCAAGCGAAGCGTTGTAAGCGGGTTCGGAAAATTCGATACGATGAGAAGCGTCGAGAAGACCGGACGCGTTTTGTTCAAGTGACAGGATGCGGAGATACGGGAGGCCGCCTTCGCGTTCATAGAAGACGAGATGCGTGCGGAAAGCGGCGACGGCGGAGA
>Ga0075436_100002501_pt1 | contig 12645 bp, 13 predicted proteins | sample RhiMethybrSRZTD5_FD_75303 | JGI IMG/M metagenome (GOLD analysis project Ga0075436, IMG submission 75303) | Populus rhizosphere microbial communities from Tennessee, USA - Rhizosphere MetaG P. TD hybrid SRZTD5 | ecosystem: Host-associated > Plants > Roots > Rhizosphere > Soil | place: USA...
CCCATGAGCCGTTTTCTTCGAGCGCCGCAGTGACGAAGTCGATGCCGCGGGGGTAATGCGTCTTCAGCAGCTCGAGCGGCGTTTTTCCGATCGCCTCGACCTTGGAATAGCCGTAGAGCATCTCCGCGCCGCGGTTCCAGTACACGATGCGGCGCTGCGGAAACTCGAAGACGAAGATCGCGTCGTGCGTCAGCTCTAAGAGGCTCGCCTGCTCCCAGAGCTCCCGCTCGAAGGCGTCGCGTTCTTTGGCCCGCTCCTCGATCTGCCGCCACGCGCTCAAAAAGGCGTCGCGCAGCTCGGCGACTTCGGCGATGTCCGACGGAACCGCATGCTGCTCGACGGCGCGGCCGGCCGCGAGATCGCCGGCCAGAGCGGAGAGCGCCTCGATCGACTGGGACGTCTGTCGGCTGAAGATAAGCGCGAACACAAGGCCGAGAATCAAAAAGCCCAGGCCGAAGAGCGCCGTGTAGGCGAGCCGGCTGCGGAGCGGGCCGTCGACGACGGCGGCGGGAATCCCCATCGCGACGGTCCAGCCGCTGAATTCCGAGCGCTCATAGGCGGTGTAGACGCTTTGTCCCTCGAGCGTCGCGCCGCGGAACCATCCCCCGGGCGAGGCCGCCAGGGCGGCGCGCAGGTTATCGGAGCCGCTCTTCCCGATGGTGCCTTCGGGATCGACGCTGCGCGCGACGATCATCTGCCGACCGTCGAGCACTCCGGCAATCCAGTCCACGGGCAATTGCTGCTTCGCGAGCAGGGTCTGGATCGTCTCCGGCGGGATGGCGGCGGTGAGAATGTATTTCAAGCGGCCGTCGCGCGCGACCGGGACCCGGATAGGAAAGTTAAGATTCGTCAGAATTGGCCCGCGCACGAGAAAGCCGACGGCCGGCTTTCCGGTGCGCAGCACCTGATCGAAGCTTTGCTGGTCGGCGACATGCGGGAGCTTCGCTCCGAAGGGGCGCTGTAGGTTCACAATTTGCTCGCCGTTTATGTCGACGAGAAGGATCGTGAGCCAGTCGGGCTGACTCTTGAGCACGCGCCCGGCCTCCTCGTAAAAGGCGCGGAGATCTTCGCCGTCGAGATTCTTCGAGGTCGCGAGCGCCTCCAGCGTCGTGATCGAGCTGTTGAGCTCGGCATCCAGTGCCGTCTTGATCGCGCGCACGCGCTCGATCGCGCCCCGCTCCAGCGTGGCGCGCTCCTGCTCGCCCGAGCGGTAGATCATGTAAACCGCGAAGACAAACAGCGGCGCCATCGCGATCAGGAATAGCCTGATCAGGTGATCGCGGAGGCGCGGCGGGCGGGAGCGGCGGGCGAAGACCTGACGAAGCATGCGGCCTATTTGCATGGAAACTGTGCTTTGCAGCGGTGAAACAGCTTGTTCCCTCCGCGTGGCGAGCCTTTATTTCACACCACGCCCCGCCGGTCATGTCAATGGGGCCTGAGAGTTTCAAAAACTATAGTTGCGGGGGAATATCCGCGCTAGGAATGCATGCCGTGAAGGCGGTAATAGACGCTTCTGGCCACCCGGTACGGCGGCGAGTCGGGCGGCATGACCGCGCGGAGCATGTCGCCCGAGCGGCTTTGCAGGCCGTGAAAGAAATGATCGAGCGGCGCGCGCCGGCGATACGCCTCGAAGTACGCTTCGAGCTCGTCGGTCGTCTTCGCGCGCCCGTTGTCCGCATATTTCGCCACATAGGGCGTGAAGTCCGGATAGAGCGGCCGGAGCGGACGGTGGCCGTGCAGCGTCGTCCGCATGAAGTTGCCGATAAGCATATCGTCGAAAATCTCGTTTTCGATCGCCGTCATCAGCGAATGGCGCGGCGCCTCGAAAGTGATGCCGCAGTTGTTTTTGACTCCGCCCAGGTCGACCGTGTGATCTTTGCCCCCGACACGGACGCCGATGAATTGGAAGTGCCGCCGCAGATGCTCGATCGCGGAAAAATAGTCTTTGATCCTCTCCACGTCCATTCGCGTCAGCGGGTCGGACCAGTTGTCGCCGAACGCTTCCGGCGGCCATACGGTCTCGTCGGTCCGCCGCGGCGCGATCTCCTCCACCTGCTCGCGCAGGCAATCGTAGCGGATAAACGCCGGCAGCAGTTCGGTGACGGAAGACTCGAAGCCGCTGGCGTAATCCGCGAGGGGCGTCGTGTAGCGATTCGCCCAGACGCTATCCGCGCGCTGATAGCGGTGCATCGAGCTGAAAGGAACGAAGTACTTGACCCCGAACTGTTGCGTGAGAAGCGCGATTTGCCTGCCGACCGCGCGCCGCTTCGCCGCATAGGGGGCGATCCAGGCGCCTTCTTCGTCGAAGCAGTTGTTCATGTCGGCGTCGCCGTAGCCGGAAAGCCTCAACAGGAAAGAAATCTTGTAGTTTTGAATGATTTTTTTGACGAAGCGGCCCCAGCCGTTGTCGCTCGCGTCGTTCATGTCGACAATGAGCTTGCCGCCGATATCGATGAGCAGAATGCCGTCCTGGTTGTAGTCGGCGATGCACAGGACGTGGATGCGGTCGGAAAGCCGCGTCCACTCGCGGTCTTTCACAACGTAAACGGTGTAGCCTTCCTCCTTCAGGCCGCGATAGATGCGGCCGCCTTCATGGTCGGGCAGCAGAATGATCTTGTCCCTGAGCTTCTCGATCGACGCGGCGCTGATGTGGTCCGGATGGCCGTGCGACAGCCAGACGTAGCGGCACGCCCCGATGCTTTCCCTCTGCTCGCGCGGTATCCTGTGCGAGATCGTCCAGCTGCCGAAGTAGGCGGCTCCTTCGATCCACGGATCGGTCACGAGTACGGGGCCGCGGTCGTAACAGATGAGCGTTGCGTTTCCGATGGTGTCGAAGCCGAGTTCCATCGCCAAAAAATTCGAACCCGATCCTAGCGTATCTGTATCGATCATTCGTTTAAAGATTATCCTGTGAATTTTACCTGCATCGGGTGTCCGCCCGGCTGGAAGCGCTCCTCAGAAATCCGCTGAATCAAGCTCGACGCTTCTCCGTGTTCCTGATATGGAATCCAGCGAACCCAACCGCGAAAGGGGAACAAAATGCCGAACGTCAAGCTGCCGACGGGCGTCGATCTTTATTATGAGTCTCACGGCCGCGGCGAGCCGCTGATCCTGGTGCCGTCGACGGCCTTCTCGTGCGAAGTTTGGAAGCCGTCGCAGATGCCGCTCGCCGATTCGCTCAATCTCATCATCCACGATCCGCGCGGCTGCGGCCGCTCCGCCGCCAAGCAGGACGTCTGGACGATCGAGCAGATGGGCGCCGACATCGTCGCGCTGATGGATCACTTAAGCATTCCGGCGGCGCATCTGCTCGGCCACTCGATGGGCGGACGCATCGCCCTTTCGGTCGCCGAGAATTATCCCGGGCGCGTCAAAAGCCTGATCATGGCGGCGAGCGGCTCGGGTCCGGCGTCGCGGCCGGGGCCTGACTGCGTTCCCGGCCTGCCGCATCGCACGGTCTACGAGCTCGCGAGCCTCGGCCTCGAGAAGACCGTGCGCCACGAGATCTGCGAGTCCGACGCGTTCTTCACCAAAGACCACCGCGAGCGCCATCCCGATATGGTCGAGGCGTTCTTCCGCCTCGCCTGGGCGACGCACGCGCAGCTCTCGGAGTTCATCCACATCATCATCGCGCGCCACAACTTCGAAGGCACGCACCGCCTGGGCGACGTGCGCGCGCCGACGCTCGTCGTTATCGGCGACAACGACAGCGGCCGGAGCAATCACCTCGCGCAAGCGGAGGTGCTCGCGAAAAGAATTCCCGGCGCCGAGATGAAAATCCTAAAGGGACAATCGCACGGCTTTTTCTGGCAGGCGACCGAAGAAACGAACGCGCTGATTTTAGATTGGGTCAAGAAGCACGCGGCGGGACGTTAGCCGATCGTCGAACGGGAGCGCGCGTTTGACAACTCCGCGGTCCGACGATATTTCTCGGGGTAGAAATAGATATTATTTCATAGAAAAAGACCAGGAGGCCGAATAAATGGCAACCGAAACGGAGCGCCCTCTCACCGACGCACTCACCGCAATCAAGACGCGGCGCGCGATTAAGGAGTACCTTCAGACCGAGATTCCCCGAGAATGGATCGAAGAGCTGCTCGACGCCGCCCACTGGGCGCCCAACCACAAATTGACCCATCCCTGGCGTTTCCACGTGTTCACCGGAGCCGGGCGCGAGCGATTGGTCGCCGCCCGACAGGCGGCGGTGCGCTGGGCCGCGGAGAAAAAGGGCGCGCAGCCGAGCGCGGACGAGCTCCGCTTCGCCAGGGAGAAGTGTTTTTCCTCTCCCGTCATCATCATCGTTTCGATGGTGGGCGACGAGAACAAGATTACCGATCAGGAGAACTACGCCGCCTGCTGGTGCGCGATCGAGAACCTGCTGGTTGCCGCGGCCGCGCGCGGGCTGGGAAGTTATCCGAGCACCGGCACGTGGATCGACCAAAACTTCGTCGGCCCGGTGCTCGGACTCACCGAGAAAGAGCGGCCGGTGTCGTGCATTTTCCTGGGCTACTCCGAGCAGAAGACCATGGCCAAGCGCCTGCCCGTCGAGCGCCACACCATCTGGTACACCGAGCCGTAAAAAAAAATCGCGACAGCTACTTGCCGATACTTGCCGCGGCAAGAGACGCCGGATCCGCCTATCCCTCGATGCCTTTCACCGATTGGCAGCGTTTCTTGGCGGCAGCGCTTATCGTCCGCTGTACGGAGTGGAAGCCGTTGTCCAACAGCTGCCTCTGCCTTCCGCCGCGGCCGAAAAGGACGCCGCCTTTCTTGTCGATGAATACTTCCTGATCGAGCAGCCCGACGGCTTTGACGCGGACCTGATTATTGTCGAAGCTTCCCGTCGACGCCGTGCGCAGCGTTCGACGAAGGCTCTCGGCTTCTTTGCCCCGGGCCAGGACCGAAATGCGGCACGTGGCGACATTCTTTTCGATGCTATCGACGGTAACCGGCGGGGAAGCTTCGGTATCGAAGGGGAGATAAAAAATCGTCACGTCGGTCACGGCGTCGGCGGGCGCAACGCTCGTGCTGCCGCAGCCGGACGCTTGAAGCAAGATCGCCAGGCAAAGCAAACATAATTTCCTTGGCATGACGCTTCGCCCCGCGCCTACGCGGCCCCGCCTCAGCTTTCCCCGAACATCTCCACCGGCGTCTGGCGCGGGCCGAGGCTCTCGTAGTACTCGTTTTTCTCCGGATTGTATCTTCCCTGGTTGAAGCCGCCGCCCTTCTGGCTGCGGATGATGATCGCGACCGTCCGCTCGCCGACGGTGACCTCTGTGTGAACCTCGTACGGCCGCACGAGGTCGATCTCGCCGGGGCCGACGAGCACGTCGGTCGTCTTTTTGATGACCGCGTAGCCGGGCTTGCTGCGGTCGTCGAGGCGCTCGTAGCGCTCGACACGCTCGTGGCCGTCGAGCACGCCGTAGAGCGTGTAAATGTGCGCGTGATCGTGGATGCGCGCGCGCCCGCCGTTCGCCTGGCGCGCGGCTCCTTTGGTGAGGCCGTTGATCGCGAAGCCGAAGTCCGGGTCTTCGTAGAAAAGCAGATTCTCCGCGCGGCCTTCGGCCGGGACGCAGTCCGGCCAATTCTTCGCGGCTTCCCGCACCTCGGGATCGGCCAGCAGCTCGGCCAGGATCGGGCTCAGCTGAGTCCACCGCTTCTCCGGATCGCTCTCTTTGGCGAACAGCGACCGTGTTTTCTCGACGAAGCGCTCAAGCGCGTTTTGCTTTTTCGCTCCCATGATTGCGCTCCCCTTTCGCTTCACGCGCGTCCGTTTTCTCCATTCCGTAAAACGCCGCGCAATTGTCCCAGAGAATTTTCCGCTTGTCCTCGTCGGCGAGCGGCAGCTTGAGGAAATATTCCACGGCGCCCGGATAGCGCGAGTCGCCGTGCGGGTAGTCGGTCGAAAAGACGATCCGGTCGCTGCCCATCTCTTCGATCAGGTGGCGCGCCGGCGCCTCGTCGGGCTCGACCGCGACCCAGCACTGGCGCTTGAAGTATTCGCTCGGCGCCATCGTAAGCTCGGGCATGAAGACGTCGCCCTCGCGCTCCCAACCCTCGTCGAAGCGCCACAAAAGCCACGGCACCCAGGAGCAATTCGCTTCGAGGAAGGCGACCTTGAGCTTCGGGTGGCGCGCGAGCACGCCGCCGCCGATGAAGCTCCCGAGGCCGAGCATCTGCTCGAACGGCTGCGCGTAGACGCGCCGGAGACCGAAGTTCGGCTCGAACCAGTCGGCGGTCTGGCGCGCGCGCGAGCCGGTCGCCTCGTGGAAGCCGACCGGAATGCCGAGCGCTTCGAGCGCGCTCCACAGCGGCTCGTAATACGGATCGTGCCAATTTTTTCCGTTGACGATGTTGGAGCGCAGGAAAACCGCGCGGAAGCCCAATTCTTCGGCGCACCGGCGGCTCTCGTCGACGGCGTCTTTGATGTCGAAGGCCGAGAGCATCCCGGCGCCGATCAGCCGCGCCGGATCGCCCTTGCAGAAATCCGCCATCCAGTCGTTGTACGCGCGCGCGATCGCCGCGGCGAAGCGCGGCTCGCGGCCGGGATGCGTGAGCACGCTGAGACCGCGGCTGGGAAAAAGCACCGCGACGTCGATGCCTTCGCGATCCATCGCGTCGAGCTGCACGTCCGGCCCCCAGCCGCGCCGCGCGTCGTCGCGGTAGAGGATTTGATTCTTCTCGTAATTGCGGCCGCGGTGCGGCACGCCGCTGGTGCGCCGGCCGTTGGGCTCGCCGTCGGGAAAGATGACGCCCAAGTCGCGCACGTTGTCGGAGGTCCGGCCGCGCGGCGCGACCGCTTTGAACTCCGGCGCGATGTAGCGCTCCCAGAGATCGGGCGGCTCCATCACGTGGAGGTCGCTGTCGAAGACTTTGAATCCCTGCTTCATGGGCCCTCCTTATAACACGCTTTTCACTGCGTGTAGACCCTGTCGATGAAGCCGCTTTGATCCAGCTCGCGCACGATGCCGTCGTCCACCATGTCCTCGAAGCGCAGCCGCGCGCCGGGCTTGCGCGCGGCCGCTTCTTGGATCTGCGCCTCCATCCCCGGCCGCGTCACGAGCGGCACGCGATCGTAGAGTTTTGCGGCCGCGTTGTAGGAGTCCTCCAGATAGGCCGCATTGGTGAGGCGGCTGTATTTGGAGACGATTTTCTTCGCCTCGTCCTTCCGGCTCTTGAAAAAATGCATCGCCTCGATGTGGGCCATCACGACTTTCTTCACGGTCTCGCGCCGGCGCGCGAGAAACCCCTTCGTGGTTGTGGCGCATATATAAGGAAACTCGAAGCGCGTCTTGAAATCGGCGGTGCTGGCGAGAATCCTGAACGTCATGTTGGTGAGATGGACGACTCCCGGCGGCGACGGAAAGCCGGCGATCTTGCCCGTGCGAAACGCCGCCGCGCGCTCCGCCGGGCCGCCGACCTGTATGATCAGCACCTGTTTGTCCGGCTCAAGACCCAACCCCTTGAGCAGGACGCGCGCCGCCACGTCCGAGGCGCTGCCGATCCGGCTGATGCCGATGCTTTTGCCCTTGAGATCCTCCGACGATTTGATGGACTCGTTGACCACTAGTTCGTAGGGCAGTGAATTTTGATAGCACGCGACGAGCATCAGATCGGAGCCCGCGACGACTGCGCTCGCGACGCCGCCGCCGGACGCGTTGGCGATCTGTACATCGCCGGATACGAGGCTGACGACGCTGGTGGTGGTGCTGGGAATGAACAGCAGCTCCGCGGCCAACCCGTTCTTCTTATAAAATCCCAAGTCCTGCGCGATGTACCACACGGCGTTGTTGGCCTCGAGCGCGCTGTGGGAGAGGCGGATCTTTTCCTGGCTCAGCGCGGCCGGGGAAAACGCCGCGTGCAAAAGCACCAGCGCGCCGCCGAACAGCAAAAATCTCCACGGAAGCCCCATGATCTCTCCTGAAGAGCAGCCGGCGCGATTTCAAGCAAGCTCTAGCGCGATATCCGGAAGATGTCCAGGCGCTTTTAACGACTGCATGAGGTCGCTAGCTTATACGACCGTGCGCGTCTCCATGCCGGCGAAAATCCAATGGATAGGCCGCGAGCAGCGGCTTTAGGCGAACAGAAACGACAACACCGCGCCCGCGGCCAAGACGCCGGCGAACCATCCCCAGGGCAAAAACTTCGTATACGAGGAGACGAATACCACCGCCCAGGCGAGCAAGCTCGTCAAAAACATCCCGACGATGATGAAGTCGAAGGTCGCGCTGGCGATTCCCTTGGCGGAGAGCAGTATTCGCACCGTGAGCGTGATCGCAATCAACAGCTGCAGCATCAGGATCGTGAGAAGGCCGCGGCGCACCGGCTTCTCGCGCGCGTCGGCTTTTCCGTCGGCGACTCGGTCGAAAAGGCGGTTTGTCAATACGACGAGCGCGAGGCCGGTTGTGAGCACGCCCATGAGGAAGGTGAACTGAAGCGGTCCGTCGAGGATCAGGTTCGTCATAAAGCCTCCTTTCACGCAGGCGGTTTATAAATTAGCACGGGCATTTGTCATCGAATACCCTTCGGCGGCGGCGCTATTGCGCTCCGCGCATGGCTGTTATACTCCGTGGAGCCGCCATGCGACAGACGCTCGTCTTTCTTCTCTTCGCCGGCTTGGCCGCGTGCGCGCCGCTGCAGATTTATCCCGGGCCGCAGCTCCCGCGCGAGCAGATTGCGACAATCCATGGAGCGGTCAACTACTACGGCATCGGCTGGGTGATCGCCATCATCGACACGGTCGACGGAAAGAAAATCGTCAGGAGCTCCGACGAGATTTACTGGGGCCGGATCGAAATGCTTCCGGGGCAGCACGAGATAAGCGCGAGCCTGTGGGTTTCGGTGCTATCGCCGATGACGGTCATCAACCGCGGAACGACTCCAGAGTTTCGGCGCCTCACGTTCGTCGCCGAGGCCGGCGAGCGCTACATCGTCGACGCAAGCTGGGGCGGCGGCTCGGAGAAGAACGCGATCTGGATCGTGAACGAGCGCACGAAAGAAATCGTCGCCGGAAATAAACCGTAGCGCTCATCCGCCGGCGTAGAATCCGAGGTTGCGCGCGCCGCGCCAGGTATTAAAGTAAGCCGCACGGATCATGGAGGGAATCCATGCCTGACAAAATCGACTACGACCGCCGCCGCTTTTTGCGCAACGCCGTCGCAACCATTGCCGCGGCGCAGCTCGCCGCGATGGAAACCGCCGCTGCGCAGACGAGCAAGACCAAGGCGGCGGACGCGCCCGCCACGACGCGCGGCGCGCACACATCGCTCGGCGCGATCAAGCAGATCGACGCCGGGGTGCTGAACATCGGCTATGCCGAGCAGGGCCCGGCCGGCGGCCCGCCGGTGATTCTGCTCCACGGCTGGCCGTACGATATTCACAGTTTTGTCGATGTCGCGCCGCTGCTCGCCGCCGCGGGCTACCGGGTGCTCGTTCCTTATGTCCGCGGCTACGGCGCGACGCGCTTTCTTTCGAGCCAGACGTTCCGCAACGGCCAGCCGTCGGCACTCGCAATCGATACGACCGCGTTCATGGACGCGCTCAAAATCGATCGCGCGATCCTCGCGGGCTTCGATTGGGGCGCGCGGACGGGCGACATCATCTCAGTGCTCTGGCCGGAGCGGTGCAAGGCGCTCGTCTCCGTCAGCGGCTATCTGATCGGGAGCCAGGCATCCGGCAAGACGCCGCTGCCGCCGAAGGCCGAGCTCGAATGGTGGTATCAATACTATTTCGCCACCGAGCGCGGCCGGGAAGGATACGCGAAATACCGCCGCGATTTCGCAAAGCTCATTTGGCAGCTCGCCTCGCCGAAGTGGAATTTTGACGACGCCACGTTCGACCGCAGCGCGGCGGCGTTCAACAATCCGGATCACGTGAGCATCGTCGTCCACAACTACCGCTGGCGCCTCGCGGTCGCGCAGGGCGAGCCAAAATACGACGAGCTGGAAAAGCGGCTGGCGCAATTTCCCGCGATTGCCGTGCCGACGATCACGCTCGAGGGCGACGCCAACGGCGCGCCGCATGCGGACAGCAGCCTCTACGCGAAGAAATTCTCGGGGAAGTATGCGCACCGGGTGATTACCGGCGGCATCGGCCACAATCTGCCCCAGGAAGCGCCGGAAGCTTTCGCCAAAGCGGTGATCGACGCGGACCGTTTTTGATCGAAGGCCGGCGCCGAGCCTTATAGAAGCGAGCTAAAGCGGTATCTTTTCCATCGCCTCGGCGACGCCGCCGCGGAAAATTCGGAAGAGGTCGAGCGATTCGCGCACCGCCTGCTTCGCGGCCGTCTCGCGCTCGCCGGTCGCGAATCTTTCGAGGTCGGCGAGAAACATTTGCCCGTGGTCTTCGTCGGCCTGGCTGTGCACCTTGTAGTTCGGCATATGCTTCCAGTTAAGCCCCAGGTCCTCCATCCAGCGGCGCGCGCTGCGCGTCGCGTGGCCGCCGCCGAGATCGGCGAGAAGCCGGTCGTCGTTCGACCATTCGGTGACCGTGAGCGCCGCCATGCCCTCGACCCAGTTCTTCTCACGCGTTATCCACGCCCACGCGTAAAGGCACGCGCGCGTAACCGGCAGCGGCTCGACCGAGTTCACCTCCTCGGGCGTCATGCCGACGGCCTCCGCCTGCCGGATCACGAGCTCCAGGTGGCCGCGGTCGGTATAGTCGTCCTTGATCACCTCTTCGTATTCGTGGCGGAGGATCTTCTGCTTGATCGACAGCTCCGGACAGTTCGCCGACAGATAGGCCCAGCAGTCGCGCCGGTGGCGGCTGAAAAGGCCGTGCTGCGTGAGCATCATCGCGGCGCGCGGGCGGTTCAGCTTGACGGCGAAGTAGCGGTCGAAGTCCGGCGCCGCCATCACCTCGCGCACGGTTTTAGAAAGCCAAATTTTCCAGTCTTCGGCGTTCATGATCGTTCGATCATAGCCAAAGATGGGCGGGAAAATCCAATCGCGATGCATCGGCGGCGCATTGTTCTGGTATCTACAAAATAAAAAGGCCGGGAGAGAATTCCCGGCCTTTAGTCGCGACGCATTGGCGGATGCTTACGCATAGGTGTAGGCGACGAAAAGTAAAGTCGTGGCCACGCCCTTGGTCCAGCGGTCGCCCAGCTCGAGCACGTCCGTGAACAGCTGGCTGTAGTATCGATAGGTCATTTTAACGGCGTACACTATGCCGGTCATTTGATCGTGACCGTCCACGTACCACGCGACTGCCCGCGCCGCCGCCTGAACGTGCTCCACGTCCACGCTGCCGTGGACGCGTAAAAAATTCGTTGCCGCGCGCGGAATGCCATAGTCCGACACGAGCAGTTTTGCTACCTCCGTGCCGTTCGTGGCACCCAGATCCTCGGTCGCGAAGGCCTCTCCCAGCAGCGCGATCGGATCGCCTTGGCCGGCCCAGAAGTAGCACTGTGTCACCATCCCCCACGCGCCGGGATTCGGCCCGCCCGACAGGATACGCTCCGGGTCTTCCCCGAGCGCCTTGATATCGCGCACGCAAAGCATCTCGTGTCCCGTCTCTTCGAGAGCGAAGTTGCGAAAATAGGCGGATAGCCGCTCGTCTGTGTACGCCGCGCGCTCCACCGCCAGCGTCAAGTACCTCGGCGTATGCCTGACGAGATGATAGGTCTCCCTCAAGTAGGCGAGATAGTGAAATCGCGTAATCTCGCCGGCGGCGAGACGCGCAAACAGCGGATTCGCATCGACGGGCCGCCGATACGCTTTGAGATCTTCGATCACCCCCGAAACAACGCCGGCGGCGGGAACCCCGCCGGCTTCACCCCGCAGATCGTCATTGATAGCCATACGAAAATTTTGCCAACGGGTTTCGTACCCTTCAATACGGGTGTATACCGTATTTATGGGATGGTTTTCGCGGGATGAAAAAAACTTAGCAATGTCTGCTAGTTAGACCACCTCGTACAGCGTTACGCCGGCCGGGACATCGGCCACGGCACCGCCTCCGGACGAGAGCGCATTAAAGGTTTCGGTCCATGCGGCAGGTGTCCCCGACACCTCCGCCAGCTCTTCGATCCAGCGATCGACGCTATTCGCCCGGGACGGCTCCTTCACCCAAAAAGCCAGGAGAAGCTTGGCGATCTGCGGCGGCAGCTTCGCGCGCATTCTGTCCATATCGTCCTTCGCCGACCCGACCTTCGCGTTCGTCGCGAGCCATTTGGCGTGTAAGCAGCCGACCCAAACTTGGTTTTCCACTACGACGAGATCAGCGACGAATTGCGGATTGCCGGGGTATGGCTGCGCAAGCCGGGCGTCGTACATTCCGCGGGTGATGAGCGAGCGAAAAACCAGGTGCGTCAGAACCGGCTCGCTCACCAGGCCTATGCCGTGATAACCGTCCGCCTCGCAGTGGCCGCGGAGAAAGGTATTCTCCGCCTTGACGGCGTTGACGGCCGCTCGAAACACATTCTGCGCTAATTTTTTATTGTCGAGCATAACTAGCGCTTCCGAGCGTCCGCCGGACGAAGTCGCAGGATCCATTATGTTCTACGTCCGGGCATTGATTTCAGGACGCACCCCGAGGTACCGCGGCGGAGCGCATTCTTTCAAGCATTGGCGGGGTAACGAAATAAGTTCGAGCATGTGACCTGTAGGAAAATCCGCCGCCACAGACGCGGCGGCGTGACAAGAT
>Ga0075436_100002504_pt1 | contig 12631 bp, 12 predicted proteins | sample RhiMethybrSRZTD5_FD_75303 | JGI IMG/M metagenome (GOLD analysis project Ga0075436, IMG submission 75303) | Populus rhizosphere microbial communities from Tennessee, USA - Rhizosphere MetaG P. TD hybrid SRZTD5 | ecosystem: Host-associated > Plants > Roots > Rhizosphere > Soil | place: USA...
GTTCCGTGGCAGCGGGATCGGCACGCAGCTGGTCGAAGAGATACTCAGACGCGCTGAAGCAGATGGAATCGATGAGCTATACCTGCTGACGACCACCGCCGAGAAATACTTCCCGCGGTTTGGTTTCACTGTGACTGCACGGGCAGCAGTACCAGAAAGGTTGAAATCATCCGCGGAATTTCAGGGGGCGTGCCCCGACACCGCAGTCGTGATGAAACGTCGGCTCGCTAGAATTGGCCGCCCGGCCTGATGAAGTACGCTCTCATTTCTGACATTCACGCGAATCTGCCCGCGCTCGAAGCGGTGCTTCGCGATATCGATAGTCGGCGCGTCGACGCTATCTACCACCTCGGCGATCTAACGGGCTACGCACCGTGGCCGAACGAAACGATCGCATTGCTGCGCCAGCGGGGAATTCCAGGGATTGCGGGAAACTACGATTCAACCGTCGCCACGGATTACAAGCACTGTGGCTGTCGTGCTGACTCTCCACACGAGGAAGAGCTATCCCATATCTCGTATGAGTGGACACGACAGCGAGTCGACGAATCGAGCAAAGCTTATCTCGCGGCGTTGCCGTTTCGAATCGATATGCGCCCGTTGGGCGGCCACGTCACCGGCCCGACAATAACTTTGATACACGGCAATCAGACGCTGAACACGGTGTACGTGACCGAAGACAGACCCGATTCTTTTCTCGAGAAGATGGCAGCAAGCATTGGCGCGAAGGCCGGCGACATGATCTGCTTTGGCCACACCCACAAACCGTGGCAACGCGGCGTCGGTGGCGTCCAGTTTGTCAATGCGGGAAGCGTTGGTCGCGCGAAAGATGGCGATCCGCGCGCATGCTACGTCGTTGTCTCGGCGGAGGAGAATACGCTTCGCCCCGAGTTCATTCGCGTTGCCTACGACACTGAATTGGTCGCGCGAGAGATCGTGAAGAGCGGACTACCTGCGGAGTTCGCCGATGTCATTCGCACCGGCGGCAAGACCCTCCAACCGGCTCTTTAGCCTCCAGCGTCGCTTCGTTGCAGTCGACGTGAGACTGCCTCCGCTTGTGCGAAGACACGCAACAAATTCTCACCCGCAAGCTTCCTGAGATCCGCGTCCGACCATCCTCGTCGAAGGAGCTCGGCGAACAGATACGGATACTTCGAGACGTCTTCGAGGCCCTGCACGACTTCAGTGATTCCGTCGAAGTCGCCGCCGATGCCGACGTGATCCACCCCGGCGATTTTGCGCACGTAGTCAATCTGATCCGCAACCTGGGATAACGTCGCCCGCGGCTCAGGGTGCGTCGCTTTCCACTGATTGATCTCGCGGGTGATCGCCGCGGTATCCTTGCCGTACTTTTTCTGCAGGTCGGTGATTATCGGTCGCGTTGACTGATCGTAGAGATACACGGCAGGCGAAACGAACCCGGTCACGAACGGCACCATCACGATGCCGCCATTCACCGTCACTCTTCGCAGAATCGAATCGGGCACGTTGCGTGGCACATCCACAAGCGCTCTGGCACCAGAGTGCGAAAAGATCACCGGAGCCTGCGTGACATTGAGGGCGTCGCTCATCGTTCCCGGTGAGACGTGCGACAAATCGACGAGCATGCCAAGTCGATTCATCTCGCGCACCACACTGTCACCGAATGGAGTGAGACCGCCGTGCTTCGCTGAATCGAGCGCGGCGTCAGCCCAATCGAGCGTGACGTTGTGCGTGAGCGTCATGTAGCGGACGCCGAGGTCGTAGTACGCGCGCAGTGCGCCGAGTGAGTTCTCGATTGCGTGTCCGCCTTCGAGTCCGAGCAGCGATCCAATCTTTCCCTGTTTGAAATCGCGCTTGATGTCGTCGCTGGTTAGCGCGAGGGCAAGCTGGTCGGGATATCTGGCGATGACTCGGCGCGCGATGTCGATCTGTTCGAGCTGGACCCGCGCGTACCCAGAGTCGCGATACTCGCCCGGCGTGTAGACGGACCAGAACTGCGCTCCGATCATCCCCTGTCTCAGTCGCTGGAGATCAGTGTGTCCAGGAGTATGGTGTCGAATGTCGTACTTGCTAACGTCTCCGCGCGCGACGCTGTCCTCGCGAATCCGCCACGGCAGATCGTTGTGGCCGTCAATCAGCGGCGTTTGGCGAAGTATCCGTTTTGCGCGCTCGAGGTAGACGTCGCTCGACGCTGTCTGTGCGTGCGCTGCGATCGGAATGGCGCTTACGATCGCGCCTAGAAACAGAATCCTGAATTTCACTGGGCGGGTGGCTGGGGCGTCGGGGGCGGCGGTGAATCGAGAAGGTCAACGGCATCGGAGCTGTCTTCCTCGCGAACAACCAGTCGGATCGGATGCAGCTGCTGGAGCCAGGGCATCATGCCGCCGGCGTCGTCGCGAATTAGGCCCGAGTCGATCCCGTTGGCGTCCAGCACGGCCTGGGCGATCTGCGCCTGGATCTCGCTGGTAAACGTCCTGATAACCGTGTTGAGCTCCCCGGGTTCGCTTGCCATCTTCAATCTCGTAGATTGGAATGCGCCCGAAATCTGTGTCGGTGACGCGTCAATTGCATCCTATCAATGCATCTCAGCAGATGGCACGCCGTCTGCCCGCCAGAACGGTGATGATCAGACTGCAGGTTAATGCGATATGAGACCAGTTATCAGAGTGTCGGCCGTAGTTGCGATTGCGCTTGCCCTGGTTGTAGTGAGCTGTCGCAAGGAAGGCAACGCGAAAACTTCGGCGCAGGTAGTGAAAGTCGCACAGGATACGATGCTGTTGCACGACCTCGCCGAGGCCAATAAGAACACCGCGGCGGCAGCATCGCTCGACAACAGTCTGGGGACGGTGCGTACAAACCCTGACGGGTCGGCAGCGCTGGTGTCCAACTCGTCACAGAGCACGCCAACCAATCGGGTAGTTCCGCGCACGACGACTGAAACTCAGACAACTGCTCCGACGCCAGCGAACACTCCACGTATGACCGCGCCTACCCAGGCGAGCGACGCACATCCGACTAACGTTCCGCTAACTCGTTCGCCCGCGAACAGCGCAGCGACCCGGTCATCCGGCGATCCGTGCGATTCACCAGCAACGATCGATCAGCGCTACTGTCTCAATCGCTCGATCTCTACCAACGACGCCGATCTGAACAGCACCTATCAGGATCTGCTGGCCCAGGCGAGAAAGTCGGGCGGCTCGGACCTGGAGGACAGGTTCCGTCAGTCGCAGCGCGATTGGGTGAACAAGCGCGATAGCGACTGCACCGCCCAGACTCCGAGTCAGGGAAATCGGCTATGGGCCCGCGACCGCGCCCGTTGTTTCGCCGACTACTCGTCGCGCAGGACTGCGGAGCTGAGGCAGAACCTCAGTAACCTCAGGGGACAGTAGGACTACGAACTGAGGACTCGAACGGCGCACTGCACCGCTGGTAGCGGCCAGCAGCGGGCTGCCAGCTTCGCGCTGCAGGCGACAGGACAGATTCTGACAGAGTCATGGAACGGCGCCTTCAGTTCGCTTTTATGCGATGAGATCTGTCTCGTCGTAGGCAGCGGGTAGCTGGTAGCCAGCTGCTGGAAGCGGATAGCGGTGCAGTGCGCTGTTAAGGTCTGCGCTCCGCACTTATCGATCGGACGCGGTGACCCTCGTCCCTGCACTCGCCAGCGCCCTTCCCTGCAGCAGTCCGTCGATCTCCGCCGAGGCCACTGGGCGCGGGCCGATCCAGCCGCCGCCATAGGTGCGAGTTGGAACTGTGATGCCGGCGACGCCGCCGGTGGGGCTGATCTCTACGACCGCAGTCGCATCGACGACGCCCTGGTTGCCGCTGTTGATCACGAGAACCCAGCGACCGGTCGCGGGCTTCTGCCAGAACACGACGTACATGCCGGGGCGCGAAGCGGGACGGATATCGAGCTTCATGCTTTGACGCTTGCCATCGACGATCCCTTCAGCGGTGCCGGTCAACGTCTTCGACATGATCTCGCCATGATGGTAGGTACGGACCGTGAGATAGCCACCACGCGTTGCCTGGTCGAACGGATTGGCCGGATACTCGATCGCGATCCACGGTGGGCCGGCAAGCGCTGCACTGGAAACCGACAACGTCAGTGCGCTCACCAGGGCAAGGGAGCGGAGCAGTTTGGTTCTCATACAATCTCCTGAAGAAGTTTTTTCGAGCGCTGGTACGATGCCGCTCACTTGCTCAGGGTTTAACGCACTACGCCGAAGGCCTGCGCAGAGTCACTGGGCCTTTGAACGTCCGCACCGAGATCTTCGCACCGCCGCCGCCAGTCTCCACGTTGAGCTCGGTGCCACGACCGAATTGGCCGGACACGGGACGTGCCTTGGACAGGTTGTTGGTGATGTTTCCGGCGATCGTCACGACGGCGACATCTGCGTTCACCTTGTCAGGAATCGCAATGTCGATATTGCCGCTGTGTGTATCGAAGTCGAAAGTCCCGGAGCGATCGAGCATGCCGGTGAAGGTGATGTTGCCGGTCACTGTTTCGACCTTGGTGCGCTCGAAGTTCCCGCCGTCGATCCTGATCGCGCCGCTCACCGTCGAGAACGCAGCATCGGAGCTGCTGCCGCGCAACGTGATGGTGCCGCTCGCGCTTTTCGCGCGCAGCCATGACGGCGAGCCAATCACGTGTATGTCGCCATCGATGGCTTCAGCATTCAGCTCGCGCGGATTCGCGTTGACATCGATTGTGCCGCTGACGACGTACAGATCGAGCTGACCGTCGACGCCGGTGACGTCGATGTTCGCCGTCGCGGTCTTGATCCACAGTTTTGTTCGAGCCGGCACCCAGACGTCGAGATGCGTTGGCTTCGGATCACGGTCGTCCGCGTTCTCGATGAACATCTTCGCGCCGGTATAAGTGCCGCCCATCAGAAGCCTGTCCAACTGTGGCAATGACGCCCGCACCAGCACAGTGTCCTTGTTCCAGCCATGCACCGTGACGCTGCCGACCATGTTAACGATGCGGAAAGCGCCTTCCATGCCCAGCGGCAGCCGGCGCTCGACTTTCTTCTGGGCGAGCGCGGGCGTCGCAGCGACAGAGGCTGCCACCACCAGAGTCAGGAAACGACTAACTGCCACGTGTCATCTCGGTGGTGCGGCGCAGCAGATCCACTTTCTGCCTGTAGTTTGCCGAAAGCATCTCGATCAGAACCTTGTTCGCCGGATCGCGGGCGAGAGCATTTCTGGCCTCGAGGATAGCTTCGTCGATCGTGCGCAAGCTTGCCCTCAACTGGGCTACTGTCTCAGGTGCAAGCACCGACTCCTGTTGATCGAGAATGTCCTGGAGCGCGCCGACGGTACGCAGATAGTTATTCTCCTCGATCGTGAAGTCGGCAAAGTTGGCGGGCGTCGCCTGCTCTCGCACGTCGGCGGCAGACTGTCCGGCCGCACTTCTCGAGTGGAGATAAGCGACCGTTCCAGCCGAAGACAGTATCGCAACGACAATAGACGCCGCGAGCGCGATGAGCACTGGATGGCGCGAAGCAAATCGCTGGCGGGGCGGGGCCGCAACTGAAGCTTCGTCTCTTTGAATTGCCGCCTTGATGTTCTCCCACGCTTCGGCCGGAGGATCGATCGACCTCGGCAGGTCCGCAGCGCGCGCGAGCACTCGCTCGAGTCCACTCACTTCTTCAGCGCACATCACGCACGCTGCGATATGCTCGGCCACCGGACGACGCGCGTCCTCCGGCAGCTCACCAGTCACATAATCATCGAGCAAATGTCTGATCACTTCGTGTGTCATTGCTTCTTTACCTCCGATCTTCCATCCAGCTTGTCGCGAAGCAGTCTTCGGGCGCGGTGCAGCTGCGCCTTCACTGTACCAACCGAGACGCTCAATTGCTCCGCGATTTCCTGATGCTGATAGCCCTCGATATCGTGGAGCACGAACGCGGTGCGCGCGCCTTTCGGCAGCGACGCCACCGCTTCTTCCATTTCCATCCTCAGATCGATCCCACTCGATCGCGCCGCACCCGGCAGCGCGGAGGTGTCTTCCATCGACAGCACCCGCGCGGTACGCCGTTTCTCGCTTCGCGCGTTCTCGAGCATCGTGTTCACCGCCAGGCGATGGAGCCACGACGAGAATGCGGAATCGCCGCGAAACGTCGACAGCCGGCGCCAGGCCCGCACGAAGACGTCCTGCATCAACTCGGTAGCATCGGTGCGATCGCCTCCTTTCAGGCGAAGGCACAGCGCGAAGATCCGCGCCGAGTGCTCGCGATAAAGAGTCTCGAATGCAGCGACGTCGCCAGCCTGCGCGCGCCGAATGGATTCCAGCGTCGCAGCCTTTTCTTCACCGGTCGTGGACGGGTACTGCCCGATCGTGTCCGATACCACTGCGCTCATCTTCATCTCAGGCAGGGATAGGATGCCGGTGGGACGGCTGGGGTTGGAAGCGGGATGCGAGGCGGGATGCGGGATGGGGGGGATGCGCAGTTCGGGCCGGCCGTCTAGGAAGCAGTTCCGCATCCCGCATCCCGCATCCCGCATCCCGCATCCCCTTTCCCTACTCTATATCGCCGCCCAGATCAAACTCACCCCGCGTTTGCGCGACGATGCGATCGAGGCCGGCTTTTACTTCCGCGGGCAGATCTTTTCGCCTGAGCAGGCCCTCGGCTTCGCGACGAATCGTCTCCAGCGACTGGATGAAGTTGCCGCGCTTCAGTTTTCCGGAATCGTCGGGCATTGGCGTCGATGAAAGAGAGTCTATTACGCGGAAGCGAGCTGGGCAGGCCGCGGCGCCGCGGGGAGCTGCGGTCCGCTCCGCCGCTCGCCAACCTGCTGCCGCCACATTGCATAGTACAGACCGGTCCGCTCCAGCAAGTCGTCGTGCTGTCCGACTTCCACGATCTTACCCCGCTCCAGCACGTAGATGCGATCGGCGTGCATCACCGTCGACAGCCGGTGCGCAATCAAAATCGTTATCACCTCGCGCGAGCTCGCAACGTCGCGCATGGTGCGACTGATCTCTTCTTCGGTCAGAGAATCGAGAGACGACGTTGCCTCGTCGAACACCAGCAGGTGTGGATTGCGCAGCAGCGCTCTCGCAATCGATAGCCGCTGTTTTTCGCCACCGGAGACCTTGATGCCACCCTCACCAATTACAGTGTCGAGTCCTTTGTCGGCGCGAGCGAGTAGGGCGTGCGCGGCTGCCCTGCGCAGGACTTCCAGGCACTCGTCATCGGTCGCCCGCGGGTTGACGAACTTCAGATTCTCGCGAATGGTGCCCGAGAACAGCTGGGAATCCTGCGTGACGAGTCCAATCCGCTCACGCAGCCTGTCGAGGTCGACGTCGGTGCCGCGCACGTCGTTGTAGAGAATCTCGCCTTCACGCGGCAGATAGAGTCCAACCAACAGCTTCACCAGCGTCGTCTTGCCTGCACCCGATGGTCCGACGAAAGCGATCGTCTCGCCGCGTTTGACGTCGAAGGAGATATCGGTCAGCGCCGGGGTGCTGGCCGATTGATGCATGAAGCCGACGTTCACGAACTCCAGCGACTCGATGTCCGTCAACGGGACCGGCGCTGCCGGCTTGGGATCCTTCGGCGTCTCGAGAATTCTGCTGAAATTGCCGAGCGAGACTTCGGTCTCTCGATAGACGTTGATGATGTTCCCCAGCTCCTGCATCGGCCCGAAAATGAAGAAGGAGTAGAACAGCAATGAGAAGAATTGGCCGACGGTGATCTTCTGCGTGAAAATCAGGTAGAGCATCATGAACAGGATGCACGTGCGCAGGAAATTCACTGCCGTGCCCTGCAGAAAGCTGAGGCTTCTGATGTACTTCACCTTCTTCAGCTCGAGCCGAAGGATCTTCTCGGTGGTTGCGTTCAGCCGCACGACTTCCTGATCTGCGAGACCGAGACTCTTTACGAGCTCGATGTTGCGCAGCGATTCGGTCGTCGACCCGGCGAGCGCGGTCGTCTCGGCGACAATCACCTTCTGGATGTTCTTGATTCGCCCGCTCAGCGCCCAGCTTAGCGTGCCCAGCAAGGGAACCGTTGCCAGAAATGCCGGCACGATCACCCAGTGCACAGTCAGGGCATAGACCACCACGAATAAAACACCAACCAGCGTCGTGAAAATCAGGTTGATCGACAGCGAGATGAAGCGCTCGACGTCCTGCCTCACCTTCTGGAGCTTGCCCAGCGTCTCGCCGCTGCGCTGGTCCTCGAAAACAGAGTACGGCAGCTCCAGCGAGTGCCTGATTCCGTCGGAATACATCTCGGCGCCGACGCGCTGGACGATGACGTTGACGTAGTAGTCCTGGAAATTCTTGGCGACCCGCGAGACGAACGCGACGCCCATCGCCATCAGCAGCAGCGTACCAGCGCCCTTGATGAAGGTGCCGGTCTGATACTCGCGAAAACGTGTCGCGTAGTCATCGATCACGTGCCGGAAGATCAGCGGATCAAGCAGCGAAAAGACCTGATTGGTCGCCGCCAGCACCAGGGCGAGCAGAATCAGGTTGCGATACTTCTGGAGGTAGGAGTAGAGGAGGGCCACGCCGGATACTATCGGGCTGCGCCCGGCCCCGCAAACATCAGCGACCGATTCGCGGTTTCCGACGGCGATTGAAGGTCTGGACGAAGCGGTGGCGACGAGTGCGCAGCGCGTCGAGCGCCCTTTCCGCGTTCTTGCGCCATTGAGCGCCGGTAATCAGGCTGCAGAATCGCTCGTAATCGAGCTGCCCTTCATGGGGCGGACTCGTGAAGAGATAGCGCGGGGCGGGACGAAATTTCTCGACGTTGATTGGAAACTTCTCCAGCACGTTCTTCTGCGATACGAACTCATCGTACATCCGCTTCTTCAGCAATTTCTCGGCGGCAGTGAGACGGATCGTCTGATGGTACGTGCCGATGAACGGGAGAAAATGAAAGACTCTGCGGGTGCCACTGTAGTTGTGATACGACGTCAGCTCAAGCACCAGCGGCGCTGGAGCACGATCGCGTCGCAGAATTCCACACGCGAGCTGAACGGCGAACGCCGTCGCATCGTGATCGGAATGGCCGCCCTCATAGGGATGCGTCAGCACAATGTCCGGTCTCACTTCATCGATCAGATCTGCGACATCCAGCACCAGCTCCAGTAGATGATTGCTTGCTTCGCCATCGACGTAGCCGAGTCCGCGACAGCGATCGGGCGTGATCCCGACATGCGCCAGCGCATTGACGACTTCGCGTCGACGCGCCCGTGCATACTCTTCGCGAGTAAGAAATCCTTTGCTCTGCGCATAACGCTCGTCGCGTGGTGCGCCATCTGTCACGTGACCGACGACCGCGTCCGGAAGACCCGCCAGCAGTCCGCCGGCTCCGATTGCCTCGTCATCGGGGTGTGCGACGATAACGAGAGTTGTCGGCAGTGCCTTCGCCGTTGAGGCGCGTTGAGCAATCGTGTCGAGCAGCTCGCTCGTGACTTCAGCCGGCGGTCGGAATCGCGCATCCCGATCGGGGGTGATGATCAGTTCTGGTTGTTTGATGAGTGGCGCCGGCGCCTGGCGCTCGATCTCCACCGCGTTCGCGACTTCCGAGACCAGCGTCAGGTCGATGGCTGGTTGCTGGAAGTTTTCAACAAGACTGTCCGACAGCTCGAGGTTCTTTTGCAGCCCACTTTCGAGAGACAGTCCCTTCACCACCATACATTTGGATTGGGCAAGTCATGTGCCCCTTACGCGAAGCTAACTCGTTATTCGGCTAGCCCTTAAGTGCTCACCTCTGCCGGGTGGCAGCTGGCGCGCCCCTTATAAACGCTATGTAGTCCGTCGGATTGGGATTCCCGCCCGAGGCCCGCACCTGCGCTGTGATTTGCCCGCGATGATACGACCCGTGAGTAACGACCTGAGTCAGAATGTCCTCGATGGTCGACGTGAACTCATCACCAGCGCTGGTCCTGTAGGTGATTGGTTGCTGGAGTGTATCTGCCGAGAGCCGAGCCAGTACGCGCTTATACCCGTCGACATTTTCGGCCAAAACTCGATCGGCATCGTCGAGAGACAGTTTTGGCCACACCGCGATCGGAGAGCTCTCGCCGTGGATGCGAGATAGCCAGACCCGCTCAGCGCCGAGTACGTGAGCCATCAGTTCGACTGCCTGTGGCGGCGGGTCAGACATAGCGTGCAAACTGGCCAGCACTCGTTTATCCGCCCACTCCATGTGGGCGAGCAGTTTGGTGAAGTACTCGGCGCTCATTTCATGAATTCGACCGGCCTTCCGATGGTCCACGGAATCTTCGCCGCATCCATGCTCGCATTGAGCGCCGGCACCCGACGCTGCAACAGGTTGTTCAATCGGCCCACTTCGCGCTGAAGATCCTGGCTGGCCAGAGTGAGCGTCGCCCGCTGAAGCTCCGTCGGCGGCGAAGTGACATTCCCGATTTGCTCGGCGACTGAATTGACCCGCTCCTGAATCGAAGGGTCCTCAACGCGCTTATCGTCGCTGACGGGCGGCGCATCAGGATCGCCGCGCAATTTCGTGAGAATGTCCGACAGCTCCTTGTCCACAGCATCTGCCTGCTTCGAGAGGCTGTCCGGCCCCGAAGCATTTTTAATTGCGGCCTTGGCATCGGTGAGCTGTTCCTTCAACTGCTCCGCGGTGCGCACTGCTGCCTGAACCGTTGCCTGCAGTCGTCCGGTGCTGACGCGCATGTCGTACAACGCGCGATAATCAGCATCGGTCAGCTGGACGAGCGGATCCGATCTCACGTCGATTGGCACTTCGCGTGTGATTGCGCCGGGTCCTTTGACCGTAAGCCGCGCCGTATAACGACCTGGCAACACGAACGGCCCCTGCGGATCACGCTGTCTGAAGCTTGGCTCCCCAACCTGATTCGCGGGACGACGGACGGTGTACGGAGGTGTGCTACGCAAATCCCAGGTGATGCGATGCATACCCTGTTTTTTGTTGGCAGTGAGCTCTCGCACCCGGTTTCCACTCGCGTCGTAAATGCCGAGCGTCACATCGCCGCCGCGCGGCACGGAATCCCGCAGGTAGTAGGTAATGATTGCCCCGAACGCGGGGTTGGGAGCCGAGTACTCGCGATCGCCGAGTGCACCGGCACCTCGTACGCCGCCAGGAACAGAGCTGTTTGGGTTGTACTCCGTCGCAGCTCTGACCGGAAAGAGGGACGTGCCGGTGCGATTTGCTTCAGCCAGCTGCTCGAGCGGCGTGATGTCGTCGATGATGTAAATGCCACGCCCGTGCGTTCCGATTACGAGATCGTGTTCTCGCGGATGCACGAGGATGTCGTGAACGGCGACAGTCGGCAGGTTGTATTTGAGCTGTGTCCAGTTGTTGCCGCCCATCGCCGAGAAGAACGCGCCGAACTCGGTGCCGACGAAGAGCAGGTTCTGGTCGACGAGATCTTCGCGCACGACTTGAACCGATCCGTTCGCGGGAAGATTGCCGGTGATCGCCTTCCAGTGCGCGCCGTAATCATCGCTCTCAAGCACGTAGGGCTTGAAGTCGTTGTTCCGGTGATTGTCCATCGTTGCGTAGACAGTCCCTTCGTTGAATCGGGACGCAACGACGCGACTCACATAGGTCTGGTCGGGAACACCCGGGAATCGCGTGTACTTCGTCCACGTCGCGCCGCCGTCGCGTGAGACCGCGACCACACCATCGTCGGTGCCGAGGTAAAGAACTCCCTGGCGTTTTGGTGATTCGTCGATCGTGCTGATGTTGCCGTAGTCAGCGGTGCCGTTGTGGCGCGCGATCGCGTCGCGAGGCCACAGCTTACCCATTACCGGCAGACTGTCGCGATTCAGGTGGCGGGTGAGATCCGGACCGAGTCGCGTCCACGAGTCGCCGCGATTGTTGCTCTTGAAGAGATAGTTCGCGCCGAAGTAGAGCGTGTTGTGATCGTAAGGCGAGATGATCATCGGCGAGCTCCAGTTCCATCGATACGGACGCGCACCGAATTCCGGGAGTGGCTTGATGGTTTTCTGCTCGCCGGTGCGGACATCGTAGCGAACGATGTCACCTTCCTGCGATTCGCCGTACACGGTGTTCGGATCCTGCGGATCGATCTGCGCGTAGAATCCGTCACCGCCGGTTGTTCTCACCCAATCTGCGTTGGTGATTCCCTGGCGATTTCTCGTCTGGCTTGGGCCGCCCCAACTGCTGTTGTCCTGGAGTCCTCCGTAGACGTAGTAGTACGGCTGCCGCATGTCGGCGGCAATCGCGTAATACTGCGCGATCGGAAGATTGGGGACGAAGTCGACTGTGCGACCGCGATCGCGACTGATGTAGACACCTCCGTCGCAACCGATGATGAGATGATTCGGATCGAGCGGGTCGATCCACATCGCGTGGTGATCCGAGTGTGCACCGCCGGCCGTGGCGCGAAAAGTTCGACCGCCATCGGTCGATACCTGAAGTGGTACTCCCATGAAGTAGACGCGATCCGGGTCAGTCGGATCGACGCGGATCTGGCCCATGTACCATGGGTACGAGAAGCCGTTGCCCATTCTCTGCCAGCTGCCACCGTGATCGTCAGAGCGGTAGACACTTCCTTCAGTCGTACCGACGGCCGCGCCGTTACCGGTGACTTTGGTTTCGATCGTCGCGTAGACGATGTTCGGATTCGAGCGACTGACGTCGAGCCCGATGCGGCCGACGTCAGTCGTCGGAAGTCC
>Ga0075436_100002505_pt1 | contig 12629 bp, 6 predicted proteins | sample RhiMethybrSRZTD5_FD_75303 | JGI IMG/M metagenome (GOLD analysis project Ga0075436, IMG submission 75303) | Populus rhizosphere microbial communities from Tennessee, USA - Rhizosphere MetaG P. TD hybrid SRZTD5 | ecosystem: Host-associated > Plants > Roots > Rhizosphere > Soil | place: USA...
TGACGAACCAGTCCACGATCGTTCCCGGCAGCTCTTTGTGCTCTCCGAACATCACTGTTCCATGGCCGCCGGTCGCGTAGTGTGCGAACTGATTCCCAGGATTTGGCGCAACCGCGTACAGCCACTCCATCAAGTCCACCGCACCGTCGTCGTCGTCGGCCGCGGAGAAAAGAATCGGCAAGCCGCTCGACGCCTGCAGGAATTTTCTTCCGTTGCGGTCCGTATTGCCTGAAAGCAACGCTAGCGATTTCACCTCCGCATGCCGCCGCGCCAGTTGAATCGATTGATTCACGCCGCAACTCGCTCCGCCTGCTCCCATCAAGTCTTTGGTCACGTCCGGTTGCGATGACAAGTACTGAAATGCCGTGTCAATGTCCCCCGGCCATTGCTCCGTGATCATCCTGGTCCGGTCTTCGTTGGAAAGCTCTAACGCTCTTGGGCCTTCGCTGTCTCCGTATCCTCGGTAATCCAACGTAAGTACGTTGATCCCCGCTGACGCCAGGCGCCCTGCTAAATCATCCCAGTTCTTGCGCTGTTGGTTGCATTGATGTAGCAGGATCACTCCAGGCCCCGGCTTGTCCGCCGCAAAATACGTCGCCTTCAGGTGCACCCCATCCTTCGCGGTCAAATCCACCACTCGCGGCTCCGACGGCATCTTCGCCTCGGAAATCACGGCTGCAACCAACAGAACAAAAACGCTTAAGAGTATTCGCTGTCTCACCGCAGGACCTCCCGGAAGGAACAAACACTCCTTAACTATGCCCTTCCTTATAGACGCACGCAACCCATTTGCGTTTGGTTCAGAAAGGATAACGTCCGGGTTGCCGACGAGGACTAAGCCGCTGGTGCGGCGGACGCTACGCGTGGGGTGAACGGGAAGGGTGAGGTAGCTGACATAGTGTGGGTCACAGAGAAAGGAGACTCCTGTGACCCGTTTACGGAGGAGGATGCTGGAGGAACTCCAGCGGCGCAACTACTCTGCGATTACCACACGTAAGTATCTGCAGGTCGTAACTGATTTTGCCAAGCATTTTGGCAAGTCTCCCGACAAGCTCGGGCCCAACGAACTTCGAACCTACCAAGCCTATCTGCTGCGCGAGCGCAAGCTGACACCCGGTTCGGTCGTGAACTCGGTATCAGGCTTGCGGTTCTTCTTCGTCAAGACTCTCAAGCGTCATCAGTTCCGTGATTTCTTGCCTTATCCGCGGGACCGGCGTCGACTGCCGACGGTACTGAGCCGGGAGGAAGTCTCGCGCCTAATCAACGCAGCCGGAACACTGTTTCGACGGACGCTGCTGATGACGCTCTACGGCACCGGCATGCGACGCTCCGAGTTGGCTCGTCTCAAGGTCAGCGACATCGATAGCCAACGGATGATCATCCGCGTGGTGGCAGGCAAAGGTGGTAAAGATCGCGATTTGCCTCTGAGTCCAGCCTTGCTGGAGACGTTGCGTGAGTACTGGCGCTGGCGCAAGCCGAAACTATACATGTTCCCCACACGCACTCTTGACCGCAGGATCGATCAGCCGATTTCGGACAAGACCGTCTGGATCGCATGTAGCGAGGCGGCGCGTCGGGCTGGCATCAGCAAACGTGTCACCCCACACACACTGCGCCACAGTTGGGCGACCCACCTGTTGGAAGCGGGCACCGACCTGCGCACTATCCAGGTTCTGCTTGGTCACGGTGATTTGGAAACCACCGCTTAGTACCTGCACCTGTCACGGCGCCACTTGCAGACAGTGTCCAATCCGCTGGATAGTCTTGCTCTCTCCAACATCCAGAACGTCAGCCGCAGCTTTAAACGAAAAAACAACGAATGACTCGGCCCACCCTCAAGGTGGCCGACATTCTACGCGTGCAAGCTAATCGCTTTCTGGATCGGTACCGATTGATCTTTGGTTTTCAGCAGCTCAAAGCCTTTCGGGCCATTCCGCGCTGCCGCACCGCTGCCCTCGGCGGCCATCGCGATGCTTGCCTACGTTGCGGTTATCAGGCCATCTCCTACAACTCGTGTCGAAATCGGCACTGCCCCAAGTGCCAGGCGCAAGCACGCAAGCGCTGGCTGGAAGCACGGGAACGCGAACTCCTAGACACCAGCTACTTCCACGTGGTGTTCACCGTACCTCACGAGCTGAACGTCTTGGCGTTAGAGAATCCGCGTTTGTTCTACGAGCTGTTGTTCACTGCCAGCGCCGAGACCTTGCTGGAAATCGCGTCCGATCCCAAACACCTGGGAGCTGAGATCGCTGTCATCAATGCAACACCGCCTTGCGTGGCGATAGCGCTCTCTGGATCGGGAATTACCCCTGCATCGAGCAAACCGCCACGGGACAAAACCATTCTCTCCCGTTCCTTGCCACTCAGTATTGTTGGCAGCGGAGAGCAAAACCCAGTTTCCAGATTGCCGACCAACAACTGCCTGCGGTCACTAAGCTGTTTTCGAATCGTTTTTCGATTCGCAGCCTTACCATGTTTTTCCGTGATGTCGATGGCCGTGGCTCGCAGCTTATCGCGTCCACAGATGGCGTTCTAGCTGAAAAGCAGATTCCCAGCGCCGGTCACTGCCACCTGGAACCAATTGAGGGTACGGGTTTCGGCCTCTCTGCCCTTCAGAACTTTGTCGCTTGCAGGTTCGCGTTGCCGGTGATGTTATTCACCTCGAAAGCGCCGATAAACCCAGTGTTCGCGCCGGTATGGTCGTTGGCCAAGGTGTCATAGTCTCCCATGTAGAAGGCATTCAGCAAAACGTCGGTCGCGTGAATCGGCGGCGAACTGGTAGTCGTAACGCGGGTCGCCGTCCAACTGGCCCCGCCGTTGGTCGAAGTCGCACAGAACCGGTCGAACTTGTAGTTGGTAGTGTCGGTTTCCCGAGAATAGTAGCAAGCTGCCATTTTGCCCGTCTCATCGATTGCAACCGCGGGCTGGTACTGGTCAGTGCCTCGGCCGTTGGGCAACGGTTCGACATTGGTGTTGACGCGGACGGGTGATCCAAATGAAGTGCCCCCGTTGGTGAGGCCACAGTCAGAATGTCGGCGTAGCCGTACTTTCCCGTCAGGGATGACAAAGCGTCGGTGACTTGAAGCGCACCATCGTTCCAGAAAATATGGGGGTTGTTGCTGCCATCAAGGACCATGGCCGGGAATTGAAGGTCGCGGAAGTTGCCCTGGAGCTCGAAGCAGTCGCCGGTACAGTGCACGGTCGCAGCCTTCACCGGGGAACCGAAACTGCTGCCACCGTTTGTAGATTTCGCGAACCTGATCGCGGACGTAACGGGACTGGTCGTGCTAGCGAACAACTCCCAACTCACATTCACGTTGTGATTGGTGCCGACCGCGACCTGTGAGCCCTGCAAGAAGGGCAGCCCGGTAAGGGGCGAACCGCAGACGTGAGCAATTGTTACCGGCACTCCCCAGCTGCTACCAGCGTTCGTGGACTTCGAGATCTTGATTATGCTGTTAGGATTGGGCACACCGAGGGTGAAGCCGCACACCGACCCGGTGTTGTCGAAATCCGTAAAGGTGACGTACAGAGTAGTGGGGGTTACTGGGTCTGCCGCCATCCACTCTTTATCGAGGAAGTGGGTACTGCCGTTGGCAGATGCCGCCACGATCGGATTTCCAAAGCTCGAACCACCAGTGGTGGACTTGGAAACCGAGATTTGAGTCAGGGGATTGTTCAGAGCGTCGCGGCTTTCCAGCAGTGATGCCTGGTAAAAAGTTAGCGAATTGGTGCAGATGTTCACCGGATCGCCAGCAAGGAAGTTGGCCAGATTTGTTCCCGGGGGCATGAAACCCTTGTCACTAAAGCTGGTGCCGGTATTGGTGGAGCGCCAGAATCCATTGAAGCTCAAGCCGATGCCGCTGACGGGAAGCGTTTCGACAAACGAGCCGGAATCATTCGCGCCAACGACAACATTGGACCCACACCATGCCGTACTGCTCTCGCTATGTACCCTTCCGCCCAGGACGGAGCCGCTGTCCGTGTCAGGCAAGGCAGGATCGGAAAAGGCATTTGTCGTGCTCGCTGGCCGTCCCAGCAGCATACCTACTTCCGCCCAGTTTTCAGCCAAATATCTAAAGTTCTGAGCGCCCCCCGACAGGGCTTTGCGTTGCAGAGGCGGCATCCGGTCGAAAAAGGTCTTTGCCAGTGCCAACCGCGTTGTGATTGCCTGCTGCTTTTGCTGCGCGTCCTGGCCGAGTGCCAGGTGTCCCGCAACAACGAACAAAACAAACCCAGCGATAATGCAGGCCAGTGCGTTTCGCATATTACCCTCCTGAAAAGTAGTTTGAGGTCAAGGGTTGAGGGACTTATTTGGGGGTCGAAATCGCTGCGCCTTACACAGGCCACAACGACTTAATTTCGGCTCAGTATCGTCCAGAGTTCCTGGCCTGTCAAGAAGAAAGGGCGCTAATTGTCAAGACTCGATAAAAATGTCCCCATCGTTAACTCGTTTAAAATGTCCCCTTTTTGTTGTTGATGATTTCGTTGGAATGCGCACTGAAGCGAGGCCCTGTTTTTTAGAGCGAAGCGCAAGTGCGTATTCCAACGAGTGGGGCTGCAATCCCTCGGTTTGGAACCCAAGTCGTCATGTTCTTGTAGCCACACCGCCAGGGGTGGTCTTTCTTGGCTTTTCTCACCACAACCGCCCTTGCGACTGGCGCCGGGGCTGAAGATGCGCCTCGAACCGGTTCCGGTATTTCCGTAAACGCCATGCCCTCTCCACGGTAATAAACCTTTCTGGTTCCGTCCTCCCATTCACACACCAGCGCTTTGCTCTTCGTGGGACCATAGCGGCGGCTCCTCGGCTGCAGTTGCAGGGAACGGCCTTCATGGCGGATCACCCAGTCATTGCTAATCGTACGTTCATAGCGTGTTCTCGGAGTGAACATATTCTTCGATAGAGTCTTATTGCTATTGTGGCCGGACCTCCAGAAGCAGGTAGTCCTCAAAATCAGCGGTGATTCTAGCTTTTGGGCCGGAGACAGTTCCAAAACTCTTGCCGTTCACGTAATCGTAAACGGAGTACTGGTGGTCTTCCAGGCCACGCAATTCCACCGGCCCTTTCCAGTGCTTGGCGAAGAAACCGAAATACACTTTTTGATCTCGAAGGATTACGTGCGTCTCGGGAACATCAAATCCGATGTCGTACAACTGGCCGAGATACTGTCCACGAGAAAGCATTTTGTCACGGTAGATGCCAAGCCACTTTTCGAAGTGGGCTTCTCGCACAGCGGTAAGATCCGATCTACTTCTCTTTTGAACCAATGACGGGAGAACGAACTGTGTTCCCACCACGCCTCCAACGCCTAGAGTGGAGGCGAAATCGTTCCCACCATCACTCAGTTCCACGTGATCGCCGAAGAAAGGCAGATCGTCTCCCATGAGCGCTTTCAATGTTTTCGCCTTGGAGCGGACCTGGAAGGAGCCCTTGGGATCTGAAGCCACCGACATATTGAAGTAGGGCATCGTGAAAAAGGAGAAGCTGGTGCCGCACGGGCACAACTCTACCAGGGCTCCAGGCTTGACGGATTGTGCGGTCTCGTAGATCTCACGAAAAAAGTCCGGCATGCCTTCGACGGAATCTTCTGGCTTGTCATGATGGTGGGCAGGATTGAAGCAGGCAGGCGCTCCATTCATATGTTGGCCATCCAGTTTGAGACCGTCGAATCCCCAGTCCACCAAGATTTTTCGCACGAGCGCTTTGTGATACTCCACAACTCTCTTATCAGCAGGACACAAGTAATACGAGTTCCACCACGAAATCTTTTGTCGCGAACCATTCTGATTGAGCAGCGCGTAATCGGGATGATCCTTCAGCAGCTCGGAGTCGGGCACTGCGCTCAGTGGCGACCACCATAGTTGCGCTCGAAATCCCTCCTGATGGATGCGGTCCACGAGCGCCCTCATATCGGCATCGCCGTTCGGAAACTTCTTCGGATCTAGCGCCCAATCCCCGACATTGTTCTGCCATCCATCATCGAGAGTGACCCATTTGAAAGCTAACTTCTTTGCGGTGGGCAGCGTGTCATAAACCTGCTGCGGGCGAATAGTCCGCCCGTATCCCCAGGCACACCAGATCGCTCCTTTACCATCGGTCGGCGGGGTCGCTGGACGAAGGCCCTGAGCCATCATGAAACTTCGATACTCAACCAGGGTTTGGAAATAATCTCCCTGGTGCACCGCAACGAATGTTCTTAACGTATGAAAGCTCTCGCCAGGTTGCAGCACCAATGCGTGCTTTGACTCCACGGCGACCGTGGCATGACTGGAATCAGGCATCACTACCGGCAGGGAGACTAACTTCGGGCGCAGCTCCACGTGCCCCACTGCAATACCTATGTCTCGCCGCCAAACGTCAATCACCGGAGTGCCGCCACCGTAATCGCTCGCGTTCATCCCCAGATAGTTCTCCTGGGAGAAACTTGCTTTCAGAGGCACGACCCAATTTGGTCGTTTCTCATAGGAACCGCTTTGGTATGACCAGAAGGGTGGCACGGACGTTTTGCTTTGAGCGCTAATCGAATAAGTGTTATTGCTCCATTTCGTGATTGCGATGCGTGCCTTTCCTGTGTTCGCGTATTGAACATCGAATACTGCCATCGTGGGAAAGTCGTCATAGATGGTGACCGAAACTGTTTTGGTTAGATTTCTCGCCTTTCCAACTATGGTCAGCCTCTGGCCCGCACCGATCCCCTCCCTTACGCGATCACTATGTTGCGAGATCAAAGTAAACAGCGTCCAGGTCTTTTCCGCTTTTGCTACGGTTTCTGAGGCGACAAAGGGTCCGATCGGAGTCTCCTTATTACCAAATCGTACGATGACACGACTGCGGAGATCGTGATCGAATTCAATTCTTAGATTTGTTCCTTCAATCTGGGCTTTGGCTCTGGAGATTACCGCTGTCTGAGCACCTGATGAACATGTGAGCACTGCTACGACTGCGGATACATAAACCCAAACGTGCGCTGAAGAAATCCCCTCGCTACGTCGCGAATACACTCCTCACACTCCTTTTGCCCAGTTCGTGTCGCTGCCCTTTTTCAGACGAATGGTTAAAGAGCCATCTGGATTGGTTTTGTCGTGGCAGGCCCAGCGCACGGGCCGACGCACACCTTTGACTTCCAGTTCGGCACGCAGAGTGATCTGCTGGCCGTCCATTCCCTTCGGCAGAATGAGGGAGGCCTGACGCAGCTTGCCAGCATATGGCTGCCCTGCATCAAGATTCCCGCCGACTTTGACCTTGCCATCAGCAGTCTCCGCGTACAGGCCGAGCACTCCCGGCACTCCGGCAACCCCATCGTTCACAATACCCACGATCAATTCCATCGTGTCATAGCGTTTCCTTTGCCAGACTAATGAGGGACGCACACGGTATCCAAGTCTTTGTTCCATTGCTCGCAGCGAATCGGGATACTTCTCGTAGTAGCGCCGTACATTCTCGGCTTCTGTCCACAGACCGAAGTAGTTCGTGCCGATATCCAGCGCATGGTAGCCCGCGCTCTCGCGGTAAGGACGATCTATAGCGCCACCAGGTCGATTCGGGTAATCGTCGCCGGATTGAGTTTCGTTGTCGTGTCCCACGAATGTCAGCATGCTGGGCGACAACTTGCTCAAGCAAGCCTTCTCCTCCGCCACAAATTCGGGAAGCACATAGTGGCGGTTTGCGCCATCTTCGAGAATGGTGGCGATCCACGGAGGCCGATGTCCAAGTTCCTCGATCTGGATGGGCTCATCCATGATCAGACTATCCGAGCGCAACCAGCATCCCGAGCGTATCGCTAGGTCCTGCACCTGGCGATTCCCCACGTTGCTGATGTCCGGCTGCGTGTTCACGGCGAGAGGTGTCTTCTTCCACGTCTCGATCTGCAGGTCCGTCATACGAACGAAGGTCCGCTCGGCCGTGAGGTAATCAGGAAACGGATTGGGTATGTCGTTCGTGTGACCTTCACCCCAGAATCCGTACATCATCAGGTCCATGAACTCGAGATGAGGGTCACCCTCAAAACGAGCTGCTAGCAACTCGTTCAGCTCGATGAAAGCTTTCTGAAACTCCGGCGAGTCATAGCGCGGCTCATAGAAATCGAAGTCGACTCGGTGGGCTTTCGATTTGTGTCCAATATTGACCACCGGAACTTTTTCGCGCAGAAAGTCGGGTAACGACAGTTTCTGAGGCTGGATATTTGGACTCGAAAGTTGGATTCGGAATCCAACGCCGAGATTGTGACGCTTGGCTGCGTCAAACGTCGCCTCCCAAACCGGCGACAGTTGCAGCTTTCCAGGACTCGTCTGCACATCGCGCCAGTCGCAGCGAATGTACAAGACGTCGAGGAAGGGCAGAGATGCCATTTTCTCGACACCCTGTTCCAGACTTTCCTGGCCGCACTGCACCGGCAACGCTGGCCCGTTCTCTTCCCAGGTGTAGCCGACGAAACCAGTGCCAAAACTTCGAATGTGTTCGCGCGAGGGTTGCGTGGCAAAAATCGTGAACCAGCCTTGATCTTGCGTGATCCCGAACGGTCCTTGATCAAGACGATTCGTCACTTGGAGACAACCGAAGTTGTAACCCTCCCACATGTGGTCCTGTACGTCTGCCCACATCGGTTTGGTCGCAACCAGAGTGCTTGTGCCTGCGAGAACTGCGCCCGCCTTCAGAAAGTCTCGTCTGCGCATTGCTTACCTCTCCTCGGGCACCACCGTGAGTGGAGTTAAAGTCGAAGAAACGGATCCACCGCGTTATTAGCGCGTCAGACCTCTTGCCGTAGATTCGGACGCAAGGTAAGAGAGCCATCGTCGTTCAGGTTTTGGTGACAAGCCCAGCGCACCGGGTAGCGCATCCCCTTCACTTGGATTTCCGCCCGAAGTTTCAATCCTTTCCACTTAGTACCTTTCGGCAACACGAACTGTGCCTGCCGAATCTTGCCCGGCAGAGGGCACCCAGCGTCGAGGCAACCGCTGGCGAGTGCTTTTCCGTCCTCGCTTTCTACGGTTACTCGCAACACTCCGGGAACGCCGGCGACTCCGTCATTAGCAAAACCAATAATCAGTCCTAGGTACCCCGAATCCTCGTAGCTCCAGATCATCGTCGGTCGTACACGATAGCCAATACGGCGATTGATGCGGTCAAACCAGGTTACTGAAGCCTGATAGTAAGCCATTAGAGTCTTGGGATTGATCTGGTGGAAGTTCCAAAGGGACCAGTAGTTTGCGCCTACATCCATGACATGCGAGATCATGTTCTCGGCCGGCGATATGCCTTCGTGCCCGGCCTGCGGATCAGGAGGCTTTCCAGGAAGCGGTTGTTCGAGGACAGCACCGAGCCACGGGGGGCGGTTGCTCAACGCTTCGATTTGTTCGTTCTCGATGAAGATTGTGTCGCTTCGGATCCAGTTGTTACTACGGATCGTGCGATCCACAAGCTCCGAGTTCCCGACCCGGCTGTAGTCGGGTTGCGTGTTGGTCAGCAACGGCGTCTTCGTAAATTGCTCGAATTGCACTTCGAGCATATCGACCCAGGTCCGCTCGGCGGTCTGGTAATCGGGAAAGGGATTGTTGCCAAATGGCCAAGTATGTCCTTCGCCCCAGAAACCATACATGAAGGTGTCGACGAATTCGATGAGTGGATTGCCATTGAATTCCGCCGCTAAAAGGCTGACCAATTCCTTGAATGACTGCTGAAAGAATGGATCGTCGAACCGAGGCTGATAACGCGCATGTGGATTTTTTAGATATCGTTGCGCCGCGGCACTGTTTTCGTTGGGGCTGAGGAGCAAATCAACCTTTGGCACTTTGTCGAGAACGAAATCCGGTAGTGCTGCCGAGTGCGTGTAGTCCGGCGCGCTCATTTGGATTCGCAATCCGATACGCTTGTCGTTTTTCTTGGCCAGGTCGAAAACGAGTTTCAAGTAATCGGGAAATTCGAGCCGCCCAGGTCGTGGCTGCACTTCGCGCCACGTCGGACGGACGTAGAGCTGCTGTCCTAGTGGAAACCGCACCAGGTCCTCAATGGCCTGGGGAATATTGTCCGACTTGATTTCATCCGTACCCATATCGGCGGTGATGTAAGTGATCAAGCCCTTCCCATAGTTGGGTACGACATTGTCCGAAGGAGTCGTGGTCATCACTACTTCGTCGGTGGGAATCACTGCGTCGGGCGGGTACTGTGGAAATGGTCCTTGGTTCAGACGGTCCCTCACGGGAGGCCCAGAGCCGAAGTCATAATTGCTCCAGTTATGAGCGGGCACGAATCCGTGAGCTTGACTCGTTCCTAGCTCGGCAGCTACTGCCAAAGCAACGCTACGTTTCAGAAAGTCTCTGCGCTGTATCGACAATCTGTCCTCCTTTCGGTGCGATTCTCGTTGCGAAGTATTACCTGCGATTCGGCCGCAGGGCTCTCGAGACGAGATGTGTTGGGACACGCCGAGGATTTTGCACGCATCAGAATCTTCATTGGCGGATGGGAAAAACGATTCGTCTTCGTTGGCCGACATGGTTACCAGGGACTCTTCTCGCAAAGAATCCCTGGGGAGACGCCGATCAGAAGTTCAACTTAAGCGCGAACTGAATCTGACGCTGCGGTATTACGGTGTCTGTAATAACGCCGGCAGCGCCCGGACCATCGTCGATAAAGTTGTCTGGCTGAGTGAAGACAGCATGGTTGAAGGCGTTAAAGAATTCTGCGCGAAACTCGAGACGGACCTGCTCGGTAAGAGCAAAGAATTTCCGGGCCGATAGGTCCGCCCCTTTTTCCCCGGGGCCTTCCAGAATGTTCTTACGCGCATTGCCGAAACATCCTGAAGGGCAGGTGGGAACGGGAAAGTCATTTATGTTAAACCACAGGTTGGGCGTAGGATTCGCGAGGTGCCCACTCCCAATCTGGTTACTCCGCATCAGCCCTTGAGAACCTGTGTTACTTGGGTCGAATCCTATTGCTGGCGAGAACGCGAAGCCGGAACGGAATGTGACAATTCCCCCAAGGTGCCATCCCCCAAGAATCTGGTCCACCACCCCGCCTTGGTTGAGAAAACTCTTTCCTTTCCCAATCGGCAGTTCGTAATCAAAACTCGTCACCCAACGGTGACGGTTATCGAAATCTGAAAGGCCCTTTTCCGCGGCGAGGTTGTAGCTGTCTTGTGGCCAGGGCGAATTGCAGCAGATTTCCGGCTGGTCGTTGATGGATTTGCTGAAAGTGTAGGCACTTAAGAAGTAGAGCCCATGGCTGGTGCGCTTCTCAGCCTTGAGTTGAAACGCATGATAAGTCGAGTTGCCCCGATTTGTAATTGAAGTGAACGGTCCGAATTGCGGGTAAGGCCGCGCATTCTGATCGAAGGTGGCGCTTGGTGTAGGGATCTGGTTGCGGTCCGTGAGCACCTGGAGATGAGTTCCCTTTGTACCAACGTAAGCCGGTGATATGACAATCTGGCCCGGCAGTTGGTATTCGATGTTCAGGTTCCACATGTCGTAAACAGCCGTATGCGGGTTCCAATCCTGACTGGTAACGCCGGCGAATGGCGTGTCACTTGGATTAAGCGGAGGGAATCCCGTCGCTAGTGTCACCTGAGACGGGGTCAGACCATCGCTTTGGAAAGTGGGCTCAAAGAAGAACGGCAGGTTGTAAGCCAGTTGCAGTGGGTCACCGGTGCGGATCTCCTGGAACGTAAAGAAACGGCCATACCCGGCGCGAACCACCATTGGACGCGACTGGAATGGACTGTAAGAGAGTCCAATTCGTGGCGCAAAGTCACCTTTGTCCGTGGTGGCGAGGTTCTTGGGATAGCCCGCGGTACCAGCGGGAACAATGACTCCTTTCGTGTAGTCGAAGTTGCTTTGCCGATGGTTGGCGTCATAGACCGGCGTGGCATAGTCATAACGCAACCCCAGATCGAGAGTGAGGTTCGACCGCACCTTGTAACTGTCCTGCACGAATGCACCGTACGTGTGCTGGCGATTGTGAAGGAAGGTGACGGTCGAAATAACCGCCCTCACCGGGTCACCAATGAGCATGTCGGCCAGACCATTCCCGCTGTCCATTTGATTGCCAGGATCTACGGCGGTGAACTGACCGCTGAAGGACAAATTCCCGCGCGGCTGGGCGATCTGCTCCAGGTTGAACTGGTCCCAGCGAATCTGGGGTCCCACCTTAATCACGTGTTTCCCATGGATAAGGCTTACCGTATCGTTTAGCTGGAAGCTCTGACTGATCACGGTGGTCGGTGTGAACAGGGGTTCACCCAAGCGGCGGTAGCCATGCGGCGCGAACAACGTCAGTCCATTGATGGATGGATTGTTGGGAACGCCCGGCACTTGGAACCCTGTGGGCGGATAGTTCTGGCCATAACTAGGCGTGTTGGAGATGTAATAGATCCGGTTGAAACCATAGCGGAGATCGTTGATCAGCTTCGGGCTAAACGTGTGCGTCTCGCCGAGTGCCAGTCCACGGTCATGCAAAGGACGATTGCCAGTGTTGTAACTTCCTCCGTCCGCAAGCCCGGGAAATGGCGGAGCTTGAAAGCGATGATCCTGGACAAGCGTGAAGCGCTGGAACAACTGGTCCTTAGATGAGAGGTTCTCATCCACGCGGGCATCCATTTGATCTACGCGGTGCGTGCCTGGCGCGTTCACTCGGTAAT
>Ga0075436_100002506_pt1 | contig 12629 bp, 12 predicted proteins | sample RhiMethybrSRZTD5_FD_75303 | JGI IMG/M metagenome (GOLD analysis project Ga0075436, IMG submission 75303) | Populus rhizosphere microbial communities from Tennessee, USA - Rhizosphere MetaG P. TD hybrid SRZTD5 | ecosystem: Host-associated > Plants > Roots > Rhizosphere > Soil | place: USA...
CCGAGCGGCGCTCGTTGCGCGAGCTGGTCGAGCGCCTGCTCTCGTAAGCCGCGGCGTAGAATCCCGACAAACGCAATCGAAAGGGCATCACGATGGACATGCAGGTTCGCCTCACCCAGTTCAGCCACGGCGGCGGATGCGGCTGCAAGATCGCCCCCGGCGTTCTCGAGCAGATCCTCGCCAAGGGCGCGCCTGCGATCGTGCCGAAGGATCTGCTCGTCGGTATCGAGACGAGCGACGACGCGGCGGTCTATCGCCTGAACGACACCCAGGCGATCGTCGCCACGACCGACTTCTTCATGCCGATCGTGGACGATCCGTTCGACTTCGGCGCGATTGCCGCGACCAACGCGATCTCCGACGTGTACGCCATGGGCGGGCAGCCGCTCTTCGCGCTGGCCCTCGTCGGCATGCCCGTGAACCAGCTGCCGCTCGAGGTCATCCGCAAGATCCTCGAGGGCGGCGAGTCGGTGTGCAAGCGCGCCGGCATTCCGATCGCCGGTGGCCATACCATCGATTCCGTCGAGCCGATCTACGGCCTGGTCGCCATCGGCCTCGTCGATCCGAGAAACCTGAAGCGCAACGCCGGCGCGCGCGTGGGCGACAAGCTCGTCCTCGGGAAGCCCATCGGTGTGGGCATCCTCAGCGCCGCCCTCAAGAAGGGAAAGCTCGACGCATCCGGCTACAAGGCGATGATCGAGGCGACGACGAAGCTCAACACGCCCGGCACGAAGCTCGGGACGCTGGACGCGGTCCACGCGCTCACCGATGTCACCGGCTTCGGCCTGCTCGGCCATCTCCTCGAAATCGCGAAGGGTTCGCACGTGGCGGCGAAGCTCGACTGGAAATCGATTCCGCTGCTGCCGCAGGCGCTCGACTTCGCGCGTGAGGGCGTGGCGACCGGCGCCTCGGGCCGCAACTGGACCGGCTATGGCGAGCGCGTGACGTTCGGCGCTTCCATCGCCGAGGCGGAGAAGGCGCTCCTCACGGATCCGCAGACGAGCGGCGGCCTGCTGGTGGCGTGCGCGCCGTCGGCGTGCGACGAGGTCATGCGCGTCTTCGAGACCGAAGGATTCGCGCAAGCGGCCGTCGTCGGCGAGATCATCGCCGGCGAAGGCACCGTTCAGGTGGCGTAGAAGACGAAGTAGCGAGCGTCCTCGGCATCCCAGCGCCGCACGGTCGTGAATCCCGCCGCGCGGAGCAGGCGCTCGAATCCGGGCGCGTCGTACTTGTAGGAATTCTCGGTGTGGATGCGTTCGCCGCGGCGGAAGGTGCGCACGCGGCCATCGATGCGCACGCGCTGCTCGCTCATCGCTTCCAGGTGCATCTCGATCCGGCCCTCGGCCTCGTTGTAGAAGGCCCGGTGCACGTAGCCGTCGAGCGCGAAATCGAATCCGAAGCGGCGGTTGAGGTGCAGCAACGCGTTGCGATTGAACGCCGCGGTGACCCCGAGCGCATCGTCGTAGGCCGGGTCCAGGATCGCCTTCGATTTTTTCGCATCGACGCCGATGAGCAGTCCGCTCGCCTCGCGCGGCGCCGTGAGCGCCTGGATGCGCCGCAGGAACGCGACCGATTCGTCGGGCGTGAAGTTGCCGATGCTCGAGCCCGGGTAGAAGAACGTCGCGCGGCGCGCGTCCAGCAGGTCGCCGATCGGCAGGTCGTGCGTGAAGTCCGCGACGACGCCGAGCATCTCGACCTCAGGATAATCCGGCGCCATGCGCGCGAGGGAACGTTCGATCTCGGCCGCGGCGATGTCGACCGCGATGTAGCGCGCGGGATTCAGGAACGGGAGCCACGACTGCGCCTTGCAGCAATCGCCGGCGCCGAGGTCCACGAGCTGCCCTCCCTGCCCCACGGCCGCGGCGATCTCGACGCGATGGTCGCGGAAGAGCTCGATCTCCGTGCGCGTCGGGTAATACTCGGGAAGGCGGCAGATGGCGCCATAGAGCGCGCAGCCGAGCTCGTCGTAGAAATACTTCGGGGCGATGCGCGCGGGCGTCGCGAGAAGCCCCGTGACGACCTCGGCGCGCTCGGCGCCGTCGGCGTGCGGCGAGCGATCCACGATGTGGTACTGCACGGTCTTGGAGTCAGGCATGCGGGCCCTCGGCCATCAGGCGCTCGACGAGGCCGCGCACGCCCGCGTCGCTCCAGTCGCGCCCGCCGAAGACCGAATAGCGCACGCGGCCCCTGGCGTCGACCACGAACGTCATCGGCAGGCCGCCGACGTCCCAGTCGCGCGCGACCTCCTTCTGCGTGTCGAGCACGACAGGCAGCGACACCATCTCGTGCTCGAGAAATTTCGCCACCTTTTCGCGCGATTCGCCGTAGTTCACCGCGAGCACCGCGAAAGGCCTGCCGGCGAGCTTGTCGCGCAGGCGCTCGAGCGACGGCATCTCCTCGCGGCACGGCTCGCACCACGTGGCCCAGAAATTGACGATGACGACGCGCCCGCGGTAGTCGCGCAGGTCCACTTTCGCGCCCTCGAGCGAAGAGGCGGCGAGCTCGAGCGTGGACTTGCCGCGCCATGGCTTGAGCTGCGCCTCGCCTGCGTGGGCGAGGGAGGCCGCGGCGAGGAGCGCCGCGGCTGCGAGCCGCACCATCATCCCGCGCCTCGGCGCCGAAGCCTCAGGCGACGATTTCCTTCGACGTGATCGTGTACTTGAAGTTGTCGGCGTCGAGGGAATCGAGGCGGCCCTCCGCGGTCTCGCTTTGCGGGTACATCAGGAACGCGAGCGGGCCGCGGCTGGAATTGGGAAGCGTGATGTCGTGGGAGAAGTTGTACGCGAGCCAGTTCATCTCCCACGAGCCGAAGAGGCGCTTGCGCGCGGCGAGCACCATCGGATCGTCGGGCGACTTGCCGCCGTCCTCCTCGAGGATCACCTTGCGCACGTCGGCCGGGTCCACCGGGATCCAGCCCAGGCCGTCGATGTAGAACTCGGCGCGGCAGTGCTGCGCCTTGGAGATGTTGCCGCTCTTGCCGAGGCTCTTGTAGCCGAGCGCGGAGTCGGCGACGCGGATGCCGTAGACGTCGCGCGCCGGGATGCCTTGCGCGCGCGCGAGCGCGACGAAAAGCGCGTTCAGGTCGGCGCACTTGCCGCCCCATGCCTTGTTCTCGACCATGAAGCGGATGTTGCCCACGCCGCAGCCGCGGGTTTCCGGATCGCGGTACGTGTTGTCCACGATCCACTCGTAGATCGCGCGCGCTTTGTTGAGGTTGGTGCGCTGGCCATCGACGATGTCGTCGGAAAGCTCCTTCACGGCGCCGTCGGTGGGCATGTATTCGGTCGCGCGCACGAACTTGGCGAGCGTCGCTTTGTCTTCGCGTTTCGCGTCGCCGATCGCGGAGAGGTCTACCGCGACGTTTCGCGTAGCGAAGCGCCCCACGTGAGTGAGGACGGGCGGCACGCCGGCGGGCCATTCGGCCCAGATGATGCCGGCGCCGTAGCGCTGCTCCGTGATGATGCCGGAGGTCCCGCCCACGGCTTCGAACGTGTCGCCGATCGACTTCTGGTAGCGCGTATCCTGCGCGAGCGGCGCCGGAATCCAGACACGGGTGACGCCGGCGGGCTTGAGGATCTCGATGCGCGTGGTCACTTCGAACGAGCGCCAGGGCGCGGCATCGGGTGTGAAAGCGTAGGCGCTGGGGATGGTCGCCGGAGCGATCATTCCCACCGACGCCACTTGCAGGAATTCACGACGGTTCATGACGGGCCTCCTCGGTGCAAGTAATGAGCATGATAACAAACCGATAAAATCGAATTCTTGTCCTACTCGCGCAGTCGATGTCCTCCGCCGAACCCCGCCTGAGCCTCGCCTTCGGGTTCCGCTTCGAAGATCTCCATTCCGTCGCCGGCCTCGCCCGGCTCGACGGCGAATTCGTTCGCGCGCTCGCCGCCGCCGACGCCGCGCTCGCCGAGCGCTTCGCCGCCGCACGCCACGACCCGGCCGCCCTCGCCTATCGTGAGGAAGCCGAGCTGCTCATCGCGGCAGCTCCGCACCTCGACCGTTTCGTCGCCCGCCTTTTCGCCATCGAGGAGGAGTGGGAAGAGCTCGTCGAAAGCCATCATCGCCTGGCGCCGCTCTTCCGCGTGAAGCGCAAGTTCGTTCAGCGGCGCGCGATGCTGAAGATCAAGGCCGAGGAAGCCGCCAAGCTCGACGGCCCTGCCCTCGAAGCCCGGGTCGCCGAGCGCCTGGGCGGCGCCTTCGACGAGCTCGCGTTCGCGAACGCGATCCTCGCGTGGCTCAAGGACGAGGCGGCGCACGCCGACGATCTCGCGCTCGCCGAGCGCTTCGGCGCCTGGGCCGCCCACACCGACGAGGGACGCTGGCGCCACCGCGGCGGCGTCCTCTTCAAGCCTCCCCAACGTGTCGATCCCCTTCGACTGGTTCCGGTGCAAACAGATGCGAGCCGGGGCTATTCCGTCCATACGCTCCACCACATTCGTCGGCGCGACGGCTTCGCCCTGACAGATCCCGGAACGAATCTTGCCGGCGCGCTCGACGAGGCCAATTACTGCATCTGGTGCCATGAACAGCTCAAGGATTCGTGCTCCAAGGGCTTACGGGAGAAGGGCGACGCCGGATTCAGGAAGAGCCCCTTCGGCGTGCCGCTCGCCGGCTGCCCGCTCGAGGAGCGCGTCTCGGAATTCCACAAGATCAAGACCGAAGGCTGGGCGATCGGCGCGCTCGCGATGATCGTGATCGACAACCCGACCGTCTGCGCGACCGGGCACCGCATCTGCAACGACTGCATGAAGTCGTGCATCTACCAGCGCCAGGACCCGGTGGATATTCCGCAAGCCGAGACGCGCACATTGAAGGATGTGCTTGCTCTACCGTGGGGTTTCGAGATTTATTCCCTCCTTACGCGCTGGAATCCGTTGAACCTGCGCCGGCCGCTGCCGCGTCCCGCAACCGGCAAGCGGGTTCTCGTCGTCGGCACGGGGCCCGCGGGCTTCACGCTCGCGCACCACCTCATGAACGACGGTCACGTCGTGATCGGCATCGACGGCCTCAAGATCGAACCTTTAGACGCGTCGATCTCGGGCGTGGATTCACACGGCAAGCGCGTCCCTTTCCGCCCGATTCGCGACATCGACGAGCTGCGGGAGCCGCTCGACCATCGCGTCATGGCGGGTTTCGGCGGCGTGGCCGAATACGGCATCACGGTGCGCTGGGACAAGAATTTCCTGAAGATCGCGCGGCTTCTGGTCGAGCGGCGCGCGCAATTCGCGATGTTCGGCGGCGTGCGCTTCGGCGGCACGCTCACGGTCGAGGACGCCTTCGCGATGGGCTTCGACCACATCGCGCTCGCGGCCGGCGCCGGGAAGCCGACGGTGCTCGACCTCCCGCACGGGCTCGCGCGCGGCGTGCGCACCGCTTCCGACTTCCTCATGGCCTTGCAGCTCACCGGCGCCGCCCGCGAGGAGTCGATCGCGAACCTGCAGGTGCGCCTGCCCATCGTGGTGGTGGGTGGCGGGCTCACCGCGATCGACACCGCGACCGAATCGCTCGCCTACTATCCGGTGCAAGTGGAGAAGTTCCTCGCGCGCTACGAGACGCTCGCCAGGGAGCGCAGCGCCGGCGCCGTGCGCAACGAGTGGACCGAGGAGGAAGAGGAGACCGCCGAGGAATGGCTCACGCACGCGCTCGCGATTCGCGCCGAGCGCGCGGCCGCCGCACGCGAAGGGCGCGAGCCGCGCATCCTCGAGCTGCTCCAGTCCTGGGGCGGATCGACGATCGCCTACCGCAGGCGTCTCATCGATAGTCCTTCGTACACGCTCAATCACGAGGAGGTGGAGAAGGCGCTCGAGGAAGGCATCCGCTTCGCCGAGAACCTGACGCCCGTGAGCGTCGAAGTCGACGCGTACGGGCGTGCGGCGGCATTGCGCGTGAAGTCGGGCGAATCGACGTACGACCTGCCCGCGCGCACGATCCTCATCGCCGCGGGCACACAGCCCAACACGACGCTCGCGCGCGAGGATCCGGCGCATTTCGTGCTCGACGGCCGCTACTTCCGCGCCGTCGACGAAGACGGCAACACCGTAACACCCGAGCGTTCCGCAAAACCCGCGGTGCCGAGCGTGCTCCTGTGGCGCGGCCCGGAAGAGCGCTTCATCAGCTTCTTCGGCGACCTGCATCCGTCGTTCTACGGCAACGTCGTGAAAGCGATGGCGTCGGCCAAGAACGGCTTCCCGGTGGTGAGCCGCGTGCTCGAGCGCAGGCCCGCGCGCGATGCCGCCGGCGACGCCGCGTTTCTCGCGCGGCTGAACGACGAGCTTCGCGCCACCGTCGATCACGTCGCGCGCCTCACGCCGAAAATCGTCGAAGTCGTCGTGCGCGCGCCGCTCGCGGCGCGCAAATTCCGCCCCGGCACGTTCTATCGCCTGCAGAACTTCGAGACGCTCGCGGCCTCGCCCGAGGGCACGCGTCTCGCGATGGAAGGGATCGCGCTCACCGGCGCCTGGGTCGATCGCGACCGCGGGCTCGCTTCCGTCATCATTCTCGAGATGGGCGGCTCGAGCGACCTGTGCGCGCTGCTCAAACCCGGCGAGCCCGTGATCCTGATGGGACCGACCGGCACGCCCACGGAGACGCCCGCGGGAGAAACCGTGGCGCTCGTCGGCGGCGGCCTCGGCAACGCCGTGCTCTTCTCCATCGGCGCGGCACTGCGCGAAGCCGGCTCGCGCGTGCTCTATTTCGCCGGGTACAAGAAGCTGCAGGACCGCTACCGGGTCGCCGACATCGAAGGTGCCGCCGACGAGGTCGTGTGGTGCTGCGACGAGCCGCCGGGGTTCACGCCGACACGCGCGCAGGACAAGGCGTTCGTCGGCAACATCGTGGAAGCGATGGCCGCGCACGGCTCCGGCAGCCTGGGGAAGGCGCAGGTCGCGCTGCAGGACGCGGACCGTGTCATCGCGATCGGCTCCGACGGCATGATGGCCGCGGTCGCGCGCGCTCGGCACGGCATTCTCGTGCCCTACATGAAGGCCGGGCACATCGGCATCGGCTCCATCAACTCGCCGATGCAATGCATGATGAAGGAGATCTGCGCGCAGTGCCTGCAGCCGCAGATCGATGCCGCCACCGGCAGGACACGCTACGTTTTTTCCTGCTTCAACCAGGACCAGCCGCTCGACGCCGTCGATTTCCCGGCGCTGCGCGAGCGGCTCGGCCAGAACACGCTGCAGGAAAAGCTCACGGCACAGTGGATCGACCGCGCGCTGCGTCTGGAAGGCGCACGTGGATGAGCGTGACGAGCTGCTGAGGCGGCGGCTCGACGAGGTCGTGGGCAATCGCTATCACGAGGCGAGCGGCATCTCCCAGCGCATCCGCGCCGGCTGGCGCAAATGGCTGCTGGGCGTCCTCTTCGCCATCGTCGCTGCGGTGCTCGTCGTCGTCCTGATCGAGAGCCACCGCATGCCCCCATCGGCGCAGCGACCCTCGCCCAAGCCCGTCACGGTCACGATCGTTCCCGCGCGCTGACGCTTGCGGTAGAGTGGCCGTGGGAGGAGAAAAATGACAACGACACGTGCAACACTCGCATTGCTGGCCTCGTGTGCGGCTGCGCTCGTCAGCTGCTCTCACGGCGACGCGGGTTCCAACGACGCGGTCTGCCTCGAGCAGACGTCCGGCAAGACGAGCGACGGCGATGCCGTCACCATCTGCACGAAGATCTTCCGCGACGCGCCCTTCGTGCGGCTGCCCGCCGACGACACGTCGGGCTCGACGGCGACGATCAACGGCGCCATCGACCTGGACATCGCGCCGGGCGCCGACGCGTCCCACTGGAAGATCACCGCGGCCCGGCTCATCGATCGCAACCTCAAGAGCTACACGCTCATGAACGCGAACGGCACCCGGGTCGACGAGACGAGCCTGCTGATGGCGTCGAACCACCTGCCCTCGAACCGCGTGCATTTCCTCGCCTACGAGGCGAAGGGGACGGCGTCCGGGGACAATTTCACGCTCACGGGTCTCAGGCCGATCGTGATGATGACCGGCCAGGCGATCGACGCGCGCTTCACCGGCTCGTGGGAAGGAACGATGTCGCTCTACACGGGCGATCGCACGTGGTCGCCCGACACCGACGCCAAGGTGCGGGTGGAGATGCCGTCGATCGTGCCGCACGAGCCGATCCCGGAAGTCGCGCAGACGCTCACCCCGCCGCTCGCCGACGGCACGCGCTTCAAGGCGATCGGCGGCGTTTCGAACGCGGACACGCGGGTGAAGCTCTCCACCGGCGAGTGCATCCCGTCGCTGCGAAGCCTGGGGCCGAGCAATCCGCTGTTCGAGGCGAGCGACACGCTGCTCACGCTGTGGCGTTTCCCGGTGATGCACACGCCCGCCTCGCGCGACTACCACGTCGTTCTCGATTACCCGCGCGGCCTCTACGAGAACCCGACCACGCTGGCGATGGCGCCGGACCACAATTTCCACATGTTCGACTACATCTCGCCGGCCACCAAGGCCATGGACCTCAGGTTCACGATCCATGGCAACCCGGTGCAGCAGATCGTGATCCACCTGAAGCCCGTCACCGGCGGCGGCGACCCCTGCTGATGCGGCGGGCCTCGATGGCGGGAAGCTGACCATGGACAAGTCGAAGCTGCTGCAGGACGCGACGACGCTCTTCCTCGTCATCAATCCGTTCGGGGCCATCCCCCACTACCTCCTGCTCACTCGCGGCATGACGCGCGGGGAGCGGCTGCGGATCGCGGCGCGCGCGTGCGTCGTCGCGACCGTCATCCTCGTCGCCTTCATCTTCATCGGCGAGATCGTGCTGGAGGAGCTGAAAGTCGGCCTCACCGCGTTCCGCATCGCCGGAGGGCTGTTGCTGCTCGTCATCGCGTTTCGCATGGTGCTGGAGGCGCGCGCGGCGCCGCCCCCGCCCGAGGGCGAGGAGCGCATGGGGGTGGCGGTGTTCCCGCTCGCCACGCCTCTGCTCGCGGGTCCGGGGTCGATCATCGCCGCGGTGCTGCTCACGGAAAATGCGGTCTACAGCATCGGCGAACAGGCGGTCACGGCGCTCATCGTCGTGGCGATCCTCGTGTTCGCGTTCGCCGTGCTGGCCGCCGCCGATTTCCTGCAGCGCGTGCTCGGCACGACCGGCACTTCCGTCATGTCGCGCGTCTTTGGCCTCCTGCTTGCCGCGCTCGCGATGCAGACGATCCTCGACGGCCTGCGCCCCTATATCCAGTCCTTGCGCTGACATCCTCCATCCGGACTGGCCCGAACGGCGTTCCCGTTCGTCTCTCTTTCCTATAGCGCGAAGCGGCCTCCTCCGGCTGCGACGGCGCGCCGCCTGGGCGACAGTGGGAAACCAGTCTCGCTACCAGGAGGTTTCCTCATGTCGATCATCATGGCCATCATCATCGGCTTCATCGTCGGTCTCGTCGCGCGCTTCCTGATGCCGGGGCGCGATCCGATGGGCTTCATCCTCACGACGCTCCTCGGCATCGTGGGGTCGCTCCTCGCCACTTTCATCGGACAGGCGATGGGCTGGTACGCGGCGGGACAATCCGCCGGCTTCATCGGCGCGGTGATCGGCGCGATCATCGTGCTCGCCATCTTCCACATGTTCCGGCGCCGGCCCGCGCTCTAGAGACTTCCGCAAGAAAGAAAAACCCGGTGCCGCGAGGCATCGGGTTTTCTCTTGCCGGCGACCCTACCTTCGCGGGTGGGGCGGCGCTCACACGCGAATGGCATCCTCGGCGCGCCGATGCCCAAGCCGCAGCCAATCGAGATCGATTGCGCGACGAAGACCGCGCGCGCCAATCCGCATGAGCGCATCGCGTTCGTCGGCGGCACGAATGCACGCGGCACGCGCTGGAAGCTGAGCCAGCAGCAGGCGATCGACGGCATCAAGAGCGCGCGCTGGTCGTTCTACGTCAAGGTCGCCGGCCACGCGGTGGCGGTCGTCATCGCTCGCGGAGTCTGGGGCCACGAGTATTTGAAGATGGAGACGGACGAATCGGCTCCGGCCGGCCTGCTGCAACTGCCCGACTGCCCTTAGAATAGACGCACAGCATGTCGACCGACCGAATCGTCGTGATCGGCGTGGCGGCCGTCGTGATCGCGGGGAGCGCCTATTTCTTCTGGCCGCGAACGCAGCCCCCGCCACCGCCCGCTCCCACCGCCGCTGCGCCCGCGCCGCCGCCCGCGGCGCCGCACTATCCGGTTCCGGCCGCGGCCGAGCCGCTGCCCGCGTTGAAGGACAGCGACGTCACCGTGCTCGAGTCGCTGCGCAAGCTCCTCGGCGCCGATGCCATCGCCTCGCTCGTGCCCGAAAGCATCATCCGCAACATCGTCGCGACCATCGACAATCTCCCGCGGGAGCAGGTGTCGCAGCGCCTCAACCCCGTGCGGCCGATCGGCGGCGCGCTCAAGGTGAAGGGGCGCGATGGAACGCTCACGCTGGCGCCCGAGAACGCGGCGCGCTACGACGCTTACGTCTCGACATTCGAGAGAATGGACACGCCGGCCGCCGTGGCGCTGTATTTCCGGCTCTATCCCCTCTTCCAGCAGGCGTACGTCGAGCTCGGTTATCCCAACGGATATTTCAACGATCGCCTGATCGCGGTCGTCGATCACCTGCTGGACGCGCCCGAGCCGAAAGCGCCCGTCAAGCTCGCCACACCGCACGTGCTCTACGAATTCGCCGATCCGGATCTCGAGTCGCGCTCGGCGGGACAGAAGATGCTGATGCGCATCGGCGCGGCCAACGAGGCGCGCGTGAAAGCGAAGCTGCGCGAGCTGCGCGCGGAGCTGGTCAAGCAGGCGCCGGCGCGATGAAACGACTGGTCACGGCGATGCTGCTGGGCGTGGCGCTCGCCGCGTGCGGCGTCTCCGGCCTGCGCTCGTCTCCGGGTGCCGCATATCTGGACTATTCGGGCCGGGACGACGTCCTTTCCGGCGGCGTGAAGATGATCCCCATCCACACGGCGAAGGGCGATTTCCGCGTCTGGACCAAGCGCGTCGGCAACAACCCGCGGATCAAGGTGCTCCTGCTCCACGGCGGGCCGGCCGCCACGCACGAGTATCTGGAGGCATTCGACAGCTACTTCCCGAGCGCGGGCATCGAGTACTACTACTATGACCAGCTCGGCTCGGCCTATAGCGATCAGCCGGATGACGCGGACCTCTGGACCGAAGCGCGCTGGGTCGAAGAAGTGGAGCAGGTCCGCCAGGCGCTGAAGCTCGACAAGGACAACTTCTACCTCTATGGCCAGTCCGGAGGCGGCGTGCTGGCCATCGAGTACGCGCTGAAGTACCAGCAGCACCTCAAGGGCCTGATCATCTCGAACATGATGTCCAGCGTCCCGGCCTACAACGCGTACGCGCACAAGGTGCTCATGCCGGCGATGGACCCAAAGGTCCTCGCGGAGATCGAGCAACTGGAGGCGGCCGGCAAGACCGAAACGCCGCGCTATATGGAATTGCTGGTCCCGAATTATTACGAGCAGCACATCCTGCGCATGCCGGCGGACCGCTGGCCCGATCCGGTCAATCGTGCCTTCGCGCATCTCAATCGCAAGATCTACGTCCTCATGCAAGGGCCGAGCGAGATGGGCGCGAGCGGCCGGCTTCTCGACTGGGATCGCACCGCCGACCTTCCGAGGATCGCGGTGCCCACGCTGATGATCGGCGCGCGCTACGACACAATGGACCCGAAGTACATGGAGATGATGGCGGCGAGGGTCCAGAAGGGCCGCTACCTCTTCTGTCCCAACGGCAGCCATCTCGCCATCTACGACGATCAGAAGACTTACATGGATGGCGTCGTGAAATTCATCAACGACGTGGACGCAGGTCGAATGTGATTGGCGGAGAGGGCGGGATTCGAACCCGCGTTGGGCTATTAACCCAAACACGCTTTCCAGGCGTGCGACTTAAACCACTCATCCACCTCTCCGTAGCCTGAAATTATATCGTGGCTGACCCTCTCCCCGGCCCTCTCCCAGGGGAGAGGGAGAACCTATTTCCCGACCGCGAGCCAGCGGAAACCGAAGAGCTGGCGGCCGAAGAGGACGGCGAGGATGAGGAGGATCGCGCCGTGCACGGGCCACAGTCCCACCCACAGCGGAATCCGTCCCGAGGCGGTCCAGGCCTGGAAGATCGAGAGCAGGTTGTTGTAGAGCACGTACACCAGCACCGCGAGGATGAAGTTCCACGAGCGGCCCGAGCGCGGGTTCACGAAGGCGAGCGGGATGGCGAAGAGCGCCATCGTGAGGACGGCGATCGGCAGCGCGAGGCGCCAGTGCAGCTCCGCGATCTGCTCGGGCCTGCGCTCTTCGAGGAGGTCGAGCGTGCTCATGGATTTCGTGGTCGGCGTGCCGCGCTTCGCCTCGCGCGGCTCGATTCGGATCGCGTAGCGGTCGAAATCGACGGTGCGATAGTCGAGCGCGCCCGGCGTGCCTTCGTAGCGGCGGCCGTTGAGCATCACCACGAAGCGGTCGCCGTTCGCCGCCGTCTCGACGTAGCCCTTCTGCGCGACGATCACGCCGAGGCGGTTGTTCTGCGTCGACTGGACGAAGACGTTGTTCACCACGTCCGACTTCTCGGAGAGCTTGTCCACGAAGAACACGCGATCGGAGCTGCGCGATTCCTGGAAGACGCCGGGTGTGACC
>Ga0075436_100002507_pt1 | contig 12628 bp, 15 predicted proteins | sample RhiMethybrSRZTD5_FD_75303 | JGI IMG/M metagenome (GOLD analysis project Ga0075436, IMG submission 75303) | Populus rhizosphere microbial communities from Tennessee, USA - Rhizosphere MetaG P. TD hybrid SRZTD5 | ecosystem: Host-associated > Plants > Roots > Rhizosphere > Soil | place: USA...
TTCTACTACCTGCGGGTCGTGAAGCTCATGTACTTCGACGATCCGGTGGCCGCGCAGCCGGTGCGCCCGCAGCCGGTGGGCAGGCTGGTCCTCTCGGCGAACGGCCTCTTCCTGCTGGTGGTCGGCATCCTGCCGCAGACCCTGATGGCGATGTGCAAGACGGCCATCGAGCTCCTGTAGTGAAGGATCTTACCGAGCACTACGTTTCCGGCGAGCTGGTCTTCGACGGCAAGCTCCTCAAGGTGCATCGCGACGAGGTGCGGCTGCCCGACGGCACGCGCGGCGTGCGCGAGTACGTCCGCCATCCGGGCGCGGTCGCCGTGGTACCGCTGTTCGACGACGGCACCGTGCTGCTCGAGCGGCAGTTCCGCTACCCGCACCGCCGGGTGTTCATCGAGGTGCCCGCCGGCAAGCTCGAGCCGGACGAGCCGCACCTCGAGACCGCCAAGCGCGAGCTGCTGGAAGAGACCGGCTACAGCGCCGCCGAGTGGACGCGCCTCGGCGTCATGCATACCACGATTGCCTACAGCGACGAGGCGATCGAAATTTTCCTCGCCCGCAAGCTGCAAAAGCAGCGCGCCGCTCAGCTCGACGCGGGCGAATTCGTCGAGACGCTGATCGTGCCCTTCGACCAGGCGCTCGCCATGGTGCGCGACGGCCGCATCACCGACTCGAAGAGCGTCGCCGCGCTCCTCTGGGTGCACCTCTGGGGCCGCTAGGCCCGTCTTTTGCACGGCCCGCGGCGTGAGCGGCGTACTCGGTACTAAAGCAGGCTTGGTTGAACGGCGCGTCGCCGATCGCCGGCAGGCGCGCGGCGCTGCGTGGCGCTCGGGGAGCGAAATCCTGGGCTACGCCCTGTGGGCGAGCGACGGTCCGATCGGCGAGATCACGGAGCTGGTCGCCGAGGCGGAAAGCCTGTGCGTCACCGGAATCGTCGCGGTAGCGCGCCGCTTCTTCCGGAGCGAGCGCCTCTGTGTCCCGCTGAGCGCCGTGAAACGCGTCGATGCGTTGCAGCGCCGCGTCGACGTGCGGCTCACGCGGGCCGAGATCCGGCGGCTCACCAGTCCAGCGGAAAGCCGCGCAGCACGAAGCTGAGGTAGCTGCCGAGCAGGAGCGCTGCCAACGTCAGCACGCAGGTGATGCACACCGGCCGCACGACCGGCTGCAGCCGCTCGATTGCTACCAGGACTGCCGGTTTCATCGCAACCTCCTGGCTTCCGGCGAGCAAGCGCCATGCCGCGCGGCCCGGGTGTAGCATGGCGCCGCAAAACCAAGGAGGAGGAAACCATGCGTCGCAGCTATTGCGTTGCGGTAGCCGCGCTGGCTTGCGCGGCATACAACACGGTGCGGGCCGACGAGACCTGCAACTCGCCGTACATCTCGAAGCTGATCAAAGGGCAGGAGGACTACGTCTACGTCTGGGCGCTGGGCGTCGAGGGCCTGGGCGACGGCTCGGACAAGCTGGTCACCGTTGACGTCAACCCGAAGTCGAAGAGCTACGGCAAGGTGGTCAACAGCGTGTCGACCGGCACGCGCGCCGAGGCCCACCACATGGGCTTCACCGACGACCGCCGGCACATCTGGGCGGGCGGCCTGTCGGAGAGCCGCATCTGGGTGTTCGACATCGCCAGCGATCCGGCGAAGCCGAAGCTCGTGCGCACGGTGAGCGACCTGGGCGACAAGTCGGGCTTCCTCGGGCCGCACACCTACTACGCGCTGCCCGGTCGCATGCTGGTGCAGGCGCTGTCCAACACCAAGGACAAGGGCGGCAAGACCGGCATGGCGCTCTACTCGAACGAAGGCAAGTTCCTGGATGCGAAGCCGATGCCGACCGCGAACGGCGGCGACGGCTATGGCTATGACCTGGCGGTGAACCCGAAGAAGAACGTGCTGCTGACCTCCAGCTTCGCCGGCTACGCCAACTACATGCGCCCGCTCGGCGAGCTGATCAAGGACGCCGAGGCGATGAAGAACTTCGGCAACACCATGGTGGTGTGGGACCTGAAGGCGCTGAAGCCGCAGAAGGTGCTCGCCGTGCCCGGCGCGCCGCTCGAGATCCGCTGGTCGCTGAACCCGAAGGACAACTGGGCGATCACCGCCGCGGCGCTCACCTCCAAGCTCTGGCTGGTGAAGCAGGATGCCAAGGGCGAGTGGAATGCCAGGGAGGTCGGCACGATCGGCGATCCGGCCAAGATCCCGCTGCCCGTGGACATCAGCATCACGCGCGACGGCAAGGGGCTGTGGGTCAACACCTTCATGGACGGCAAGACGCGCTACTTCGACCTGTCCAACCCCGAGGCGCCGAAGCAGACCTACGAGAAGGCGACCGGCAAGCAGGTCAACATGATCTCGCAGAGCTGGGACGGCAAGCGCGTCTACATCACCTCGTCGCTGCTCGCCAACTGGGACAAGGGCGGCGCGGACAACGAGCAGTTCATCCGCGGCTTCGCCTGGAACGGCAAGGAGCTCGTGCAGAAGTTCGAGGTCGACTTCACCCGGGAAAAGCTCGGCCGCGCGCACCACATGAAGCTCGGCTCCAAGGCGCTGCAGGCGCAGGCGAAGGGCGGGTGAGGGCACTCGCGCTGGCGGCAGCGCTCCTCGCAGTGCCGGCGCTGGCGCACCACGTCGAGCTGCTGCCGCAGCTCGAGTTCGTGCCCCCGGCCCCGGGCAGCTACGTCCTGTACCACATCAAGCCCGCGCCGGACGGCACGGTCCTCGGCGTCGACGGCCGGGCTGCGCCGCTCGCGCGCTATACGCACGGCAGCATCACGCTGCTCGGCTTCATCTACACCACGTGCAGCGATCCGGACGGCTGCCCGCTCGCTTACCGCGTGTTCGACGCGCTGAAGGAGGCGATCGGCGCGCGTGCCGAGCTGCATGGCAAGGTGCGCTTCGTCACCCTGTCGTTCGATCCGGCGCGCGACACGCCCGAGGTGATGAGCCGCTACGCCGGCAGCCGCGCGGTCGACAAGGGCAACGGCCTGCGCTGGTACTTCCTCAGCACGCGCTCGGCGCGCGAGCTGACGCCGCTGGTGGAGGGCTTCGGCCAGGACGTGCGCGTGACGCGCAACGGCCGCGAGCTCTCGCACGTGCTGAAGGTGTTCCTCATCGACCGCGGCGGCGACGTGCGCGAGATCTACAGCTCGCAGTTTCTCCACCCGGAAGTCGTGCTGAACGATATACAGACGCTGCTCCTGGAAGACCGCTAGCCCCTTTTTGGGGAACGGAACTTGCGGGCTCCTCCGGACTGAAGGAGGAATTCCCATGAGACCGTACAGGCTTTCCCTTATCGCCGCGGCTTTCGCCGCTACCGGCTGCGTGTCCGTCGCGCCGCCGGATAACACGTACGCCTTTCGCCCGGGCACTGGCACGGTGCAAAGCGCGCAGGAGGCGCGCGTTGCCATCCCGGGCGGCACGGCGCCCAGGACGCCATTGCAGGATCTGGCGAAGCCGCGCTGGATCGACGGCTACCAGCTCGCCCTGCGCATGGACGACGGCACGACACAGGCCATCACACAGGACAGCAGCGAGTTTCACGCCGGTGACCGCGTGCAGGTGACGCCCGAGGGTCGCGTGCTTAAGCTTCCGGCCGCGCAATCGAGCGCCGCGCAATCGAGCGCGCCGCAATCGAGCGCGCCGCAACCCAGCGCACCGCTCGCAGTGCGCGCCGGGGGCGGTACGGTGCAGTCGGTCGCGGGCGGGAGCGTCTCCGCCGCGGCGGGCGCGAGCTCGTCTACGCCGCAAACGGTGACGCTGCGCATGGATGACGGCACCACACAGGTGCTGTCGGTGCAGGGCATTACGCTGCAGCCCGGCGACCGCGTCAGCATCACGCCCGATGGGCGGCTGTTGAAGACCTAGCCGCGCTCGGCGGCCTCGGGCCGCCTGGGCTACGATGCGGCGATGAGCTCGCCGCAATTGCGCAGGCAGGATCGGCTGCTGGCGGACGCCGAGGCCCGTGAGCTGATTGCGCGCGCCTACTGTGGGCGACTCGCGACCGTCAGCGCCGACGGCTCGCCGTACATCGTGCCGTTGCTGCACGTCTTCCCCGCGGACGAGCTCATGGTGCACAACGCGGCCGCCCGCGGCCATTTGCGCCAGAACGTCGAGCGCGATGCGCGTGTCTGCTACGAGGTCGATGAGCCGGTGAAGGTGTTCGACTACGGCCGCTTCGAGTGCGACACGGGCCTCGCCTACCGCAGCGCAATCGCCTATGGCCGCATCCGCATCGTCGTTGACCGCGCGGCGAAGAGCCGCTTCTTCGATGCGTTGCTGACGAAATACGGTACCGGTACGCCGGGCCGGCCAAAGGGCTTCTATCCGCGGCTGGATGAAGTGACGGTGTACGCGATCGCGGTGGAGCGCATCGCCGGCAAGCACTGTCCGCTGCCGCCGCTCGCCGAGCAGTGGCCGGCGCTCGACCGCACCAAGTCGCCGAATGCCCGGCCTTAGCGCTGAAGGTCGCTACCTATAACGTCAACGGCATCGCCCGCCGGCTGCCGCGGCTGCTGGAATGGCTGCGGCAAGCGAGTCCGGACATCGTTTGCCTGCAGGAGATCAAGACCACCGATGAGAAGTGTCCGGCACGCGTGCTGGAAGAAGCCGGCTATGGCTCGCTCTGGCACGGCCAGCGCTCGCATCACGGCGTGGCGATCCTCGCAAAAGGCGAGCGGCCGGTAGAGGTGCGCCGCGGCTTGCCGGGCGACGACGCCGACCGGCAGGCTCGGTACCTCGAGGCGGAAGTAAAGGGCTTGGTCGTCGCATCGGTCTACCTGCCGAACGGCAATCCCCAACCTGGACCGAAGTTCGACTACAAGCTCGCCTGGTTCGAGCGCTTCAACGCGCACGCGCACGCCTTGCGTCATTCCAGGAAGCCGGTCGTGCTCGCCGGCGACCTCAACGTGGTGCCGACCAAGGCCGACATCTACAACGAATGGCTATGGCGCCTCGACGCCGTGGTGCAGCCCGAGACACGCGCGGCGTTTCGCAGGCTGCTTGACCAGGGCTGGATTGATGCAACGCGTCATTTCCATCCTGAAGAGCGCGTCTATACGTTCTGGGTGAATGACGCGGCATTCCGGCGCAATGCCGGCTTCCGCATGGATTTCCTGATGCTCACACCCAGCCTCGCGGCGCAGCTCAGCGACACGGGCGTCGACAGCGCCGAGCGCGCCAAGGACCGGGCGAGCGATCACGCGCCCGTCTGGGTGCGCTTGCGGACGGATGCGCCTTAGCGAGGGGGCACTACAGAAACGAAAAGCCCGCTTGCGCGGGCTCCGTACTTACTTCTTCTTGCCCTTCTTAGCCTTCTTGCGCTTTGCCACTTGCATCTCCCTTGAAGAGTTGAATGGCGCAACTGCGACGCGAGTGTGACGTGCTTCGTGTGCGCATGTCAAATCGGCAAACGCCATTTCGGCGTGTTCGAGCGTCCGTTGTCGCGCAATTACACTCGTTCAAGCGTCACATCGAGCGCATCGCGAGCGGCTGCTACTTCTTCGCCTGACGGGCGAGGCGGACCTTGGCGACGAGGTTCTGCAACAGCTGCGCGATCATCTTCCGGCTGGTCTCGTCGGTCAGGTTGCCCTTGTCGTCGAAGCGCTGATGGGCGGTGGCGATTGCCACTTCCGGCTGCACCACAGCCTCCATGTTGAGGAACACGAACGACTGGCGCAGCTGGTACTGGGCACGCAGGCCGCCCGCCGACCCTACCGCCGCGCTCATGATGGCGACCGGCTTGCCGCTCCACGCGCTGTCGCCATAGGGGCGCGAGGCGCAATCGATGGCGTTCTTCAGCACGCCCGGCAACCCATAGTTGTACTCGGCAGTGGAGAAAAAAATCGCGTCGGCGGCGCGGATCTTCTGCTTGAAGTCGCTGACCTTCGGCGTCGGATTCTTTTCATCGTCCTGATTGAAAAGCGGCAGGCCGGCGATGTCGTAGATCTCCAGGCGCGCGCCGTCGGGGCAGAGCGCCTGCGCCGCGCGCAACGCCGCCTTGTTGTACGAGTCTTTCCGGAGACTGCCTGCGATGCCGAGGATCGTGATCTGCTCTGCCATGGGACCTCCAGGGAAGGAAACGGCCGGGCCGTAATCGTGCGCGCCGGCGCCGACATCGATTACAGCCGTAATTGCAGCCAGGCGGGCCCGGGTCGCTCGGCTCCTTGCGGCAAATGCGCGCCGTCCCGGCGTCGGGTTACTCCGCCTTCATACCGCGCTCTTTCACGACGTGTGCCCACTTCTTCTGCTCGCTCTCCATGTGTGCGGTCGCCTGCTCGGGCGTGCTGCCGATGACGCTCAGCCCGCGCTCCTCCCAAAACTTCACCTGGTCCGGGGCGGCGAGGATCTTACGAATGTGCGAATTCAGCGTGTCGACCACCGCCCGCGGCGTGCCCTTGGGCGCGGCGACCACGTACCAGGTATCGAACTCGTAGCCCGGCACGCCCGCCTCGGCGACCGTCGGGAGCTCCGGCATGGCGGAAATGCGCTTCGCGCCCGTCACCGCCAAGGCGCGCATCCGGCCGGCTTTCACATAGCCGATCTCCTGCGAGATGCTGCCGAACGTCGCCGCCACTTCGCCAGCGATGAGCGCCTGGTCCGCCGGACCGCCGCCCTTGTACTGCACCGCGACGATGTTGACGCCCGCGAGGAGGTTGAAAAGCTCGCCGGCGATGTGCGGATTGGTGCCGACGCCGGCGGCGGAATAATAGAGCTGGCCGGGTTTCGCCTTGGCGAGGGCGATGAGCTCCTGGATCGAGTGTGCCGGCACGGACGGGTGCACCGTAACGAACGAAGCCGCCGAGGCGACAAGCGAGATCGAAACGAAATCCCGCAGCGGGTCGTACGCCACCCGCGGCATCAGGAACTGGTTGGTGACGAACGGGAGGGTGTTGATAAGGAGCGTGTAGCCGTCCGGTGGCGAGTTCATCACCACCTCGGTGCCGATGACCCCGGACGCGCCCGAGCGGTTGTCCACCACGACCTGCTGGCCGAGACTTTCCGAAAGCTTCGCCGCGAGCAGCCGGCCGACGACATCTACGCTGCCGCCGGGCGGGAACGGCGAAACCAGACGTATCGCCTTCGAGGGGTAGGTTTGCGCAAACGCCGGCAGAGCGACCGATGCCAGCATGACGGTCAACGCAGTTACGAAGCGACACAGCCTTTCCATGTGGTCCTCGATTAAAGATCGGCTAGCGAATGCCCAGCTCGGCGCTCATGCGCGCCACCAGCGCCTTTAGCGCGGCGACGTCGCTATCGAGCCGCGCGACCTGTGCCTTGAGGGCCGCGATCTCTCCCAGCGACGGCGGCTCCTGCGGGGTCCTTGCCTCGCCAGCCGAGGCCTCGATTTTGGGAGTGCCGCTTAGCAAATGCGCCCAGCGGTTCTCGCGCGCACCGGGCAGGCGAGGCAGCTGGAGGACGAGCGGCCCCGCCGGCCGGCCGGCGAGCTCCTCAAGGAAACCCTCCACCGCTGAAATGTCGGCGAACTTATGCAGTCGCTCGCTATTGATGCGCAGCTCGCCCGCGGTCTGCGGCCCGCGCAGCATCAGCACCGTGAGAAGCGCTGCCGCCTGCGACGGAATCTGCAGCACACGCTCGAAATTGTGCGAATAGCGCGCGACCCGTCCACCGCTCGTCTCGATGACGAGGTTGGCGCTTCTCAAGCTGTCGAGCGCGACCTGCACTTCCGCCTCCGTCACCTCCATCACCGGCATGCGGCTCGACTTCTGATTGCAGCCGGAGACGAGCGAATTCAGCGTGAGCGGATAGGAGTCCGCAACGGTGTGCTGCTTCTCGATCAGCGTGCCGAGCACGCGCGTTTCCAGCAACGATAGCGTGGGTACGGGATTGGACATGTCCGCAGTCTAGTGTGGTTTGGATAACCACCTAGCTTCACCGGGGGTCAGCAGGCGGCTGACGCGTGATTTCGTCTAGGCCGGAAACAGGTGCTTAGCGGGTATCGAGCAGCATTTGCCGATCCGCCGAAACGGCTAAGAGCAGGTGTGCCGAGCTAGCCGCAGATGCCGACGTAGCCGCAGGCGGTGCAGTAATCGCAGCCGTCCTTACGGATCAGCGTGGCGTTGCCGCACTCGGGGCACGGGCTGCCTGCGAGCACCGGTGCGGAGCGCTCGCCGGGTGTCTCGAGGATGCCCATCTGCGTGCGCGGCAGGCCTTCCTCGTCGAGGATGCCCAGCATGGCGTAGCGGTGGACGATGAGCCGCGCGAGGTAGGCGACGGTCGACGGGAAGGTCTGCTGCTTGCGGCTGCCGGGCACAAAGGCCATGAAGTCGCCGAGCGGCTCGGGAAAGTCGAGGAGCTTGCGCAGCTTCATGCCGATCCAGGCGGGGTCGAGCACGCGCATGTCGAGCGAGAGCAGCTTGCACAGGCCGTCGAGCGGCCGCGGATATTCGCCTGAGAGCCACAGCGAATAAGGGCGGGTGACGCCGTCGGGCAAGGTGATTTCCTTCAGGCCGAGGACGAAGTCGTCGTTGGTGCGCGGGTTGAGGACGTCGACGGTCCAGGAGATGGTGCCGTCGGTGCCGGTTTTCGGTTCCTTGAGCGCGAACATCGCGTCCATCAGCGGTGAAGAGCCGGCTTCCTGCGCGAGCTTGAACTGCTCATCGCCGAGGCCCGCATTCAATTGCTCGACGCGCCAGCGCACGATCTGCGCGAAGGCTGACACGATCGACGGCATGCGCTTCTTCTCGCCGCGCGGCGGGAAGGGCATCTCGAAGGCGTCGTCGCCGCGTGTCTTGGCGAGCGTCTCCAGCTTGAGCTTCAGCCAGTCGCGATCGTTCGCGCGCATGTCCATCGACAGCGTCTTGGCGAGCGCGCCGAGACCGCGGGGCTGCTCGCTGCCGTTGACCCAGACTTCGAACGGGTGCGGCGTGCCGTTCTCGATGTGGCCGACGAACACGGCGAAGCGGTAGTGCGGGTGCTCGACCATGTAGGTCCACGCCGGATTGCCGCCCGCGAGATCGGGGCGGCCCGGCCAGCGCAGCGAGGCGAGCACCGGTGCCGGGACCGACTTCACTGTCAGCCGCCGGTTTACGTCGTCGTGCACGAAGTCTTGCGGAGCGCTGCCTACCGATAGCACCGAGCCGAGCACCTTGTTCGGCCGGTAGGTGGCGAGGCCTTTCAGGCCTGACTTCCAGGCGTGGAGATACAGGTCCTGGAATTCGCCGTAGGGATAGTCCTCCGGCACGTTGACGGTCTTCGAGATGCTGGTGTCGATGTATGGCGCGACGGCGGCGACCATCTGCTCGTGGGCACGCGCCGTGAGCTCGAGCGCGGTGACGAAGTACGCCGGCAAGGCATCGGTGTCGCCGCCCATCGCCTTGTAGCGGCGCCAGGCGTGGTCCTCGACCGGGAATTCCTTGAGCGTGCCGTCCGCCATGCGCTTCTTGCGCGTGTAGGTCCAGGAGAACGGCGGCTCGATGCCGTTCGAGGCGTTGTCGGCGAACGCCAGGCTGATGGTGCCGGTGGGCGCGATCGAGAGCAGATGAGAGTTGCGCAGTCCGTGCTGCTTGATCAACTGCTTGATCGCCGCGGGCAGGCGCGTGGCGAAGCTCGTGCCGGAGAGATAAAGATCGGCGTTGAAGAGCGGGAAGGCGCCGCGCTCGCGCGCCAATTCCACCGAACCCCGGAAAGCGGCGTCGCGCATCGCTTCGGAGATGGTGGCAGCCATGCGGCGCGCCTCATCCGTGTCGTAGCGCAGCCGCAGCATGATGAGCGCGTCGCCAAGGCCGGTGAAGCCCAGGCCGACGCGGCGCTTCGCCATCGCTTCCTGGCGCTGCTGCTCGAGCGGCCAGGCGGTGACTTCCAGCACGTTGTCGAGCATGCGGATCGCGACTTCCACCGTTTTCGCGAAGTGCTCGAAATCGAAGCGTGCGCGCTCAGTGAAGGGTTCGGTGACGTAGCGCGTGAGGTCGATCGAGCCGAGGCAGCAGCAGCCGTACGGCGGCAGCGGCTGCTCGGCGCAGGGGTTGGTCGCCTCGATGGTCTCGCAATAGTTGAGGTTGTTGTCGCGGTTGATGCGGTCGAGGAACAGGATCCCCGGCTCGGCGTGGTCGTAGGTCGAGCGCATCACCTGGTCCCACAGCTCGCGCGCTCTGATCTTGCGGTAGACCCAAAGGCCGTCGGCGCGCTGGTAGGTTTCCTCGCCGGGCCAGGGCTTCGCCTTGTGCACCAGCTCGAACGGCTGATCTTTCTCCACCGCCAGCATGAACTCGTCGGTGACGCCGACCGAGATGTTGAAGTTCGCGAGGTCGCCCGAATCCTTGGCGTGGATGAATTCTTCGACGTCCGGGTGGTCGCAGCGCAGCACGCCCATCTGCGCGCCGCGACGCGAGCCTGCCGATTCCACCGTCTCGCACGAGCGATCGAAGACGCGCATGTAGGACACCGGGCCGCTCGCGCGCGAGCGTGTGCCCTTAACCTCCGCGCCTTTCGGGCGGATGGCGGAGAAGTCGTAGCCGACGCCGCCGCCGCGGCGCATGGTCTCGGCCGCTTCCAAGAGCGCGGTGTAGATGCCCGGGCGGCCATCGACCACTTCGGAGATCGAGTCGCCGACCGGCTGCACGAAGCAATTGATGAGGGTCGCCTGGAGCTGCACGCCAGCGGCGGAATTGATGCGGCCGGCAGGAATAAAGCCGTCGACCTGCGCCTGCAGGAAGCGCCGCTCCCAGTGTGCGCGGCGATCCTCCGCCTCAGCCTGGGCCAGCGCGCGCGCGACGCGCCGGCGCACTTCCTCGATGCTCGCTTCGTCGCCCTTGGCGTATTTCTCGAGCAGCGTGTCCCGGCAGATTTCCTGCGCTGGCGCGCTGGCGACAATGGTGTCCATTACTGGAAAAGTATACAGTAGTGGCCGGACCGGCCCAAGGCCCGGCGCGTTCGAATTATCCCGCCAGGGCCGCGGGTTGTTCGTCCGTGTCGGCGTCCTGCGCTTCGGCTTCCTGCCGCGCCGCCTTCAGCAGGTCGGCCACATCGGAGTGCCCCATGCGCAGTGCCAGCTCCACCGCGGTATCGCCTTCCTTGGTGGTCATCGCCGGGTTGGCGTCGTTGCGCAGCAGGAGCTCGATCATCGCGGGGTTGCCTTTCATGGCGGCGTACGCGAGCGGCGTATAGCCGTTGTCGTGATGCATGTTCGGGTCGAAGTTCATGCCGAGCACCTTCTTCGCGTACACCACGTTGTTCTTCTCGATGGCGTAGAAGAGAGCGCGGATGCCTTCGGCGCTTTTCTGGCGCGGCCGCGGCTCGAGGCCGGTCGGCAGTAGCTTCACCACGTAGTTAATCAGGCCGACGCCGATCAGCGCCACCAGCGCGAGGATGATCGGCACGCGCGAGATGTTGAGCCCCTCGGCGATCTGCTCCGGCATGTTGGCGCCGGCGATCAGCAGCACCACGGCGACGAACAGGCCGAACTTGAGGTAGAGAAAAAGGCCGATGATCACCGCGATGCCGAGCACCGCGATCAGCGTGTTGTGCGAGATGCCGAGCGAGTCTTCGACATACTCGTGCGGCAGATTGGCGAGCACCGCGGTGATCGTGATGAGGCCCATCAGGATCAGCTCGCGAATGCGCAGCTTGGTCAGAAAATCGAGCTGCTCCTTCCCCACGACCATGCTTCTTCCCCCTTATGCTGCCGCATTGTCCGGGTTTGCGCCGGGCCCTTCAAGCTAAAATTGCCCGCGCATGTCCAAGGCCTTCGTCAGAGAAGACGCCGACGCGGACGACGAGATTGAAGGTGCCGCGCCGCCGGCGCCCGCCGGAAAAAATTACATCACGCCGGAAGGTTTCGCTCGCCTGCAGGCGGAGAAGAAGCAGCTGCTGGAAGTCGAGCGTCCTCAAGTCGTCAAGGTCGTCGCCTGGGCGGCGTCGCTCGGCGATCGCTCCGAGAACGCGGACTATCTCTACGGCAAGAAGCGCCTGCGCGAGATCGACCGGCGCGTGCGCTTCCTGATCAAGCGGCTGGAAGCCGCGCAGATCGTGCATTCATCGGGGCGCGACACCGACCAGGTGTTCTTCGGCGCGCAGGTACGCGTCACCGGCGCCGCCGGCGAGCGCACCGTGCGCATCGTCGGCGTCGACGAGGTCGATCCGAAGCGCGGCGACGTGTCCTGGGTCTCGCCCATCGCCAGGGCGCTCCTCAAGGCGCGCGAGGGCGACAGCGTGGTGCTGCGCACGCCCGCGGGCGAAGAGAAGCTCGACATCCTGGAGGTAAGCTATCCATGAGCTGGCTCAAGGAATTTCGCGAGTTCGCGATCAAGGGCAACGTGGTGGATCTCGCGGTGGGCGTGATCATCGGCACCGCGTTCGGCAAGATCGTCTCGTCGCTGGTCGCCGACATCATCATGCCGCTCATCGGGGTGCTGATCGGCGGCATCAACTACGAGGACCTGGTCGTCGAGGTGGGCGATGCGCAGGTGACCTACGGCAAGTTCATCCAGAACGTGATCGACTTCGTGGTGATCGCCCTGGTCATCTTCCTGCTGGTGAAGGCGATCAACCATTTCCGGCGCCAGGAGGAGAAGGAGCCGAAGAGCGCACCGCCGCCGCGGCAGGAACAGCTGCTCGAAGAAATCCGCGACCTGCTGAAGCGCAAGTAAACAACCGCCGTCGTTCCCGCGAAAGCGGG
>Ga0075436_100002510_pt1 | contig 12616 bp, 9 predicted proteins | sample RhiMethybrSRZTD5_FD_75303 | JGI IMG/M metagenome (GOLD analysis project Ga0075436, IMG submission 75303) | Populus rhizosphere microbial communities from Tennessee, USA - Rhizosphere MetaG P. TD hybrid SRZTD5 | ecosystem: Host-associated > Plants > Roots > Rhizosphere > Soil | place: USA...
TCAGCTGACACTGCGGTGCGCGATGCCATTAATCGTGGCGAAATTCCCGGACCCCGCCTGCGAATCAGCGGCAACGCCGTCAACATACTTGGTGGACACGAAGATGCCATCGGCTACAACCCCGAGCAACATATCCTCCCCAATGCGACTTATGCCAATGGCGCTGATCAGCTCATCGCCGTCATGCGCGAACAGTTCAAACAGGGCGCGGACTTCATCAAAATCTACGAAACCGGAGCTGACTCGCTCCACGACGGCCAACTCACCTCCCCATACCAGTACAGCGAAGCTGAACTCGGCGCTGCAGTGCACGAAGCTGCTCGGCTGGGCAAGCACGTTGCCGTGCACGCGACTGATGATCCGGGCGCATTATTCGCTGCCAAAGCCGGGGTCGCATCCATCGACCATGGATTTCAACTTGGCGAAGAAACCATGCGAGTGATGCGCGACAAGCACATTTTCGTTGTGCCCACGTTTACCATCCAGGAATACTTCGCGGCTCACGGCGAGACCCCGCAGGCGGGTCAGCACGAACAGGAGATCCTCGATCTACACGGCCGCGAGTTCCGCAAACAGCTCGCGGCAGGAGTTCCCGTCGCACTCGGATCCGATGTTGGCCCATTTCCCCATGGGACCCAGGCCCGCGAATTTGAGCTGATGCTGAAGTATGGAATGAGTCCGGCAGCCGCTTTGCAAGCTGATCTAATTAACGGTGCTAAGTTGCTCGATTGGGACGACCAAATAGGTCAGCTCAAGCCAGGCTATCTCGCGGATGTCATCGCCGTCTCTGGGAACCCGCTCGACGACATCACCGCTCTCAAGCACGTAGATTTCGTCATGAAGGGAGGCGTGATCTTCAAGAAACTGGCGCCTTAGCTTTCTTTGGCTTTGCAGCGGCAATTTCGGCCAGCGAAGTCGCCGCATATCGCACCTGCTCCTCCGTAATTTCCGGAAACAGCGGCATGCTAATTACGCGTTCGCAAGCGCGCTCGGTGTGAGGCAGACTTCCGGGGCCATATCCCAGATTTGCGAACGCTTCCTGCAAATGCAGCGGCTTCGGATAATGGACTGCAGTCTGCACTCCTCGCTTCTCCAATTCTGCCCGCACCCGATCACGATTCTCGACGTATACGACGAATAGGTGGTAAACGCACTCGCTCTCAGCTGGGTCCTCTGGAAGTTGCACACTTGTGTCCGTCAAGAGCTGGCGATAAAGATTGGCGCGCTCCTGACGCTTTGAAGTCCACTCAACCAGATGATTCATCTTTATGTTTAGGACTGCAGCCTGAAAGCCGTCCATGCGGTAGTTGTAGCCAATGTATTTGTGGAAATAACGAGTGCTCTCGCCATGAGTGCGCAGCGAGCGCGCAAGCTTTGCGACCTCCTCGTCATTAGTCGTCAGCGCACCGCCCTCACCGTACGCGCCCAGGTTCTTCGGCGGATAAAAACTGAACGCCGCCGCGTGCCCGAATCCACCAACTCGCTTGCCGTTGTACTTGGCGCCGTGCGCCTGGCAAGCATCTTCGATCACCAGCAGATTATGGCGTGCGGCGATTTCGCTGATCGCGTCCATATCTGCCGGCCGTCCGTAAAGATGAACGGGAATAATGGCCCGAGTCTGCTTCGTGATTGCCTTTTCGATCTCCAAAGGATCGATGTTGGCCGTGGCCGGATCAATATCGGCGAACACGGTTTTCGCACCCGTGTAGTGGATCGCTTCCACCGTGGCAATGAAAGTGTTTGAGGTGGTGATGACCTCATCGCCCGGCCCAATCCCTGCCGCGACCAGCGCCAGATGCAGTGCGCTCGTCCCCGAATTCAATGCGACGCAATGCTTCACGCCACAGAACTCGGCGAAACTGCGCTCAAATTTCTCGACTTCCTCGCCCAGAATAAATGACGCATTCTGGCAAACCCGGTCGAGTGCGGCGAGAATTTCCTCGCGCAGCCCGGCGTACTGGGTCTTCAGATCGAAATAAGGGACTTGCTTCATTCCACCACCATTTCTTCAAGACGCTGAATAATCTCGTAGTTCAGTTTACTAGCTGTGGCTTGGGTGATGAACCGGAGTGAACTACTGGTGCGAATCAAGAAGCACGGCATCTGACGGTTCGGCTTTTCAGGAAAGCGCTTACGGTGTTGCGGCGGGAAGGCTCACAAATTCTGTGTGCACGTCTCCGTTGGCACTGATATTGTGCATGGCAAACCCCAGTTCGCCTCCCCACGGGAGCCATGAGGTGGCCGGCGCGACGTGCCACGTGATTCCCTCTTTCTCAAATACCCGCCCGTTGTGCCAATGTCCAACCAGCATGTGCTTGATCCCCAAATCATGAAGCAGCTTCATCTCCTTTGAGCGGTAAGGATCGCTGACAATCCAGTAGGGCTTGGCATCGGGAAAACTGCCATCGCGGAACACCGAAATATGCTGTACACCGATCATTATTTTTTTCGCATCGTCACGCGAGTCGCCCTTCTCGCCGCCACGCAAACCTGAAAGCCACGAAAGCATGCGCTCAGACTCTTCCTCTGTCTCTGGAGGTAGCGGCATCGGCTGTTTCGCCTCGTACTTATCGTAGTTTCCCAGCAGCTCAGAGTCGATCACCACAAACGTGACGCCTCTTACCTCAAAGGTGTAATAGTCTTTGCCGAAGACCTTGCGATATCGTTCAACGTCGTTGCTGTGCACATCGTGGTTTCCCGGTGCGTAATACAGAGGCGGTTTCAATTTCTTTAAAATCGACCTGGCTTGCTCCCAAGCCTCCGGGTTCTCGCCAATGTCTCCAGACAGAACGACGGCATCAGGATGGCGATCATTGATCATCTCAACAGCGTGTCGCAGATTCTCGGCTGCATGAGGCGCATGCTTGTCCCCCAAATGTGTGTCACTGATCTGCGCTACGGTGATTTCACTCGCGCTCTGTGCATGAGCGCTTGCAGCCAAACAAATCAGGGCGACGGTCGTCGCCAGTAAGATACGGCTCTTGTGCATACTGCCTAGAAGCCAAACCGGCGACTCAGGTTGTTTGCTGTCTGAAGTTTTACGATTTCAGTATTACAATTTCGGCGAAAAATGAAGAAAGCCCGCGTGACCTGTTCGCTAGGATCACACGGGCATTTTCCTGGTACGACCAATGTAAGTCAGTGCTGAGGTTGCGGTTGGCTTGTGCCCTGATTTCCGGTCTGCTGGTCGCGCATTTTTTGCTGGATGGCCGCCAGTTTCTGCAACTGCTCCGGTGTGAGAATTGCCTTGATCTTCGGCGTTCCCGCCTGGCGAATCTGCATGACTTTCTGCTGCTTCTGCTGCATCGACATTGAGTTGTCATTGCGCACAGTACCGATTTGCCGGTTCTCGTCGTCTACGACGGCCGCGATCTTCTGCTTCTGGTCCGGGGTCAGCTGCAACTCATCGTCGATTGACGATGGCTGATTGCTCTGCTGCCCGCTAGCTGCAGGAGAAGCTTGGCTGGGCGGAGTGGATTGCGATGGTGATGGCGAGGCTGTCGACGGGCTTGTGGGCGCCGCAGACTGGCTTGGAGAATTCTGCGGCTGCTGCGGCTCTGGAGCCGGTGTCGCCGTCGGGCTCTGTTGGGACGGTTCGGTCTGCGGCTGCTCAGGACTGGTGGCTTGCGGCGCTTGATCGCTTGGCGTTGTTTGCGGCGAGGAGGTCTGTGCGGTAGCAGAAAAAGCCAGAAACGCGAGACTCAGCCCCAAGATAAATACCATTTCCGAGATATTTCGATTTCGCATTGTTGCTCCTTTGCCGACGAGTAGCGGACAGGATTTCAATCCGGTGCAGACGAGTAGACTTGCGTTCGACGCGCAACAGATATGCTCAGATGAATGGGCAGGACTGCAGTTTGCCTGTGTTTCACCAGAAAAGCGTCAACAACTCACATTCAGAGACTCAGGTTGGTCTTTCTGGCATCGCGCTGGGGAACGTATATCCGGAGATAAAACATAAACAACACGATCGCGACATTTACCAGCAGCACCCCCGCGTGCAACAACGTGAGGCGATGGGTCACAAGCCTGATTTCGAAAGGCAAGTACAATGCGCCCGAAACCAGGGCGATCCACTCCGCCCAGGCACGAGCTTTCCACAGGCCATAGGCCTCGGCGAAACGTAATCCTGAATAGCAGCTGGCGCCTATCAATACCTGCCACACGGCGATGTCACTCAATCGATCAGCCAGTCCCATGATCATGCGGGCGAGATGGTGGTCCGGGCTGATGTGCAGAAAATCCAGAAATGCGCCGGCAACATCGCTGGGATCGAGCCAGTACAGGCTGATGGCTGCGGCCAACACCGCCAACCCCTTGGCAAACTCCAACACAGCGACGGTGCGCAGGGCTTGGGTTCGCGCACGATGCTTGGCGCTGTCGGACGTCAGCTTGAAGTCTGGATTCATTCGGTCAGTTGGCGTGAACGCTCGCTCGAAGCTCGGCTACAATTTCCTGCGCCGCTTGCTTGGCGGCTTCGTGTTCGCTGACGTTGAATGAGATCGCGCCCACACGCGCGTGTCCGCCGCCTCCGTATCTCTCGCAAATCCTGGCAAGATTCACGACCGGAGGTGATGATGCCCACGGATTTGAGCCTACCGAAACCTTCACCCGAAAACTGCTCTTGCTGAGTCCGACGCTGTAGATGGATTCAGGATGCAGGTAATATGGCACGAATTTGTTATATCCCTCCAGCTCCTGGTCGGTAACGTCGAAGAAAAGCGTTCGGTCTCTCGATTCAATTCGCTCGCGAAGAATTTCGATCGACTTACGGTGGCGTTCCAGCAGCGGCGGCAGCAACGACGCGATTAGCGGCGAGTGCACCACCTCAGCCAGCGGTTTTGTCGCCAGCAGCGGAATCAGCTTGGGCACAAATGCGGCGTCCTGGGTGGATTCAATCACCATGGTCAGCTGCATTGCCGGCTCTTTCATTTCAACCGCAGACTTCGCATCCTTATACAGTGCTCCGTCAATGATGTCGGTCCACTGCACCAACTCGGCCACCGGCGCGGGATTAAACCCGAAACGCTGCTCGGCAATCATGGCTATAAAGCTGGTGCATGACTTGAAGCTGGGATCGTAGAACTTGCGATTGCTCTGGTCGTGCTCGAAATGGGCTGCGTCCGCAGCGGAAAGGAAAGCGCTCTCGTGATGATCAAACCACCAGGTGATCTTCGGCGAGCTGGAATATTTGAAATCAACGATGGCGTTTTCGTCCCCGTCAAAGTCGGCTTCATTGAACAGAGACCCGGCGCGATGCAAGAGCCCGGAAAAAACGAATTCGCAGTTGTTGCGAATCCGCTCAGCGTAAAAGCGTGAAAACAGGGCCGCTGACGATGCCCCGTCAAAACACCGGTCATGGTAGAAAACTTTAACTCTCACGAGCTTCCCTTCTGATGCGGCACACTCCAGCCGGACTCACCTTGCTAAAAGGAAATAGGAATCTCATCCTCTGAGGGGTTCTGTCAAGCTGTAATGCGTTCGCGCGAAAGTTGAGCCGCAAAATGCCCCAGCCACGGCAATTCATACGCCTCGCCCTGCCCCGCTTTGACCACCAGCACTGCCCACAACACCACCATGGCGAGAAACACGATTCCCGCCGAAAGCCATGCAAAAAGAAACCCTATGAACGGAACCACCACCAGAATTGTGAACACCACTCGCATTGCCAATCCGATGAGCGCAGTCGCAATGGTAAACAAGAGCGATTGCCACGCATGAAAGCGCACAAATGGCTTCTTCTTGAACGCCGGGACCAGCAGCAGCACGATGGCTGGAATCACCGTCAGGTAAGCCACTGCTCCCAGAAGCGACTGCTGAGTATCGCCAGCAAACAAATGTTCAGCTTCCGGCTGAACTGAGTGTCCACAGCCAGGGCAGTAAGCGCTAATCTCCGGCATCTCGGCGGCGCAGTTGGCACAGATCATAGAAGTTTAGATCTAGAAGTTTAGACCTAGAAGTTTACAAATGATAACGGGCTTCGCAGTAACCTCCAAATCGCCGCGTTTATCGCGACGTTTGTCATCCACTGATCCACACCCTACAATCGAATCTCCTTTTTTATGTCATCGGGAACTTTTCCTCCAATTACAAAAGTTAAGCCCTCGCGCAGCTGGAGAATTCTCGGCTGGCTGCTGCTGATTCTTCTGGTTGCTTTCGTTGCGATTGCCGCCTGGTTGTATTCCATTGCGCGCTCTCCGCTTCCGGAACTCGACGGCACGATCTCCGTTCATGGGATCTCTGGACCGGTCAGTGTCATTCGCGACAGCCACGGTGTTCCCACAATCGAAGCCGCAAGTCTCGACAATCTTTTTTTCGCGCAAGGCTATGTCACCGCACAGGACCGGCTCTTTCAAATGGACCTCATGCGCCGCGCGGCTGCCGGAGAACTCTCGGAGATCATCGGGGACATTGCCCTGAAGCATGATCGCCAGCAGCGGATTCTCGGTCTCCGCGCCGCCACTGAAAAAGGTCTTCAGAGTGTCACTCCTGAGGACCGGCAGCACTTTGATGCATACGCGCGAGGAGTTAATGCCTACATCGATTCTCACCGTGATCGATTGCCGCTTGAGTTTCGTCTTCTGCATTACTCGCCCCGTCCCTGGAAAATACAGGACTCTCTGGTCATCGGATACCAGATGGTCGAAACTCTAAGTACGTCTCCACAGGCCGCACTCACCCGGGAAAAAGTTCTGGCCCGGCTCGGGCCTGAGCTGACTGCCGACTTATACGTAAACAGCTCATGGCTGGATCATCCACCGACTGCACCGGCTTCGTCGGCCAACGCGCCCCCTCCGATGAGCGAGAACGCTCCGGTCGACGCGGTTTCCGCTTCTGGTTCCGAGCCCGCTGACGCCGCGCGGCTGAGCCCATGGCTCCAGCCACATTTCCGCAACCACGACCCGGAGCCACTCGGCTCGAATAACTGGGTGGTCTCCGGCGCGCACACTGTTTCCGGCAAACCGCTTCTCTCAAACGATATGCACTTAGGCCATCAAATGCCCAATTTGTGGTATGAGGCTCATCTCCGCGCCGGCGATTTCGACGTAGCTGGAGTCAGCCTTCCTGGTTATCCGTATATTTTCGTCGGCCACAATCGGCGAGTGGCTTGGGGCTTTACCAACGTCGGACCGACTGTTGAAGACGCGTACGTCGAGAACTTCAATCAATCCGGCGAGTATCAGACTCCTAACGGATGGAAGCGGCCGGAAATTCGGCACGAGGTGATTCACGTAAAAGCCGCTCAGGATGTAAGCCTTGATGTTCAAGTCACTCGGCACGGTCCGATCGTGACCGAGCTTGCGCCTGGAGAGACCCGCAAAATTGCGCTGCGTTGGACACTTTATGACGGCGTTCGCAATCCGTTCTTTCACGTCGATTCGGCGCAGAACTGGGAGCAGTTCCGCCGCGCGTTCTCTGAGCTTGACGCTCCTGGGCAGAATGTCGTCTACGCAGACGTTGACGGCAACATCGGCTACCAGGCCACGGGCAGAGTTCCCATTCGCGCTTCAGGAGACGGTAGCCTGCCGGTCGATGGCAGCGACAACGCGCACGAATGGACCGGATACGTTCCCTTCGATAAGCTGCCGAGCGTGCTGAATCCCGCCTCCGGATTAATAGGCACAGCGAATGCGCGTATCACTCCCGACGGATATCCGTACTCAATCAGTGCAGAATGGGAGGCGCCCTGGCGGGTGGACCGCATTTATCGCGTACTCGGCTTCGGCAGAAAGTTCTCAGCGTCCGACATGCTGGCAATTCAAACCGATGTCTTTTCCGAACTCGATCGCTTTGTCGCCGACAAGCTGGTTTACGCCGTCGATCATGCCAAAAATCCGTCGCCGCGGGGCAAACAGGCCTCCGATATTTTGCGGTCCTGGAACGGACAAATGACTGCTGATTCAGCTGCTCCGACGATCGTTTCGCAGGCCCGCCTTGAGCTCAAGCGCCTGCTGCTCGAGCCAAAACTCGGTGCGGCACCGAATCAAGAACAAGGCCCCAACTTGAGCTGGAAGAGTTATCACTGGATGATGGAGACGGTGTGGCTGGAAAACGTTCTTTCGCATCAGCCAGCGCGATGGTTGCCGCCGAACTACTCCAGCTTCGACGATCTCCTCGCCGCCGCTCTGGATGCAGCCGTAACCAATGCTCCCTCAGACCTGAATTCATGGAAGTGGGGGCCACAGAATTCGGTCACCATTCAGAATCTAGTGCTCGGGAAAATTCCCATCGTTCGCCACTGGACTGGACCTGGCGAACAATCCCAGTCGGGCAGTGGGTACACGGTTAAAGCATCTGGCCGCGATTACGGCCCCTCCGAACGATTTACCGCAGATCTTTCCAATCTCGATGGTTCCACCCTGAACCTCGTAACCGGCGAATCGGGGAATTTTCTCAGTCCTTATTACATGGATCAGTGGAAGGCTTGGTACGACGGCCATACCTTCGCCCTGCCATTTTCCAAGACCTCGGTCGAAAATACCGCCGTTCACCGCCTGATGCTCGAGCCGAAATAGCGTCATATTCTCGCCCGATAAGCACTGTTCATTTCCGAACACAGAATTATCGCGAGCGAACAGAAAACCCCGCCAGCCCCGCTCTCCATTGCGCTTTGACCTAGTCTAATCAAAGGGTTACGTTTTTCGGTTACTGGGCATGGGAAATGCAATCAAGAAGGCAGGAGCCACAATGATTTGCGGAGTACAAAACTCGATGCCTTCAACCGCCAGCCAGCTTGTTGGGCCATGCCCGCGTCCGGCGGTGCTGGTTTCCGAGGACCACGATGACGTCCTCGCCGCCATTAGCCTGCTGCTCAAGAACAATGGCTTTGAAATCGAACCCGTAAAATCTCCTGCCGAGACACTCGCGGCTGTTCGCCGTCGGAGTTTTGACGCTGTTTTGCTCGACCTAAACTACAGTCGGGATACCACGTCCGGCGTGGAAGGTCTCGAACTAATCTCGCAACTTCAGGCACTTGATAGCGGGATGCCGATCATTGTCATGACTGCCTGGGGCACAATTGAGCTGGCCGTCGAAGCCATGCACCGTGGCGCTTCAGACTTTGTTCAGAAGCCTTGGGAGAATGCCCGGATGCTCGAGGTTCTGCGGGGCCAGATGCAGAAGGCCAATGAACGGCGGCAAACCCGTTTGAGCGAGCGAATGGAACTGGAAGAAGCGGCGCAGATTCAGAAGGCGCTGCTACCGGCACGCGCCAGCGCCGCTGCAGGCCTGACCATCTCCGCCGCAACCCATGCCGTGCGAAATGTCAGCGGTGACTACTACGATGTCATTCCTCTCGACCAACACAGGTCGGCAATCTGCATTGCGGATGTAATGGGTAAGGGGATGGGCGCGGCGTTGCTGATGTCCAACCTGCAGGCGACGGTGCGCTTGCTGGCTCCGCAAATCGACGAACCGCAGGAACTCTGCTCGCGCTTGAACCGGAGCATCTCCTCCAACGGCATGCCCGGCAGGTTCATCACATTTTTCTACGGAATCATTGACGTACGAACAATGAAGATCACTTACACCAACGCAGGACACAATTGGCCCGTCCTGGCTCATGCAGATGGCGCTTGTGATCGGCTCAGGACCGATGACGCAGTCTTGGGCACTTTCTGGAATTGGACTTATCGCCAGAGCGAAGTAGATTTGCGCAGCGGAGACCGGCTGGCGCTTTTCACCGACGGAATCACTGAATGCGCCGATGCCTCAGGAAACGAATTTGGCGAGGAACAACTCTGCCGTTTGATCTCTGATAACGTGCACTTCCCGGCGGCCGTGCTCGAGCAGTTGGCTATGTCCGCAGTGCAAACCCACAGTCGCGGATCTTTCGCGGATGACGCTACTCTGGTCGTAGCGGCTATTAAGTGATTCCTCCTACACTCTTCACGAACTAAAAATCCACTACCTTGACGTCAATTGCCTGACCGACAATGACCGGCCCGTTGGCGAGCTTCTCTAGTTGGTCGGTAGCCGTATCGTAGATTCGCAGCCTGCCGCCCTCGCAAACATACACAACATTGCGGTTTGGGATCGGCTCAATTCCGGTAACGTCACCGTTGTCCTGCGGCGCAACCACGCTCGATTGCGAAATGCTTCCGGCAGCGTTCACGATGCTAAGGCATCCGCGCACTTCTCCGCCTGAAACGTCAACATTGGTGCAATCACGCGCGCCAATGAATAACTGGCCATTGCTCCCCATCTGCATTCGGTTGTGATACCCATCGGTGATTGCCACCGGCGCAGCCGCTGTCATGGAGGCAACATCCACAACTGTCAGGCGTCCGCAGGTAGTCGCAGCCGTGGTGACACCGGCACAGCTGTTGTCAGCCGGCGATACCGGAGTGCCTGCTACGTAAAGGTTATTTCCCAGGAGGAGGGCTACCGTCGACGCAGGAACCGCAGTTGAGTTCCCCTGAACAGGTGGGGTTTGCGTCATGTCCAAAGCCGAAACTGTGGTGCACGAAGTGAAAGTAAGACAAGCACCCGAGTTCGTCCCGCCACAGCGCTGCCCGCAATTCAAGATATAGGCAGTCGTCCCGCTTGGGTTGAATACGGCAAACGCGGGGCGATCAAAGCTCCCCGCGATCAGGCAAGCCGCTGTTTGAGTAGAAGAGCATGGAATTTGCGCGCTCGATTGCGTCCCCGTTCCAATCAAGCTGGGGGTCAGCAGAGTGACCGCATCTGAATTGTCCGAGAAAACCAGAATCGCTTTCCCATCCGGCGTAGGCACTACAGTATGGGCCCCCGGAACCGGAATAGTGGCCGTCAAGCTGCCCGTCGAAATATCGATTCGTTCCACCGCCCCCGGCAACTCTCCGGGAATGCCGAGGCTCGGTAAGGCAACGAAAACTGTGACGTTGTCCGTCCACACAAAAAAGCTCTCGCTTGGCCTCTGCAGGTTGATGGTAAGCGACACCGCCTCCTGCGCGTTGTCAACGATTCCCAGCCTGTTGTCGCCGGGGCTGAAGATCAATGTCCGGTCGTGTTTTGGGCTTACAGCCATCATTCCCGCGCTATTGACGCTGCTGCCGAGCGACTGTAAGGAGATTGAGAAACGGGAGAGCTGGTCCTTGGAAGCGTCCACGATTTCAATCGCCGGCGATCCGCCGCCGAACGGGTTTGGAAATAGAGGGTTGGAGACAAAAGCCCTGAACGCGAGGCCGCTGCGACTTGCGGCCCGAGGCGCACTATACCCGTTGCACGAAACCAAGCAAATCAAAGTTATACACACAGCAAAGACGGTACAGGCTTTTTTCAAACCAGGGACTCCGAAGAGCTTTGAAGGATAGAGAGTTAGATGCGAAAAGCGGATTATATCAGAGCACAATCAGCAACATTTTTGCCGGCAGCCCCGTCGCACTGCGAATGCGTAGCCAGCTGTGCTGCTGTATCCTCAACAATATGGCCGGAAATTTTCGAGAGCGATTAGCGGCATCGCCCATACTCTGCGACGGAGCCATGGGCACCCTGCTCTACGCCAAAGGTGTGTTCATCAACCGGTGCTACGACGAACTGAACCTCTCCCAGCCCGACCTCATTCGCGGCATTCACCATGAGTATCTGCAGGCAGGCGCCGAGATCGTCGAAACCAACACCTTCGGCGGCAACAGTTTTCGCCTTGAACGTCATGGATTAGCCGACAAAGTCCGCGACATCAATATTGCCGGCGCCAAGGTGGCCAAGGAAGCAGCCAAGAGCTTCGACGCCTGGGTGGCGGGATCGGTCGGGCCATTAGGGATTCGCATTGAGCCACTTGGCAAGACCTCGTTCGCGGAAGCCCGATCCGCCTTCCGCGACCAGATTGCCGCCCTGCTGGAAGGCGGCGTGGACCTCTTGATTCTCGAAACCTTTGGCTATCTCGAAGAACTTCGTCAGGCGTACCTGGCCGCACGTGAGCTCGACTCGAACATTCCTGTCATTGCCCAGGTCACGGTTGATGAGGAAGCCAACTGCCTTGATGGTTCAACCCCTGAGGTTTTCGGACCGAAGCTCGAGGAATGGGGCGTGGATGTCCTCGGCTGCAACTGCAGTGTCGGTCCAGTGGCGATGCTCGAGGCTATCGAGCGGGTCCGCGCTGCCACTAAGGTGCCCATCTCTGCCCAGCCGAATGCCGGAATTCCCCGGTCGGTTGAGGGGCGGAACATCTATCTCTGCTCGCCGGAATACATGGCGAGTTACGCCCGCAAATTCGTCGCGGCCGGCGTTCGTCTGGTTGGCGGGTGTTGCGGGAGCACCCCCGAGCACATTCGCGTAATGAAATCAGCTCTGCGCGTCACCCAGGCGCGGGCTAAGACCGGCGAAGGCCAGCACAAAGCCACGGTCGCAACGCCCACTGTGGCCGCGGTTCCGCTTGAGCAAAAATCGTTGCTCGGCGCAAAGATCGCGCGCCGCGAGTTCGCCACCATGGTTGAAATCGTTCCCCCTAAGGGAACGAACATTCAAAAGGAACTCGAAGGCGCGCGCTTCCTCAAATCCGTCGGTGTGGACGGAATCAACATCCCGGATAGTCCTCGCGCATCGGCCCGCATGGGGAATCAGGCGCTATCGCTGCTGTTGCAGCAGCAGGCGGGAATTGAAACCATTCTGCACTACACCTGCCGCGACAGAAACG
>Ga0075436_100002512_pt1 | contig 12614 bp, 9 predicted proteins | sample RhiMethybrSRZTD5_FD_75303 | JGI IMG/M metagenome (GOLD analysis project Ga0075436, IMG submission 75303) | Populus rhizosphere microbial communities from Tennessee, USA - Rhizosphere MetaG P. TD hybrid SRZTD5 | ecosystem: Host-associated > Plants > Roots > Rhizosphere > Soil | place: USA...
TGCTTGCCCAGCATGTGAATCACTTCGACCGGATTGCATCCTTGCCAGAACAGGTGGCTTAGGTCGTTGTTGGCGCCGATCTCTTCCCCAACCGCCTCGCGCAGCTTGAGCAGCGTGAGCGGATTGTAGACACAAAAGTTGGGGTGCATTTCGAGCGCGATGCGGTGCACGCCGTGAGCGCGCGCGTACTGTGCGGCGCTCTTCCAGTAGGGAACCACGCGTTCTTTCCACTGCCAATCCAGCGCCTGGGCGTATTCCGGAGGCCAGCGGTAGGCGATCCAGTTGGGGTTCTTATCGGTGGGATTGGCGCCGGGACAGCCGGAGAATCCGACGATAACTTTCACACCGATTTTTTCCGCGAGCTGCACGGTTTTGCGGAAAGTCTGATCGTCGCGCTCAGCGATGCTCTTGTCGGGATGCACGGGATTTCCGTGACAGCTCAGGACCGCTATCTGAATGTTGTGGTCCGTAAACTTCTTTTGCCAGGCTTTGAGTTTCGCGGAATCGTTGAGCAGCTCATCGAGGGGACAATGCTTATTATCGGGATAGCCGCCAGTACCAATCTCGGCAGCTTCGACTCCCATCGCCTGATATTTCTCGACCAACTGGTCGAGGGTGAGATCAGGAAATGCCGGGTCGAAAACACCAATCAGAATTTTTCGCCGTGGATGCGGAGATGAATTGCTCGATCCTTCTGACTGCGGCGTCGCAGCCGAAAGAGCACGTGGCGCAGTTACCGCTCCGGCGATTACGCCGCCAGTTGTGGCGAGAAAATCTCTGCGCGTGGGAGGAAGCGTAGCGGAAGGATCGGCCATGTATCTCCTGGGGGTGGTTCAGCAACTTTTCGTGAACGCAACATTATACTCAGCCCGAGGCGAAACAGTTTGAGAATGCCCAAAGCAGATTTTGATCGAGAAATCTGCAAAAAACTAAAGCCGCCCATTCCGGGCGGCTTCAGCTTCGTGGGTTGAACTCCTCAATTCGCTGGCCGGAGGTGGCCGTTTCTTATGAGGACATTGATGGCATTCTTAAATGAATATGCAATGAGCGCAATAGCGTAAAAATACTATAGGGAGGGCTTCGCTAGTACCTTATGGATTCAACAGCTTACGATGAGAGCTGCCATTCTCAGTCTTCGACCCGGAAAACAAACAGGCAATGGTCCAGAGTGGCAATTAAACGGTACTGCAACAACCACCTATACCCATTTGGATCCTTGAGATATTCACCAGCGAGAGCGGTCGCGGAAACAATAACCGTTCCGGTTGCATGCTCGTTCTCAGCCAGCGGCCGCGCGCGAATTCCATAGACGCTTGGATCAAGGCTGCCGAAATAAGCCAGTGAAATCTGCTCGTCTGGATGCTCGCGTTGGTAGTCGCGCAGCGCCAGAAGCCCCTGCCCCCAGTCGAGATTACTGTCCGCGAGAAGGCGATGGCTGCTTTGAGATGGGACAAAAATCTCAAAATACGACAAATAACCTGGCGCATATTGCAGCGTGTCTGTGGCGTTGAGGACCAGCAACACACCTAGAACCGCGCTGCCAAAGCGGACACGCGAACATCTTTGCCACATCGCGCCCGCAAATAACAGGGCAAAAGGATACAACGGAAGAACATGCCGCTCGCCAATATTGAAATGCGCAAAGATCGCCAGCAGGAAGTACACAGCCGGAAATGAGATCAGGATCTCGAAGTCCGGGACGCGGATTCTCCCCAAGATGCACAGCGCGAGTCCTGCGCCGGAGATGACCAGCACCAGCAGAGGCCATTTCAAGAGAATTGCGACAGGGTAGTAAGCCTTCCAACCGCCGGTCGGCGAGACCTGGCCAAGAAAAAATGCCGGCTGCCCGTGCGAATTGTGGAGAGCAACCTCCCGCAGACCGGCTATGAACTCTCCTGCTGGAACAGGCAGGCTGATGTTCAATTTCGAACGCGTCGGTTTAACCAGCGAAGCCGTCCAGTGCGGATGAGTCACGATGAGAGTTCCATCGTGAATGGTCACTCGTGAAATGTGGAAGAAATATCCGGCCCACACCATCACGAATGCAATCAGAAGTGCGAGCGCAGTCTTGGCCCAATTCCACCGAAGCGGATTCAGGCGCGGGTAGCCGCCGACGAGCACCAGCATCCAGAATGCCGCCAACAGAAATATTGGAAGAGTTGAAAACTTCGCCAGCAACAGCACTCCGAAGACAACACCAGAGGTCAGCGCCTTGCGCCAGGAAGGAACTTGCTTCCAGCGCGCTACTTGAAAGGCAGTAGCAAAGATCAGCAGCGTCGCCGCGCCATCGGTGGTCGCCAGGGAGAAATGAGCAATCAGGGACGGCGAAAAGGCAAACAGTGCCAGCACGAAATTCGCAGCCGCATCTGAAAACAGCTTTGCCGCTTGCAGCCACAGCAGGAAACCCAGCAGCAATCCCAGCACGACATTCACGGCACGAGCGCGCCAGGCCAGCGAAACTGGATCCGTGGAGACATTCACGACTCGAAAGCCCGCCGGCAACTTCTCCACATCTACTTGCCACTGGTGCTCCGAGCGCCGCCCAATGAGCGGAAGCGTACATAACAGACGCGCCAGCGGCGGATGGTCGTTGTAATCCTCAAAACGTCCATTGCGCCAGGCGTCGAGTCCTTCGGAGATGTGCACCGGCTCGTCGTAGGTGAGGGACTGTGTGCGAATGAACCAGACACACTGTATCGCGTAGAGCGAAAGCAGAAACCCCGGAACCAGTAGACGTTTCCACTCATGGCGAGCGCCGCTGGCAGAGCGCTCCTGCGCGGGTTCGGCCGTCACCGGTTGTGACATAGCAACGCAAACTTAACACAGCGGAGGCTCACGCCGGCACAGATTAAGGCACACGAATCTGACAGAGAAGGATGTTTCGTCCGAACGTCTGAGGATTCGTACATCCAACTTGCTTGAGCTGCTCTCGAAGCGGCGCCTCATTGTCGATGAACCATCCCGCCTGAAAGAACCACAGTGGAGTTCCGGAACTCAGCTTGAAAGTGTGTTGCGCGCTGTTCAGTGTTTCGGGGAACGTCTCCGGCTTGAAAGTCCAGCGCCTGGGATCGATAGAAATCACCGCACTACTTCCGCAGGGGGCGTTGAAAAGGGGCTGGAACGGCTTTTGCTCGATTTGTACCACTTTGCTGTTGCAGAGGTAGTAGCTCAACAAAAGTCCACCCTGGTCATCGGTGAAGATAGTCGACCCGGGCGCAAGCAGCTTCAACGACGATACTGCGTGCGCCATCAACTTGCGGCTTTGATCACGAGCGCGGATGTATTCCCCCTGTGGCGATGGAAATAAATTGCAGAGCACAAGCACAGCAGCGATAACTGCCGGTTTCGACCAGCGTCTTCGGGGATTCCAATGCGCCAATGCAATGGCGATTCCCGGAATTACAAAGATTGCAAGGTAGGAATCGTGCCGGGTGCCTCCGTATGGGTATGCTCGGAACAAGGCCAACAGGCAATTCACCAGAAGAGGAAAGATCAGCAAGAACGCAAGCTGGCGTGGAGATCGCAACTTCGAAGTCCGTGGCTGGTTGTGATCGCGAAGCAACAGCACCAGGCCGAAGATGAATAGTCCGAGCGCTGCCGCCCCGACTGCCCCCTGACTGAACAAATAGTGAAACAGTCGCAGATTAGCTTTGGCAATGAACCCGAGAGGATTCTCTCCCGCCTGCAAGACCGAGCGGCGCAGGTACGATCCGACCAGTCCCTCCATGGCATGCCGCGCCCGCACTTGGGAAACGTGGGTGACAAACAACGTGGTAATCAGCGCTAACGCACCGAGCTGACCTGTTATCCACAGAGCGATGATTCGGGTCCGAGGCCGCACAGCGACAACACGAAGCAGCGAGTAAATCCCCAGCGTGAATGCGAAGATGAGCGACGAGTAGTGCGTGAGTAGCGCAAGGTAGAGCGACAACAATGAAACCAACATCATTGAGCCAGAATCTTCCGAGATAGCACGGTCCAGGAAGTACAGGCTGCTGGCGCAGAACAGTAGCAAAAAATCATACTGGCGGACTTCCGCGGAAAGTAAGATCAGAGCCGGCGAGAATAAAAGTAATGTCAGCCCAATCAGTGCAGTGGAGTAATTTGTCACCCGTCTAAGCCAGCAGAACATCACCCAGCAGAACGTCGTTCCGGCGATTACAGACGGCAATCTCAAAAACAGTTCAGAGCGGCCCAGCATGCCCCAGTAGTGGAGAAAAATGATGAGCAGCGGAGGGTGAACAGTCGTGAAACTCGCCCGATACGCTGCCGTCAACGAAGATTGCACACTGAGCAGATAGTGCAATGCCTCATCCGCATTCAGGAATCGGTATGCAGCATTCCAAAATCGTAGTGCCAAGCCCAGCGTCAGCAGAACCAGCAGCAGGGCTCCACGACCGCGCACTTCGGGCGGAGAAGCTTCTTTCATTGTCTCGGAATTGGGCCGCAATATTTGGGCGGACGGCATGCAAATGAAGGTATGGTAGAGAATACTATGCTAGGTCGATGAAAGTGGTTCCGTCGCGTCGCAAACGCTCATGTCCACCCTGGGTTCTCTCCAAAGCGCAGTCCAAGGCGAAAGAATTAAGCCGGCGCAACAGACTTCGAGTCGGCTTCGCTCGATGATTTTGATTTGCATTTGGCTGGGAGTTTTCGCAGGGATAGTAGAAGGCCTCGGCCTCTTATTGTTTCAAAGACTTAATTGGGAGCGTTGGGGGCCCATGGTCCACGTTTCGGTTCCCATTATTTGGATAGCTCCAATTGTAGACAGCGCCTTCTTCCTGCTTGTGAGTCTATTCATCTGGCTGCTCTCGCGGGCAAATCGCCGCATCCCGACACAACAGCTGGTAGCAACTCTCCTGGTATTTCTGGTCGTCTACGATTGGCTGACCGTCACCGGACGTCTTTATCGTTTTGCCAGAATCATCTTTGCACTCGGGGCGGCAGTTGCCTCTGGAAGATGGTTCGCCGCGCGCCAGCAGACGAGCTTGCAATTTTTCAAGAGGAGCTTGCCCTTTCTCCTCGGAATCTACGTCGCGGCATTGGTTGGGATCGAAGGCGGAAGCCGGTGGATGGAACGATCTAGAACTGCAGACCTTACCAATGCGGCGTCGGGCGCCCCCAACGTTCTCGTCATCGTCATCGACACACTCCGCGCCGACCACGTCTCTTCCTACGGGTATTCGCGCCCAACCACGCCTAACCTCGACAGTCTCGCCAGGGAAGGAGTTTTGTTTCAGAACGCCGTATCGCCCTCCTCCTGGAGCCTGCCTTCGCATGTCTCACTCGTGACCGGAAGATATCTTCACGACCACAAGGTTGGAAATGTCCAGCCCGAGCCGTGGTTCGGCTGGGGGAATTCGGGGCTGGGAGGTTTTCCCACCATTGGCGAAGCACTGGAGAAGAAGGGCTATCGCACGGCCGCCTTCTCTGCCAACCGTACTTACTTTTCGCACGACCTGGGTTTTGGCCGGGGATTCATTCGCTTTGACGATTATTTCAACTCAGCGGCCGACTGCTTCTTGCGCACGCTGTATGGCCGGGAGTTCGCGCGCATCTACCTCGTCCGCAGCGAGAAGAGCCTGGTGAAAAGAATCTTGCGCAGATTGGGGTGGACATCCTTGTTGGACCAGGATGCGGAAGGATCCGGCAGCTATGGCGGCGCATTTGGGATTCGCAAGCATGCTGACGAGGTCAACCGCGAAGTGCTGGATTGGATTGGTCACGATTCGAAGCATCCGTTTTTCGCGATGCTGAACTACTTTGACGTTCACGATCCCTACGGTGGTCCATCTTCGTATTCGAAGCCCGCTTGGCCCCACAGCTCCGATATCGACCTCTACGACGACGGCGTTAAGTATGTTGATGACTGCCTAGGTCGCTTAATGCTTTCGCTGGATGCGAAGGGTCTTTCGAAAAATACGCTCGTGATCGTCACCTCAGACCACGGTGAAGCTCTGGGCCAGCATTTCCTGATGACGCATGGTCACGCACTGTATTGGGAGCTCATCCACGTGCCGCTGATTATCTGGTATCCCGGTGGCGTACCGGCCGGATCCGTCGTGAACCAGCCTGTCAGCAATGCGTCCATCCCCGCGACCGTTATGGACTTTGTTGGTGGCGGTCATCTGAAATATTTTCCCGGTGGAGGTCTCGACGCGCTATGGACCGGAAACGAAGGCGATCGTTCGTGGCCAAAACCGATTTCCGAACTGGCCAAGAACGATATTGTGATTGGTCCGGACCGGCAGGCCCGCAATGTTGAACCCACCGCGATGGACGGTGACATGAGATCCCTGATCACCCCTCAGTGGCATCTGATTTGGCACGAAAAATTCGGAGAGCAGTTGTATGACTGGGTGCACGATCCCGCCGAGATGAATAACGTCATTAATACGCCCGCGGGGCAAGCGGCGGCCAACAGCCGGGCGCAGGAAATTCAGAAACCCGATTCGCGTTGATCCGACCGGCGGTTCACGGAACGTTCACCAAGCCGTTACGGATCGCGTAGACAACCAGTTCTGCGGTTTTGTGAATTCCCAGCGCATCCATGATGTTGGCGCGATGCACGGCAACAGTGTTCACACTTAGATCGAGCTGCGCGGCAATTTCTTTGTTCGACTTGCCTTCACAGATCAGCTGCAGAATTTCTACCTCGCGGGCAGTCAGGCCAGAGTTGCGCTCGCCCTTGAGATTTTCTTTCGGGGAAAGCTGTGGATCGAGTACCGTCTCTCCATTGACGATGCGGCGGATCGCAGTGCCGAGTTCGAGGTCCATAGCGTTTTTCAGCACATATCCACGCGCACCAGCATCCATCGCCTGGCGTACCCACGTATCTTCGGTATGCATGCTGAGCATGAGCACCAGAGTCTCGGGCGCAAATGCGAGAATTTTCCGCGTGGCTTGCAAGCCATTGATCTCTGGCAAGGCACAGTCCATCACCACCACCTGCGGCTTGAGCGAGCGCGTAAGTTCAATCGCCTCCTTGCCGTCGCTGGCTTCGCCAACAACGCGAATGTCCGGCTCATCTTCGAGCATGCGTCGAAACCCGCGCCGCACCAGGCTGTGATCGTCCACCAGGAGAACTGAGATTTTTTCAGACATGCGACTCCTGGGTCTCCCGTAACAAGTTTTCTCTCGGGACTTTCAACCGCACCCGCGTACCTCCCGCGTCTGGCCTCTCTAATGTCAGGCTTCCGCCGAGCAGTTCTGCGCGTTCACGCATCGCCACCAGTCCGAGCCCCTGCCGTGGTCGTTCGGCAGAAAAACCTGAGCCGCGGTCTTCGACTTCGAGCTCTAGTTGTTCGGCGGCAAAGCGCAAGCGTACCCAAGCCGTGTTCGCACCGGAATGCCGCGCGATATTGTTCAAAGCTTCCTGTAGCACGCGATATACATGCACCGCCGGATCGCCGCCAATGGGAAATGGTGTGCCGCTCTTTTCATAAGATATGCGAATTCCAGTCTGCCTCTCTACTACGGGCAAATACCATTCGACCGTCTGCTCCAGTCCCGCTTCATCGAGCATCACCGGATGCAACGCCTGCGAAAGACTGCGGACCTTGTCGAGTGCACTTTGCGCGACTTCGCGAATTTCGAGCAGTTCTGCGCGAAGCGACGATCCATCAGGAGCCAGATTGCGGGCACGGCCAAGCATCGCTCCCATGGCGGTAAGAATCTGTCCAAACTCATCGTGCAGCTCGCGTGAGATATAGCGCAGCGTAGATTCCTGGCTCGAGATCAGCGTCTGCGCCAGCTCGCTGCGGCGGGCCGAAAGTGTCGCCAGCTGATTGAATAACAGCCGGTTTGATCGGATGAGATAGAGGCTGGTCAGTACAATTGCAATCAGGGTCCCTATAAGAAAAAAGTACGCTTGCCGCTGCACATGATCGTAAATCTCCGTGACCTGAGCCGCTGCCCGTTCCTCGCTCTCGTTGTTCTGCACTAGCAGGCGCGCGACGGCGTTGCTGAGCGCGGCCAGCCGAGCCTGCTGGGAAAGCCGTATCTGCTCGCGTGCTTCTTTTTCCTTGCCGTTGCGGGCGAGCGCAAAAGTCCGATCCATGGCGTCCCAGAATTGCGACAGCGAACTTTGCAGATATTGCTGCTGGTCGGCGGTTCGGCCCACCGGGGAAAACTGCTGCTCGCGCTGGAATGCGTCGACCAGATCGGCCTGCATGCGCTGGAACTGCGGCCGCCAGGCTGTAAGCGAATAGTGCTGGCTCGCATCCGATGGACCTATATCCAGCATGTCACGCATGGATATACCAATCGAGTTGAGTTCGTTTTGAATGCGCAATAGTTGCAGCGAATCCTTGCGGTTCCGGTCAATGAGATTGTGCTGCAGCTCGCGGAGGCTACCCATGCGGCGGGTCACATAAAATGAGTAGCTCACCACCGCCAGGAGAGTGATGATCAGGCCGATGTAAAGCGGTGTTGTGGGAGATCGCCCAGGCGAATGCTGCACAGCGCAAGGATAAATGGCAGAGGGGTAACGCTCAATGGCTGAATGCGTCTTTGCCGGGGCCAAATTGGTGATCTAAAGTGGTGATCATGGACAAAGCCAAACTTCCCGAGCCTTGGCTCCGGGGCACTTTGATGGAGGTACCACCGCTGCAGCGAGCGATCTTGCATGCCATCGAACTGGCAAAAGAAGATTTGGAGCGCTGGTGCGGGGACCTCAGCGATGAGGAACTGAATGCTCGGCCGGGCCATATTGCTCCGGTCGCGTTTCACATTCGCCACATTGCGCGCAGCACAGACCGCCTTCTGACTTATGCCGAAGGCCGTCCGCTCAGTCCGGAGCAGATCGCGCTAATGAAGTCGGAGTTGGATCCCGGCGCAGTGGCTCACGAAGTGTTTGCAGAATTGAGCGCGGCTCTGGAAGAGAGCGTCACACGCATACGTGACTTCTCACCTGAAACGCTCATTGCTCCACGAACGGTTGGCCGCCAGCAGATGCCCACAACCGTCGCCGGCTTGTTGGTGCACGTCGCCGATCACGCTCAGCGCCACGTCGGCCAGGCAATCACTACCGCGAAGATCGTGCGCGCTGCACGGGTGGGTGGCAACTAAATTCAGCTCGGTCTCAGACCCGCGCCAGGTGCAGGCCGAACCACTTTTGCGGATCAAACCAGGTATTTTCCAACCTAAACCCGGAGACACAAAGCATCCGATCCACCATCTGCAGCGTGTATTTATAACTGTTTTCTGTGTGGATCCGTTCGCCTGCAGCAAACCGCACCACCGCGCCGGTCGGTCCGACTGTCACCGTCTGCGGGCGCGAAGTCTCCAAATAAATCTCCATCCGCGAACATCGCGGATTCCAGACCGCGAGGTGGCGGAACGAATCCACATCGAAGTCGGCTCCCAGTTCCCGATTAATCCTGTGCAATATATTCTTGCTGAATTCAGCCGTAACGCCTTGTGCGTCGTCGTAGGCCGGAACCAGAAGGTTCGGGCTTTTCACCATATCGGTTCCGAGCAGAAGGGCATCTCCCCGCGACAGTTGCTGCCGCACTTTGCGCAACATGGCGAAAGCGTCTTCCCAGTCAAAATTCCCGATGCTGGATCCGAGATAAAGCACCAGCTTGCGCCCAGCCACATCTCGCAAAAACTGAAAGCCCTTTCCGAAGTCAATGACAATCGGATGGACCAGGGCTCCCGGCATTTCCTCTCGGACTCGTTTCCTGGCTGCTGCCAAGGCGGAAGGGGAAATGTCGACCGGGAAGTACTTAACACGAATTTGCCTGCGCGCAACGGCCTGCAACAATACGGAAGTTTTCGTTGCGGTTCCTGCACCCAACTCAACCACGGAAAGCGGCGAACCTGCAGCTACAGAAATCTCGTGAGCGTTTTGTTGCAGAATTCCCAGCTCGGTTCGCGTCAGGTAATACTCGGGTAATTCAGTGATTTGCTCGAACAGCGCGGAGCCGCGCTCGTCATACAGCAACTTGCAGGGCAGGCGCTTCGGGCGAGAGCTCAGACCAAATACTACTTCTTCAGCGTAATCGGGAAGTGCCAGCAACTCGCGGGCAATCATTTTGCCAGCCTTATGCCCATGAATTGCCAGCGCGCGTGCGGAGGAAAGAAGTTCCGGTAGGTCGCGCGAATATGACTAGCGGGCGTGGCGCAAGAGCCTCCGCGCAAGACGAATTGGTTGCACATAAACTTGCCGTTGTATTCGCCAATCAGGCCCGCTGCCGGAGCAAATCCCGGATACGCCACGTATGGACTGGCCGTCCACTCCCACACATTTCCAAACCACTGTGGACCGGCGCCCTGGGCCGGCTGCGGCTGAAATTTTCTGCCTTCCTGAAATTCTCCCGATCTCGTGTTTCCAATCTGCTCGGCTGCGACCTCCCACTCTTCTTCCCTGGGAAGTCGCGCGCCTCGCCAGCGTGCGAATGCATCTGCTTCGTAGTAGCTGAGATGGCAAACCGGTGAAGCAGGATCAATCTCCCTCAAGCCTGAGAACGTGAAGTCCATCCAAATCTCGCCTCGTTGTTCCCAGTAGAGCGGCGAATTCCAGCCATGAGCCGCCACTGCATCCCAGCCGTCAGAGAGCCACAGCTCCGGCCGGCCATAGCCGTTGTCGCGCATGAACTCCAGATACTCGGCATTTGTGACTTGGCGGGAGGCGATCTGAAATGGCTCCAACAAGACCTTATGCTGTGGGCATTCATTGTCAAAGGTGAAACCGTCTCCCGAATGTCCTACTTGGTAAATGCCGCCACCAATTTCGATCCACTCCAGCGGAGCCGGTGAATTCACGGCCTGGAGCCCGCCCGCGTATTCCGGTCGTAACGGCATCGACCAAAGAGCATGCTTTATGTCGGTAAGCATCAACTCCTGGTGCTGCTGCTCATGGTTGAGTCCCAGTTCAACCAGCGCTGCCACTTCGCCAGAGGCGCCTTGGAGATACCGCTCCATCTCGCGGTCGACCCAGTTTCGGTACGCATGCACCTCGTCGAGAGTCGGCCGCGACATCAGTCCGCGCGAACCGCGATAAGGATGGGATCCGAGCTGCTTGTAATAGGAATTGAACAAATGTCTGTACCGGGGATCCAGGGGCTGATAGCCGCCGGCGTGTGCCGCAAGAATGAACGTCTCGAAAAACCACGTGGTGTGCGCCATGTGCCATTTCATCGGACTGGCATCGGGCATGGACTGCAGTACCTGGTCTTCGGCAGAAAACGGCTGCGACAGCTCGATGGTTGTTCTGCGAATTTCCTGATAGCGTCGGAGCAGCGGAGTCGTCGCGGAGGCTGCCCTCGGCATTTCGGGTTGAAGAGACTGGGCGCGGCTTGCTGGCATCGCGTTTTCCCGGGGCACAGCCGTTGCGCGTTCAATCCAGACGTCGGTCCGCTGCAATGGCGTTCCAACATGGATGCGCTTCAGGGCGATATTGTTACATTTTTCTGACAAAAAAGCAGATCGAGCCCCTCCGTTCCACTCGTCGGTTGTGCGACCTAGCCGAATCAGGCATTTACACAAGCTAAAGATGATGGCGGCGGTTACGTTTTTCCAGTTGCGCAGGACGCAATGGCATCCTGCTTACGTTCAGAGCGCATCCAATCGCCTTCGCCGTCCACGGAGAGATCGTTGCGAAAGCCTGCAGCTGTCACCTTCACACTTCTTCTTCTAACCGCTGCCAGTTGGGCACAGATTCCAACCAGCGGAAACGTGTTCTTTGGCTACTCCTACTCGCGCGGGCAAACCTTCAGCGTTTTCGGCAACAACAATACGAATATGAATGGATGGGAGGGCACTCTCGAGGGCAAATTTCTGCCCTGGCTTGGAGGGGTCGCCGACTTTGATTGGCACTACGGCGGCACAGACTTGTTTGGCTGCGTCACTGTTGGTTGCATACCCAGAAAATTTCGACTAAGCGGCAGCCGGCATACGGTACTGTTCGGTCCGCGCGCGTCGATCACATTGGGGAGGTACACGCCCTTTGCCGAGTTCATGCTGGGGATCGCTCACCAGTCCGATACCGGAGGCGGCATCTCCAATTCAGATACGACTTTTTCGAGGGCTATTGGCGGAGGCATGGATTACAAGTTGGTTAAAGGGGTAGCCTGGCGCGGACAGTTAGACTCGGTTCACACTCATTTTTTTGGCGGCGCGCAAAACGATATCCGCATCTCTACAGGCATAGTGTTCCATTTCTGACCAGTTCAATTCCTGGAGACTCCGTTGATCAAGATTCTGACCGTCGCATGCGTTGTTGTTCTCGGGAGCCTCGCCCAGGCGCAGGTTCCGACCTCTGGAAATATCTTTGTCGGCTATTCCTACTCTGGGGGCGATGTCAATGCTCCCCGCGTGGGGACAACTGCGGGCCCGTCCGCCGGGGCCAATCTGAACGGGTGGGAAGGCTCCCTCGAGGGCAAGTTCCTCCCGTGGGTAGGGATTGTCGCAGACCTCAGCGGACATTACGGCTCGCACGATCTTCCAGTGTGTACCAACTGCAACATCGTGCCAATTTCGTTCAGCGTGAAGCGCTACACGTTCCTGTTCGGCCCACGCGCGTCCGTCTCGGTGGGAAAATTTACGCCCTTCGCGCATGCGTTGATAGGCGCAGGACACGTTCGGGACGAAGGCGCTGGAATCTCGACTTC
>Ga0075436_100002513_pt1 | contig 12614 bp, 7 predicted proteins | sample RhiMethybrSRZTD5_FD_75303 | JGI IMG/M metagenome (GOLD analysis project Ga0075436, IMG submission 75303) | Populus rhizosphere microbial communities from Tennessee, USA - Rhizosphere MetaG P. TD hybrid SRZTD5 | ecosystem: Host-associated > Plants > Roots > Rhizosphere > Soil | place: USA...
TGCTGCGACGTTTGTTCCACCTGCACATCGCCGCCATGGTCTTGCACGATTTTCTGCACGATGGTGAGGCCGAGCCCGGTTCCGTTTTCCTTCCCCTGGCTGAAGAAAGGTTCAAAAATCTGCCCTCGAATCGCGTCCGGAATGCCGTGTCCGTTGTCGGCAACGCGCACCTCAAGCCCCGATCCTGTTTCCCGCAGTGTAATCTCGATTTTGCCCCCGTGTGCCGGCAGCGCCTCGCAGGCATTGCGCACCAGGTTCTGGAAGGCCCGCTCCAGCTTCTTGGGCTCAAACATGCCCTCGCTGTTCCCGTGGCAGATCACCGTTATGTCAATATCGTGAAACCCGGGATGCGCCCGCACCGCCTGGATCGCGCGATGCACGGTTTCCTCCAGCGAGGCTTGTGACCGCCGCAGCGACTCGCGGCTCCGGGAAAACTCCAACAGCGAATCCAGCAATTCCGTCATCTGGTGCACCGCCACCCGCACTTCGCTGTAAAGCTCCTCGCGCTCCGCAAAACTGCGATGGTTCGCACTCAAAAATTCGGCATTGGCCATGATCGCGGCCAGCGAGTGCCGCAGGTCATGGGAAATGGAACTGGCCATGCGCCCAATGGTCGCCAGCCTCTCCGCGTCCAACAAACGCCGCTGCGTCTCCTGCAGGCTGCTGCGCATGCGCCCAAATGCCGCCCTCACTTCCGCCACCTCATCACTGCCCCCGCCGGCCAAGGGATAATCGAAGTCACCTTTCGCCAGGGCTCGCACTCCGGCCACCAGATCCCCCAGCGGCCGGGTAAACGTGTAAGAAATCAGATAGACCAGTCCTGCTCCCAGCAGTACCGCCAGCAGGCCCACACCCAGCAGGCTCGAATCCAATCGGCTCAGAAAGGCGGTTGCCTGGTCCAGCGACTTGAGCACGCTCAGGCGGACCCTATGGCCGGAGTCGTTGGCCAGTTCCACGGAAGCGACCAGAAACCGCTCCTGCCCCAGTTGCACCTCATCCAGCCCTATCCGGCTCGCAGGATGGACACGCTGCCGCAACAGGTCGGCCTCCTTGGGAGCCGAAAGCGTGCTCCTCGCCACTTCGTTCCCGTAACGGAACGCTACCTCGCTGGCCGCCACCTGGCTGATCTCCTGCAGCAGCGCGTCGTCAATTTCGTAGCCAATCGCCAGGAATCCCAGCAGCCGGTTGTTTGCCGGCGCCCCGAAGTAAATCGGCTGGATTGAGACCTCGTACAGGTGATTGCTTCCGTACCACCAGTGGTCTGTCTGTGCCTCATTTTGCGAGCGGCGTAGCGCCTCCTGGACCTGCGTCCGCGTCATCCCCGGCCCCGCGGTATGCAGAGCCACGATCTTGTTTTCCGGATCGCCCAGCACCAGCAGGTCTGCGCCGGCCAGCTTTCTCAGGTCCTGCGAGCCATCTTGAATAGTGGCCGCATCCGCTGTGGTCATCAGGGCGCGCAAGTTGGGCATATCCGCCATCAGCTGCGCTGTGCGGTTCAGGCCCAGCTCTCGCTGCCGCTCAAGGTTTTGAAACGTGGAAAGGGAGTTGTGCAGGTCCTGCGAAATCTCCTGCCGCACCTGCTTCTCCATCACCCGGCGCGCCACCAGCAGGCTCGCCGAGGTCAGGCCCAAGGTTACCAGCAGGAGGGAAGACAGCAGCTTGGTCCGCAGGCGCATTTTGATCATGACCAGGGCCGATCAGGGGCTAGGGCACGAACCGGTAACCCGCGCCGTGCACGGTGCGGAAATGCACGGGATTGGCGGGGTCTTTCTCCAGCTTCTGGCGCAGCTTCAGCAGGTGGTTGTCCACGGTCCGGGTGGTAGGGTAATTCTGATATCCCCACACTTCATTGAGCAGTTCTTCCCGCGAGATCACCCGCTCCGGGTTCTGCACCATGAACTTCAACATCTTGAATTCCTGGCTGGTCAGCGCCACCATCTGCCCGGCGCGCGTCACCTGCATGCGCGTAAAATCCACCGTTACGTCGGAAAATTGAAATACTTCGGTGACAATGCCGCGGCCAGTCCGCCGGATCCCTGCCCGCACCCGGGCCAGCAACTCCCTGGGACTGAATGGCTTGGTGACGTAGTCGTCCGCGCCCAGTTCCAGCAGCAGCACTTTGTCCATCACATCCGCTGCGGCGCTCAGAATAATAACCGGAACCGCAGGGAACTGCTGCTTGATTTCCCGGCAAACATCTTTGCCGGGTACTCCGGGGAGGCGCAGGTCAAGGATTACGGCCGTGGTAGCTCCTCCCTGCAGCGCAGCCACTCCCGAGGGCCCATCGCCGGCTACTTCAACGGAAAATCCCTCCGGCTCGAGCAAACGCTTAAGCGCCCGCTGCACGCTGGGATCGTCTTCGATCACCACTATTCGGTCCATACCCCGTGCGCACACCCATTTTTCTCGGCACGACTGTCCAACCCGGTTCGCCGCAAATCCCGTGGAGGCCATCCTCAGCGCCCCTTTAGCGTTTTTCGCATGCGCCGCGTCTTGTCAAAATTTTGTCAAGACCAGCTCTTGGTTAAATGCCGAGTGCCCCAACTTATTGAGTTGCAACACTCTCATTCTGTTACATCAATAAATGGATTTTTACCGCAACTTCATCCTTTGCGTTCGAATGTCACGGAAAATGGACAATCTTTTTACAAATTTTTGACAAATTCGCCCCCGCCGTAGCTTTGGCCTGGCTTCTCAGGCTGCCGCAGCGGATCCCTGGCAGAAAGGTTATTAGGCTTTGGCGTTCAGTTATCGTAGGAACAGCACCAAGGAAATACCGCATGCCGGAAATCCGCTACATATGCCTGTCAGATCTGCACTTAGGCGCCGATAACAGCCTGCTCACCCGTTTGGGCTCCCACCCGGGCGAAGTTGATCCCGCTCAGCCAAGTGAAGTTCTCCTGCAATTAGCGAGTTGCCTCCGGGAATTGGTTCACCACAACCATAGCCCGGTCCCGCCCACCCTCGTCCTGAACGGTGACGCACTGGAGTTGGCCTTGGCGCAGGACAACGTGGCCCTGATGGTGTTCGAGCGATTCTTGGAGCTTATGTTCCCTGCCGCTGGCGCACCCTTGATCGCCCCTAAGATACTTCTCAACCCGGGCAACCACGATCATCATCTCTGGGAAATCGCCCGTGAGACGCAGTACATCGAGTTCCTCGAGGGCAAGCGGAGCAAAGTGCCGGCCCGGACACTGCCCCCGCCTTGGCATACCACCAGCATCTTCAATCGGCGCCCCGTGGATTCAGTCCTGCTGAACGCCATCGTTTCCCGCCACCCCCACATGGCATCCCAGGGCGTTTCCGTGGGAGCAGTGTACCCCAATTTTTGCCTGAAGAACCAAAACAAGTGGGTTATCTTCAGCCACGGTCATTACATCGAGTCCATCTACTGGTTAATGTCATCGCTCAGCGATTTCGTGTTTCCCCGGCGCCCGCGTCCCTCCAGCATTGGCGACATCGAAACCGAGAATTTTGCCTGGATTGATTTTTTCTGGTCAGCCATGGGCCGCTCCGGCGCTGCCGGAATGAACATTGAGCAGATCTACGACATGCTGCTGGTCCCCCACGCTCGCCGCAAGCTCATTCGCAGGCTGGCTCGTGCCGCAGGCCATCACTGGATTCCCCGGGCGCCCTGGCTGGGTGAGTGGATGGGTCTGCTCTCCGCGCCGTTAATCTCGATATTGCTGAACCGAATCGCCGTCCTGGAAAAGGTCCGGACCGGCACGCCCCTCAGCCGGAAGGCTCGGCACGGTCTCAAGACCTACATCGAAGGCCCGCTTGCGGCCCAGATCAGGGACGAAGACAACCATTCCATGCCGGCTCAAACTGCCTTTGTGTTTGGGCACACCCACAAGCCCTTCGCCGAGAATATGGATTACGGGCATTTTCCACCCGCCATGGCCGTCTACAACACCGGCGGCTGGGTGGTGGATACGGAACAAACGGAACCTGCCCACGGCGGCGCTATCGTGGTCCTGGACGAAGAATTCAACGTGGCCTCTCTTCGCATGTACAACGAGGCCAGGAATGCCCACGATTACAGGGTCAGGGTGGAAGCGGTGGACTCCAGCCGGAATCCTCTCTATACACATCTGGCGCAACTGGTGAACAGCGATAAAGATCCCTGGCGCTCTTTTTCTCAGGCGGTGGCCGCTGACATTGCGCAATACCACCAAAACTTTCGCCACCGCTTAAGTATGGCCGGTGTTGTCTAGTTCGTGTTTTGAAACGGGCAGAGAATTCAGCTAGGTACGAGGCAATGCATAGAGGCGCGGGGGAGAATCGAACTTGAGGCGTTTTGGCGGCGTCCGAGCCGCCAGCCGAAATCCTGAGCGTAAGCGAAGGACCTCGCGTCGCCGACCATTCAAGGCAATGCATGGAGGCGCGGGGGAGAATCGAACTCCCGTATAAAGGTTTTGCAGACCCTTTATTACCGCCTCTAACCGCCACAGATTCAATCGGACTCCTGCAAGAACACCGGATTTTGTCCCCCTTTTGTCCGCCACACCAGCAATCCCAGCCGAAAACAGTGGATCTGAAGGGTGCGACGCGCAATCGCAAACCCGGTCGGTATGTTGTTCGGAAATGTCCGGCGTTGCAATCGTCTGCCGGGGCATGATATCAACGGACCCTGCAGGCGCTTATCAGTTATGGGTCTGCGTTGACAGGACCTTTCCTTATCGAGACCAGATGAAGACAAGACCTACACCCAAGGCGAAAACGAAACGCTTATCCGAGCCTAATCCCATGCCAGTGAATGCGCTGGAATTCCCTCGCTTCGCTGGCGTACCGACGTTCATGCGCTTGCCTCATATTCCGGACGCGAGCCGTCTCGACGTGGCGCTAATCGGCATCCCGTTTGATTCCGGCACAAGCTACCGCCCCGGCCCGCGATTTGGGCCACGCAATATTCGCGTGCAATCAGCGATGATTCGCCCATATAACCCGGCGCTCGATGTCAGTCCGTTTGAACGCCTGCGCGTCGCAGACTACGGCGATCTTTCGGTGAACCCCCTGTCCATCGAGGACACCTACCGGCGCATTACGCAAGGTTTGAAGCCGGTGCTCGATGCCGATGCCATTCCCGTCTGTGTTGGAGGCGATCACTCCATCCTATTGCCGATTTTGCGGGCCATCCATGCCAAGCACGGCCCTGTCGCTCTTGTCCAACTCGACGCGCACAACGACACCTGGGATCAATACTGGGGATCGAAGTATTCCCATGGAACGCCCGTACGCCGCGCTATTGAGGAAGGCTTGCTCGCAGAACCATTTATCCTTCAGGTAGGGTTGCGCGGACAACTGTATGGGCCCGAGGACATGGAGTTCGGGCAGGAACATGGATTTGGGGTCATCACAGCGGAAGAATTCCATGAGCGCGGTCTCGCTTTGGTCCGCGGCAAACTGAAAGCTTTCGGCAAACGTAAGACATATCTATCGCTCGACATCGATGTTGTCGATCCGGCCTTCGCGCCGGGAACAGGAACGCCACAGGTTGGAGGACTCTCCAGCACCCAGATTCTCGATCTTGTGCGCGCATTACGAGGGCTAAGCCTCGTTGGTTGCGATCTGGTCGAAGTCTCGCCGCCCTACGACAGTGCAGAGCTTACTTCGCTGCTCGCCGCGAATCTGCTCTTCGAGCAGCTTTGCCTGCTTGCTTTGCGATAACACATCCTCTTCGCCAACGAAGGCATGCACGATATCCGAGCCCACCATGCGGCGTAAGGGGCGCGCTTAAAGTATTCAATTCCATACCATTGGAAATGGCGGCGGTTGGACTAGAACAAAACCAGCCTACGTGGAATCTGTAAGTTATAGAAAACAAAAGCGCAGTGAGTGCTCAAAACCTTAACTTCCGCAGGGTCTAGCACACTATCTAGCACGGTCTTACCACGGTGGTGCCCCGGCCTATGACCCCCACGAGCACGTGGCCATCTGCGTTTCCGAAGTGGGCACGCAGGGCATCGACCGGCACACTTGCGAGACACCCACGCTGATAAAATCGTTGCAAGATCTGAATAAACATCAGACCGACAGCCAGGCAAATGGGCCTCGATCGCGGTCCAAGATTTTTGGCACATTGGCGGTACACAACCCTTCTGCCACAGCTGTCGCGGTAGGGACGACCATCGCTGATCGCCCCCCGCACAGATCCGTTCGTGCGCGTTTACGCATACGGCTCTACCAGGGATGGCTGGCGGCGAAGGTTCGGTTTATGGCCTTTGCGGACCGGTCTTGTTCTTTCGAGCAAGACGTGCAGGAGATCTCCCGGTTCTCGTGCATGTTGTTTCTCAGCGTGCGCGGGTCTCAGACTACGCAGGACCTGACAATCCACTCGCGATTTAGCGTGGTTGCCGTATTGCCTTCCTCCCTTACCGGAACGGAGTCGGCATCCTGATCCAAACGGGCTTTTCGAAGCTCAATAGCCCGGCCCACCGATACCTCTGTCTACGCTTCAAGCGAGACCTCGCGATCTCACCCGCAAGACTCGAGGCCAGGATGGAGTCGCTGTCTCCTTTCCTGTAGGGCTCTTTCATCCCCTACAACAAGCCGGTTTATCCCGGCGCACTCCGGTTTGCCCGTCGTCCGCCCGGAATCGCCGCTTTGCCCAAGAATCTTCGAACTTCTGCAAACAAACTACAACATATCAACCTCGACATCGTGTCTGATATCTTGCCGAAGTCCGGGAGGTGGGCGGTTGGAAGATCAAGTCCTGGCAATGCTCCGTGGCCAGCTCGCCGATATCATTTTAGGGGCAGGATTCCTGTTTATCGCTTCGCAGATGTGGGGGGCTTGCTCGATTCCTGCTATTCGTCGGCAGAGCGGAGTACGCCTCTTTATCTGGCTGGGGATCTGGAGCGCGATGTATGGAGTCGGACGGCTGACTCAATCGAGTGCTTTCGTTGCAGCTCTCCCGCCCTCCATCCAGATCACCGTTCCCTACGTGAACACTGCTGTCGCATACCTGACTGTAGTTGTCGGATTGTCTGCTTTCCTGGAACTAAGCCGAGGTTCCGTTCGCCTTCTCATCAAGATCCTCATCTTTGCTGGCCTGGCTGTCGCTCTTGCCGGCATTGGCTGGTTCGTGTTCGGCGGCTCAGAGGACAAGTTCATCCCTTACAACATTCTCGTCGCGGTTAGCGGTCTTTTTGTCCTGGTACCTGTCGTTGCTGTCAAAAGACTGTCTGACAGGTTCCTGGTACTCCTCAACCGCCGCGTTCTCGCCGTCGGCACGCTCGTTTTCGCCACTGAGGCTCTATGGGTCAATCTGTCGCGCCCCCTGCATTACCAGACGCCGCACGTCCTGGATCACATAGCTTTTGCCGTGTTTCTCCTCTCCTTTGGGTACGCTGCAATCCAAATCATCTTTGCCAACGAGCGCCGTTTGATGGCTATGGAAGATGAACTTGCGGTTGCCCGCCGGCTGCAGTTCTCGATTCTTCCCACCAGCATTCCGGAGTTACAGAATGTGCGTATCGCGGTCGCCTATCAGCCTATGACCGCTGTCGCTGGCGATTTCTATGAATTCATTCCCATCGATCGGCATCGGATGGGCTTCCTGGTGGCAGACGTCAGCGGACACGGTGTGCCCGCCGCGCTCATCGCTTCGATGATCAAAGTGGCGGTGCAATCCGTCGTATCTTGCGCGCATGACCCACGCGAAGTATTGCGCGGGTTGAACCGCATCCTGTTCAGCCAACTTCATGATCAGTTGGTTTCCGCGGCCTATTTCTGGCTTGATACCGAGAATCGCAAAGCATTGTATTCCGCGGCAGGACATCCGCCGCTCTTGCGCTGGCGGGATGGCAAGCTGGAGCGCGTCGAAAGCAACGGCCTGTTGTTTGGAGTCATGGCGGATCCTGACTATCCCGTGTGTGCCCTGCCGACCCGCTCCGGTGACCGCTTCCTGCTTTACACCGATGGGGTGATTGAACCCGAGAATGCCCGCGGCGATTCCTTTGGCGACCTCAAGCTTGAAGAAGTCGTTCGCAACAATCAGTCGCGCCCACCTTCTGAAATGTCGGATCAACTGCTCTCTGAAACACGACTCTGGCAACCTGCCGGGCTGGGCCAGCAGGACGACATCACGCTGGTCGTGATTGACGTGGTTTAGTCATGGTGAATGCCAAACGGGACCACAAGGCAGTTCTGGGCGAGTCCGTGAAGTCTGGTCGGATTGTCGGCAAAAGGGGAAGTAATCCGTGACTTCCGGATAGCCCGTGACTCGGACGGTGGGCGATACGGAATCACAGTACTCCCAACTTCTCAGTCGATTTCCGGCCCTCCTATGATGACCTCCTTCGTGCAAACTGACGGATCTGAGCACTGGCTACCGGCTTCGATGATGGAGAAAACACTTCAGCGTGCACGGTCGGGATGATGTCCCTTCCCAAGGGAGACCGTGCCGGACCTCGATGCGAAGCGTCGCAATGAAGCCCCATTAACGGGCGAATGGAACGAAGCTGACGATAGCTTTCTCTGTCTATCGAAACAATCCGTTCGGAGGAATTACCCGCGGAACCTTAACGAGTTCGAAGCCCGCATCGCCTACGAGCCGGCCTGTCGCGACTTGCTCGTTCCAACTGTGCTGACCGGAGGGTTTTCGGTGGCCCCTTTGTCAGAAGAATAGAGAAAGCTCTCGATCTCATCGATTCGCTGGCTGGCGTCATCGTAACCAATCTCAATGAGAGCACGGGTGTACTTGGAGGTGAACAGTAAGTAACTCATCAAATCCGCACACGAAGCTGCATCTCGTCCCAAACTGCTTACAAAGTACTGGATAAGATGAGGTATGTCTCTCTGGTGTTCTTCTGCCAGTTGTGACAAATCGACCGAAGGTGTCATGAGCAATGACCTCAAGGGTCGTATTTCTTCATATCCCTGAACGCCAGGTTGAATGATGTGCCCATTGCTGAGCCGCTGATTTAATCGCTCAAGGTGCTCCATGTCAGTCGCAAGATGGTCCAGGAACATCACATTAAAGAGAACTCCAATTATTTGTGCTAGCGAAGGATCTCTCTCATCCGTGGGCTCTTTTCGATGTTCGAGATTCTCGCAGCGAACCCCGATCGCGAAAACCTTATCTGCGCCCAGGCGGATGACCGGGCTGAGAGGTTGTTGAAGGCGCACACAGCCATCACCGAAAAAAGCTGATTGCCGCGCGATTTTCAGTCGTACAGGTTGGAAGACCAACGGAATAGCAGCTGAGGCGCAAATGTGGTCGACAGTGATCCTTGTCGCAACTGTCACCAGCCGGACCCGGTTCCACATCGGGTGGCCTTTTTTTCCCTGAATGAAGAGATAACTTTCCCCTGAGTTAAAGTTAGTTGTGGAAATAGCGAGTGCGTAGAGGTGCCCGCGCTTGATGTTGGCGCCGATTCGATCGCAATTGAGGTGTGCGTTGAGAAAGTGCCTCAAGGGAGTTGCGTCTAATAAAGATCGGGCGTTGCCTCCTCCAAGAATTGCTCCAAAGGAGAGATCTAGTATCCAGGTAAGAGAATTACGCGCCTGTGATAAAACATCACAGCGAAAGACATCGGAAGGTCTGAGATCCGACCAAACCCCTGCGAGAACTTTGGTCGCCAAAGCAAAATCGTCGCTACCCGCGGCAAGGGCGCAGCCATTAATCGCCCCTGCGGAAGAGCCTCCTATGATAGGAAAAGGATTGCCACGCGTTTGAGCCCGTTTTAGCTCGCCAATGCGTTTAAGAATACCGACTTGATAAGCACCGCGGGCACCCCCGCCTGTCATCACTAAACCGACCGCGTTTCCCATGGTGTTCCCTTTGTGGCCTCGTAATGATCTGGACCTCAAACGCACAGAAAATTGCACCCGCCGAGCATCCGTCGAGGTCGTCGGTGCATCCACCGGGGCTTCCTCGAATTTCAATGGCGGAGAACGACCTCAATCGGATACTCGGCTCTGCAAGGATCTCTACCACCTCTGCTCTCAAGCGGCGGCCGCTGCTGCCGCTTGCTTCTTTCCAGATGCGGCCGGTTTCTTCCTGCGACGAACCGGCTTGCCCAAGTGCTTGTGCTCACCAGTTTGCTTCACCGGTGCACTGATCAACGCCTTCGGAAAGGGCCGCAGGAATTCCAGGGTCTTACCCGCAGTTTTCAGATTGGCGTTCATCTGCTTGCCGGCTACATCCGTCAGCTTCTTTTGCGCATCGATAAAAGACTCGGTTGCCTGCCACGCCAGCTTGGACAACTCGGTCTTCTTGATTTTGTTAATGGCGGTGGGTTTGCTGCCGGTGGCCTTGGCTGTCTCCTCGGCGATGACATCCAAGAACTGCTTCTGTGCTTTGACAAAGTTCTCCATACCCTCGCGGGCCAACTCCTCCAGAGGCGCGCGGCCTGGTATCAGCTTGCCGGCCTTGGCGGCTTCCACCCACCTGTCAGTCTGCTTGCCGGCGATCTTCAGGAACCCCTCCTGCATGTGGATAAAGGTCTCGACGTTACGTCGCAGCAGGTCGACCATGGCACGGGCCGCGGGCTTTTCCCCGATGCGCTCTTTCACACTCGTCATCAGGATTTCATTCTGTTGCTTGCTAAGGTCAAGAAGTATTTTCTGGGCTTCCAGGAAGTTCGACATGCCCTCCCCGGCTACCTCACTGAGAATCGCGGTGGGAGAGTGATGGGGGTCGGACCATTGCTGCCGCAGAACATGCATCACGTTAGCATTCTGCCGCATCGCGAGGTCCCGAAGGATGCGTGGCGTCGCGAAAAAGCTCTGAAACCCCTGCTGCGCCCAGCCCGATAGAGTGGAAACAACGGACGGCTCCCTGGAATGAGTCTGGGAGGCCTTTACGGTGGCTGGCATATGACACCTCCAAATGTGCTGCTTTTTTGCTGCATTGCAGCATTCAACTTAACTATAGGAGTAAAAGATAGTTGTGTCAAGATGCATGTGTTAGTTTGTGCACCGCAGCACAGGGAAGCTGGAGTGGGATTCTTCCGCCGGACGCGTGGTCGGCCATTCGGAACCTACAGCAGACGGACTCCCAGTCTCCGAGTTGCCCGTGATCCACTCGGAGTCGGAAGTTGCCACCAATCTCCTGCTCAGCCGTTCTTTCGCGGAGCGAGCTATACTCCTGGCCTGAACGTTTGGAGGGTGTATGAGCCACACCTGGAGCCGAAGGACATTCCTGCAAGCAACTGCTTTCTACGGCGCAGCATTTGCAGTATCTCCTCCAGGCTTTTCAACAAACGTCGGCCAAGTTCAACGGGCGAGTAAATCCAAGAAGGTGATAGTTGTTGGTGCGGGGATGGCCGGCTTAACCGCCGCCTTCGAGCTTATGCAGGCTGGACACGACGTGACCATACTAGAAGCCCGTATGCGTCCTGGAGGTCGCGTTTATACGATACGAGACCCGTTTGCCGACGGCCTGTATGCGGAAGCCGGCGCTGTCGACTTCGGTTCCGCTTACACGCATTTGCTGCACTACATCCGCCTGTTTGATTTGCCAATCGCTGAGCCACCCCATACCGATAGGAAAACAGTCGTTTACGCGCGCGGTCGTCGATATCTCATGCCACCGGAACCCGAATGGCCCTTCAGTCTAAGCCCAGATGAACGAAAGCTCGGCATGCATCAGTTGTGGCAGAAGTATGCCCTTTCTGCGGCTGATCAGATCGGAGACCCCCTCGACGAAAGCTGGCCCGATTCGCGGGCTCTCGCATTGGATAGCGGAACTCTGAACGATATCGTACGCAAGCGCGGTGTGTCGGAAGCTGCTATCGAGTTGTTTCGACTGCGTCTGGATGGCACTGATTACAGTCATCTTTCCGCGCTCCAGACCCTTGCGTTGGAGAGTTTTGTCGCGCACAACACGGGTTGGTCAAGTCTGCGTGGCGGGAACGACCAACTGCCGGCTGCCTTCGCGCGAAAACTAGGAGATCGCATTCAGTACGGAGCTGCGGTATTGAAAGTTGGGCAGGACCGAGCGAGAACGCGCGTGTCGTTCTTGCAGGGTGGTATCCAGCAGCAGTTGGAGGCCGACCACGTCATTCTGACCATTCCGTTTTCAGTTCTGCGGAAGCTGGAGTTGGACTCTTCTTTTTCAGAGGCAAAGAGAAAAGCGATCGCCAATCTCCATTACGATTCGCTCCTGCGGGTCTACGTGCAATCCCGAAGCAGGGTTTGGACTCAGCAAGGAGTCATCGGTTCCGCGCTCACCGACTTGCCCATTGGCTGTGTCGTTGAACACACGGAAAGTCAGCCAGGCACGCGCGGAATCCTGGAGGCTCAGGTGCGCGGTCAGGAGGCAGCATCGGCAAAGAAGCTGCCACCGGACGAATGCATCCGCTGGGCAGTGGAGCATATGGATAAGGTTCACCCTGGGTTGAAGCAAAACATCGAGGGTGGTACATCGGTCTGCTGGGATGACGATCCCTGGTCACTCGGGGCCTGGGCCTACTACGCTCCAGGAGAAATGACAAGCCTTTTTCCACACGTAGCCAAGCCTGAGGGACGCGTACACTTTGCCGGCGAGCACACGACCGGATTAGGGGCCACCCTTGAGGGAGCGGTGCAATCGGGGATTCGTGCTGCCAACGAAGTAACGGCTGCACCGTGATCGGCCCCTTCGTTCCTCGGTCTACGAACGATCG
>Ga0075436_100002515_pt1 | contig 12610 bp, 11 predicted proteins | sample RhiMethybrSRZTD5_FD_75303 | JGI IMG/M metagenome (GOLD analysis project Ga0075436, IMG submission 75303) | Populus rhizosphere microbial communities from Tennessee, USA - Rhizosphere MetaG P. TD hybrid SRZTD5 | ecosystem: Host-associated > Plants > Roots > Rhizosphere > Soil | place: USA...
CGCGACATCGATCTCGTTGTCGAAGTGACCGATGTTGCACACGATGGCGTTGTTCTTCATGCGCTTCATGTGGTCGTGCGTGATCACCTGGAAATTACCCGTCGCGGTGACGAAGATGTCGGCCTTGTCCGCGGCGTAGTCCATCGTCACGACGCGATAGCCTTCCATCGCCGCCTGCAGCGCGCAGATCGGGTCGATCTCGGTCACCCAGACCTGGGCTTGCAGGCCGCGCAGCGCCTGCGCCGAGCCTTTGCCGACCTCGCCGAAGCCCGCCACGACCGCCACCTTGCCGGCGATCATCACGTCGGTCGCGCGCTTGATGCCGTCCACCAGCGACTCGCGGCAGCCGTAGATATTGTCGAACTTGGACTTGGTCACCGAGTCGTTCACGTTGATCGCGGGGAAGAGCAGGCGCTTCTCCTTCGCCATCTGGTAGAGGCGATGCACGCCGGTCGTCGTCTCTTCGGTCACGCCCCTGATCTCTTTCGCGATGCGCGAATACCAGCCGGGCTGCGCGGCGAGGCGCTTCTTGATCGCGGCGTAGAGATGCTCCTCCTCCTCGCTCTTCGGATTCTCGAGCACGGAGGGATCCTCCTCCGCGCGCTTGCCGAGGTGCACGAGAAGCGTGGCGTCGCCGCCGTCGTCGAGGATCATGTTCGGCCCCTGGTTGCCGAACTCGAAGATGCGATGCGTGAATTCCCAGTACTCGGCGAGCGATTCGCCCTTGTACGCGAATACCGGCGTGCCGCCCGCGGCGACTGCGGCCGCGGCGTGGTCCTGGGTGGAGAAGATGTTGCACGACGCCCAGCGCACCTCGGCGCCGAGCGCCTTCAGCGTCTCGATGAGCACCGCGGTCTGGATGGTCATGTGCAAGGACCCGGTGACCCGCGCGCCCTTGAGCGGCTGCTTCGCCGCGTACTCGGCGCGAATCGCCATCAGCGCCGGCATCTCGGATTCGGCGATAAGGATCTCCTTGCGCCCCCAGTCGGCGAGCGACAGATCGGCGACCCGACAGTCGGTGAAATGCGCGGTGAACTTCGAATCAGCGGCTTTCATTGCGGCCTCCAGAAAGACAAAGCGCCCGCACCGGGTTGTCCGATGCGAGCGCCGTTGAATTTAGCTGAGCCTGACCCCCTTTGATGTAGGGACGCAACGCTCCTCAGCGGGGGGCATTTTAACCGGTTCTTTTTCCTTTTCAATCTCCGGCGCAGCCTGCATCCTTCGCCCGATGGCCGGGTCCCTGGTCGCCAGCGTGGTTTTCTTGAAGATTGCCGAGTTCGCCCGCCGTCCGGCGAGCGAGCAGGCGCGCATGCGCGCGCAGCTCGAGGCCGTCGTCGCCGTCGTGACCGCGGAGATCGCGCCGGCAAGCCGCATCGTCCTCGAAGCGGCCGACGGCGCCGCGATCGTGCTCATCGGCGAGCCGGCCGCCGCGCTGCGGCTCGCGCAGCGCGCACTCACCGCGAGCGCCGCCGGGGTGCCGCTTACCGCTGGACTCAACCATGGCGCGCTACAGCTTTCAGGGCGCAAAGGCGCCGAAGGCATGACGGGCGACGGCATCGCGGTGGCGGCCAATATCGCGGAGTTCGCCGCCTCGCCTCGGCTTCTCGCCTCGCGCGCGTTTCGCGATGCGCTTGCCCATGCCGCTCCCGGACACGAAGCGGCGCTTGCCCCCGCGGGCACCTTCACCGATGCGGGCCTGCGCACGCACGACGTGTTCGGCTTCGAGGAGAAAGCGCTCGGGCGGCGCCGGCGGCGCTATGCGGCGGCAAGCGCGCTCGTTTTCATCGCCTTCATCGGCTCGGGCCTCGCCTGGCGCGTCGCGCACGAGGGCAGCGCCTCCTTCGTGAGGGCGCTCAACGCGAAATACCCGTACGTGATGGAGCTCGTGCAGCGGGTGCGCTACTGATGGCGAAGAAGACGAGCAAGATCGGGCGCTACCGCATCGTCGCCGAGCTCGGTCGCGGCGCGATGGGCATCGTCTACAAGGCCGAGGATCCGAACCTCGACCGCCTCGTCGCGCTGAAGACCATCATCCTGCCGGACGAAGAGGATGTCCGGCGCGAATACCACAAGCGGTTTTTCATGGAGGCGAAGGCGGCGGGCAAGCTCAGCCACCCGCACATCGTCACGACGTTCGACTGCGGTGAGCACGAGGGCATGGCGTACCTCGCCATGGAGCTCCTCGAGGGCATCGACCTGCGCACGCGCATGACCAAGCAGGGCGTCACCGCGCTCGAGGCCGTCGAGATCGCGCGCCAGGTGGCCGACGGGCTCGGCTACGCGCACGAGCGCGGCATCGTCCATCGCGACATCAAGCCCGGCAACATCATGCTGAACGGCGGCGGGCACGCGAAGATCATGGATTTCGGCCTGGCGCGCATGCGCATGGCCGACCACAAGACGAGCACCGGCATGGTGCTCGGCACGCCGCGCTACATGTCGCCCGAGCAGATCAGCGGCCAGCCGGTCGACCAGCGCTCGGACATCTTCTCGCTCGGCATCGTGCTCTACGAGATGCTCACCGGCACGCGCCTTTACGCCGGCGAGAACATCGAGCAGGTGCAGCATGCCATTACGCAAACCGAGCATGTGCCGCCGACGCGCGTCGTCCCCGGCCTGCCGGCGATGATCGACTTCGTCGTCGCGCGCGCGCTCAAGAAGGATCCGGCGGTGCGCTACCAGGATGCGCGCGAGCTCGCCGCCGACCTCGGCACCTGTCTCGCCGAGCTGCGCGGCCAGGAGCATGCCACCGAGCCCTCGGCGGAAGGCAGCCGCACCGTCAAGCTCGAGACGTCGCCCGACAAGGCGCAGGCGCCCGCGGCGCGCGCGATTGCGATCGACACGCGCCTGCCGCTCTCGCGGCTCATCGACTGCGCCGAGGCGCTCAAGAAAATAAAGAACGCGCCGGCCGAAGAGCTGGCGCGCGCGCCGCGCTCCGTCGGCTGGCTGCGGCGCATTGCGCGCGATGCCGCGGCGCGCCAGCTCTTTTTGCTCGCGCTCGCCGGAGGCTTCGTCGGCCTCTACCTCGCGCTCGGCCCGATCTAGTCCTCAGCCCTGGAAGGTGATGAGCCCCATGCCGGTCGTCATGGGCGCGTAGTAATGCCGGTGCACGCGCCGCGCGTCCGGCGCGAGCGCGCCGCGCATGGTGAGCCACATGATGAGCTCGACCGCTTCCGCGCCCGCCTGCTCCATGATCTCCTGGTGCGTGATGCCGGCGAGCTTCTCCGGGTCGCGCTCGAGCTGGTCGAGGAACCACTGGTCGAATTTCTCGTTCATGAACCCGAAGCGCTTGCCTTGCAGCTGGTGCGACATGCCGCCCGTGCCCATCACGACGACGCGCGCATCGCCCGGATAGGCGCTCACCGCTTCGCGGATCGCCTTGCCCAGGCGATAGCAGCGCCGCGCGGTGGGCAGCGGATGCTGGATCACGTTGACCTGCAGCGGAATCGCGCGCACCGGCCAGCCGCTCTCGCGGTGCGGAAAGCACAGGTTCATCGGCACGAGAAAGCCATGCTCTACCGCAAGCTCCTGGCATAGCGTGAGATCGAACTCATGCTCATACACCAGCGCTTCCGCGAGGTGCGTAGACAGCTCGATGTCGCCCTGCACTTGCGGCAGCGGCCGCGTGCCGAAGCCTTCGTCGCCGATGGCATAGCGCTCGGCCACCCCGAGGGCGAAGGTCGGATATTTGTCGAAGGTGAAATCGGCGCCGTGATCGTTGTAGACGACGATGGCCACGTCGGGCTTGAGCTCGGCGAGCCACTCGCGCACCGGCACGTACGCGTCGAAGAGCGGCTTCCACGCCGGCTCCTGCGTGCGGCCGCGATCGACGACCGGGCCGACGGAGGGCACGTGCGAGAGGCCGATGCCGCCGACGATACGGCCCATTACGTGGCGCCGCGGATGTTGCGCGAGGCGAGGAACTGCTCGTAGCTCTCGCCGCGCATCTGCGCGCCCATCTTGTAGAGCCCGGTGCCGGTGACCGAGCCGATCTTCAGCAGGAAGTAGATGTTCGTCCCGGCTTCGATCAGCCCTTGGAAATCGCGGCGGCGAATCAGCGCTTTCTCCGCCTCGCTCAGCCCGTAGCGGGCCATGTACGCGTCCTCGTCGCGCTTGAACGCTTCTCGGTTCTCGGGCTTGCAGAGCGACGCGCACAGCCTGTTCAAGCGCTGCCCGCGGCGCGCGAGCCGCAGGTCAAAGATGGTGGTGTCGGGAATCGGTCTCAGCATGGGTAAGGCATAGCCTACAGCGCAAAATCGCCGAGGAAAATACGCTTCACCTCCGCCGAGCGCAGGAGCTCCGCCGAGGAACCGCTGAGCACCGTGCGGCCGGATTCAAGCACCACGCCGCGGTCGGCGAGCTTGAGCGAAAGCTCGACGTTCTGCTCGATGAAAAGAACGCTGATGCCCTGCTCGTCGCGGATGCGGCGCACGAGCTCGCCGATCTGCGCCACCATGCGCGGCGCGAGGCCGAGGAAGGGCTCGTCGATCATGAGGAGCTTGGGCTGCGCCATCAGCCCGCGCGCGATCGCCACCATCTGCTGCTCGCCGCCCGAGAGCGTATGCGCGAGCTGGCCGCCTCTCGATTTGAGCAGAGGCAAAAGCGTCTGCAGCCGCGCGAGCGTCTCCTCGCGATGCGGGCGCGCGCGCGGGTTGTGGGCGCCGAGGACCACGTTGTCGTGCACCGTGAGAAAGGGGAAGAGGCGCCTGCGCTCGAGGACGTGGGCGATCCCATCCGCGGCGCGGCGGTAGGCCGGCGTGCCGTCGATGCGGCGTCCCTCGAAGCTGATGCTGCCGGCCCGCGGGCGAAGCAGTCCGGAGATGGTATTGACGAGTGTGGATTTGCCGGCGCCATTGGGCCCGAGCAGCGCGACGATCTCGCCGGCCGCAACGGTAAGTTGCGCGCCCCAGAGCACCTGCATGTCGCCGTAGGCGACATCGAGATCCTGTAAGGCGAGCTGCGCCGGCGCGCTCACCCGACGTACGCCTGGCCGAGATAGGCCTCGACGACCTTGCGATCGCGCGCCACCACATCGGGCGCGCCGTCGGCGATGACCTCGCCCATGTGCAGCGCGATGATGCGCTGCGCGACGGCCGTGACGACCCGCATGTTGTGCTCGATGACGAGCAGCGTCAGGCCTCCGCGATGCAGCTCGCGCACGAGTTCCACGAGCCCGGGGATCGAGCGCTGGTCGACGCCGCCGGTCACTTCGTCCAGCAGCAGCACGCGCGGCGCCGTCGCGAGCGCCCGCGCGAGCTCCAGGCGCTTGCGCTGCCCGGTGGACAGCGTGCGCGCATGCGCGTGCGCCTTTTCCGCGAGCCCGACGCGGCGCAGCCATTCGTGCGCCTGCTCGCGCGCTTGCTTCACCACGCGGGTCCGCGTGAGCGCGCCGACCATGACGTTCTCCGCGACCGTCATGCCCTGGAAGGGCCGCAGCTTCTGGAACGTGCGCGCGATGCCGCGTCGGCACACGCGATCGGGCGAGAGCCCGATGAGCCGCGCACCGTCGAGCTCGACCTCACCCTCGTCGGGCGCATAGAAGCCGCTGATGCACTCGAAGAGCGTCGATTTGCCGGCGCCGTTCGGACCGATGATGCCGACGAGCTCGCCCGCCTCCACGTCGAACGTGATGCCGCGGTTGGCGGTGATGCCGCCGAAGCGCTTCGTGACGCCGCGGATGCGGAGCAGGCTCACGTCCGGCGCAGCCATCCAACGAGTCCCTGCGGCGCGTAGCGCACGATCACGATGAGCGCGATGCCGTACAGAATGAGGTAGAGCCCGACGAGATGCGAGCCGAGGCCGCCGAACTCGGCGCGCAGCCACGTCTCGAGCGTCGTGACCAGCACCGCGCCGAGGAACGGTCCGAGCGCGCTGCCCAGCCCGCCGAGGATCGCGGCGAGCGCGAAGCGGATCGACAGGTCCACCGAGAACACGTAGAGCGGATCGACGAAGCCGACGTACTGCGCCCACAGCGCGCCGCACACCGCGGTGAAGGCGGCGCTGACGGCGATCGCCACGACCTTGAGCCGCCGCGCCGCGACGCCGAGCGAGAGCGCGGCATCCTCGTCCTCACGGACCGCCGCGAGCTGGAAGCCGCGCCGCGAGCGCTCGAGATACACCTGCACGAGATACACCATGAGGGCGAGCGCGAGCACGATCCAGATCCAGAGGCGCTTGTCGGCGATGCCGAGCGTCCAGAACCCGGGGCGAAACGGCACGGGAATGCCCTCCGAGCCGGCGGTGAAGCCGCGCCAGCGGCTCGCGCCGATGAGGAGCACCTGCGACACCGCGATGGTCGCGATGACAAAGTACGGCCCGCGCAGCCGGTTCGAGAGAAAGCCGATCACGGCGCCGGCGCCGGTGGCGAGGACCGCGCCGATGGCGACGCCGTACCAGGGCGAGATGTTCCAGCGCACGCCGCAGAGCGCGGCCGCATACGCACCCAGGCCGAAGAACGCGGAATGGCCGAGCGAGATCTGTCCGGCGTAGCCGCCGGCGATGTTCCAGGCGCCGGCCGCGCATCCCCACACGAGCATCAGCACCAGGCTGTCGAGCAGGAACGCGTCGCTGACGACGAGCGGTGCGAGGCCCGCGGCGGCGAAAAAAAGAAGAGCACCCCTCACGCGCCGATTGCCTCGGAGCCGCGCTGGCCGAAGAGTCCCGCCGGCCGCACGACGAGGATGGCGATGAAGAGCACAAGATAGAGCACTTCCTTCCACGCCGTGCCGATGGTGTAGGAGCCGATGACCTCCACCGCCGCGACGATGAGCGCGGCGATGAGCGCGCCCACCATGTCGCCGAGGCCGCCGAGCACGACGGCGATGTAGGCGATGAGCACGAATTGCAGCCCGGCCGTCGGATAGACCGCGTAGACCGGCGCGAGCAGTACGCCCGCCGCGCCGACGAGCGTGATGCCGACCGCCCAGGTGAGCGCAAAGATGCGGTCCGTGTTGATTCCCATGAGCGCCGCCGCGGCGCGATCCTGCGCGGTCGCGCGCATCAGCTTGCCGGTGTAGGACCAGCGCATGAAGGCGAAGAGCGCGGCCGTGGCGGCGACGGCGAGCAGGAAGGCGACTGCCTGCGCGAAGTTGAGCACCGCGCCGCCGACACTGATCACGCTCGTGTAATAGCTCGTGCGCACGAAGCGCGCATCGCCGGTCCAGAGGACGAGCGCCAGATTCTGCAGGACGATGGAAAGCCCGACGGTGGTGAACACCTGCACGTTGTGCGAGGTGTGCACGATGGGACGCATGATGAGCGCGTAGCTTCCCCAGCCGACGAGGAAGAAGAGCGGGGCCGCGACGACGAGCGTGACGTAGGGGTCGGCATGCAGCAGGGTGAACGCCCAGAACGCGGCGTACATACCGAGCATGAGGAACTCGCCGTGCGCGAAGTTGACGACGCGCATGACGCCGAAAATGAGCGTCAGCCCGACCGCAATGAGGGCGTAGATCCCGCCGAGCAGGACCGTCGAGACGAGGAGCTGCGCGACCAGACTATTTACGCTGGTTCCACGGCCCGAGCGGGATCCACTTGGCCCGCTTGCTGGTCAGCTGCTCCGGCCACACCGAAACGAGCTCGCCGTTCTGCCACTGCAGCATGTAGTGCTGCACGCGCTCGTTGGAGTTCTGTCCCGAGTCCTCGAACTTCGCGCCCCAGCCGTTCATCAGGCTGCCCACCGGCAGGTCCATCTTCAGGACCGCGGCGCGGAACTTGTCGAGCTCGTCGGTTTTCGCCGCGTCGAGCGCGAGCTTGAGGAGCCAGAGGCCGCCGGCGGCGAGCTGGTGCCCGCCGGCCGGGACATCCGAGCCGGTCTTCGCCTTCAACGCTTCGCGGAAGGCGTGCTCGATCTTCTGGCCTTCCGGCTGCAGCTTGTCGATGAGAAAACCCGGGCCCGGCTCGCTCAGCGCGAACGGGCCATTCGCCTCGTTGCCGAGCGCCTTGCCGAATCCCGGGTTGCCGTAGCCGGTGGCGCCGGCGTGCACCACGGCCTTCACCTCCAAGTTCTGCTCGCGCGCCTGGCGCCAGAAGAGGATCGCATCCTGGTCGCGCGCGATGTGGTGCAGGATGTCCGGCTTCGCGTCCTTCAGCTTGAGGATGACCGGCGTGAGATCGTTGGTCGTGAACGTGTAGTACTCGAGCGCGACCTCCTGCATGCCGAATTCCTTCGCGCGCGCCCGCGCGGCTTCGGTCGTGCCTTGGCCGTAGGAGGAATCCTCGGAGAGAAAGGCGATTCTCAGCTCGCTCGGTTTCTTGCCCAGGCGCGGCGCCAGGTACTTGGCGATGAATTCGATGTTGTACCAGCCGAAGCCGACGCCATCGATTTCCGTGCGAAAGACGTTCTTCAATCCGCGGCGCGTGAAGCGCGGATCGACGCAGGAAGTCTCCCAGTAGATGACGCTCTGGCGCGCGGCGGCCTCGCTTGCCGCGCCGCAGAGGATCGAGGAAAACGTGCCGGTGATGATCTTCACGCCCTCGCGCGTCGCGAGGCGCGTGGCCTCGGACCCCGCCGCGGTCGGGTCGGGCGCGTCGCCGACGACGAGCACGAGCTTGCGGCCCATCACGCCGCCGAAGCGGCTGTTGATGAGATCGCGCATGATCTCGTAGCCCTCGAGGTGGAGCTTGCCCTGCACCGCGAGGTTGCCGGTGAGCGGCTCCAGTACGCCGAGCTTGTATTCACCCTTGAGGCTCTGGGCTTGTGAGATGCCGAGATGCACTGCCAGCGCGATGCCCGCCGCGCCGGCGGCGATGAGCTTTTTCATGTCCCCCTCCTGTGCTGAGAACGGGCCACAGGATGCCCGATTGCGGCGGTGGGGTAAATGACCCGGCGACAACGATTGGGCTCTGACCCCGATTTCGGTCCGATTTCGGTCTAGTGGGCCCAGACCTCGCGTGCCGTGTCGACGCAAAGGCGCAGCTTCGCCTTTTCCTGCTCGACGGTGAGATTGTTGCCGTGGTACGTGCTGGAGAAGCCGCACTGCGGGCTGAGGCAAAGGTTCTCGAGCGGCACGAACTTCGAAGCGGCCTCGATGCGGCGCTTGAGCGCGTCCTTCGCCTCGAGCTCGGGCACCTTGGAGCTGACGAGGCCGAGGACCACCTTCTTGCCCTGCGGGATGTAGCGCAGCGGCTCGAAGCCGCCGGAGCGCTCGTCGTCGTACTCGAGGAAGAAGCCGTCCACGTCGATCCGGGAGAACGCGGTCTGCGCGACGTAGTCGTAGCTGCCGCTCGCGAGCCAGGTGCTCTTGAAGTTGCCGCGGCAGGTGTGGATGCACACGGTCATGTCGTCGGGCACGTCGCGGATTGCGGCATTCACGGCGTCGGCGTAGATCGCGACATCCTTCTTCGGATCGTCGCCGAGCTTGCGGAATCCTTCCTGTACCTTCGCATCGCCGAACATGGCGATCGTCGTGTCGTCGATCTGCAGATAGCGACAGCCCGCCTCGTAGAGATCGGCGATCTCCTCGCGGTAGCACTGCGCGAGATCCGCCCAGAACTGCTGCGTGTCCGGATACGTCCTGCGGATCGACTCGCGATCGCCGCGCGCGTGCAGCATCGCCGGCGAAGGCATGGTGAATTTCGGCGTGCCTTTTTTCACGACCGATTTTAGGAATTTGAAGTGCTCGAGCATGCTCGGCCGGGTGCGCCGCAGCTTGCCGCTCACGAACATCTTCGGCGGCTGCGCCTCGACGCCTTTGAACTGCACGCCGTGGTAGGAATCGCCTTCGCGGCGCAGCTCGATGCCGTCGAAGCCGGAGATGAAATCCACGTGCCACCAGTCGCGGCGGAATTCGCCGTCGGTGATCGATTGCAGGCCGACGTCCTCCTGCAGGCGCACGACATCGCGGATGAGCCGGTCCTCGAGCTCCTTCAGCTGCGCTGCGGAGGCTTTACCCACGCGCACCTGCTCGCGCAGCGCATGCAGCTCCTGCGGCCGCAGCAGGCTGCCGACGTGATCGGCGCGGAATGGGCCGGGCATCGCTACACCGTCGCTTTGGTGCGCCAGCCGGCGGCGTAGGAGGTGCGCGCCTGCTTCGCGTAGGGCACCGGGCTCACGATGGCGCGGATCTCGAGCGGGCGGTGGCGCTCGACCGTCGGCTTCTTGGTGCCGCCGCCTTCCTCGCCCCAGACGACCTTCACTTCGGCTCCGAGCTCGATCTGCGGATCGACGATGCCGAGCGAGAGCATCGAGCGCTCGTTGTAGCTGTAGCCGCTGAACATGTTGAGGCCGACGACCTTGCCGTCCTTCACCACCTTGTCGTAGGACGCCGAGGTATAGTTGGAGAGCGGCAGATCGATGTACTTGTACGGGTCCCCGGACTCGAGCATCGAGCGCCATACCTTCAGCACGTCGTCCGCGTTCCAGGCGAATGTCACCTTCTTGCGGTGCGGCTTGCCCGAGAGCTTCTCGAGCGCCTGCCGGCCGATGAAATCGTGGTCGAACTTGATGAACGGGCCGTATCCCATCTCGTAGGGCGTGACGTAATAGTCCTCGATGCGGCTCGAGGCGAAGCTGCCGCCGATCGAGCCGGTCGCCTCATAGCTCGTCGCCGGCAGCCATTCGCGATACGGTTTCATCTTCTCGCCGGTATAGACCGCGGGCAGGGGCGAAGGGATCCAGCCGGATTCGAGCGTATTGGTGGCATAGGCGCGCGCACCGACTTCCTTCAGGCCGAAGTCCTTGCCGGCGGCGACGATCGCGGCGCGGATCTCCTCGCGCTCGGAGTACGGGCCCCACACCTCCAAGCCGGGGGCGCCCGCCATCCCGTGGCGCAGCGCGCGCACCTTGCGGCCGGCGATGTTGATGCGTCCCATGTTGAAGAATTTGATCTCGGGCACCGGGCCGCCGTTCAGCTTCTCGATCACTTTCCAGGCGTTCGGGCCCTGGATCTGGAAGCGGTAGTTGCGCCGAATGATCGCGTTGCCTTTGGTGTTGCCGGGCGAGCGGTCGTCCTTGTGCGTGACGACGTCGTAGCCGCCCGTCTCGGCGTGAAACTGGATCCAGCTCGCCGCCGGCGCGCGCCCGACGAAGACCAGGCTCTCCTGCGCGAGATGAAACAGGATGCCGTCGCCGATCACGTGGCCGTCGTAACTCGTCGGCGCGAACTGCTTCGCGCGGTCGACCGGAAAGTTGGCGAAGCTGTTGCCGCCGAGATGCGTGAAGAGCTTGAGCGCGTCCGGTCCCTCGACGTACTGCTCGACCATGTGGTGCGACTGGTCGAAGAGCACGGCGCTCTTCTGCCATGCGGCCTGCTCGTCGCGCCAGTTGGAGAACTCGCCGGGGACCACCGGATAGACATAAGCGCCGATCTGCGAATTGCGCAGCATCTCCACCGTGTTGCCGGCGGCCTTCAGCACTTCCTCGAGATTACGGGGTTGCATGGCGTGTCTCCTTCAATGCGGTGCGAGCGCGGCGAGGAGGAGCCGCGCGTCAGCGAGAAAAGCTAGGCGGCCTGCTTTAGCGCGAGCGCCTTGTCGGTCGCTTCCCAGGTGAACTCCGGCTCCTCGCGGCCGAAGTGCCCGTACGCGGCGCTCTTCTCGTAGATCGGGCGCAAGAGGTCGAGCATCTGGATGATGCCGCGCGGCCGCAGGTCGAAGTGCTTGGTGACGAGCGCCGAGAGCGCATCGTCCGACATCTTTCCCGTGCCCTGCGTCGTGACCATCACGCTCGTGGGGCGCGCGACGCCGATGGCGTACGACACCTGCACCAGGCACTTCGCGGCGAGGCCGGCCGCGACGATGTTCTTCGCCACATAGCGCGCCGCGTAGGCGGCGGAGCGGTCCACTTTGGAGGGGTCTTTGCCGGAAAAAGCACCCCCGCCATGCGGCGCCGAGCCGCCGTAGGTATCGACGATGATCTTGCGGCCCGTGACGCCGCAGTCGCCCTTCGGTCCGCCGATCTCGAAGGCGCCCGTGGGGTTCACGAGGTAGCTGATCTTTCCCTTGACCATGCTCTTGGGCAGCACCGGCTTGATCACTTCCTCGATCACCGATTCCGAGAGCTTCTTGTGCTCGATGCCGGGTGCGTGCTGCGTGGAGAGCACGACCGTGTCGATCGATTCCGGCTTGCCGTTCAGGTAGCGGATCGTGACCTGGGACTTCGCATCCGGGCGCAGCCAGGGCAGCTTTCCGTTCTTGCGCAGCTCCGCCTGGCGCTCGACGAGGCGGTGCGAGAGAAAGATCGGCAGCGGCATGTAGCTCGGCGTCTCGTCGCAGGCATAGCCGAACATCAGCCCCTGGTCGCCCGCGCCCTGGTCGAGATTGCCTTGGTCGACGCCGCGCGCGATGTCGGGCGACTGCTGCCCATAGGCGACGAGGATCGTGCAGGTCGCGGCGTCGAAGCCGATCGCCGGATCGACGTAGCCGATGCGCTTGATCGTGTGGCGCGCGACTTCGTCGTAGTTGACGCGTGCGTGGGTGGTGATTTCGCCGGCGAGGACGACGAGGTTGTCCTTGACGAGCGTCTCGGCGGCGACGCGCGAGGTCTTGTCCTGCTTTAGAATCGCGTCGAGCACCGCATCGGAGATCTGGTCGGCGACCTTGTCCGGATGGCCTTCGGACACCGATTCGGAAGTGAAAAGAAAATCGCTCATTGCTCTGCGCTCGCCCCTTG
>Ga0075436_100002516_pt1 | contig 12610 bp, 12 predicted proteins | sample RhiMethybrSRZTD5_FD_75303 | JGI IMG/M metagenome (GOLD analysis project Ga0075436, IMG submission 75303) | Populus rhizosphere microbial communities from Tennessee, USA - Rhizosphere MetaG P. TD hybrid SRZTD5 | ecosystem: Host-associated > Plants > Roots > Rhizosphere > Soil | place: USA...
TACAATCTGACGCCGCCGTTAAAGCGCCACCTGGTGCCGTCTTCGTTGTGTTTTGGTGTGAGCGAGCGGGCGTATTTTGACGGCTCTCTCGGTAAACGGCCTTCGCGCGCGGAGCTCGCACGGTTGAAGGCGCGGCTGCGCCGGGAAGGTGTGGAATCGGTAGCCATCTGCTTTCTGCACGCCTATGCCAACGCGGAAAACGAGCGGGCTGCCGCGCGCGCTCTCGCGGGGGACTATTATCTCTGCTGCTCGCATGAAATCTCGCCCGAGTTCCGCGAGTATGAGCGCGCCTCCACTACGTTGATCAACGCCTACGTAGGCCCGCTGATGGATGCATACCTGGCGGAGCTGGGCCGCGGCAGCCGCCACCGCATTTCGATTCTGCAGTCGAACGGCGGCTTCATCACCATGGCCGAGGCGCGGCGTCATGCCGTACGGACCATTCTCTCGGGGCCCGCGGGCGGCGTGGTGGGAGCAGCCGAAGCGGCCCGGTGGAGCGGCTTCGACCATGCCCTTACCTTCGATATGGGCGGCACTTCCACCGATGTCAGCCTTTGGGACGGCAAGCTGCGCCTCACTACCGAGGCTTCCGTGGACGGGTTGCCGGTTCGCGTGCCAATGCTCGACATCCACACCGTCGGCGCCGGCGGCGGCTCGATCGCGCGCGTCGACGAGGGCGGTTTGCTGCGCGTTGGTCCGGAAAGCGCGGGCGCAGATCCGGGGCCGGCATGCTATGGCATGGGCGAGCAGGCTACCGTCACCGATGCACACGTCGTGCTGGGCCGTATCGCGGCCGATCAGTTTCTGGGAGGTGAGATGAAGATTGACGCCGCGCGCGCCGCCCGGGCGATCGGCCGCATTGCTCGCGCCCTGGGACGCGATCGCATCATGGCGGCGCAGGGCATCGTGCGCATAGCCAACGCCAACATGGAGCGCGCTATTCGCGTGGTGTCGATCGAGCGCGGGCGCGATCCCCGCGATTTCCCGCTGGTCGCGTTCGGCGGCTGCGGGGGCCTGCATGCCTGCGAGATGGCGGAAGAGCTGGGAATCCGCACGGTGATCGTGCCGCGCTTTGCCGGAGCGCTATCCGCGCTCGGGATGCTGCTGGCGGACCGCGTGCGCGATTATTCGGCGGGCGTCGTGAATGCCGCCAATATCGAAAAGCAATTTGCGCAACTGGAACGCATCGCCAGGCGAAATATGCCCGGCGCCCTGCTGGAACGCATGGCCGACGTTCGCTACGTGGGCCAGAGTTATGAGCTGACCATCGCCTGGGGAGCCTCGTTTCACACGGAGCATCAGAGAATCTACGGGTACTGTGACAAGCAGAGGCCCACCGAAGTCGTCACCGTGAGGGTACGCGCCCGGGTTGCCGTGCCGAAAGCCAGGCCGGCTCGGCTTCCACGCTCGAACAAATCCAGTCAACCGCAACATCGCCGCGTCTTCACCGGAGACAAATACCGGTTGGTGACGGCGTTCGCGCGGGACGAAATTGCGGAACGGGAAAAGAAAGGTCCCGCGCTAGTGATCGATTATGGATCCACCACGCTCATTCCGCCAGGCTGGAAATTTCGCGTGGACCGTGCCGGAAACCTGGCGGTCCGCCGCTAGTTGCGCTCGAGTTCAGTCACTGTTCTCGAGTTCCGAATGTTGCCCGCATTCAACGTGGATTTTGGCTCGATGAAGGCCTTTACCTTTCATGGACCTCGATCCACAGGCCGCCACGAGTCCAGCGCGCCACCGAATGCGCTCCCAGGAGCTCGCGCAATTCATCCGCTCCAACCGGCGGGCTGTATCCGTAATAGCGCTCGAGAAACGCCTCCCATCGAGGATTTTGCGTCAAGCCCAGCGGGTCCCATGTCACCGAATACAACACCAGCACCGCCACATTTTCCCGCGCGAGCGGCGTCACGTTGGGGGCGGAAAAATCTTTGATCTCGCGGATGCGTAGCGGATGCCGGACATAACCGAATTCCGGACGCCGCAGCGCGGACGACAAAGGAAATATGGTAGCGATCGTCGCATCCGGAAAATGACTCTCGAGGTACGAGGCAGCCTCGCTCTGAAGAGCGACGAGGTCTGCAAACGCCAGGTTGTTCTCCAGGGGAAACGGGTACAGCGGGTTAAAGAAATTGGCAACGATCAATGCCACCGTTAGTGCCGCGGCGCTCGCGATGCGCAACATTGACTTATACTGCCACATCGCGGCCGCAAACCCGATGTAGAGCACGGGCAGCAGCGGAACCAGGTAGCGCTCCAGCACCGCGCCGCCCAAGGCACTCACCAGCAACACGTGAGCCGCCGCCAGCGAGCCGGCGACACGCCATGCACGCTCGCGAAACAGTTTCGTATTCAGTAGAGCAGCGATCGCCGCAATGGTCCCGATCCAGTGGCCCGATCCGACCAACACGTAGTACAGGCGTCGCAGCGCTGCAAGTGCCAGTCGCACGGGATGCAGCGGGTACCAGATGTTGTACTGGGTGAATGCCGGGTTGCCGAACAGGTGGCCGGTGCCGCGGTCGAGCGCCATCAGCCAGAGGATCAGCATTCCAGCCGGTAACAGAAACCAGAGGGCTTCCCGGCGGCGGCCTTCGACCCACAACCATGCGAAAAACACTGCCGGCGCAACCAGCCCGGTTTCCTTCACCAACACCAGCAACGTTGAAGCGATGGCGGCCGTCCGAATCCGCTCGTCGAGGAACAGCAGCAGCGCGAGCGCGGACAAAACCATCGCCGGCATGTCGAGCTGCGCCATGATCGACTGCGCGAAAACCAGCGGCGAAATCGCGAGCCAGGCAGCCGCGACGGTTGCCGCGCCAGGAGAAAGCCCCATCCGGAAACCAAGCTCGAGCGTGATTACGGTCCCCGCCGCCGCCAAAGCCAGCATGGCCACGCGCGTAGCGGCGATCGAGTAGCCGGCGATCGACCATACCGCCGCCAGGTAAGCCATCACGCCCGGCGGGTGGACGTTCGGCACGGTAGAGAGCGGAATCCAGGCGCCCCTTTGAAAAATATCGAGCGCCGCCGGAACAAACTGCCCCAGCTCGTCCCAATAGAACGGCAGTTTCAAGAACGGCAAATGGCTCGAGAAGACGAATAGCGCCAAGGCCACCGGCGCCCACAAGCGAAATCGAGCGCGGGCGCGCATGTCCGCGGTCGATACGTTCATGCCGGGCTACTGCACGAAGCCAGCCCCGGCGCGCGGCTCCAGCTTGATCTCGCCGAATGCCGCTTCGTACTGGCTGACATTCTGTTGTAGAACGTTGAGCAGCGCTTTGGCTTGCTGCGGGCTGAGATACACGCCTTGAAAGTTGTGGATATTGACGTTTTCCGGGGACGCCTGGTTTACCAGCCCGAACAGGAGGAGGAAGTCCCACAAGTTGACGCGAATCTGCACGCTGTTGGCGTAGCCCTCGCGATACTCGGGCAAGTTGATCAGGTTGATCTTGGGCTGCTGTTGTGGCGGGTTCATAGACCTTTACATGGTGAATCACGCGCGACTGCGCGTCAACCGGCGGGGTTTTCGACGTCAGGGCAAAATCCGAAAACCAAGATGAACCTTTGCGAAGTGGGAATCCGCGGTGAGAACCTGACGGAGGCCGAGCTCACGCATGACCACGAAACTAGTGAGGTCGGTGAACGAGATTTGGGGCTTGTCCCGGTATCGCGCACGGAGTTTCCACGCGCTATCGAACCGATCCGGCGTGATCGCCTCGATGGATAGTATCCCTGAAGCGCGCGCTTCGAAAACGTGTTCGCAGAAAGCCTGAGCCTGCAAAAACGGGCAGCGAGAGAAGAGGCGCGTGATGGTCTCGTCGAGTATGTAGTCTGTGGTGACCAGAGAACCGCGCCCGGCATGAGAACGTCGTACTTGGATTGCTCTCTGATGTACGGGGTCGTTTGCATCAGCGAGGGCAAGCCAGCCCCACGTATCGATAAAAAGACGTACCGGCTCAATCGCCATAGAGCGCTTCATCAATTCCAGCGCTCAACTTTCCGTCATGGACGATGCCTTCCACTTCAGCCAGCGGATCGGAGCCGGAGAAGCGCAGTTTGCGGCGCCGGTTATTTCGTTCCAGGCGGGAGCGAATCAGCTCGGCCATGCTGATCCGCGAGCGAAAAGCTTCCTGGCGCAGGCGTTCGTGTAACTCCTCCGGAAGGAACAAGGTGGTGCGCTTCATGGATGTCATCATAACATATATATTCACTTGTAGATCGGCCGGTCGCGACCGCTCTGCGAACCCTCCTGTATCCTGTAAGGCATGTCTCGCATGCTGGAAGAGATCCGGCAGCAGCCGGAAGCCCTGGAGCGCACGCTGCGCACGCAATTGAAGCGCATCGAACGCTTCAAGCGCTTCATCGCGAAACGCAGGCCGAGGCTGGTGGTGCTAGCCGCGCGCGGCACCTCCGACAATGCCGCGTTGTTCGGCCGGTACCTCCTCGAAATCACCACCGGCATTCCAGTCTCGCTGGCCGCGCCGTCGATCTACACCCTCTATGGCGCCCGCATCGATTTTCGCGGTGCGCTGGTGGTAGCGGTGTCGCAATCCGGCGAATCTACGGATACCAACCTCGTCGTTTCGCAGGCCCGCAAGCAGGGCGCGCTCACCGTCGGCATTACCAACGAGGCCTCCAGCTCGCTCGCAAAACTCGCCGAACATGTTTTCTTCGTGCGCGCCGGCAAGGAAAAGAGCGTTGCCGCCACCAAGACCTACACCGGACAGGTCCTGATGCTCTACCTGCTGGCGTATGCCCTGGGCGCGAAACTTCGTCCCGACGACCTGGCGCGCATTCCGGAACGCGTGCATCTCGCGCTGCGGACGGAACGCGAAATCACCGCCCTCTCAGAGCGCTATCGTTTCATGGATCATTGCGTCGTCGTGGGCCGTGGCTTGAATTACGCCAACGCCTTCGAATTCTCGCTCAAATTGATGGAAACCTGCTACGTGGTGGCCGAGCGCTTCTCTTCGGCCGATTTTCTGCACGGTCCGATTGCGATGGTGGAACCGAATTTTCCCGTGTTTGTGTTCGCGCCCACGGGCGTGACCTGCCCGCCCGTTCTGGAAGCCATCGCGAAGCTGAAGGCGCTCGACGCCGAGACCGTGGTTATCACCGACGCCGGAAACGCGCTCGCGGCCGGTGCGGCAACCCGCGTCATCCGCCTGCCGCAGCGCATGCGCGAGCTTTACACGCCCATCCCTTACATCATCCCCGCGCAGATTTTCGCCGCGAGTCTGGCGGACCAAAAAGGTCTTAACCCCGACCATCCGCGCACCCTGACCAAAGTGACGCTCACGCTATGATGCTGCTTCTGCCGCAAGTCTGCCGAGCGTTAGCAGGGCACGGTCAATCACATCCGACCACCGGTATCCGCAGCTGATGCGGATGCAGTTGCGAAACCGTCCGGTCGCCGAGAAGATGGGGCCCGGCACAACGCTGATGTTAGCCGCCAGCGCCGCGCGGAAGAGCTTCACCGCATCCACTCGCTTCGGCAGCTCGACCCAGAGCAGGTATCCGGCATCCGGCCGCGTGATGCGGGTCCCTTCGGGAAAATACTTTGCCGCCGCCTGGCTCATGATGCGCACTTGCTCCGAGAAGGCATTTCGCAACCGCCCCACATAGCGATCGTACCCGCCGGACTCGAGATATTCGGCGAGCACCAATTGTGGCAGAGACGCAGTGGCCACCGTGTTCATGAATTTGAGCCGCTCCACTTCCGCCTGATAGCGGCCCGCGTGCACCCATCCCACGCGGAAACCGGGCACCAGCACTTTGGAAAACGAGGAGCAGAGCAGCACATTTCCCGTGCGATCGAAAGCCTTTGCCACTTTGGGCTGGCGCCCGCCGAACGCCAGATCGCCATAGATGTTGTCTTCGATCAGCGCGACATCGTGTTTGGCGGTAAGCTCCGCCAGCAATTTCTTGTGATCGTCCGGCAGCACGTAGCCCAGCGGATTATGGCCGTTGGTCATGGCCACGCAGGCTTTGATGCGGTGCTTGCGAATGGCGCTTTCCAACAGCTCGAGGCTCATGCCCTCGCTAGGGTGCGTGGGAATTTCGATGGCGCGCATGCCCAGTGACTGGATCGCTTCGAGCACTCCGAAATAGGTAGGGCTTTCCACCGCGATCACGTGGCCGGCCCGGGCCGCCGCGCGCAGGGTCAGGTTGAGCGCCTCCATGGCGCCGCAGGTCACCACGATTTCCGAGGGAGAGAAATTACATCCGTACGCGAGCGAGCGCCGGGCCACCTGCCGCCGCAGCGCCTCCAACCCGGGCGAGAACGCGTAAGTCGCGCTGTGCAGGGGAACGCGCCGGATGATGCCGCGCGCGATCTGGTTCAATTTGCGATTGGGCAGCAGCTCGGGATCGGGTAGGGCGCTCCCCATGGGGACCATGGCGGGGCTATGCGCGGACCGCACCACTTCGGCCACAATCGCGCCCGCCCCAAAATTCGCCGGGCGTGGCGGAGGTGTCTGAAACCTCGGCTCGGGAACGGACTTCGAAAACGGCACACGCACGAAAAAGCCGGACTGGGGCCGCGATTCAATGGCCCCGCGGTTCTCGAGCCACATGTAAGCCTCTAGCACCGTCGAAATGCTCACGCCTTGCTGGCGGCTCAACGAACGGACGGATGGGACGCGGTCGCCGGGATGCAATACGCCGCTGGTAATTTGGTGTTCGAGCGTATGCGCCAGCTTCAGATAGAGAGGCGTTTTAACTGCGCGCAGCGTCGCCATCAGATCTCTATAGTACAACTGTACTGGTTACATTTCAATAAATCTGAATCTGTACTTTATTGGGCGGTCGCCGGTAACATCGATTTTAGGATGTTCGAAGAAGAGGTGCCCCATGCCCGCTGAAATCAACATCGAAACCGCTTTCCAGTTCGTGAACCGCCTCACCAGCGAACACATCGAGCAGCTTTGGCGGATGTATCAATCCGAATGGTGGAGCCGCGGCAGAAAAATCGAGGATGTCCGGCGCGTGGTGCGGCACTCCGATCTGGTATTTGCTTTTTGTGATTCCGAGACCGGCAACCTTACCGCATTCGCCCGCGTCTTAACCGACTTCGTCTACAAGGCCGTCATCTTCGACGTAATTGTGGACCGGAGGCACCGCCACCTGGGCCTGGGGCGAATGCTGCTTGACGCCATCACTGCCCACCCGGCGTTGCTGTTCGTCGAGCATCTCGAACTCTACTGCCGCCCGGAGTTGGTGCCATTCTACGAAAAGTGGGAATTCACAGCAGGCCCGGGCCCGCTCCACTTCATGCGCCGAAGCCAGGAACCGTGGAGCGTCATCCGGTCCGCATAAGAGCCAGGCATCATGATCCATCTATATGTATAATGATCATATGAGCGTGAAGTATCAGATTACTTTGCCCGATCCCCTGGCCGAGGAGATGCGCGCCACTGCAACGCGGCTCAAGATCCCCCTGGCTCAGTTCATTCGCGAAACCATGGAAGACAAACTGCGCGAGCTGAAATCAAAGCAGCGCGGACACGGTCCACTCGAATGGATGAAGGGGATGGCTAAGGGCATCCAAGATACTGATCTGGCCGCTCGCATCGACGAAATTCTTTACAAGTGACCGTATTCCTCGATACCGGCTACTTCGTGGCTCTTCAGGTCGAGGTCGACCAGTGGTATGGTGCCGCCGTTAAGGCAACTCGCCCGGGTTTGCGGCTTGTGACTTCTTCACTCGTGATCAACGAAACTATTTCTCTGTTGCAATCCAGGCGGCAATTCTCAACGGCCTTGGAATTTCTGCAGCGTATCCGGGTGGAGCCTACGTTACAGATCGTTTACGTCGACGCCGCGCTGCAATCCGAAGCCTGGGATCTCTTCCACCGCTGGGGAGCCTCGGGTGCAAACGCCGTCGACTGCTCCAGTTTTGCCTTGATGCGGCGCATGAATATCAGGAAAGCCTTCACTTTCGACCAGCATTTCCGCACCGCGGGCTTCGAAATTCTACGCTAGATGGAACAATTGCGTCGCGTTCTGTTTTTTCCACGGTCATGCTCAGTTTTTTCACCGCGTCTCCACTTCCGGTCAACGCTAAGCGTATGAAATCACACCAGAAAAATCCTGAGGAAAAGCCTCGCGAGAGCCCAGATTTCATTTGACGGAATCCGGCATTCATAGCATGATGGCTTTGGTTCCAAGAGGTTCACGGAACAGTCGAACCTGGTGAGATGTAGCGAACCTGGAACGGTGATCCAAAGGCCGATTGTTAAAAGCGAAAGGCTGATGGGGAGCGAAGGGAAATCGGGCAGATCACACAGGTGAGCTTTCCGGCGGTTCACGGGTTGAACGCTGCGATCCATAAGGGGATTTAACGGTCTCCCGAGGGGAGTGGAAATCCGGCAGCCGCTGGAAGTGCAGGAGCGAAGTCGGGCAACGGGTCTATTGCACAGATCCCGCCCGGTCCGGGGCAAACCGGGCCGAGTGGGGGAGCGGTAGGCCGAACGGGTTCGATTTTAGTTCCAGTGCGGTGTCAAAGAAGTCGGCCAGGAGCGTCGATCTCGCAGCGGTAGCCTGGAAACAGGCAGCCGCAGTGGGTGAGCGAAAGGCCACTTCGAGATGTCGGCTCCAGACGGGACGACGCAGCAGGCGGGCTTGGAAGCATCGATCCGTTTCTTGAGAAAAGCGAGAAGCGGGGAGCCGAAAAGATATCGCCCGGTGGTCTTGTTTGCGATGCCTTCGACCGGGCATGCCGGTGCGGAGCGCGGCTGGAATGTGGGTCACTTGGAACCTTTTCTTTTTTAGTCCGCAGGTTGTTGTACTTCCCGCATAACAAGCATTCAAGGCAGGCCGGATGGGGTAAACTGGTTGCCTTCCGGTGCTCCTGGAACTCAATCACATCGAAAAACGATACGGCGGCGTCACGGCCCTCAGCGACGGCTGCCTCGCCGTTCAGCCCGGCGAAGTGCATCTGCTGCTGGGCGAAAACGGGGCGGGCAAGTCCACTCTGATGAAGATCATCGCCGGAATCGTAGAGCGCGATGCCGGGCAAATGCTGTGGCAGGGCCGCGAGGTGCATCTCAAGACCCCGGCGGAGGCGGCGGCCATCGGGATTTCAATGGTCCACCAGGAATCGTTGCTCGCACCGCATATGACGGTGGCGGAAAACCTGTTCCTGGGTCGCGAAGATCGGCTGCCGTTCGGCTGGGTGAAGCGGCGGCGCATGATCGAGGCCGCCAGCCGGCTGATCGCCGACCACCAGTTCCCGCTGCGCGCGGAGTGGCGGGTTGAAAAGCTAACGCCGGCCGGGAAACAACTGGTCGAGATCTGCCGCGCCATCCTGCACGGGTCGAGCCTGGTGATCTTCGACGAACCCACGTCGTCGCTCTCAGGTTCCGAGGCGGCCGAGGTTTTCCGGATTGTGAAGACGCTGCGCGACCGGAACATGGGCGTAATTTACATTACGCACCGGCTGGACGAGTTGCAGGCCGTGGGCGACCGGGTCACCATTCTGCGCGACGGCAAAACGGTTCATACCAGCCAACTTGCGGAATTAACCACCGACCGCATCATCCAGCACATGGTAGGGCGGGAAGTCTCGACTATCTACCAGCGCGATTCGCTGCCCCCTGGCGACGAACTGCTGCGGGTGGAGCACGTTACACGGCAGGGGCAGTTGAGCGACATTTCGTTTTCGCTGCGCGCGGGCGAGATCGTTGGAATGGCGGGACTGATCGGCGCCGGTCGCACCGAGCTGTGCCGGGCGCTTTTCGGCGTCGACCAGGTCGATTCAGGAAAAGTCTTCGTTCGCGGGCGCGAGGTGCGGATCGGTTCGCCGCAGGAGGCGGTCAAAGCCGGGCTGGCGCTGGTCACCGAGGACCGGCAGATCACCGGCCTAGCCCTGCGGCTCCCTATTGCGCACAACATCACGCTGGCCAACGTGGCGGGCATCAGCCGTTTCGGTTTTATCGATGGCGACGCGCAAAACTCCGCGGCCGTGGATTTAATCGCGCGTCTGCGCATCCGCGCTGGCTCTCCCCGTCAGCTGTGCGGGCGGTTGAGCGGCGGCAACCAGCAGAAAGTCGTGATCGCCAAGTGGCTTTTCCGCCAGGCCCAGATTTTCCTGTTCGATGAACCGACGCGCGGCATCGACGTGGGCGCGAAGGTGGAAGTCTTCAACGTCATGCACGAGCTGGCGCGCTCGGGCGCGGCCATCCTCATGGTCAGCTCGGAAATGGCGGAGCTGCTGCAGGTGGCCGATCGCATCCTGGTAATGCGCGAAGGTCGAATCACGGGCGAGTTGCCGGGCAGCACCACGCAGGAGGAGATCATGCGGCACGCCGCGCTCGAAACGGCCGCCGAGGAGCTCCGGTGAGCCAGCCCGCGGTTGCGCCGACCGATGCGGCGGCTGCTCCCGCAAAGAGCGGGCGTGACCGAATCGTGCTGCAGCGCCTGCTTCCGTTTCTCAGCCTGATCATTCTCTTCGTGGCGCTGGCCATCGCGTCGCCGCACTTTCTCACCAGCACCAACCTTTCGAGCGTGGTTCGCCAGACGGCGGTGATCAACATCATGGCGCTCGGTATGACGATGATCATCATCACCGGCGGCATCGATCTTTCGGTTGGCGCGATCCTCGCCATGGGCGGCCTGCTGGGCGCAATGGCCATGGAGAAAGGGGCCTCGATTCCGGTGGGCGTGCTGGTCGGGATCGTCACCGGCCTCGTTTGCGGCCTGGCCAACGGCGTCATGATCACGCAGCTTCGGGTCGCGCCGTTCATCGTGACGCTCGGCACGCTGGGCATCTTCAGGGGAACGACGCTCATCATTTCAAACGGCCTGCCGGTGCATCGCATCCCGCAGCAGTTTTCGTTTTTGGGAGAGGGAAACCTGCTGGGTGTCCCGTTCGTGCTGTGGATTCTGGTCGCCTGCGCGGTGGTGACGCACATCATTCTCGAGCACACGCGATTAGGCCGGTACGCCTTCGCCATCGGCAGCAACCGGGAAGCGGCGGTGTATGCCGGAATCCCCGTGAAGTTTCACACCACCGCGGTTTACGCCATCGGCGGCATGCTCACCGGTCTGGCCGGCATGATCGAAGCATCGCGCCTGATGACCGGGCAGCCCACGGCCGGGCAAGGCTACGAGCTGCAGGCCATCGCCGCGGTAGTGATCGGCGGCGGCAGCCTGAAGGGCGGCGAAGGCAGCGTGATCGGAACGCTGATCGGGGCCTTCATTATGGGATTGCTGTCGAACGGCAGCGATCTGCTGGGCGTGTCGCCTTACCTGCAGCAGGCCATCATCGGGGCGGTCATCATTCTGGCGGTGACGCTGGATGAAGTGAGAAAGAGAAGGACGGCGGCGTAGGGGTATTTCGCCGGCTGCTGCGAACCTTGTTTAACAGTCTCTTCATTGGAAGCGACGCTTCTTGAACGCGCGGACGTCATCTGCGGTGAGCGCGAACCACTCGCCACCTTTCCGCTTTTCTGCGAAGCGACGGTGCCAGTACTCTTCGATACCCTCGGGGTCGTCTGTCTCAATGATGTGAACCGTGTCCGGCTTCTGGGGCAGTTGAATGGCCAATTCTCGAAGGCGTCGACCCGCCGCATTTGTGCGGCCGAGTTTGTAGTGCTTGCCGGAGCGAAGAAGGTATACAAATCCACTGACGCAAAGAGAATCGAGGCGATGCTCAAGACGGCTGGAGTTGCCTTGATTGAGAAGTTCAAGGACCGGCGCGAACTCTGCCTTGCCCTCACAGTACTCAGTAACTGCAGCGAGCAAAGCGTCTCGGCTACCCCATCGCCGGAACACCAGCTTGCCTGGGAACGTCTGATCCTCCTTTCGCTTGAGGTTTAAGTCCGCTTCGGTGGGGATATGATTCCGCTCCAACGCTAGCTGCGCGAACCGACACAAGAGGATCTCGTCAGGAATCTTCTGGGTTGGGTCGTTCGGTGCGTATCCGGCGGCCTGCTGAAACGTGGACCACGATCGCCAATAGCCTCCCATCCAGTGATAGCGTGAGATACCCGTCTCGCGGGTGAAGACGCGTTCGCCTATCGGAACGCCACCGCGTTCGTCCACCATGGTTCTGTAGGTCTTAATAATCGATTCCGCGGAAGGTGTTCGCATCTTCGTTAGGTACGGTGGCTAACGACGTAAGCACTATGACGCTGCCGGGCAATCGTTCCACGACACAGTCGTACAGACTCGGTGTCGGCTGATCAGAGATAATCCCAGTTGCGAGCAACGATCCGACAGTCTACATGTTCATGCCACCCGGCTCCAACGAACTTCGGATGTGAAAACGATGGTACGTCAACCCGGGAGCGAGAGCAACCCGTGAATGACGGCCGCGGTCTCGCAAAGTGGCGATAGTACATCGTCCCGAAGGTAGCACTTGGACAGTCTTGTGGCGCACGCTTGAGCGTGCAGCGGCGAAACTTTAGTTCGCCGTCACAACGCGGAATGCACTGCCGGCTGAAGCCGGCAGCGGCACGCTGAAGCGTGCGCCACATGCGTTAGCGTTTCTCACCTGTCTCGCTCTTGGGCCAAACCGGGCTTGTCAACTCGATCCGCCAAACCGGACAGTCATCACATAGTGGCCCTTCTGACTTGAGGAAAGCCGGGGCCTTGCCGCCGAGCATCCAGA
>Ga0075436_100002517_pt1 | contig 12606 bp, 10 predicted proteins | sample RhiMethybrSRZTD5_FD_75303 | JGI IMG/M metagenome (GOLD analysis project Ga0075436, IMG submission 75303) | Populus rhizosphere microbial communities from Tennessee, USA - Rhizosphere MetaG P. TD hybrid SRZTD5 | ecosystem: Host-associated > Plants > Roots > Rhizosphere > Soil | place: USA...
GGCTCGTCGCCATCGGGCCGCGGCCTTCCGGATCCGCCGCAATCGAGCAGGCGCGGAAGTACATCAAAGATCAGCTCGCCGACTCCGGCCTCACCACCACCGAGCAGGCCTGGGAGGATGAGACGCCGTTCGGCAAAGTGCACATGGTGAATCTCATCACGTCGATTCCCGGCGCGCGGAGGGAGCGTCTCGTCTTCACCGGTCACTACGACACGAAGTTGATCCGGCAGTTCCGGTTCGTCGGCGCGAGCGACGGCGGTTCGAGCGCGGCGTTCCTCATCGAGCTCGCGCGCGTCCTCAAGGCGCGCAAGAACGCGCTCACGATCGACATCGTGTTCCTCGACGCGGAGGAAGCGGTCTGTCAGAACTGGGACGACTGCGGCAAGCCGGGCGCGCCCGACAACACGTACGGCAGCCGCCACTACGTCGAGATGGCGAAGCGCGACGGATCGGTGGCGACGCTGAAAGCGATGGTGCTCGTCGACATGATCGGCGATCGCGATCTGCAGATCCGCCGCGACGCGAACTCGACGCGGTGGCTCAACGACGCGATCTGGGACGCGGCAAAGCGTCAGGATCTCGACGCGTACTTCGTCGCCGACTCGACGCGCGTCGAGGACGATCACCTGCCGTTTCTGCAGGCCGGCGTGCCGGCGGTCGACATCATCGATCTCGACTACGAGCCGTGGCACACGGCGAAGGACACGCTCGACGCCGTCAGCGCGCGCAGCCTGCAGGTCGTCGGCGACGCGCTGCTTGCGGCGCTCCCGCAAATCGAAGCCAAGCTGACCAAGGGCGTCACGCTGACCGGCCGCCGCCCGCATCGCGACCAACACGGCTATCGCCTGGCCGACGGCGGCCACCGCCACCACCGCAAGCGGCTCCACACGACCACGGCCGCCGCCCATTGAGGCCGTTTCCCCTGTAAGGCAAGGTCGGGCGAGTCTTTTTAGTCGAGCCTTTCGCCGCGAGCGTCCGCCCGGACGGCCTCGCGACGGCCGTCCGACTTTGCCGATTAACTGCAGCTAACCCCGTCGCTTAGCGCCCGTCTAAGCTGTTGAACGATGGACGCGACCGAGGCAGCAGCCGTCCTGGATCGTGCCCGCCAGGGCGACAGCGAAGCGTTTCGCGTGCTCGTGGAGCGCCACAGCCGGAGTGTCTTCCGGCTGGCGTTTCGAATGACGGGCAACGAGCAGGACGCCGAAGATGTGGTGCAGGAAAGCCTCCTTCGCGCTTACAAGCAGCTCGGTCGATTCGAGTCGCGCGCCAACTTCGGCACGTGGCTCTATCGCATCGTCGCGAACTGCTCGGTGGATCTGATGCGTGCGAAGCAGGCGCGTCACGATCAGGCACGCGGCGAGAGCCTCGACGCGGTGATCGAGATGCCGGCCGCCGACACGCCCGGTCCCGAGCGGCTGGCGCAGAGCGCCGAAGTCGAGCGCCGCGTGCGCGACGCGCTCGCCGTGCTCAGCCCGCTCGAACGCGCCGCGTTCACGCTGCGGCATTACGAAGGCCGATCGATTGAGGAGATCAGCCGGACGCTCGGTCTCGGCACCAGCGCCGCGAAGCACAGCGTGTTTCGCGCCGTGAAGAAGCTGCGGGCGGCTCTGCAACCGCTGCGCGCGCATTGATGGCTGATGGCTTTATGAAGCATTACAGCGACGACGATCTGATCCTCTACTACTACGGCGAAGGACGGCGCCGCGCCGACATCGACCGCCATCTCGATGCGTGCGACACGTGCGCGGCCACGTATCGGGACATCGCGGGGACGCTCGCGATGATCGCGGCGCCGGACGTGCCGGAGCGGGGAGATCAGTACGGTCTGGAGGTGTGGCAGCGGATCCGCCATCGGCTTCCCGAGCAGCAGAGACCGTGGTGGTCGCTCTGGTTCACCGGCGAGCGGCTCGTGCTCGCGGGCGCAGCGGCGGTGCTGGTGCTCGTGGCGTTCATTGCCGGACGCTGGTCGCCGCATCAGCCGGGCGAGGCGCCGACTACCGCGACCGTCGCCGTCTCGAGCGATGATGCGGCGGCATCGGCGAACGTGCGGCGCCGCGTGCTGCTCACATCCGTCGCCGATCATCTCGATCGCACCGAGCGCGTACTGACCGACATCATGAACGCGCCCGAACGGAGCGACATCTCGACCGAGCAGCGGTGGGCGGCGGATCTGGTGGACGCGAGCCGTCTCTATCGGCAGGACGCCATCGACGCCGGCGAGCAGTCGGTGGCGAACGTGCTCGACGATCTCGAGAGGAACCTCGTCGAGATCGTGCACAGTCCCTCGCGCATTTCGGCCGCGGATCTCGAGCAGATTCGCCGGCGCATCGACGCGGCGGCGCTGCTCTTCAAGGTGCGGGTGATGAGCGACGAGCTCCGGCGGCGCGACAACGCGCCGGACGCTCCGCCGCAGCCGCGAACGTCAACTCGAAAAATCAGCTGAGGACCCCGAGGACCAATGCTCACACGACTCATGCTCTCGACGTTTCTAAGTGCGGCGGCGGCCGCGACCGTCGCGCCGAATGCGCGGGCCGCGACCGTCGCGAATGCAAACGCGGTGTTGTTCGCGGCGAACGCATTCGCGGCGAGTGCGAGCGCAGCCCCGCTGGCTTCAATCGATGAAGATCGCGCGGACGAGCTCTATGACGAAGGCCGCGAAGCGATCGAGGAAGGCCGATACGAACGCGCGCTCGATCGCTTCAACCGCCTGATCGACATGAAGAGCAACCGCACCGACGCGGCGCTCTACTGGAAGGCCTACAGCCTCGCGAAGCTGGGACGCCGCGCCGACGCGCTCGCCTCGCTGTCGGATCTCACCCAGCGCTTCAAGGACAGCAAGTGGCTGAAGGACGCGAAGGCGCTCGAAGTGGAGCTGCGGCAGGCGTCGGGGCAGACGGTGACGCCCGAGTCGCAGAGCGACGAGGATCTCAAGCTCATGGCGCTGCGCGGGCTGATGAACAGCGATCCCGAGCGCGGGACGCCAATCATCGAGCAGATGCTGGCAGGGGCGAATTCGCCGAAGGTCAAGGATCGCGCGCTGTTCGTCCTGAGTCAGTCGGGATCGGCCAAAGCGCGCGAGATCCTCGCCAACATCGCGCGCGGCGGATCGAATCCTGACCTGCAGCTGCGCGCCGTGCACTATCTCGGCATCATGGGCGGCAGCGAGAATCGTCAGGTCCTCGCCGACGTGTATCGCGCCAACACCGACACCGCGGTCAGGCGCGCGATTATCAAGAGCTTCATGATCGCCGGCGACCGGACGCGCCTCCTTTCACTCGCGAAGACCGAAACGAACCCCGAATTGCGCGGCGAGGCGGTGCAGCAGCTCGGCATCATCGGCGCGCACCAGGAGCTGGCCGATCTCTACACGTCCGAGACGACGCTCGAAGTGAAGAAGCGGATCCTGCAGGCGATGTTCATCGGCGGCAACGCCGACACACTCGTCGAGCTCGCGAAGAACGAGAAGGATCCCGCACTGCGAAAGATCGCCGTGCGAAATCTCGGCTTGATGGGCTCCTCGCGCACCGGCGACGCGATCAAGGCGATCTATCAGTCGGACACCTCGCCCGAGATCAAGCGTGAAGCGATCAACGCGCTGTTTCTGCAGAACAACGGACGCGTCATGGTGGACCTCGCGCGCGCCGAGAAGGATCCGCAGCTGAAGAAGGCGCTCGTCGAGAAGATGTCGCTGATGGAGAAGTCGCCCGAAGTGACGGCTTATCTGATGGAGCTGTTGAAATGATCGCAATGCGTTCGTGGCCGATCGCGATCGCCGCGGCGTGCGTCGCTCTGACGATGGACGCGCGTCCCTCGCCTGCGCAGGGACGCGTGTCGAACTCCAGGATCGACACACGTCCCGCTGCGCAGGGACTCGAACGCGAGATCCGATCCGTCGCGGCCACCGGCGGCGTGAAATGGATCGGGTACCGCGCGCCGATGGTCGCAGGTCATCGCCGCATGTGCTGCTTCGACACGATCGCCGACAGCGACACGTTGTCGGGCGGCATGTGCAGGCTCGAAGGCGGCAGCGGCGTGTCGATGAGTACCGGGGGCGACACGATTCAGCGCGGCGGCCGCGTCATCGCGCTGGAGCCGGCGACCGAGTTCCTGATTCTCGCGCGGTTTGAAGACGGCACGGTGACGCGGGTCCGCACGTTCACGCCGGACTGCGACATCGACGCGGGCGGCATGCCGATCACCTGGTTCACCGACGTGAAGCCGGACGAGAGCGTGGCGTGGCTGTCGTCGCTGGTCACGTCAACGGCCGCAGCCGGCGGCGAGCCGAAGGATCGCGTCGTCAAAACAGCGCTGAGCGCGGTTGCGCTCCACAACGTGCCGTCAGCCGATCGCGCGCTCGAGAGCTTCGTCGCGTCGAACCGCCCGGAATGGCTCCGTGGCGACACCGCGTTCTGGCTCGGATCGACGCGCGGCGACGCCGGCGCGCGGCTGCTGCAGAAGATGATTGCCGAGGATCCGAGCGACTCGGTTCGCGACAAGGTCACGTTCGGATTGTCGGTCAGCTCCACGCCGTCCGCGCTGACGACGCTCATCAACACGGCGCGCAACGATCAGAGCCGCAAGGTTCGCGGCCAGGCGCTCTTCTGGCTCGCGCAGAAGGCCGGCAAAGAGGCGATGGCGGCCATCACCGGCGCGATCGACAACGATCCGGACACCGAGGTGAAGAAGAAAGCCGTGTTCGCGCTCAGCCAGCTGCCGAAAGACGAAGGCGTCCCGAAGCTGATCGAGATCGCGCGCTCGAACCGCAACCCCGCAGTCCGCAAGCAGGCGATGTTCTGGCTGGGTCAGTCGAACGATCCGCGAGCGGTGAAGTTCTTCGAGGATGTTCTGCTCAAGCGCTGAAGTACTGCAACCACGAAATCACGAAAAGTACGAAACCATTCGTGGTGATGCTCTGATGCTCGCGAGAAGTTCGGTTCAGCTCTTCACCTCGACGCGCCTCACCTCGTCGACGATGGCCTGTACTTGATCGTGTCTGAGCATGCGGTTGGAAGCTTTCGCCGCCGCGAAGACGCGGTCGACGATTTCGTCCGTCGCGGGAAGACCGCGGCTCTCGAGCCAGAAGATCACGTTCGAGCGGCCTGACAGCGGCCCGATTTCGATCTCCTGCTGGCGGCCGACGAGGCTCGCGGGCACGGCGGCGTAGACCGCGTCCATCAGCGCGCGATCGCCCTTGCGGAACGCTTTCATCACCGCGGCCGCGTGCACGCCGGTCGCAGTCCGGAACGCATCAGCGCCGACGACCGGATAGTTCGGCGCGATGCGCACGTCGCATGCGCGCGCAACGGCCTGGCAGTACGCCGGGAGCGTCGACAAATCGTCGTCGCGATAGCCCATCATCACGAGGTTCACGTACAGCAGGTCGAGCGACGTGTTGCCGCAGCGTTCGCCGATGCCGAGCGCCGCGCCGTGCAGTCGCGTGGCTCCCGCTTCTAGCGCGGCAATGCTCGACGCGATGCCGAATCCGCGATCGCGGTGGCCGTGCCAGTCGATGCCGACATCGACACCCATCTCATCGATGATCGATTTGACGAAGCGGACGACCGCCTTCGCGCCGTTCGGCGTTGCATGGCCGACCGTGTCGGCGACGCACAGCCGCTTGGCGCCGGCGCGAATCGCTGTCGTGTACAGCGCGCGCAGCGAATCGGGATCCGCACGCGTCGTGTCTTCCGTCACGTACATCGTCGTCAGACCCTGCTTGGCTGCGAAGGTCAGCGCGTCCTCGGTGCACCGCTTCAGGAAATCGAGCGACCAGCCTTCGGCGTACTGCCGGATCGGACTCGATCCGATGAACGCGCAGCATTCGATGCCGACACCCGTGCGCTGCGTGATGTCGGCGATCGGTTTGATGTCGGCCGTCATCGTCCGCGCGGCGCAGTTCGCGCCGATGCGCAGCTTCCCGTTCGCGATCGCCCGCGCCAGCTTCTCGACGTCGCGCGCGACGTGCGGTCCGGCGCCGGGCAGCCCGATGTCTGCGGTGTCGATGCCGAGCGCGTCCATGCGGTGCAGGATCGCGATCTTTTCCTCGATGGTCGGGTTGCGGACCGAGGGCGACTGCAGTCCGTCGCGCAGCGTCTCGTCATCGAGCATCGCCGTGGGACGCGGCGCGCCCGCGGTATCTCGGTTCCAGTCGTAAATCAGAGGATGCGGCGCTGTGCCCAAAAGAATCACCCGTGAGGTGTGTCGGCGCGAGCGGCCATGCGCACCAGGACGAGGCCGGCCACTGCGATGGCGGCGGCGGCGACCGAAGCGATCACGAGGCCGTGGGTCGCGGCCGGATGCATCCAGTCGTCCATGTTGAGCGTCGCGGGTGTGAGGCCGCGCGACTGGCCGGCCGCATGAACGGCGGCGCGGATGTAGTCGCGGCCGGCGGCGACGATGACGTGGTCGAGGACGACGTTCCAGACGATGACCGCCCAGGCAATCCAGAGGATGCGGGCGATCCGAGCGGCCGACGCGGGCTCCCTCAGCACGGCGACGCGGCGCCGGGCGCTCGCGGTCAGCATACAGTCCGATTATCGCATCCCGCCGCCGGAGGCTGGGTCAGACCGCAGGCCTGACCCAGGGTCTGGCCCCCGCCAACCGCGGTTGTCGCGGCGATGACCGGGGTTGTGCCGACATCGTGGCGGGTTGGCCTGAAACGGCACACGTTTCGTCACGTGACGTCACGTCAAATCAGCATCCGCGGCTGTCGTCTGCGCTCGCGCACGCCGCGTGGACGATTTGCCGTAGCGCCGTGAGGATGCATGGGTTAGCGCGCCGGCCGATCCGAAGTCGTGCGCGGATCTGCACACGCGCTGCAAAGCTCAGGCATTCAGGTTGCACCTGAACCGGCTCCGTGACCTTACTGTCAGTTGATGTTCGAAACTGTCATAGGCCCATCCTGATTGCGGCGCTGGCCCGCGCGATGGCGGCTCGTGACGAAACGGTCCACGAACACGCCGAACGCGTGCAGCGATATGCGCTGGCTCTCGCCCGTGAGATCCGCATCACCGACGATTGCATGCTCGACGCGCTTGAGACAGCCGCGCTGCTCCACGACGTCGGCAAGCTGGGAATCCCCGATCGGCTGCTCAATAAACCCGGTCCGCTCACGCCGGAGGAATACGCCACCGTCAAGCAGCACGCGACGATCGGCGCCGAACTTCTGTCAGCCGTGCCGTTCAACGGCCCCCTGGCACTCATCGTCCGCCACCACCACGAGAACTGGGACGGCAGCGGATACCCGGACTCTTTGAGCGGCGAGGACATACCGCTTGGCGCGCGGCTGCTCTCGATTGTCGATTGCTACGACGCGCTGACGTCGGATCGTCCGTATCGCCGCGCGATGTCGCACGACCGCGCCATCGCGATGATCTTCGAGCGGCGCGACACGATGTACGACGCTGCCATCGTCGACGCGTTTCTGCGCATCATTCAGGGGATTCGAGTGGCCGAGCGCTCGACTGCGACCCGCGCCCGCGTGCGCGTCTGCCGGTTGGAGGCGCGCGCCGTATGACGTCACCGAAGCGCGACACGCCGACGTTCGCGGCGCTGCCGCCGGCGGCTCGATTGTATGTCGTCGCCGTCGTCGCGGCCGGCGCGGCGTGTCTGATTGCCGCGGCGGCGCACCTCCGTTTCGAGCATCCGGCGCTCTTCCTGCTGTTGTTCGCGCTTGCCGGACTGACGTCCGCGGCGAAAATCGAGCTGCCGCTGGGGCGCGGCCAGTCGAACCTTTCGCTCTCGCACGCCGTCAACTTCTGGGCGCTGTTCGCGCTCGGGCCGGCCGAGACCGCGTGCATCGCGACGGTCGGCGCATGGGCGCAGTGCACGCTGCGGACCGGCAGCCGGAATCCGCTGCATCGCACGGTATTCAGCATCGCGTCGCTGACGTTGACGGCGTACGCCGCGGGCGGCCTGACGGTGCTCATCGCGGGACGCGACGTCTCGACGTTCGCCACGCTGCTGCGGACGGCGGCCATCGTCGCGCCGCTGTACTTCCTGGTCAACACCGGGCTCGTCGGGACGGCCATCGCGCTGCAGATGCGTCAACCGATCGCACGCGTGTGGCATCGCAACTTCCTGTGGAGCGCGCCGAGCTATCTCGTCGGCGCCACGCTGGCGGCGGTCGCAACGGCCGCGTCGGCGCGCGGCTGGTTCGGATGGCTGGCGCTGCTCGCCGCACCGCTGTATCTCGTCTTCCGCAGCTATCACACCGTCGTCGCGCGCCTGCGTGAAGAACAGGAGCAGACGAATCGCGCGATGGAAGTGCAGCTGGCAACGATCGAAGCGCTTGCGCTGGCAATCGAAGCGAAAGCAGGCTGCACGCCCGAGCACATCCGATCGATTCAGCACTACGCCGCCATTCTCGCGGAAGCGGCGCGGTTGTCCGATGCGGACGTGCAGGCGGTGCGCACCGCCGCGCTGCTGCACGACATCGGCAACATGGCGGTGCCCGAGCACATCCTGTCCAAGCCGGAGGCGCTGACGCCCGAGGAATTCGAGCGCGTGAAGATCCATCCGCGTGTCGGGGCCGACATCCTCAGGAACGTCCCGTTCGGCGCGCCGGTCGCCGAGCTCGTGCTGTGCCATCACGAACGATGGGACGGTCTCGGATATCCCGGCGGCCTTCGTGGCGAGGACATCCCGCTCGGCGCGCGCATCCTCGCCATCGCGGACTGCTTCAGCACGTTGCAGGCGGATCGTCCGTACCGTCCGGGCCGCAGCGAGACGCTGTCGCTCGAGGTGCTGCGGGAGTATTCAGGGGCGGCGTTCGATCCGACGCTCGTCGACCTGTTCGTCGCGCGGCTGAGGGCAGCCGAGCCGACGGTGATTGCCGCGAGCGACGGCGCGTGGGTCGAGGAGAAAGGACTCGCGCTGCAGGACATCGCGGGCGCACATCGCGAAGAACAGACCTTGTACGAGATTGCGCAGGCGCTCGGATCGAGCCTCGGTGTGCACGACGCGATGGCGCTGATTCAGGAGAAGGTCAGCCGTCTCGTACCGTTCACCACGTGCGCGTTGTTCCTCGGCGACGACAACGAAGGCTACGTCTGCCGCTACGCGCACGGACCGGGAACCGAAGCGCTGTTCAAGTGGTCGCCGAAATCGTGGAGCGATCTGTCGCTGCGCGTCCCGTCGTGCGCCGACGGCCGCGAACTCCACGGCGAGGAGCTGACGTCACTGCTGCCCTGTCCGCTGACGTTCGACAACCGGCTGATCGGCGGCTTCGTCATCTATCACACGGTGCAGGGCTGCTTCACCGACGAACATCGCCGCGTGCTCGGCCGTGTGAGCGAACAGGCGGCGGCGGTCATCTTCAACTCGACGCGATTCGAGCAGACCGAGCACGAGTCGCACACCGATCCGCTCACCGGTCTTCCCAACCGGCGCTCGCTCGATCGCCAGTTCGAGGCGGGGTTGGCTCGCGCCGCCCGCACGAACGGGACGATCAGCGTGGTCGTGCTCGACATGGATCGGCTGAAGGAGATCAACGACACATACGGCCACGAGGCGGGCGATCGCGCGCTGCGGACGATCGGCAACGTGCTGCGCTCGACCGTGCGTCAGAACGATCTGTGCGCGCGCTTCGCCGGCGACGAGTTCATCGTCGTGCTGTGGGACTGCAACCGCGAGAACGAAGCGCGGCGCGTCGCGGATCTGCAGAGCGCGGTCGCGGCGCATCCGTTCGAACCGCGGACCGGCGTCCGCGTGTCGCTGTCAATCAGCGCCGGTCCGGCACGCTTCCCCGAGGACGGCAACTCGTTCGAAGAGCTGCTGTCGGCCGCCGACGAGCGCATGTATCACGACAAGGCGACGCGTCGATCGCGCAGCTCGAACCGGCACTCGCTCCAACTCGAGCGCGCGTAGTAGCGCGAGCCTTTCAGGCGAGCGGCGTCAGCGCAATTTCGCCGCTCTGCCTTTGATCGTCTCCGCCAGCGCACGCAGCCGCATGGCATCGCGTCCGCTGGCGCTCGCCGCATCACCTTCAACCTGCCGCGCCACCGCCTCGAGTTGCTCGACGACGGCCGCGGCGTTCTTGTCCTGGCCGGACCTCAGATCGTCGGCGCGTTCCATTGCCGTTCTCACCGCGCGCGCCCGCTCGGCCTGGATGCCCTTCGTTCGCGCCAGCTGATCGAGGTACGCGCGCGCGACGACGGCGGTCGCCGGCCAGACGACTTTCATCTGCTCCTGCGTGTTCAACTCCTCCGTGCGCACCTGCGTGGCGGCGTCGATTTCGTTTTGCGAGAGGTACTCGCTCGGCTTCAGCCGGAACACGTCGATGCCGCGGGCGATCTCCGATCCGTAGATCTGTCCGTTGTACCAGTACGCAGACCAGAAGCCGGCGGTGATCAGCTGCTTCGCGTCGACCGGACCGCGATCGAAGAACGCGATCTCGACCGGCTTCGCCGAATCGGTGAAATCGAAGACCGAGACGCCGCCCTGATACCACCCCTGGACCATGATGTCGCGCCCGGGCACGGGAATGAGCGATCCGTTGTGCGCGACGCAGTTCTCCTGCTCCGTCTGCGCCGCCGGCATCTTGTAGTACCCGCCGAACTTCAGTTTCTTGTCGACGACATCGAAGATCGCGTCGGCGCCCCAGTTCGGCGGGTCGGTCGCGCGGCATCGCGGCCGCGTGCCGCCGCCCCACTCGTCGGTGAAGATCACCTTCGTGCCGTCGTTGTTGAACGTCGCCGAGTGCCAGTACGCGAAATTCTTGTCGGCCACCTGATCGAGACGCACCGGATTCTTCGGATCGCGGATGTCGAGCAGAATGCCGTTGCCAGCGCACGCGCCTGCGGCGAGGCCGACTTCCGGGAACACGGTGATGTCGTGGCACTGGTTCGTCACCGATGTCTTCTGCGAGCCTTCGCCGTGATTGCCGCCGGGCCAGAGGCCGTTGATGGCGCCGGTCGACGCGTCGGCGAAGATGCGCGGCCGGTTCACGATCTTCGCGTTCTGCGGCGCCGCGAGCGGCACTTGAATGATGTCGATGCTGAAGAGCGCCGTGTTCGGATCCTCCTTCGGATCGAGCCCGGAGCAGCCGGCGAGCTCCTCGCCCGATCGGACCGAGCCCGTGCCCGATCCGTAGACGTACAAGTTCGCGCTGTCATGCGGATCCGTGACGAGCGTGTGCGTGTGCGAGCCGCGGCAGGTCTGAATGGCGGCGATCTGTTTGGGCTTGCTGAGATCGCTGATGTCGAAGATGCGGATGCCGCGGAAACGCTCGGCGCTGACCGTGTCCTTCACACCCTCGGTGCCGCAGTCGATGCGCCCCCGTGTCTGCTCGACCGACATGAACAGCAAGTTGCCATGCACCGACATGTCGCCTTGCCCGCCGGGGCACACGATCGACGCCAGCACTTTCGGCCTCGTCGGACGCTCGACGTCATACGTGTTGAACCCGTGGAAGTTGCCCATGAACACGTGATTGCCGCTGAAGGCGAGATCGGAGTTGGCGAACGCGAGCATGCTCACGAAGCGCGGATCCGGCGGCGCTTTCGGATCCGGCTCCGGCAGGTTCGGATCGCGCTCGGGCGGCGTCGGACTCCCGGCCGGCGCTTTCGGATCGAAGAAGCCCTCAGGTCTGGGCAGGCTTGCAATCCGCTCCATGTTTTTCGCGGCCTCGCCCGCGTCGCGGAAGCCGGCCTTCAGGCCGACGCGCGGATCGTTCGTCGCGGGCGCGGCCGGCGTCTGCTGCGCGGCGCCGCGCGCCACGGCGCACGCGACGAGCGCCGAGAAACACATCGTGCGGATGACGGTTGATCTCATCTCTCTGACTCCTTCGGTCTTACCGCAGGCCGGACCAGAAATACAGCGCGAGCAGCGCGATCAGCAGCAGCGCAATCAGAATCGCGGTGTTCCGCCCGCGCCGCGCGGACGCGCGCGGCGTCGCCGCGGGCTTGTACTTCGCCTCGGCGGTCGCCGTGCCGCACCGGTAGCAAATGAGCGCCTTGTCGGCGATTTCAGTGCCGCAGTTCCTGCACTGCATGGGCGGCGGTGCGCGGCTGAATCAACGGACGCACGAGCGCCATGATAATCAGAACGAGGCCGAAGGTGCAGACGATCGTGGCGCCGGTCGGCAGGTCCAGAATCAGCGACAGGTACACGCCGAGCCCCGACACGATCGTGCCCATCGTCCAGCCGATCGCGAGCCGTTTGCCGATGGAGTCGGCGTACAGCATCGCCGCGACCGACGGCACGATCAGATAACAGAAGACGAGCAGCACGCCGGCAATCGACACCGACGACGTGACGACGAAGCCGAACGAGGCGTAGAAGAGGAAATCCCAGAACCGCACCGATACGCCGTGGCGCTCGATGTGGTCGTGGTCCATTGAAATCGCGAGGAACTGCCGTCTAAAAACGAAATGAAAGATGCCGATCGCGCCATACAAGACCGCGGTCTTCCGCACCTCGGGCCAGGAGACGGCGAGGATGTTTCCGACGAGCATGTCCTTGAGATGCTCGCTCTCAGAGGTTGCCTTGCTCATCGCGAGAATCGACGCGGCCGATGCGACGGCGTAGCAGATGCCGATGATCGCTTCCTGCGGAATGCGCGCGCGCTTGACGCGGATGGTCGAGAACACCGCCGCACCGATGAAG
>Ga0075436_100002519_pt1 | contig 12602 bp, 9 predicted proteins | sample RhiMethybrSRZTD5_FD_75303 | JGI IMG/M metagenome (GOLD analysis project Ga0075436, IMG submission 75303) | Populus rhizosphere microbial communities from Tennessee, USA - Rhizosphere MetaG P. TD hybrid SRZTD5 | ecosystem: Host-associated > Plants > Roots > Rhizosphere > Soil | place: USA...
CACAAGACGTGAGTTCACGCTGGACGCCGTGCTCGCGATTCTCGCAGGCTGCGTCATAACGGTCACCGAAGGCTGCGGCAGCAGCACCCCGACGACGCCGACGACGCCGGTGACCGACATCGCCGGAAACGTGGCGAACAATCACGCGACGCCTCACCAAGTAACGGTGACCGCGGCCATGATCACGGCCGGCAATCAGGTGACGCTCAACATCCAGGGACAGTCGACGCACAATCACCAGATCACGTTGACCGCGGCGAACATGACGAGCCTGAAGAACCGGACGGCAGTGTCCACCGACTCCACGACTGACAACGGTCACTCCCATACCGTCACCTTCACGCCAGCATAAATTCCAGGATTAGATCTCGATTGTTTCACGTCAGTGAAATAATCGAGATCTGATCCCATGACGCGCGTCCCGGTGACCGACTGGCACACCACGCCTCAGCCGGTCGGCGCCAGCCGGTGGTCGTTTCCTTCTTCATCCCAGTGGCCTGACACCGATCTCATCGCTGCCGGCGGCGATCTCGAGCCGTCGACCGTCATCGCTGCGTACCGTCAGGGCATCTTCCCGATGATCGTCGAAACGCCCGAGCCGATTCTCGGCTGGTGGTCGCCAGACCCTCGCGGAATTCTGCCGCTCGACCAATTGCGCGTCACGCGATCGCTGCGTCAGAGCGCGAAGCGATTCGACATCCGCGTCGACACGCGCTTCGACGACGTGATTCGCGCATGCGCCGACCCGTCGCGCGAGAGCGGCTGGATCACGCCGGAGTTCATCGCCGCCTACACGCAGTTGCACGCGCTCGGGTGGGCGCACAGCATCGAGGTGTTCGATCGCGACGGGACGCTCGCCGGCGGGTTGTACGGCGTGCGAGTGAACGGGTTCTTCGCCGGCGAGTCGATGTTCTATCACCGGCGCGATGCGTCGAAGGTGGCGCTGATGGCGCTCGTCGACCTGATGCGCGAGACCGGCATGACGCTGCTCGATGTCCAGTGGCGGACCGAGCATCTCGCGTCGCTCGGCGCGATCGAGATCGCCCGCGAGGAGTACTTGTCGCGTTTGTCGGCGGCGCTCGGCTGATCACAACAATCGCCGGACGCGTTACAAAATCGTCATGCGCTTCGCACGATCGCGCGGGCCAACGCCATCCGCGTCCATCGCTGCAGTTCCGTGACGTTTGTCCCCATCTGTATCTGATGCGTACGCGTGCGCAGTCGAGGTTCGCGGGTTGCTTCACGAAATTGACACCGCTCGTGTAGTTCCTACCTAACGGCTGAGTTCCCTCGCGTATCACGCGCGGGAATCCGCGATCGCCGCTTTCGCAGCTCGGCCGCATCTTTGCCCTGACCTCCGCCACAAGCCATTTCCACTCAAAGGAGTCGGTAGTGCGGAAACTTCTGTCAGGACTGGTATGTCTCGCTTCGATCGTTACGGCGCGATCCGCGAATGCCGCGACGCTGACCGTGAATGCCGGCGGCGATCTTCAGGCGGCGCTCAACGCCGCGCAGTCGGGCGACACGATATTGCTTCAGGCCGGTGCAACCTTCACCGGCCACTTCATTCTGCCCGTCAAGAGCGGCACGGCGGACATCACGATTCGATCATCGGCCGACGACTCGCTCCTGCCCGGCGCGGGCGTCCGCATGACGCCGGCGTATGCCGCGCAATTGCCCAAGCTCCGATCGACGAGCAACGGCGCCGCGCTCGCGACGGCCGCCGGCGCCTCGCACTGGCGATTGATGTTCCTCGAGTTCCTGCCCGCGCCGGGCACGACGACGGCGAACCTCGTGGAGCTGGGCGCGACCGGCTCGAGCCAGACCACGCTCGCGCAGGTGCCGCAAAATCTCGTCATCGACCGCGCATACTTCCATGGCGATCCGACCGTCGGTCAGCGCCGCGGGATCGCGTTGAACAGCGGCGACACGCAGGTGCTCAACTCGTACTTCTCTGATTTCAAGGGGAAGGGCGTCGACACGCAGGCGATCTGCGGCTGGAATGGTCCGGGACCCTGGGTCATCGAGAACAACTACATCGAGGCGACCGGCGAGAACGTGCTCGTCGGCGGGGGCGATCCGTCGATCCCGGGGCTCGTGCCCGCGAACATCGCCATCCGTCGCAATCTGATCTCGCGTCCGATGTCGTGGGAGGCCGAGGGATGGACGGTCAAGAACGAGGTTGAATTCAAGAACGCGCAGAACGCCCTCGTCGAGGGCAACGTCATCGAGAACAACTGGCTTGGCGGCCAGGCTGGCTACACGGTCGTAATCACGCCTCGCAATCAGGACAAGACGGCGCCGTGGACCATCGTCCGCGACATCACGATCCAGAACAACATCATCCGGCACGTCGGCGCCGCGTTCAACATTCTCGGCTACGACAACCTGGCGCCGAGCCAGCAGACGCAGAACATCATCATCCGCAACAACCTGCTGTACGACGTCAATACCAGTTACACCGCCAACACCACGCCCGCGCCGGCGCGGTTTGCGCTGATCGGCGCCGGCCCGAAGAACGTGCGTGTCGATCACAACACCGTCGACAACAACGGCTCGAGCACGATCTATTTCTATGGCGGCGCGACGCCGACCGGCATCGTGGCGATTTCCGGCTTCGAGCTGACGAATAACCTGCTTCGCGACAATTCGTGGGCGCTGATGGGCGAGAGCGTCGGCGTAGGCCAGGCGGCGCTCGACAAGTTCGCGCCGAACGCCATCGTTCTCCGCAACACGTTTGGCGGCGCATCGGCGAAGCTCTATCCGACCGGCAACGATTTTCCGACTGTTGCGCAGTGGCTCGCGGATTTCATAGACGTCGCGAGCTGGAACTATCACCTCACCTCGACGAGCCTCTCGCGCGCCGCCGGCACCGACGGCAAGGACATCGGCGTCGACTACAACGAGCTGAACGCCGCGCTGGCGCCGCCGCCGACGCCGAATCCGCCGCCGCTGCCGCCGCCGCCGCCGCTGCCGCCGCCGCCGGTCGCGTCCGGCTCGACGCCGTACTCGGGAACTCCGGTCGCGCTGCCCGGCCGCGTCGAAGCCGAGAACTACGACAAGGGTGGGGAAGGCGTTGCCTATCACGACACGACGAGCGGCAACTCGGGCAACGTGTACCGCACCAACGGAGTCGACGTGCAGGCGACGAGCGACACCGGCGGCGGCTACAACGTCGGCTGGATCAAGGCGGGCGAGTGGTTGAACTACACCGTCAACGTCGGATCGTCGCGCACCTACGCGATCGATGTACGCGTCGCTTCACCGGGCGCCGGCGGTACGTTCCACATCGAGATGAACGGTGTGAACGTCACCGGCTCGATGACGATCCCGAATACCGGCGCGTGGCAGGCGTGGACGACCATCACGAAGACAGGCGTCGCGTTGATCGCCGGCCCGCAGATCATGCGCATCGTGATGGAAACGAACGGTGGGAGCGGCTCGGTCGGCAACATCAACTGGATCGCTTTCCGGTGACACCAAGGACACCAAGGATACAAAGGACACAAAGCGGAAACTTCAGTGGAGGCCGCGTACTCGCACGCGGCCTCCTTCCGCGCCTGACAGCGGGTGGTAGACGATGAACGCGTTCGCGTCGATCTGCCGCACCGCTGTCCTCACCTTGCCGAGCTCCAATCGCGTGACGACGCAATAGAGGATGTCCTGATCGGTCCCGGTCAATCCGCGCTCGCCTTTGAATATCGTGACGCCGCGGCCGAGATCGCGGGTCAGGCGCTGCCTGAGTGCCTCGTGCTGCTCTGACACGATCGTCACGGCGGTGAACTCGTCGATGCCGTGCAGCACGAAGTCGAGCGTGCGCGCCGCCGCGATGTAGGTGAGGATGGAGTAGAGCGCCGCCTCGGTTCCGAGCGTCGACATCGCGACGAGGAACAGCACGACATTGAAGCCGAGGATGACGTCGCCGACGCGCAGCGCTCCCGCGCGATTCGCAATCAGCAGCGCGGCGATCTCGGTGCCGTCGAGGACGGCGCCGCCGCGAATGGCCAGGCCGATGCCTGCGCCGAGGAAGAATCCGCCGAAGACCGCCGTCAGCACGAGATCGGGCGTCACGTCGGGATACGGGATGAAGGCGACTGCCGCCGCCAGACCCGCAATGCCTGCGATGCTTCGCAGCGCGAACGCGCCGCCGATCTGACGGAAGCCGACGGCGACGAACGGAAGATTGACGATCGGCAGCCACGCGGCGAGCGAGATGCCGGTGGTCTTTGCGAGCAGCATCGAGACGCCGGTGACGCCGCCGTCGATGAAGTTGCTCGACATGAGGAATCCTTTCAGCCCCATGCCGGCCGAAAGAATCCCGAATGCGACGAGCGAGAGATTGAGCAGCTCGCGCGTGACGCGCCGGATCATCGCGGTATCAGCAGATCCGGCGCACGCCGGCTAGAACGGGCAGGCAGTCGGCTGGCCGTTCAGGCCTTCGACGTCGCGATGGAACTGCGCGTTGATCGTAGTGCCAACGTAGTTCACATGCACGACGTACAGGCTGTCGTAGTCGCCGGATATCCACGCCGGCACCGTCACGCCGCCGCCGTACGCGTTCATGATGCTCTGAACTACCTTGACGAGGTATGCATGTTCCCACGCGACGAAGCTGGCGGTGTTGTCTTTCGTCGACGTGATGAGCGACGCCTGAAGCGATGCGATGTCGCTGTACCCGTACTTCGTGTTCACCGGAAGTCCGAGCTTCACGGCAAGCGGCTCAATCGTCGCAAGCGGCCGCACGTAATTGAAGCTGCCGGCCGAGTCGGGGATTTTCACCCCTGGATTTGGCGCGTACACGTAATGAGGCTTGCCGTACTTTCCGATCAACACGGCGGGCAGCGCGAGCGCACGATTCAGCCCCTGGCACGTGAGCTGGCCGTAGCCGCCCGAGGGTTTCTCTCCGTGTCGGAGAAACACGATCGTTTGCTCGGCGCGCGCCTGTGCCGCGGTGATCAGTACCAATGTGATCGCAATCGACAGAAGTCGGTGTTGCATCAGCAGAACCTCGTTTGAAAAGGACCGTGGGAACCGTTCGGCTCCCGCTGCAATCAGGCCCGTGGACAAAGCAACAGCGGGGCCACTCCGAGCGCGGCCGTTTACGCGCAACTTGCTGGCAATTGACCGAGACTCCGCACACGTCGAACACGGTGCGACGGGATGCGCATCATCGAGACAGCCGATCACGCTGATTAACGCGTCGGCGGGTCTCGTGACGGTGCGTTGAAGGAGTTTCGGACGGTGGCGGCGTCGGTATCAGGGTCGCGCCACCCGAATCAGAATCATATCAGACCGCGGTGGGCGGATGTCGTGGGCAGGTTGTCGACCGATCTGGTGTCGCGAGGTTCCCACGGGAGGGCAAGCGGCGGGAGTCCCATTTTCGGCCGTCCGGAGAATTCGCTTTTTTGTGTTTCGTGCCTTTCATCCGTTACGTGTGTTTCGCGCTCCCCGCTTTCGCGCGTTTCGTGTTATCAACGACGGTCGTCAACATCGTTTTTCAGAAGGAGTCGTGCCGATGTCTGTTCTCCGAACCGTCCTCGGTGTCCTCGTGATTGCCGCCGTCATCGGCGCCGCGTCGCCGGCGCGCGCGCAGGACGTCATCACGAAGGAATCCGCCGCCGCGATCAAGGCGTCGTTCCTCGCCGATCTCGACAACCTGCACACCAAGTTCCTGGGGCTCGCGAATGCGTTTCCGCAGGACAAGTACACGTGGCGGCCGATGGAGGGCGTGCGGTCGGTCAGCGAAGTGCTGATGCTCGCGGCGATGGAGGGTTACTCGTTCATCCCGAGTGGCTTCGGCGGCAAGCCCGCGGATCTCGGAAGCCGTGAGGAAGCCGGCAAGCTGCGGACGCTATCCGACAAACCGATGGTGATCGATCATCTCAACAAAGGCTTCGCCTACGCGAAGAAAGAGCTCGAGTCGGTCGACCCGGCCACGCTCACCGGCAAGAAGAAGCTGTTCGGTCAGGATCGCTCGCTGCCGGACACCGTGCTGTTCATCGGCGGCGACCTGCACGAACATCTCGGTCAGCTGATCGCCTACGCGCGGACGAATCACATAGTTCCGCCGTGGAGTAAGTAAAAACAAATCGAAAAGGGTGCCACGTGCCAGGGTGCCGCCCGCGCACCCTGGCACCTTGCCGCTCACCTAACGATACGCGGCGGCTTGGATTCCGTACAGCTCCGCGTACTGGCCGCGCTTATTCATCAACTCTTCGTGCGTTCCGACTTCGACGACGCGCGCGCCGTCGAGGACGACAATCAAGTCCGCCATGCGGACCGTCGAAAAGCGGTGCGACACGAGGATGGTGATGCGGCCCGAATCGCTGTCGGTTCCGCCGTGCGCCGCGGCGGCGTAGCGCTCGAACAGCGCGTGCTCCGTTTCGGCGTCGAGCGCGGCGGTCGGCTCGTCGAGGATCAACACCAGCGGGCCGTCGCGCATGAACCCGCGCGCGACCGCGAGCTTCTGCCACTGACCGAACGACAGCTCCGCGCCGCCGGGCCATGTCGCGCCGAGCTGCGTGTCGAGCCCTGACGGCAGCCGCTCGATGATGTCCACCGTTCCGGCGCGATCCACTGCGGCCATCACCGCGAGGTCGTCGTCCACCCGCGGCACGTCGCCGAGCCCGACGCTGTGCCGCGCACGGAATTCGAAGCGGAAGAAATCCTGGAACGCGCCGGCCATCCGCGATCGCCATTCGTCGGCACGCATGCGCGCCAGCGGTGTGTCGTCGACGAAAATCGATCCGCTCGTCGGTTCGTACATCTTCGCCAGCAGCTTGACGAGCGTCGTCTTGCCGGCGCCGTTTTCACCGACGATCGCCACCACCGCTCCCGCCGGAAGCGACACCGATACATCGTCCAGCACGACTCGTGAGGTCCCCGGGTAGGTGAACGACACGCGATCGAACCTGACGCCGCGCTTCATGCGCGCTGGCACGGGCAGATCGGCCGCGGCGGCGACCGACGCGGCGTAGTCCTCGAGCCATGCGAGACGGCGCGAGCCGTCCATCCAGAATCCGCGCAGGAATCCAATCTCGCCGACCGTTGCGCCGATGTATGCCGACAGCCGTGCACCCGCCGCGAGCACGAGAAGCACCTGGCTGGCTGGCGCGCCGAGACCCGACGACACGAACACGACCGCGCCGACATACGCACCGCCGAACACCGCCCACGCCAGCGTGTGCCACAGCGCGGATCCCCATCGTGCGGCGGCTATCGGTCCGAACCAGCGCGCCCATGCGGCGCGCCGCTCCGTCGCGAGCCTGCGGCCGATGCCGGTAACACGCACTTCTTTGCCCGGCGGCGCGGTCGTCGCCATCGTGAAGAGATGACGCGAGAGGCGCTGGCTCTGCGCGCCGCGTTCCTGCGCGCTGCGCTCGACCGCAGGCCGCCAAGTCGACGTGACGACAGTCGGCACCGCGAAGACGGCGAGCAGCATGAGCGCCGGATGAATCGACGCGAGCAGCGCGAGCGTGACGCCGAGCCGCAGAATCCATCCGAGCGTCGCGAACACCGACATGTACATGTGATCGAGCACGAACACCTGATTGCGCAGCATCGCGAGGCGATCGAGATACTCGGGCCGTTCCTGATGCGCGATCGTCGGGACCGACGCCTGCAGCCGCGCGACGTGCGACTCGAGCGCGATCGTCACTTTGTCGCGGAAGCGCCGCTGCACGCGCGTGCTCACCGTGCGCAGGAACCACGTGGCCGCGGCCGACACGCCGAGGCCGACGGCGGCGACCCGCACCATGCCCGGTCGGTGCTCGAGGACGCCTTTGCCGAGGAGCGCCAGCCACAACGCGAGGAGCGCGTCCGGCAGCGCGGCGAGCTGCGACAGCACGAACGCGACGATCATCAATCGCGGTTCGTGGCGGTAGCCGAGGACGCACAGGCGCCACATCGACGAGAGCGCCGGCGGCAGCGGTCCGATCGCGTCGCGCCGCTCAGCCGAGGACGTCATACGTCGTCCCTTCCTCGTCTTCGGCGGCGGTGAAGCGCTGCGCCTGCAGATCGAACATCGTGCGATACCGTCCGCCGAGCGCCATCAGCTCGTCGTGCGTGCCGAGCTCGATGACCTGCCCGTGCTCGAGCACGCAGATGCGATCCGCGTGCCGCACCGTCGAGAATCGGTGAGAGATGAGGATGGTCGTGCAGTGCCGTGTTGCCGCGAGCAGACGATCGAAGATCTCGGCCTCGCCGCGGACGTCGAGCTGCGCGGTCGGCTCGTCGAGCAGCACGACGCCGGCGCCGAGCCGCACCGCACAGAGCGCGCGCGCGAGCGCAACGCGCTGCCACTGACCGCCGGAGAGATCGGTTCCACCGTCGTATCCGCGCGCAAGGATCGTGTCGAGCCCGGCGAGGTTCGCCGCATCGGCCGATTCGAGCGCGGCCCGGATCACGTCATCGGACGCGCCGGCCGGCGCGACGTTGTCGCGCAGCGGCAGCTCGAGACGCATGAAATCCTGAAACACCGCGGCGATCCGCGACCGCCACGACGCGAGATCGAACGTGCGCACGTCGACGCCGTCCACTTCGATCGCGCCGGCCTGCGGGTCGTACAGCCGGCACAGCAGCTTGGCGAGCGTCGTCTTGCCGGCGCCGTTCTGACCGACGATCGCGAGCGACGAGCCCGCCGGGATCGTGAGATCGAATCGCTGGAGCACACGCTGTCCGCCCGGATACGCGAAGGCGACGTCGCGGAATCGGATTTCGCGCGCAGGTGTTCCGGCGGCAGACTGCGTGCCGGACGGGAGCGCGCCCGCGACGCGCATCGCCGGCCCGAGGCGCATGACCGCGGCAACCGGCGCCGCGGAACTATCGAGTGCCCAGCTGAATCCGCCGAATGCCACCATCGAGACGCCGACGGCGCTCTGCACGAACACCACCGCTTCGGCGAGGCTGATCCGCGCGTCGGCGACGGCGGTCGCAATCGACCAGAACACGAAGATGTTGGCGGACACTACGAGCAGCAGGCTCCAGGCGAGAGGCCGTTCGCGCAAACGCGTCGCCGCGTACTGCAGATCGTGGAGGCGCGTGCGCCGCGCGATGAAGCGATCGAGCGTCCAGCCCGAGAGGCCGAACAGCCTGAGCTCCTTGCTCGCCGGCGGATCGACGGCGAGCCGATACGCGTATTCGGCGTCCCGCTGCGCCGCGCGCACTTCGTCCGTGTTGCGGTCGTGCCAGATCGCGCTCTCGCGCAGCAGCCAGTGTGTGGCGAGCCATGCGCCGAGCAGCACGATCGGCGCCCACCATGCATACGCCACCAGGATGATCGCGGACGCGACGCCACCGACCATTTCCACCATGCCGTTCGCGATGAAGTCCATCGAGATCGACAGCGGCGGCGCGGTCATGCCGAGATCGAAATCACGCGCGACCGTCAGATCTCCGGTCAGCTTCGGATCTTCGAGATGGCCCATGCCCGGCGGCGACAGGCACGCGTCGGTGAGTCGGTCGTACAACCACGTCGCGGTCCGATCGCCGAGGTTCGTGCTCGCCGACTGATGGATGGGACCGAGCACCTGCAGCAGTACGAACACCACGCCGACGAACGCCAGCGGACCCGCGAGGGGCGCCCCGCGCTGAACAGCGCCGACGAGCACGCCCATCGCAATCGCGAAGAGGGCGGGCAGAATGCCGCGCAGCAGGAGTGCGGCCCACCAATAGAACGCCAGGGCGGCGTCAGCCCTGGGCAGGACGCTGAAGAAAATCCATTCTTTCCGGGCGCGAAGCCGCGCGAGCACGACGGCATTCTGCCTCAAAACCCCGGGCGGCGAGAATGGCTCGGCGCGAACGTGCTATTCGCTCCTGAGTGCGACAAGCGGATTGACGCGCGCTGCGCCCCGTGCGGGCAGATAACATGCGACGCAGTTGACGACGGCGACGCGGCGTCAGTCGTGGTGCGGCACGTTCTTCAGCAGCGACGCGACGACGATGAACGCATCGACGACTGCCGGATCGAAATGCGTGCCTCTGCCGCCGACGATGTACGTCACCGCATCCTCGTGAGACCTGTTCGGCTGGTACAGCGTGCGCGTGGAGCTGGCGTCGTACACGTCGACGATGGCCATCACGCGACCGGCGACCGGGATGTCGGTGCCGCGGAGTCCGCGCGGATATCCGGTGCCGTCCCAGCGCTCGTGATGCGTGTACACAATGTCCTTCGCCATCGCGAGGATCGCATCGTCGCGCACACCGACCTGCTGTTCGGCCTTCAGGATCACGTCGTAGCCGAGCGCCGGGTGCTTGCGCATCTCGGAGAGTTCCTCGGCCGTCAGCTTACCCGGCTTGTTCAGAATGTGATCGGGGATGCCGACCTTCCCGATGTCGTGGAGCGGCGCGAGACTCGAGAGCAGGTCGATCCGTTCCGGCGTGAGGTAGTCGTGATAGTCGGGGTTGTGCGAGAGCTGCTCGGCCAGCAGCCGTGCGTACTCCTGCGTCCGTCGTGAGTGCTTGCCGGTTTCCTTGTCGCGCGTTTCCGTGAGAGACAGAAGCGTCTGCACCATCAGCTTCTGAGCGGTGCTCTTGTCGCGGCCGGCCGACTCGGCGCGGCGGCGCTCGAAGTTGAATCTCGCGAGCGTCATCATGGCGAGCGCGGAGCTCGCGCCCATGGTGGGAAAGAGCGGCGACACGAACGAGCCGGTCGTCGACAGCAGCCACGCGGATCCGAACCACAACGCGGTCACGCCGCCGGCGCCGGCGAGCACGGCTGTCGTGATGCCCGCCGTCACGACGAGGATTGCGAGCGCGACGCCGAACACGATCACGATCTGGCTTTCGATGGTCGTCGCGAACGCGGGACGGTGGATGAAATCCTGCTGCAGGAGATTGTCGGCGGCAGTCGCCTGCACTTCGACCCCCGCAAACAGCGTATCGAGCGGCGTGGCGACGACCTCGCGCGTGCCGAGCGCGGTCGTACCGACGAACACGACCTTGTCGCGAAGCGTGTCGGCCGGCAGCTGGCCGCTCAGCACATCGGCGGCCGACACGTATGGAAACGTGCGCTTCTTGCCGCGGTACCTGAGCAGCAGGTTGCTCTTCCCGTCCAGCGGGACGACGCGGCGATCGACGACGAGCGACGCCGCGTTGACGTTCGCGATGCGCAGCACCATGTTTCGTGCGCCGACGGCGCGTGAGACCGCTGCGAGCGAGAGCGCGGGAAACACGCGGCCGTCGAACTCGACGAGCAGCGGCGCTCGACGCAGGATGCCGTCGGAATCCGGCGCGGCGTTCAGAAACGCCGACGCGCCGGCCGCCTTCGCGAGCATCGGCAGCGTGCACACGGCGCTCGTCGCGCGGAAGTACGGCGATTCGCCCGTGTCTTCGACGGGACGGAATTCGGCGACGCTGGCCGGGTGCAGCGTGCACGCCGTCCGGGAACTGCCCGACGGATCGAACAGCATCGCGTAACCGAGGACGACGCGGCCTTCGCGCAGCGTGTCGGCGAGCACGTCGTCCGGACTGCGCGGAGCGGCCGCCGACGCGCTGCGATCCGACGCGGCGAGAACGGTGTACCGATCGGATTCAGCGAAGATGATGTCGAGCGCAATCACCGAAGCGCCCGCATCGCGCAGTCGCGCGATGAGGCGCGCGACGACGTCGCGGCGCCACGGCCACTGTCCGATCTTCGAGAGGCTGCGTTCGTCGATGTCGACGATCGCGATGCGTCCGCTCGGCGGTCGCGTGCGAACCGATCGCATCAGCGTGTCGTAGGTCGCGTTGTCGAGACGCTGGAGGGTAGTAGGCCGGTAGAGCGCCAGGATCGCCATGACGACGATCGGCACGAGTCCGCAGATGACGATGTAGCGGCGCCGCGGCGCGATGCCGGTCCAATGGGTTCGGAGTCGCGGAATCACCGAACCCAGATGTCCACGCGGCGATTGCGCGGCTCGGGGGTCTCGTCCAGGGTCTTTACGAGCAGGTCCTTCTCGCCGTGCGACGTCATGTCGATCGCGGACGCGTCGAGGCCGATTTGCACGAGCAGATCGCGGACGACGATCGCGCGCTTCATTCCGAGCTCGAAGTTCGCGTCGTTGGTCCCCATCGTGTCGGTGTGCCCGACGAGCACGACGTCGGGAACCGGTCGTTCTTTCACTGCGGCCAACACGTCGGGGACGATCGCCTTCGATTCTTCCGTCAGCTCGTCGGATTCGAACTGGAAGTAGAGGGTGAAGCGTTTCGGCGCCGACGGCAGCGCCGCCAGCGCCTCGCCGAACAGATGATTGACGTCGGCTTCGCTCAACTCACCGCGCGGGCCGGGCGCGCGGTTCGGCTTCGCCATCGTCGCCGCGCGCTCGGTCGAGAGGTCGGCCGAGCCGGACATGTTGCGGACGATCACGCGTCCGGTCTTGCCCGTGTCGGAGTCGGGGAGCAGCACGACGAGCGCCTGTCCCGGTTTGGTCGGAGCCGTGACGTGTTTCTTGCCGCACGCAGCCGTCGCCGTTGTGACGACGACGGCCGCGAGCACGAACGAAGGTCGAGCGTTCTTCATTTTGGTTCGACGCGTATCGCGAGGCTGGTGCCCCTGACGCCGACGATGGCCGCCGGTGTTTCGAGGCGGATCGCATCGGGCGCGAGCTTCGCAATCCGGCCCGACA
>Ga0075436_100002520_pt1 | contig 12602 bp, 12 predicted proteins | sample RhiMethybrSRZTD5_FD_75303 | JGI IMG/M metagenome (GOLD analysis project Ga0075436, IMG submission 75303) | Populus rhizosphere microbial communities from Tennessee, USA - Rhizosphere MetaG P. TD hybrid SRZTD5 | ecosystem: Host-associated > Plants > Roots > Rhizosphere > Soil | place: USA...
CGCGACATTCCTGGTCTTCAACAATCCGGTCAACGCGGCCCTCAATACCTGGACCCCATCGACACTTCCGCCCGACTGGGCAATCTATCGGCTGCGATGGGAGGTCGGCCACGCGCTAGCCGCGATCCTGTCGGGCATCGCCCTGGCGGCGCTTCTTCGCGCCTGGCTCATCGAGCGTGACCGGCGCTGGCTGGCGAAGGGCTGACGGCGGAACCGTCGCCCGCATACGCTTCGGCGGCGGCCGTAACACAATCGATCTTCAATCGGGCATGATGCGCGGCCTGAGCATGGAGATCGTGATGGCCCCGGTGGCGCGAGCGCCCGGCTTTTATGGGCGGCAGGTCGTCGCCGCAGCCTTCGTGCTCGCGGTGTGCGGCTGGGGAATGGGCTTTTACGGTCCGCCGATCTACCTCGATGCAGTCCGCACCGCGCGCGGCTGGTCCCTGGCGATCATCTCCGCGGCGGTCACGATGCATTTTCTGGCGGGCGCGCTGGTGGTGGCCAATCTGCCGGCGCTCTACCGTGGCTTCGGCCTCGCCACGGTCACCAAGGCCGGCGGAGTGGCATTGGCGGCTGGCGTTCTGGGCTGGGCATTGGCCGGCTCGCCTTGGCAGCTCTTCGCCGCGACGATCTTGAGCGGAGCCGGCTGGGCGGCGACCGGCGGGGCGGCCGTGAATGCGATCGTGTCGCCCTGGTTCGTGCGCACCCGTCCGGTCGCGCTCGCCATGGCCTACAATGGCGCAAGCATCGGCGGCGTCATCTTCTCGCCGCTGTGGGTCGCAGCGATCGGCATGCTGGGATTCCCGATCGCGGCAGCGACTGTCGGGATTGTTGTCGCGCTCACCGTCTGGGTTCTGGCCGAGCTTTGGTTCGCGCGCACGCCCTCGCAGCTCGGTCTCGCGCCCGACGGCGATCCTCCCCGTGCAGCCGTGGCTTCGGTCGCGCCGCTACGTGCGAAACCGCTGCCGCGCGGCAAGCTGTGGCGCCGTCCGACATTCCTCACGCTCGCGGCCGGGATGGCGCTGGGACTGTTCGCCCAGATCGGGCTGATCGCCCACCTCTTTTCGCTGATGGCGCCCGCGCTCGGTGCGCAGCTCGCCGGTCTCGCGATGGGCACCGCGACCGCTGCCGCGATTGCCGGCCGCACGCTCGCCAGTTGGCTGATGTTCCCGGGGGCGGACCGGCGTAGAATCGCTTGCGTGAGCTACGCGGTGCAGATCGCCGGCTCGCTTACGTTCATCGCTGCGGCCGGCACGAGTCCGTCATTGCTTCTCGTCGGCGTGCTGCTGTTCGGGCTCGGCATCGGCAACGCGACGTCCTTGCCGCCGCTCATCGCACAGGCGGAATTCGCCGACGATGAAGTGCCGCGAGTCGTCTCGCTGATCGTTGCGATTTCCCAGGCTGCTTACGCGTTCGCCCCCGCCGCATTCGGGCTCATCCGCGAGCTTGCGCCGGCCGGCGCTGGGTTCTTCGCCGCCGCGGCGCTGGTGCAAGGGCTGGCGATCGCGATCTTCCTGGCGGGCCGTGGCCGATGATGCCTCGCCGCATCACTGCCGCATCAGCAGCACCGGATCGGCGGTCTCAGGAACACGCTCCCAGGTCGAGGCGTCGCCCTCCTCGAAGCGCCAGGTCTGGCCGCGGGCGTTCTTGAGCAGGAGCTCGCCGCGGTCCATCTGCCAGGCGGTCGGGGCGAAGCGGGTCACGAACGCATCGCAGCCCGGCTTGACCTTGAGGGCGAGGTCGGAGCCGGCCGGCGTGTTGGAGAGGGTCAGAATGCAGATCGGCTTGCCGGAGCCATGCACGATGCCCCAGTCGCCGACCACCTGCTCGGGCTCCTTCGGAGGCGGCCCGACCGCGGTGGAGGCCTGGATGAACAGGATGCCTTCACCCGGCTTCGGCGCCTCGTAGATGCGCGATTCCACCTCGCTGAAATCGAGCAGCGATTTGCCCTTCGCATCGACCATGCGGAGGAAGTCGTTCTCGCGCAGCGTCCAGCCGACGATCTCGGTGATGAACGGAAACTGGCCGGCGCAGCCCTTGTCGAATTCGAGCCGCATGCCTGCCGGCGCGGGATCGCTGCGAAACGTGACCGTGCAGCGCTTGTCGCGGTCGGCGTTGGAGAATTCCCAGGTGCCCTCGGTCATCGCCTTGACGGCGTCGCTGACCGGCGCCTGCGCGCGCGCCGGCGCGAAGAGGCCGGCGAATGCGAGCGCGATCAGGCCGGCGCGGCCGATCGCTCGACGGGCGATGCGCGCCACCATGGCGGTCACGCCCGCTTGCGCGGCGGCCACGGCGTCTCCGCGACCGGCGTCAGCGGCCCCTTGCCGGCCGCCCACGACGCGAGATTGTCGACGACGAGCTGATCCATCTTGTTGCGCGTCCACACCGACGCCGAGCCGAGGTGGGGAAACAGGACGATGTTCTCCATCGCGATGAGCTCCTTCGGCACCTCGGGCTCGTTGACGTAGACGTCGAGTCCGGCGGAGAGGATCTTCTTGTCCTTGAGTGCGCGGATCAGCGCCGGCTCATCGACCACCGAGCCGCGCGCCATGTTGATCAGGATGCCGTTCGGGCCGAGTGCGTCGAGCACCTCGGCATTGATCATGTTTTGCGTCGCCGCGCCGCCGGGCACGATGACCATCAGCGTGTCCACGTCGCGCGCCATATCGAGGAGCTTCGGGTAATGGCGATAGCGCACATCGGCCCGCGGGGTGCGGGTGTGGTAGACGATCGGCACCCCGAACGCCTCGAGCCGGCGCGCGATCGCCTTGCCGATGCGTCCCATGCCGACGATGCCGACGGTTCGGTCGCGCAGCGTCGCGCGCGTGAGCGGATAGCCCTTCTCCAGCCATTTGCCGGCGCGCAGATAGCGTTCGGCCTGGGGAAATTCGCGCACCGTGCACAACAGGAGGCCGAGCGCAGTGTCGGCGACCTCCTCGTCGAGCACCTCCGGCGTGTTCGTCGCCACGATGCCGTGCGCGCCCGCCCACTTGGCGTCGACGTGGTCGTAGCCGACGCCGAAGCTCGACACGATCTCGAGGTACGGGAAGCGGGACATCAGATCCGCGTTGATCTGCACGTTGCTGAGCGTCACCGCGAAGCCGCGCACGCGGCCGGCGATCGCCGCAATGGCCGCATCGCGGTCGCCGCCGTCCGGCAGGCGGTGCACGGTGAAGAGCGGCGCGAGACCGTTCGCGATTAGCGGCTTGGGCGGTCCCAGCAGCAGGACATCGGGCTTTTCGCTCGCCATTCCGTGCTCTCCTTCGCGGCCCAAGCCGGTCGCGCATGCGGCCTCGTTATGGACCGCCCAATGCCGCGTTTCAATCCACCGTTGCGACGGGAGACGGTAGACGAGCCGCGGCCGGGCGCACTACGCTGGCCAAGAGAGTCGCCTTGCAGGTCGCATCGCGACACGCGAAGGAGAGACCCATGCGCAGAACCCACGTGTCCGTGAGCGGATTGAGCATTCTGTTCGCGCTGCTGCTTGCGCTGTGGGAGATCTTTTTCTTCGGCTTTGCGGGCGAGCCTGGGCCGGAGGGAACGTCTGCCTGGCTCACGTCCGACCGCCTCGGCTTCAATCTGGCATGGCTGACGTGGGCGTATCTCTCCTACCAGCTTCTCTCGATCCCGTTCGCGCTGCCGACCGTCGGAAACCGGTTCGTCGGCGTCCTGGACGGGATGGCTTCGCTGGTGCCGCTCGTCGTCGTCCTCGTCGTCATCTTCGGGCGACAGCACCTCCTCAACACGCCGCAGCGGTGGGAAGCCGCGATCCTGCTGATGTTCGTGACCGCGACGGACCTGTTCGGCGGCTATGCATTCAACATCGCGCTCAGCCGGCGCATCTTCGACGTCGGTGGGGCGCCTGGGACGGGCTGAACGTCATTGAACGGCGCATGTCCTTACCGGCGAACCGGTGGCCACCCCGGATCAAGTCCGGGGCAGGCTTTCGCCGGGATACGCGCTAGATCATCAGCCCGACCGGACGCTCGATGAAGTGCCGGAACGCGCCGATGAGCTCGGCGCCGAGCGCGCCGTCCACCACGCGGTGATCGCACGACAGGGTCACCGTCATCTTGGTCACGAAACGCACCCCGTCCTCGCTCTCGACCGGCCGCCGTTCACCGGCGCCGACCGCGAGGATGGTGGAGTGCGGCGGGTTGATGATCGCCGAGAACTCGCGGATGCCGTACATCCCGAGATTGGAGATCGCGCTCGCGCCGCCCTGATACTCGTGCGGCTTGAGCCGGCGCGCCCGGGCGCGCTCGGCGAGCTCGCGCATCTCGGTGGAGATGTCGATCAGCGATTTCTTGTCCGCCTGGCGGACGAGCGGGGTGATCAGCCCGCCCTCGATCGCAACGGCGATGCCGATGTCGGCGTGGCGGAAGCGCAGGATGCGGTCCTCGGCCCACACCGCGTTCGCGGTTGGCACGCGCTGCAGCGCCAGACCCCAGGCCTTGATGACGAAGTCATTGACCGAGAGCCGGACGGCCGGATTGCCATCGGGACCCTTTTGGGCGGCGCCGTTGATCTCCTCGCGCACGGCGAGCAGCCGATCGATCGTCACATCGGCGCTGAGATAGAAATGCGGAATCGTCTGCTTGGCCTCGATCAGCCGCTCCGCGATCGTGCGCCGCATGGTGTCGAGCGGCACCTCCTCGTAGCTGCCGCTCTCGTACAGCGCCTTGACCTTGGCGGCCGAGGGGCCGGTCGCCAGACGGCCGCCGGGAGCGGTGGCGGCGGTGCCGATTGCGCCCTCGACATCGCGGGCGAGGATGCGGCCATGCGCGCCCGAGGGTGACAGGCGCTTGAGATCGATGCCAGCTTGCGCCGCGAGCCGCCGGGCGAGCGGGCTCACCGCGATACCGCTCGCGAGCCTGGCGGGTCCGTAGTTGCGGTCCGGCGTGCGGACCTCACGGAACGGATCGAGCGCGATCGCCCGTTGCGGCGCAGCTGGCGTCACTGCCGCGACAGCCGAAACCGCCGGCGAGGACGCGACTGCGGGCGCAACACGCGCGGGCGCGGAAGCGGGAGGCGGAGCGGCCGCCGTCCGCGCCGGCGCAGCCGTCACGGTCGTGCCGTCGGCGATCACCGCGACCACCGCGCCGACCAGCGCGGTCTCGCCCTCGACGACGCGCACCTCGGCCAGCGTGCCGGCCACGGTCGCCGGCACCTCCATGGAGGTCTTGTCGGTCTCGATCTCGAACAGGTTGTCGCCCGGCGCGACCTTGTCGCCCGCGGCCTTGAACCATTTGGTGATCTTGCCCTCGGCGACGGTCTCGCCGAGTTGCGGCATCAGGACGTCCATTCAGTCCTCTGTGGTCCAATCCCGTAGGGTGGGTTGAGCGAAGCGAAACCCACCATCTTGTTTGCGCATCCCGATGATGTGTTTCGGCTTTCGGCCTCAACCCATCCTACGGCTCTCACCACGTCACCGAGACATACTGTGTTTCCATGAACTCCATCAGGCCCTCGTGCGCGCCTTCGCGGCCGAGACCGCTCTGCTTGGTGCCGCCGAATGGCGCGGCCGGGTCGGAGACCAGTCCGCGGTTGAGCCCGATCATGCCGAAGTCCAGCTTCTCCGAGACCCGCATGCCGCGGCTGAGATCCTTGGTGTAGAGGTAGGCCACGAGACCGTACTCGGTGTCGTTGGCGCGCCGCACCACCTCGTCCTCCGACTTGAAGGTCTGGATCGCGGCGACCGGACCGAAGATCTCCTCATTGAGGAGGCTGGCGCCATCCGGCACGTTGTCGAGCACGGTCGCCGGATAGAAGTAGCCCTTGCCATCCGGCGACTTGCCGCCGGTGAGCACCTTGGCGCCGCGCTTCACCGCGTCCTCGACCAGTTCCTTGCACTTGTCGCGGCCTTCAGCGTTCACGAGCGGACCGAGCGCCACCCCGTCATCCAGGCCGTTGCCCATCTTGAGCGAGGCCATCTTGTCGGTGAGCTTCTTGGCGAAGGCATCGTGCACCTTCTCGTGCACATAGAACCGGTTCGCGGCCGTGCACGCCTCGCCCATGTTGCGCATCTTGGCGATCATCGCCCCGTCGATCGCGGCGTCGATGTCGGCGTCCTCGAACACGATGAACGGTGCGTTGCCGCCGAGCTCCATCGCGGGCTTGAGGACATTATCGGCCGCCTCGTGCAGGAGCTTGCGGCCGACCTCCGTCGAACCCGTGAACGACACGACCCGCACGCGCGGATCGTGCAGCATGGTGCTCACCACGGGACCCGAGCGGCGCGACGGGATGACGTTGACGACGCCGGCCGGGACACCGGCCTCCTCGAGCAGCGGCATCAGCGCCAGCATGGTGAGCGGCGTCTCGGACGCGGGCTTGAGCACGACCGGGCAGCCGGCGGCAAGGGCCGGCCCGATCTTGCGCGTCGCCATCGCGGCCGGGAAGTTCCACGGCGTGACGAGAACCGCGATGCCGGCCGGCTTGTGCTGCACCACGATGCGGGCGCCGGAGGCGGGCGCGCGCGAGAGCTGGCCGATCGCGCGCACGGCCTCCTCTGCGTACCAGCGGAAGAACTCGGCCGAATAGGCGACCTCGCCGCGCGAGTCGGACAGCGCCTTGCCGTTCTCCAGCGTGATCAGCTTCGCGAGCCGCTCGCTCTCGCCCATGATGATCTCATAGGCCTTGCGCAGGATCTCGCCGCGCTCGCGCGGCTTGCGTGCGGCCCATCCCTCGAAGGAATCGGCGGCGGCGGCGACCGCCGCCTTGGCGTCGTCGATGCTCGCGCTCGCGACCGAGGTGATCTTGTTCTCGGTCGCCGGATCGATCACGTCGAAGCGGGCGCCGTCGGACGACTTGCGCCATTTGCCGCCGATCCACAGGTCGGTCGGGACGTTCGCGAGGAGGTTCTCGTACATGCGGCACCTCTTGCCTTATCTGGACACGTTCTCGATCACGCGCTGAGCGACCGGCGCACCGTGTCGGCGATCCGATCGACGGTCGGGAGGATCATGTCCTCCAGGATGTCGGCAGCCGGCAGCGGCACATGCGGCGTGGTGATGCGAACCGGCGGCCCGTCGAGGTCGTAGAACGCCTCGTCGGCGACGATCGAGACGATCTCGGCGCCCCAGCCGCACAGGCGCGGATTCTCCTCGACCGTGAACAGGCGGTGCGTGCGGCCGACCGATCCGAGGATCGTCTGGGTGTCGAGCGGCACCAGCGAGCGCACGTCGATCACCTCGCAATCGATCCCGTGCTCGGTCTTGAGCTTGTCGGCAGCGGCGAGCGCCCGCGGCACCATGAGGGCGAGCGCCATGATGGTCGCGTCCTTTCCGGGACGCACGATCCGGGCCGTGCCGAGGGTATCGACGATCTCGCCGTCCGGCACCTCGCCCTTCACCGGATAGAGCGACTTGTGCTCGAAGAAGATCACCGGATCGGGATCGCGCACCGCCGCCGCCATCAACCCGATCACGTCGCGCGGGGTCGAGGGCGCCACCACCTTGAGCCCGGGGATCATCATCGCCCAGTTCTCGATGCTCTGGGAATGCTGGGCGCCGAAGCGGCTGCCGGCGCCGTTGCCGGTGCGCACCACAAGTGGGCACTTGAGCTGGCCGTTGGACATGTAGCGGCTTTTGGGGAATTCGTTCGCGATGTAGTCGAAGCACACCGCGAAGAAGTCCGAGAACATGATCTCCGCGATCGGCTTCAGGCCCGTCATCGCGGCTCCCATGGCGGCGCCGAGGATCGCCTGCTCGGAGATCGGCGTGTCGCGCACGCGCTTCGGTCCGAACTTCTCGTAGAGCCCGACGGTCGCCTTGAACACGCCGCCCGCCTTGCCAACGTCCTCGCCGATGAAGATGACGTCCGGGTCGCGCGCCATCTCCTGGGCGATGCCGCGCGCGACCGCGTCGCGATAGGTCAGTTCCGCCATGCCCAGCCTCCATCGGCGTAGACGTCGGTGGTCAGGATATCGGCCGGCGGGTTCGGCGCCTTCTTGCAGGCCTCCGTCGCCGCATCGATCATCGCCTTCACCTCGGCGTCGATCTTCGCCATGACATCGTCGCCGATGCCGAATTGCTTGAGCCGCGCCCGGTAGATCTTGATCGGATCGCGCTCCTTCCACTTCTCGAGCTCGCCCTCCGGCCGGTATTTCGCCGGATCGGCGCGGGAATGGCCGCTGTGGCGATAGGTCAGGCATTCGATCAGTGAGGGGCCGTCACCGGCACGCGCGCGCGCATAGGCATCCCGCGCGGTGCGGTAGACCGCGTCGGCGTCGTTGCCGTCGATGATGATGCGCTCGAGCCCGTATGCTGCGGCGCGATCGGCCGCCGGATGCTTGACCGCGGTGACCTCGCCGATCGGGGTGTATTCCATGTAGAGGTTGTTCTCGCACACGAACACGACCGGCAGCTTGTACACCGCCGCGAAATTGAGCGCCTCGTGGAACGCGCCGATGTTGGTGGTGCCGTCACCGAAGAAGCAGACCGACACGTCGTCCTGGCCCTTGTATTGGGCGCGCAAGGCCGCACCGCAGGCGATCGGCAAGTGCGCGCCGATGATCGCATAGGATCCCATCACCCCATGGTCGACCGAGGTGAGATGCATCGAGCCGCCCTTGCCGCGCATCAGGCCGTTGTCGCGCTGCATCAGCTCGCCCAGGACCTTCTCGACCGGAACGCCACGCGCGAGCGTATGGGCATGGCCCCGATAGGTGCAGAAGCTCAGATCGCGCGGCCGCATGGCGGCCGCGAAACCGGTGGCGACCGCCTCCTGCCCAAGCGAGAGGTGGCTCGTCCCCTTGACCAGGTTCTGCAGAAACAGGTCGAAGGCGCGTTGCTCGGCCTCGCGCAGCTCGACCTGCATGCGATACATGCGCAGCCGCAACGCCTCGCCAATGTCGTCGTTGAGGTTAGCCCGAGACGCCGGATCGGCCGTGGCGCCTGGTTGCTGGTTCATCATGCGACTCCCGGGGATGGCGGGGGAGGGGAAAGCCTCGCCCCACGCACGTATCAGGCGCGCGCCGCGCGGTTGTCAACGGGTGCGGCGATCGGGGCCGCATGCGTATTCGCTTGACCCCGGGGGCCCCCTGGGGCATCACCGGCGGAAGATGGAAACCACCACACTGGCTTCCCCGCGGGTCGATATCGGCTTTGTGCAGACGGTCCGCAAGATCGTCTTGCTGGTGGCGATCGCAATCGCATTGGCGCTTTGCCTATTTACCGCCTCGCGCTGGCCCCGGACCATTCATGAGACGATCGAATGGTCCGGTCTTGCGCTCATCTTCATCTGCATCTGTGGTCGGACGTGGTGCTCACTCTACATCGGGGGCCGCAAGAATTCCGAGGTCGTTGCGCTCGGACCCTATTCGGTGAGCCGCAACCCGCTTTACGTGTTCTCGATCATCGGTGCCGCCGGCGCCGGAGCGCAGCTCGGCGCGATCTCGACCGCGATCATCTGTGGAACCCTGACGTGGCTCGTGTTCTGGCTGGTCGTCTTGCAGGAGGAGCGTTATCTCCTGGCCGAGCACGGCGAGAGCTATAGGGCCTACCTGGCGCGCGTGCCGCGGTTCCTGCCACGGCTGTCCCAGTGGCGCAATGTGGAGGTGCTGGAGGTCCGCTCGAGCGCCCTGGCCACGACGTTTCTCGATGCCTGCTTCTTCATCGCCGCCGCGCCGGTTTCCGAGATCGTGGAATATCTCCAGCGCGCCGGACTGATTCACGTCTTCTTCCGCATCCCCTGAAGTTTCGCGTCCTGCGCGCTCCTCACCCGCTCGCGGTGGAGCAGATAGAGGCCGGACGCAATGACGACCGCGGCTCCCGCCATCGTCCAGCGGTTGGGGACATCGCCGAACACGACGTAGCCGAGCCCGACCGTCCAGGCGAGCTGGCTATAGATGAACGGCGAGAGAACCGATGCGGGCGCGAGTCGGTGGGCCGCGATCAGCAGGAAATGACCGATGCTGGCCAGCGCGCCGGTCGCGAGCATCAGCACGACGATGGTCAGGCTTTCGGGCGGGGTCCAGACCGCGACCACCGCGGGCAGCATCACGACCGCGCCCACCAGGTTGGAATAGAACAGGGTCGTCTGATTGGAATCCGTGCGCGCGAGCACGCGGGTGGAGAGCGCATAGGCCGCGTAGCAGAGCGCGCCCCCGGCCGAGAGCGCGGCAGCGGGCGGAACGGCGCTGAAACCGGGACGCGTCACCACCAGGACACCGAGAAACCCCACGCCGATCGCCGCCCAGCGGCGCGGCCCGACCCATTCTCCCAGGACCGGGCCCGAGAGCGCGGCGACCAGGAGCGGGGTCGAGAACGTGATGGTGAGCGCCTGATCGAGCTGCAGGTATCTGAGCGCGAAGAAGTTCAGCATGGTCGAGCCGAGCAGCAGGGCGGAGCGGCCGATCTGCAGAGCCGGACGCGTCGTGCGCATGAGCCCGGGCCGGGTGAGCGGATTGGACCAGAGGAGCGCGAGCAGGAAGCCGAATGTGTAGCGCGCCCACACGACCTCGATCACGTCCATGTGCCGGCCGAGGTATTTTGCGGTCGCGTCGAGGAAAGCGAAGCAGCCGACCGCGCCGCACATCAGCGCAATGCCGCTCAGGCGCGACCGGGCGGTGTCGAGGATCGGCATTTCGGGTCCCCGCGGCTTTAGCCCTCGCGCACGACCGCGCTCTCGTGCCAGCGCCGCAGCAGCAGATGGGACAGGCCGGACAGCGCGAAGAAGATCACGATGCCGGCGATCGACAGCAGAAACAGCGCCGCGAACATGCGCGGGATGTTGAGGCGGTAGCCCGACTCGGCGATGCGGAACGCAAGGCCGGAGCCGGCACCGGCGGAGCCGGCCGCGATCTCGGCGACCACCGCCCCGACCAGGGAGAGGCCGCCGGCGATGCGGATGCCGGCGAGAATATGCGGCAGCGCGGATGGCAGCTTGAGGTGGAACAGGACCTGAAGACGCGAGGCGCCGTAGAGGCGGTAGAGGTTGGCGAGGTTGTGGTCGACCGAGTTGAGCCCGAGCGTCGTATTGGCGAGCACGGGAAAGAACGCGACGATCCAGGCGCAGGCGAGCACCGCGCCCTGCTGTGGCAGGTAGATCAGGAGCAGCGGCGCGATCGCCAGCACCGGCGTCACCTGCAGGATCACCGCATAAGGATAGAGTGCATACTCGACCGGCCGGGACAGGTTGAACAGGATCGCGAGCCCGATCCCGCCCACGACGGCGAGCGCCAGACCTTCGAACGTGGTGATGAGCGTTGCGGCGAGCGAGGCCGAGAGCACCTCCCAGTCGGCGGCCAAGGTCTCGGCGACGAGGCGCGGACCGGGCAGCACGTAAGGCGGCAGCGCATAGGCCTGGACCACGAGCTCCCACAGGACGACGCCGAGCGCCAGGGTGGCGACCGGCAGGACGAGGCGCAGGATGCGCTCGCTTGCGGCGCGGTCGGTCGCGCTCATGCGGCGACCGCCATTGCCTGGTTGAGCGCCTCCGAGGCGAGCCGGCAGTAGGCGGCGTAATCCGAGGATGTGCGGAAGCTCTCATGCCGCGGATAGGGGGCGTCGACACGAAGCTCCTTGAAGACGCGCCCGGGCCGCGGCGTCATTACGACGATGCGGCCCGACAGGTAGACCGACTCGAACACCGAATGAGTGACGAACACGATGGTCTTGCCGAGCGCCTGCCAGAGATCGAGCAGGTCGTTGTTGAGCTTAAAGCGGGTGATCTCATCGAGCGCCGCGAACGGCTCGTCCATCAGGAGAAGGTCGGCGTCGGTGACGAGGGCGCGCGCGATCGACACGCGCATCTTCATGCCGCCCGACAACTCGCGCGGATAGGCGTCGCGAAACGAGGCAAGCCCGACGCGCTCGAGCGCAGCCGCGACCCGCGGTGCTGCCTTGCTCGCGCCCGCATGGCGCAGCGTGAGCGGCAGCGCCACGTTCCTGGCGACCGTCGCCCATGGCATCAAGGTGGGTTCCTGGAACACGAAGCCGATGTCGCGCCTGCCCGGAGCGGCGCCGCTCTCGTCCCACACGATGGCGCCGCGGGAGGGCTCGCTCAGCCCCGCGATCAGCCGCAGCGCGGTCGATTTGCCGCAGCCGGAGGGGCCGAGCAGCGAGACGAATTCGCCGGGGCGGACGTCGAGGTCGAGCCCGTCAAGCGCGATGACGCCGTTGGCGAAGGTCTTGGCCACATCGCGCAGTGCCACGACGGGCGGCTCTGCGGGGGCCCGAGACGATAATGGGGAGTCCGACAGTGCCGTGCCTCGCGATCAGGGCTTGCGAATGGAGGGTGCTTTATACCGTGTTTTGCGCGGCTCGAAAGCAGGGCCCGGATTCGCCATTCCGCTCGCATCGATCGTTGCCGGTGCGCCGCATGACTTGTAGGCTGCGAGCCGTGTCCCACTCGTGTGCTTGAAATGTCCCAGATCCCGCCCGACCGCCTGTCCAACGATCCGAGAAGCCCGTTCTACGACGAGGCGCTGCTCGAGCGCGGCATCGGCATCCGCTTCAACGGCGTCGAGAAGACCAACGTCGAGGAATACTGCGTCAGCGAGGGCTGGATTCGGGTGCCGGCCGGCAAGGCCAAGGACCGCTACGGCAATCCGCTGACCATCAAGCTCACCGGCAAGGTCGAGCCGTATTTCAAGGACG
>Ga0075436_100002521_pt1 | contig 12601 bp, 9 predicted proteins | sample RhiMethybrSRZTD5_FD_75303 | JGI IMG/M metagenome (GOLD analysis project Ga0075436, IMG submission 75303) | Populus rhizosphere microbial communities from Tennessee, USA - Rhizosphere MetaG P. TD hybrid SRZTD5 | ecosystem: Host-associated > Plants > Roots > Rhizosphere > Soil | place: USA...
GGCGCCAAAGGCATTCGAAAGGACATTCGAATCATCGGCTGCGAGCCCGCCCGCGCTGACGACGCTTACCGGTCCCTGGCCACCGGAACCCTGCAATCCCAGGATTCCAGCGACACCATTGCCGACGGCCTCCGCGCTTCCCTCTCACCGCGCACCTTCGCCATTCTGCGCCGTCACGTCGAACGCATTCTTCTGGTCACTGAGGAAGAGATTATCTCAACGGCACGCCTGGTCTGGGAACGCATGAAGATCATTATCGAGCCCTCCAGCGCTGTGGCTCTCGCGCCGCTGCTAAAGGCGGGTGTCGTGAGTTCGCTGAATTTGCCACCTCGCCCGGACGGTCGCCCACCGAAGCTCGGTGTTATCTTCTCTGGAGGTAACGTCGACCTGAATGCCTTGCCGTGGCTCCCCTGAAGCCAGCCGCAGCCAAGCGGGCGGCAAGTCGACGGAAACCAATCGCCTACAGATGGTTATCCCTGTGGACGGAATGTGCAAAAAAATGAACACTCCTGCGTGACCGATGACCGGGCGCCTGGTTTCCCACTGAAAATAGGAGACTTAGGCCTCCTAAGGATTTGGCTTCTCGTTTGCTCTACTTAGCTGGCGAGTTTGGTCGTTACGCTTGCGGTTTGGGCATTGCAAGAAAGTTTGGGCTGATATGAACCAACACATGCCGGATCGAGTTGATGAACATCGCGCTGCGGTGATCCTCGGAATGCCAGAATCGGAGCTTCGCCGCTATTCCCGGCTCTCCGGTACGGGCCATGTTGAGAATGACGACAAAGGCCAGAAGGTCGTCTTCACGTACGAAGAGTTGCGTCGCATTTGCCTGCTGGCGGCTCAGTCTTCGAAGTGAGGGCTTGAGTTTTTCGTGCCCGGATTTCGCTGTAGGAAATCGGTTTTGTCCTGCCTGTTACTCGCCTAGGTTCCGGGCGTCTCCCCACAGACGCCCGGAGCCCCTCCTCTCTCGGAGCCTGGAGTGATTTCACTCACTGGCTGCCCACAGATAGGCAATGCGAGAAGTCTGTTAGTCCTCGCCCAAAGACTATTTGTCCTTGAGCTTCAGCTTCCCCTCCGTTTTGCTTTCTTCCAGAAACTTGCGCAAGTCGGCAGAGGCATCCAGAAGCCGGATCCATTGCTCGTAGTACAGCGTGACGGGAAAACGCCCTAGGCCATAGACGCTAACTCCGCCTTTTTCGCCAACTCGAAATTCCAGCGAACCAGTGCGGCGACCGGCACCTTTCTTTTCCAGCTCCGCGACACGCGCTTTCAATTCGTCATAACTCGGCTCGGACATGTTTCCTCCAGGTAAGATGCGGCAAGTCGCGATTATACAATGACCCGCCCACAGAGTTGGCCAAGCCCTAGGAATGGCCAATTGCAGGACCGCCCGCCGCCATGATCCATCAATGGAAACGCGTTTGTCCGGGAAGTTGTCAATTCGATAGAATCCCCACGGCTCAAGAAACGCGGAGGAGCAAGATGAAGAAGTTCGGCGTATTGGCATGCTTATCGTTGGCCGCGACATTCGTGCTCACCCGAACTGCTCAAGCGCAGACCGCACCCACCTTTGTGGGCGTGCGAACGTTCTTGAGCGCACCGTACGAGCCGGATCTGGACAAGTTGCACGCGGACTTTGCGGTGCTGGGCGTGCCGTTTGATGAAGGCACCTGGGGCCAGCCCGGCGAGCGCTACGGCCCGCGCGACATGCGCGAGAATTCTCAGGAGTACGCGCACGACTTGACCGAAGGCTTCTATTACATCGACGGCGACCGCACTGTCTTGAAGGGCAAGCGCTGGGTAGACGTCGGCGACGTCCTGATTTATCCAACCGTAGCGGAAGAAACCGATGCGAAGATCACCGAAGCCGTGAGGAAGATTCTAGCCAAGGGCGCTTTCCCGATCATTTTAGGTGGCGACCACAGCATTACGTTTCCCATCGTGCGCGCCTACGACATCCCTTTGACCCTGGTACACATCGACGCGCATCTGGACACCTGGAACGGCGCAAAAGGCAACCTCGATCACGCTTCGTGGGTGTTGCGGGTAGCAAAGCTGTCCACCGTAAAACACATCACGCAGCTCGGGATGCGCGGCATTGCCAACGATCCGGAAGCCGCGGGAAATGCGAAGGCGCTCCACACCAAAATTGTTACTAGCGAAGAGATTCACCGGCGGGGCGTCGCGGCCGCTCTCGAGGCGATTCCGCAAAGTGAGAATATCTATATAACCTTTGATGTCGACTCGATGGATCCGACGTTGGCGCCGGGAACGGGCACGCTCGAGCCGGGCGGCCTCAATTTCGCGGAGATCGACGACTTGTTGCGCGGTATTCCGTCCAAAGGGAGGCTCGTGGGATTGGACATCGTCGAAGTAAATCCCTATCGCGATCCGAGCGGCCGCACGGCACAAACTGCCATCCGCTTGCTGGTCGACCTCCTCTCCGCTGCCTTTCACTAACACTGAGTGCGAAGTAGGCGCTCGCCGTCCGCTGGCCCTTCTTGTGGCGGCGTCAAACTTCTGTTCGACTCTACCTGCCAAAACGTCGCACAGAAAGCGCAATCGGCAATCCCACCAGGAAAGTGTGCCCGATCGGGCCGGTAATGTACGTGGCTGTGTTGAAATGCGCTGGCCCCAGCGGCGTGAGCGGCAGCACCACGAAATACATGAACAGGAAAATTAGTTCGCCGTAGATCAACCCACAGACAACCGCGTGCTCGACCATTACGCGCAGGACTCGGCTGGCCAGGAAATAAACTGCTGCAGCCGTGAAAGCGATGGTGAAGTGAAACACAAGCCCTAGCACCGCAGAAGTCCACCCCATCTGCATCGAGCGCGCGCCAAAAACTCCTCCCGCGATGTGCTGCAGAATTCGAAAGGGCTTCGCGCCGTAAAATCCAAATCCAACGAAAGCCTGTGTGATATCCAAAATCCCGGCAAGCAGCCCTCCCCAGAAAATCGCAGCCAGCGGTCGCGCTGGCGAACCGGCTACAGTTGTTGCGACAGAAGAAGTCGAAGAAGCGCTCACCGCGGGACTCCTGTTTTTCACATTATTTCTCGCCCGTCAAAATCTACTCGCTTCCGCGCCGTAAAACCAAGTATTTCGTGCCTATGGAGGTTTCAACCTGGACCTCCTTCTCAACGTGCACCCACGGTGTTGATCCCCTGGCGTAAAACAACCGCTTCGCAGCTCCGTTGAGCGGGGCTCGTTTGCCCTAGCCCAATCCGTCGAAGATTCCGACACATGCACTATCGGTGGACGTATAATTCCGCGGTCTGGAGGAAGCCATGTTCACCGCTACTGCCAACCTGATTCTCCCCAGCACGACGACGGGGTCATTCCCCCGTCCCCGCTGGTGTGACGTGAGCATGTGGGGACGCCCGCTCGACACCTGCATGCTCGACGTGCGCTTTCGCGAGAAGTTTCAGGACGCGATGGCCGTGGTAATAAGTGATCAAGAGCGCGCTGGACTGGACATCTTGACGCACGGCGACCTGCACGTGGATGAAGATATGGCGGGGCGCGCCTGGCATCATTACCCGCTGCAGCGCTGGGCAGGCTTCGAAGGCGACCACCTGCAGGCGGAAGAGACCACCGCTCCGTGGCTGCACTACCCGCCGGGCACGCTTCTGAACGAAATTTACACCGGCTGGCGCTGGCCGCACGTGGTGGACAAAATCGAGCACCGGCCGCTCGATTACACGAAGGTGTGGCGCATCGCCCAGGGCAAGACGCGTAAGCCGGTCAAGTTCGGGACTTGCTGCTCGCAAGTGATGGCGCTTTTCCTCGACATTCACACGCCCAAATACAAAGACAAGCGCGAGGTGATCTGGGACATGGCCGAGGCCATGAACAAGGAGCTGATTGGCCTCCGCGACGCCGGCTGCCGCTGTATTCAAATTGAAGAGCCGACGTTTCACTTTATGGCCAACACCTACGGCAAGGACCACCCCGAGGTAAAGTTCATGATTGATGCCTTCAATCGCGAGGTTCAAGGGCTCGACGATGTGGAACTCTGGATTCACACCTGCTGGGGCAATCCCAACATGCAGCGCGTCATGGAAGACACGAGTTACGCAAACTCGATCGACATTTACCTCGAGCGCTGCCGCGGCGACGTCTGGACGCTCGAGATGAAGGACCGCCAGCAAAAGGACCTCGAACTGTTCGCCCCATTCAAAAACGATCTCAAGAAGAAAATAGCCGTCGGCGCCGTGAGCCATCGTTCGCTGCAAGCCGATCGCCCGGAGGATGTGGCCGGGGAAATCCGCAAGGCGTTGAAGTTCATCCCTCCCGAGCGACTGATCGTGTCCAGCGATTGCGGCTTTGGCCGCCAGGGCTGCAATCGCGAAATCGCTTTCTACAAGGCCAGCGCCATCGCGCAGGGCTGCAACATTGTGCGTCGCGAACTGGGGCTGGCAACAACTTACATTCCGGCGGCAGATCCCGTGCTGCAAATCGACGTCGTCCCCGGCCGTGACGTCAAATCCGCCGCGCGAGGCGCTGCGTAATCACCATTGCCCACAAGACCGCCCATTTTGCGGACGAACATACTTCGGAAGACGGGAAAGCAGGTGTATCTTGGAGGCCTCCTAGGAGGAGCTAATGTCATCCATGACGAGAAGAGAATTCCTGAAAACCACGGGCAAGCAAGCTGCATTGGCCGGCCTACTATCCGCAGGTGCCGCGGGCGCGCTCGAACTTCGCGCGAACCCCCTTGGCCTTCCGCTCGGATGCCAAACGTGGCCGGTCCGTGAAATGATCGCCAAGGATTTTCCGGGCACGCTCAAGCAACTTGTAGCAGCAGGATTTCAGAACATTGAACTCTGCTCGCCCGCGGGTTACGCCGAGTACGGCTTCGGGGCGCTGGCAAAATATACGCCCGCCGAGCTCAAAAAAGTTCTCAGCGATTCCGGCGTCGCTTGCATCAGCTCGCACTTCGGCCTCGATGAATTGAGAAAGGATCAGCCGGGACGTATTGCCTGGGCCAAGGAAATAGGCCTGACGCAAATGCTGGTGGCCACGCTTAGTGGGCCCAAAAATCCCACGCTGGACGACGTCAAGCGCGCCGCAGACGAATACAACAAAATGGGTGAACTGGCAGCCAAATCCGGAATCCAGCAAGGATTGCACAACGAAGACTTCGAGTGCTCCACGGTAAACGGCAAGCGTACTTACGACGTGTTGTTTGAGTTGCTCGACCCCAAGCTGATCAAGTTCCAGTTTCAGGTCTCCACCATCGGGCAGGGTTTTGACGCAGCGGAGTATTTTACGAAGTACCCGGGACGTTTCATTTCCATGCACGTCCAGGGCTGGTCCGCGCAAACCAAGAAAATCATGCCCGTCGGCCAGGACACTTTGGATTGGAAGAAAATCTTTACGGCAGCGAAAACCGGCGGCGTCAAGAATTACTTCGTCGAAATGAACCTGGACTTTATGAAGGCCAGCGTTCCCTACCTGCGCGCGCTGAATGTGTGACATCTCTGCGTACCAACGGTCGTTTTTCACGTCAGACGAAGAAAATAAGCTGCGTTCATTCTATCTGCACCGTGAGTGGGCAATGAAAAAGCCAGCTTGGTACGCCAGGGCTTTCCTCGTTTGCGCTTCCCTGCTCCTTAGCGTTTTTATGACGCTGGCGGCGATGAGCTCGGAGGCGCAGACTCCGCCGATTGATGCCAGCAAAGCGCGGCAATATTTTGCGGAAGCGAAAGCGCTTTCGGATCGCGACAACGGTGCTCTGTGGAAAGTTCCGCTGTGCGGGCCATTGCTCTTCGTGGACTACGGCACGCGCTATGCCGTGGCAAATCAAGCGGACACGGAGGGCAAGCTGAAACCGCTCGACGGCGTGTTCGTGGGAACCGCGCCCGAGGAATTGGGCGTGGCGAATACCGCGACGAAATGGGCCGGCGTCGAGTGGACCATGGTGATGTGGCCGCTACCCCAGTACAAGCAAACGCGCATGCGCCTGACGATGCACGAGTGTTTTCATCGCGTGCAAGGGCAGATTGGCTTGCAGGCCACGGATGCGCAGAACGGGCATCTCGATTCACTGGGTGGACGCATCTGGCTGCAGATGGAATGGCGCGCGCTCGAGCACGCCTTCTGGCAGCAAGGTGAAGAGCGCAAGCGCGACGTGGCGGATGCCATTTATTTCCGGAATTACCGCCGCTCGTTTTTTCCCGCAGCCGCGGCGAGTGAAGATGCGCTGGAGATGCACGAGGGGATGGCGGAGTACACAGGATTTAAGTTGAGCACCTCGTCGCCGGAAGAATACGCCGTGGTCGTCGCGGCTTGGTTGCGGGCGGCGCCCACGCGCACGCCAAGCTACGGCAGATCCTTCGCGTATACCTCAGGCCCGGCGTACGGCGGTTTACTCGACGCAGTGAGCAAGGATTGGCGAAAAGGGCTGACGCCGTCGACAAATCTCGGAGAATTGCTCGCGCGCGCCTATGGTGTTCCGGTTCCCGATTCACCCACCCTGAACAAAGCGGACGCGCTGCGCCGCGCCGAACGCTATGACGGCGGCGAGGTCGTGGCGATCGAGACAGAACGGGAAGTAAAACATCAAGCGCGCGTCGCCGCAGCAAGAAAGACCTATGTGGACGGGCCCGTGCTCGTGCTGCCTGCGGGCAAGGAGTTCAACTACACGTTCGATCCCAACGCGGTGCTGACACTGGACGACAAACTGACATTGTACGAAGGCGAAATTCAAGTGTCCGACACGTGGGGATTGCTGAAAACCACGGAAGGCGCACTCATCGTACGCAGTGACAAAGGATTTGTCCGCGTGCAGGTGCCTGCGCCCGCCGAGGCCAACAAAACCCCTTTGACTGGCAAGGGCTGGACGCTGGAGCTGAAGCCAGGGTGGCAGGCCGTTCCGGAAGGCCGCGCCGGAGATTTTGCTGTACACCAGAAAAGCAATCCCTAGGTAATCGCACGCCCAATGCTCTCGGCATGCGTGTCGCTGAACTTAGCCTGAAATTCTCACAGAATCACGCGAACTTTTGTGTCCAATAGCGGGAATAACCAAAGGGCGATTGCGGTCTGCTTTCTATGCGGAGTGGTCTTTGTAGCTTCAAACGGCAAAGGCCGCCTCATTTTCGGAGCACACGAAGCATCCGGAACCGCCCCAATCGCATCGGAATTAGCATGACGGAATTTGCATGATGTTGCCGAATGGGTGGTCGCAAATCCGCCGGGGTGCTCGCGATTGAGTCAGTTCAATTTTCCAATGCTGGAGAGTGTTCCCATAAAGTGTGGTAGGCTTTGGGCGCTAAACGCAGAGGCGTTTCGGTTGCGTTTCCCAGTTCACGAAGTGCCGCTCCTTGCAGAATCTTGCCCTGTGTGCGGGGGCCATCTCCAGCCGGAAACGTCTTGCAGGTTTGTTCAAATCCACGGTGTGGGCAGACTATGAAACTCCAATCCTTGTTCCTTCGCACCTCGCTTTTCATTTCTTTAATGCTACTGTTTGTCACGGTGCCGCGCCTCGGCGCGCAATCGAGCGCGCAAACCGCGAATCAATCTTCATTCGTGCAAACACCCGCGGTGCGTGCACGCATTACGCAAGCCATTGACGAAACGCAATTGGTGCGCTTGAAAGGCAACGTGCACCCGCTCGCCCGCCCGGAATTCGACCAAGGCGCGGTGAGCGATGCTACGCCCATGAAGCGAATGATGTTGCTCTTGCAGCGCAGTCCGGAACAGGAAGCAGCACTGCAGCAGTTCATGGCCGAACAGATGAGCAATGAGTCGCCCAATTTCCACAATTGGCTCACGCCGCAACAATTCGGCGCGCAATACGGCCCTGCCGACTCCGATATTCAGACTGTTACGGGTTGGCTCGCTTCGCATGGATTCACGGCCATCCGCGTAGCCCCGGGACGAAACGTTATCGAATTCTCCGGAAACGTAGGACAGGTTCGGTCTGCATTTCATACTGAGATTCACAAGTTTGTCGTGAAGGGCGAAGAGCGGCAATCGAACGTAAGCGATCCGCAGATTCCGGCCACACTCACTCCGGTCGTCGCGGGAATCGTCTCTCTGCACAATTTTCCGAGCAAGTCGATGCGACACGTGGTTGGTCAGTTCACTCATTCCAGAACAACAGGAGAGACGACGCCGCTGTTCACGACGTCGGGAGGCGACTTCGCGGTGGGACCGGCTGATTTCGCAAAAATCTACAATATTCCCGCCTCTCTTGACGGCACGGGCGGCAACATTGCGATCATAGGGTTCTCCGACATTGACGTTACCGACGCGCACAGTTTCCGAGCGCTGTTTGGTCTTCCGGTGAACGATCCAATCGTTGTGAACAATGGTCCCGATCCCGGATTCAACGGTGAGGAGGGCGAGGCCGATCTGGATACGCAATGGTCGGGAGGAGTAGCACCAAAGGCAACGATTCACTACATCCTGTCAGAAGGCACATTGACGTCGGATCCGCTTTTCCTGGGGGCCGAGTATGTAATCGACAACAATTCCGATGATGTGATGAGCCTGAGCTTCGGCCAGTGCGAGGCCTCGCTAAGTTCCGCCGCGCTTAGTTTCCTCAATAGCTTATGGGAACAAGCCGCCGCCCAAGGAATCACTGTAACAGTCTCCGCTGGAGATAACGGAACAGCCGGGTGCGATGACTTCAATACGCAAGCAACTGCCACAGGTGGAATCGCCGTAAGCGGTATTGCGTCCACGCCGTTCAACATCGCAGTTGGTGGAACAGATTTTGACGACGCCGGAACACAAACGAGTTTCTGGAGCTCGACGAACTCCACAGATGGAAAGCGGGAATCGGCGCTGGGCTACATCCACGAAATACCGTGGAACGATTCTTGCGCCGCAGCCGCGACGAGCTCAAACGTGAATACAGTCTGCGCGAGTCCAAATGACATTGTGGCAGGCAGCGGCGGACCCAGCGCAGTTTACGCGAAACCTGCCTGGCAGAACGGAATCACTCCAAACGGGATCGCCGCAGGGGATAACCATCGGTACCTGCCCGACGTGTCTCTCTTCGCGAGTGACGGGCCGAGCAGCAAGAGCTTCTATGTACTGTGCCAAGCCGACGCCCTGCAGCCGGGAAGTTCCCCGTCGTGCGCCTCGACCGGGCCATTCAGTTTTTTTGGCGCTGGAGGCACTTCGGTCTCATCCCCTGCTTTCGCTGGTATTATGGCGCTCATCGGGCAATCCGAGGCCAGCGCGGGCAGAAGCCGACGTCAGGGGAATGCCAACCTGGTTCTGTATAAGATCGCGCAGACGGCAGCCAATTCTTGCAATTCTTCGACGCAACCACTGGCTCCTCCAGCAAGCTGCGCCTTCTTTAATACCACCAAGAATACCAATTCGGTCCCGTGCGCCGGCGGCTCACCAAATTGCAGCAGTACGACCTCAGGAACCACTGGCGTCCTCGTCACCACCAGCGGAGCCACGAAAACACCTGCTTTTACCGCGACTGCAGGGAGTGGCTCGATTCCAAGCTACAATCTGGCGACGGGGCTCGGCTCAGTGAACGTTGCTGGATTGGCCACCGCATGGGGAACGGCAGCCGGAAGCTTTAAAGGGACGACATCTACTCTTCTCATTAACAACAGCTTGACACCCGGCACCATCACACATGGAACTGCTGTAGCGGCGAAAGTTACTGTCGCCGTGGTCGCTCCGGCTACCGGAACCCCCACTGGCGACGTTTCCGTCCTTGCCCCTTCGACACCTACTGGATCCATTAACTCGGGGAACAACGGCAGCACCTTGTCAGGTGGCACCGTGACGATTCCCGGTGTCATTCTTCCAGGCGGAACTTACAATATTACGGCCCACTACACCGGTGACGGGACATTTGCGCCAAGTGATTCTGCCGGTGTCCCGATCATTGTAAACAAGGAGAACAGCCGACTGCAGTACGGCATTGTAACTTTTGATTCTGCCGGAAATATCATCAGCACGAACGCGACTTCCGTTGCCTACGGGGCGGCTTATATTCTACGTTTCGACATACTGAATAGCACTACAAGCGCGTGCCAGCCACCTCCGCTTGGCACCGCGACCGCTGGTTGCGCCTTCGACGCCTCAGGCACGGTAACCATCACCGACAATGGCAGCCCTCTCGATCAGGGCACGTTCCCCGTCAACACCGAAGGCAGCGGAGAGGATCAGCCCATACAACTCACAGGTGGCACCCACACACTTTCGGCCGCTTATTCCGGCGACATTAGCTATAACGCGCCAGCTAGCGCAACTGTGGACACGGTCACAGTCACTCCAGCCGTAACGGCGACAGGCGTTGGGGCAAGTCCAACGACTGGAGTAACGACGGCAACGCCGGTGACCTTGACCGCAACGATTTCGTCGCAGAGCAACAGCGTGACCGGGGCCACGGGAAATGTCGTGTTTAAAGACGGAACCACTACGATCGGAACCGTTGCTGCCGTCCCCACGAGTGCAGGCGCAGTGTCGGGTGCGGGTGCTACAGCCACATTGACACAGACTTTCTCCACCACCGGAACACATTCCATCGCGGCGGCCTATGCGGGCGACCAGAACTATGCTGCCTCGACATCAACGGCTGCAAACGTGACGGTCTCAAGTCCCGGGTCTTTTACCGTGAGTGGAGCGGCAGTGACGGTGATGGCTGGCGCCAGCGGAATGTCGGCGATCACCGTGACGCCCACCGGCGGCTTCACCGGAATGGTCAACGTGACGTGCCCGGCGGCGAACTTGCCGCCCGGCGTAACCTGCTCGCCGAATCCGTTGGCGATCAATGTGACTAGCGCCTCCCCTGTCGCAAATAACCTGACTGTGGCGGTCGCGGCGCCTTCTTCGACAACCAGCGCCTCTATACTTCCAGCCGACCGTACGCTTCAGTGGGCTGGGCTGGCTCCGCTCACGGGCGGAGGCAAAGGCTGGTGGGGCTTGAGCGCCATCACCGGACTTGCGGCAATCCTTCTCGTCTTGCTGCCCGGGAGAAAACGCTATCGCCCAGCATTGGCATTCGGACTGATCTGCGTTCTGAGTTTCACGCTCGGTTGCAGCGGCGGATATGGCGGTGGCGGCGGAACCTCCGCAACCACTACCAAAATCTCTGTGACAAGCACGAAGGTCGCCTCAGGAACCAGCATCGCATTCAGCGTGACTGTCACTTCCACGGGAACCAGGATGCCGACCGGTTCCGTGCAACTCTATGACGGCACCGCCGTTCTCGGTACGGCCGGCACACTGGCGAACGGCTCTGCGACAATCAACATTTCCACATTGACAGTGGGTACGCATGCGATCAACGCGCATTATTTGGCAGATGCTTACTCGACTGCTTCCCAGAGCGGTGTGCTCAACATCGCCATCACCGGCACGACGACAGTAGGCATCACAGGCACGTCCGGAGGCACCACTGCCAATGGCACCGTCAACCTTACTATCAACTAAGTCCGTTTGAACTGGACATCACGGGCGGCCCCGAAGTTCGGGGCCGCTCCTTTTTGGGACGGAACGATTCAGCCGAGAACACTAGACATGCGGGGCGTGACGCAACCTGCAAAAAAGCGCAGTCAGGAATGCCCCTACACTTAATTCACATTCGGCGGGAAGAAGATATTCCAAAATTTCGGGGCGGGTGAAAGAAATTCCACGGGGACGAGCGAGCCTTCCTGATTGAGCTGCGAAGGCCTTACTACGTTGACCTCTACCTTCTGCTGCGTTTTGGGATTCTCAAGGATGAATTTCGTTCCGGCTTCCAGACCTTCGCGAAGAATGATCATGCCGCCGGTGGCGCTGACGGTATGTGTGGTGCCGTCGATAGGCTTCTCTCTGCCTTTTAAATGAACCAGGACGGGGATGCGCAGCAGCACGCGCTGCGCGCGGCGGCGCTCCTCGGCCGTAGGCTGGCGTTGCAGAGCGGGGCGCACACCCGGTGTCTGGCCGGGCCTCGCATACGGCGAGGGCGTTCCAGGCTTCGCCCCGGGCACCAGTGGTTTCACAGTTCGAGTCCCCAGAAGTCCATTTCCGGCGCCACCAATTCAACGCCGTATTCCCATCCGTCGGGCCGCGACTGCCCTTTCCATACAATGATGGCAGCGTTGCTGGAGTGCGTGGCCATGTTCGTAAGGGCTACTTTCTGCTCGAGTCCCAAAGCATGCGGGAGGACCACCATGCAGCCGTAAGGATTGATAATCCGGGTGTGGGCCTCGGCGCTCGAGCGCTTGCCGGACACTTCGTCCCATTCCAAGCGCACCGGAACACGCGAATTCATCCGCCGGCCGCGCCTCCGCTCCGAGGATTGTCCGTGCGCACTGGGAGCCGAAGCGATTCTTCTATCATGCACTTTCGCAGGCATTCTTCCCTCTAAAACGTCATGCTAGAGTTGAGCAGCAAAAGGGTCAATGGTACGAAAACGTATGGACGCGCAAAAGAATAGCTGTACCAATGGTCAGGTAAAATCACCCGAATAGGACAGGCCGTGAAGAACCTGATTGTGAATGCCGATGACCTGGGTTGGACCGACGGTGTGAACCGGGGCATCTTGGACGCTTTTCGTGGCGGGATTGTTACGAGCACCACGCTGCTCGCCAACGGAGCGGCCTTCGCCGAAGCCGTAAAAGCCGCGAAGTCCGCCCC